>RRYU01015367.1_pt3 | contig 46299 bp, 46 predicted proteins | sample 2162651 | NCBI WGS metagenome assembly RRYU01 (sample SAMN10267283, study PRJNA491782) | microbial mat metagenome | isolation source: biomat in the production well | place: Japan: Minami-Kanto gas field, natural gas well KTG3 | collected 2017-06
TGTTGTTGAACGATTCTCATCAGATTTATCTGATGCATGCTTGCGTCTGGCATTTGATGGCTTTCTGGTCGGTGCTGCATTGCGACTGCGGCCGTCGTTCTGGCGGCGAGGTTGGGAACGGCCATTACCGTTTCTTCCATTGATTATCGGTTCTGCCTTGATGCTTGGGTCTGGTTGATAGCCATCCAGTGTTACCTTGGGGATCTCACGCTTCAGCAGTCGTTCGATATCTCGTAACAGTTTGTGTTCATCGACACAAACCAGAGAAACCGCCTCACCTTCGTTTCCGGCGCGACCAGTACGTCCGATACGGTGAACGTAGTCTTCAGGCACGTTTGGAAGTTCAAAATTTACGACATGTGGCAGTTGGTCGATATCGAGTCCGCGAGCCGCGATGTCAGTTGCAACCAATATGCGAGTTTCCCCGCTCTTGAAATCTGCCAGCGCGCGGGTACGAGCACCTTGGCTCTTATTGCCGTGGATTGCAGCGGCACTCAGGCCGTCTCTTTCCAGCTGTTGGGCCAGGCGGTTGGCACCATGTTTGGTGCGGGTAAATACCAGAACCTGACGCCAGTTGTTTGAACCGATCAAGTGGCTCAGCATCTCTGGTTTGCGTTTCTTGTCTACTGGATGGACTACCTGTTCGATTCGCTCTGCGGTGGTGTTGCGGCGTGCCACTTCGATCAGTTCAGGGCTGTTGAGCAGGCGGTCAGCCAGTTGTTTGATCTCATCAGAAAATGTGGCGGAGAACAGCAAAGTCTGGCGTGCGTGATTTTTTGGCAGCAGAGCCATCACTTTGCGGATGTCATGGATGAAGCCCATATCCAACATGCGGTCTGCTTCGTCCAGCACCAGTATCTCGACTTGCGACAGGTCTACGGTCTTCTGGCCGACGTGATCCAGCAGTCTGCCCGGTGTTGCCACCAGGATGTCGACGCCTTGTCTAAGCTGAGATATCTGGGGATTGATCTTTACGCCACCGAAGATGACGGTGGATTTTAGAGGCAGATGGCGACCATAGGTCTCTACGCTTGCACCTACCTGGGCAGCCAGCTCACGGGTGGGGGTAAGGACTAAGGCACGCACTGGGCGTCGTCCGTTTTTGATTGGTGTGTTGTTAAGAAGTTGTAAAAGGGGCAGGGTAAATCCTGCTGTTTTTCCTGTGCCGGTTTGGGCACCGCCTAAAACATCTTTACCTTCGAGAATTATCGGGATTGCCTTGCTCTGAATTGGGGTTGGCTCGGTGTAGCCCTGCTCGCTGATAGCACGCAGGAGTTCGGCCGAAAGGCCGAGGGTATTAAATGACATTGGGGTTGTTACTCCAGTCTTGCCCTCCCTGTGACAACAATTGCTGACGGGGTCCGGTCTGGGCTGGATAATTGAATTGTTACTAAGCGGGAGGCCCTGAATTATAGGCGGGACAAACGGCTAAGAATCTTTTCCGGCGACCTATGTCGCTAAGGATGCAAACCGGTCAGCACCCGAAAACGTGGCAGTCTACCAGAAACTTTGCAAAAGGTATGCTTTTTCTCAATTTTTATCAGATTAAAGCCTTAAGTGATTAAAGGTCCCAACCAAGAGTCGGTATATGCAGTAACCGGATTTTATGAATATGCCTGTTATTTATTTTTGGTTCTTATATGATCTGAGTATATTTTTTGACTGGGTGGAAACCGTGTACCACGGCGAGAAATTCAACAGCATAAGTCATCTGATCGGAGCAGTGGCCGCTACGGCCGGACTGGTGGCTCTGGTAGTGATTGCAGCACGTCAGGGCGATCCATGGAGGATCGTAAGCTTTAGTATCTACGGTACAACGCTTCTTTTGTTGTACACAATTTCTACGCTTTATCACAGCTTGCGTGGCAGGGCGAAAAAGATCTTCCGTATTCTGGACCATAATTCGATCTATCTCCTGATCGCCGGCACCTATACCCCATTTACTCTGGTTACCATCCGTGGTGCCTGGGGCTGGTCGCTGTTCGGTATTATCTGGGGGCTTGCGGCCATCGGGATTGTGCTGGACTCCTTGCCGCATAAAGGTTCCAGAATCATTCCATTGATCATATATCTGGTCATGGGCTGGTCCTGTATTATCGCCATAAAGCCATTGCTGGAAGTATTGCCAATGAACGGCTTCTACTGGTTGCTAGCAGGAGGCATTTTTTACACAGTGGGCATAATCTTTTATGTGCTAGATAAAAAGGTTCGCCACTTTCATGGCATCTGGCATCTGTTTGTACTTGCTGGCAGCATCAGTCACTACGTGACAATATTTTTTTATGTCTAGACGCAAAAATAACCCAGCCAAAACTGGCCGGGTTAATAGATTCATAGTGCTTGGCGAGAATTAACTCTTGCTCGTAAGCATTCGAGTGAGTGTGTTATCCCGCTTGATATAGTGGTGATACAGAGACGCGACCGTATGTAGTCCGATCAGGAAGTAACCTGTGGTGCCGACAATTTCGTGGATCTCCTTAATGGATTTGGCCAAGGGTTTATTCTCGGCAATCAGGGACGGTAGATTTAGCCCAAAGAACGGGATCGGTTTTCCTGCTGCACTCAAGATAATCCAACCACTTAGCCCCATTCCAATCATAAGTACATAGAGTGCGATATGGAGTAGCTTGGCCAATAGCTGTTGTCTGGAATCCGGTTCCGGTTTTATGCGTGGTGTGACCTGCGTCAGGCGTATGATCAGGCGTATCCAGACCAGCGCAAAGACAGAAAGCCCCAGCATGAAATGCCACATCTTTAGTGCTTCGCGTGGATCAGTTCCCTTGGGATAGATTACCCGCAGTTCGATACATGCGTACACTGCAATGAGTAATAACAACATCAGCCAATGCATGCCAATGGAGAGTGATCCGTATCGGTCAGTAGTGTTTTTCCAGTTCATCTTTTACTCCGTAATATCAATTATAATTTTTGCCCGTATTAACTAATCTAGTCATCATGCTTGTCATGGTGATCGTCGTCATCATCGTCATGCTTACGACGATAGTAATTCCCTCTCTTATCCTTTATTCCTCCCTGTTTATTTCGTTTTGAGCGCCATAGATATTTGGCCTCATCCTCATCTCCGCTGCGATGACAGTCCACGCAGGTTTCATAGTCATAGATGCCTTCTTCCACATGCTCTTCACGGATCTTGGAGCGGGAGTGTTCATGACAGCCATAACAGGTATATTTGGCATAGTCATTTTCAACATGACAGGTTTTACACTCGGTTCTATGATCCTTGTCAAAACGGAAGAATTTTTCGTGCTCAAATGTTGCCGGGGTCCAGCGTTCCTGAACGTGGCAGGCACCGCAGTTACCTTCAATCTTCTGGTGTAGGGCGTCGCCAGGATTGCTGTGACAACCGTTACACTCTTTTATCACAGCAGGCTGAATCAGCTGATGTGAGAATTGGCCAATAGGACGGAAAGCCTGTACACCCTTGTGGTCACTATGGCAGGCGACACAATCCTCTTCGATCAATTGTTGATGGAAAGCGGCGTTTTTCTTTTCGCCGGCGATGAGCAGTCCCTTAGTGGTTACTTTGCCAATCTCTGCAACTTTATGGCAAGCCATACATTTTTTGGGCCTGCTACCAATAAATGGGGTATGGCAGGCAAAGCAGTCGGTAGCGATCTCTGCGTGGGCATCTATGGGTTTTCCTGGGCTGATCATCAGTTCAGGCGAGAATATTGCCAACAGAACCAGCAGGGCTAGATTGACAGCAACGATAAGGGTAATAATCTTGTTTTTCATTTCCATTGCCAGAACAATAAGATGCTAAGAATATGAGTAATGCCAAGCGTGGCAAAAGCCAGTGTGATTGGCAGGTGAACCGCTCGCCATTTTTTCATCAGATCGTAGGCTGTTGCATCCCAGAAGAGTTTTCTTTCCAGTTCTTCTCCAGTCAGGCCACGCTCTGTATAGAACTCCTTCTTTTCAGCGATGAAGCGGCGTGAACGGTCCAGCAGATATTGTCCGGTCATGCCGCTTATAACATTGACCAACATAGCGATCAGTGCGAGCCATGGCAGTATGGTGTAGACGTGTATGCCTGCATGTACCATGATCATAAGCGCGCCAAGCCAGGTAAGTGTTTCGTGTAGGGCGAGGAATGTCTTGGGCTTGCCGACGGTGATGATCTTGCGTTTACGCATAGAGTAAAAGAATGACAACAAAATCAGGATGGTACCCGGTATTCCCAGCCAGCGGCCAACCCAGATCAGATCGAATTGATGCATCAGCGCGTCTGTTACAATGGTTGCCAAAAACAGTGATCCCAGCATCATGACAAAGGGAAAAACTTCTTTACGAGTGAGTGATCTTTCCATAGTTAATCTCTAGGCGGACAATGTTAGGTCGCTACTGGGTGTGGTTATGCATAAAAGACAGTGGCCAGAGTCCACATCGATATCTGGTTGCTGGCTGTATTCAACTTCCCCCGCCTCTAAGGGGACTTGGCAACCACCACAACTTCCGGCTCGACAACCAGACTCCACATCTATGTTATGTGCCTCGGCAAGCTCCAATAATGAGTCAACATTCTGGCCCCATGGTATCTGTAATCCGGTCTTGCTGAAGTTGACTGTGATGGTCTGTGCGCTAGCCTGTTTAGGCTTATCGCTTGGCCTTTTGGATTTGGTAAGTGAGGCGGGGCCAAAGGACTCGTAATATATATCTCCGGTGTCCACACCCCATTCCTCAAGCCCTGGCACCATGCTCTCCATCATCGCTTTAGGTCCGCAAACATAAAACTGGTGGCGCCTACACTTGAGAGTGGTGCGCAGCAGGGGGATATTAACCCTGGAGTGGTGCTGATAATCTATGCCCTCTATGTCATTGTGATCAGGCTTGCTATAACAGAGGTGCAGGTGGAAGTTATTGTGGGTCTTGGCAAGTTCCTGTAGCCGTTCTTGCATAATCTGCTCGCTGCCATTACGTGCCCCATAGTAGAGCCAAATCTCACGCTGGCTTGCGCATTGTATCAAGGTCTCGACAATGCTCAGCATCGGAGTAATACCTATACCACCGCCAATCAACACCACCGGCAGGGGCTCATCTTCGATCAGATAAAAATTCCCGGATGGTGCCTTCACCTGCAATATGGTCCCTTCTTGCACATGGTCATGAAAGAAATTGGACGAGAGTCCTGGCGGTAGTTCTGGTTGATCACTGGGAGCAGGCTCGCGCTTAATCGAAACCCGATAGTGTTCTGGTTTTGGGCTGTCAGAAATGGTGTAACAGCGCACCACAGTCTTGGGCTGATGGGTCACAGGGTCTTCGATTTGCAATCTAAAGGTTAAAAATTGACCGGGTCTAAAAATGGGGAGCGGTTGATCGTCGATAGGAACCAAATAAAAAGAACAGATGGATCTATTTCCATCTTCAATTTCTCGTCGCTCAACCTTGAACTCTCTGAACCCTTCCCAGGAGGCCGGGATTCTTGGCGTATCTGCACTTGAGGTACCTGCTCCTAGAGATGACGATATGGCCTGCGGCTCGCTTGTGCGCAGATCAATCTCCCGATATTGGTGTTTGCGACGATAGAATCCGACAAGTGCAGCAATGGAAACTTGCGTTATAAGTACGCCAGCAATGGTTAAGGCTAATATTTCAACAGACACGATTGCTGGACCCATTTGTTACGAGAACGAAAAAAGAGGAATGCGCTGGCAACAATGGATACCGTAAGTATCGCCCAAAGAGTAAAAAAACCAACAGATACGAAACCAATAGCAAGCAAAACTACTATTATTTCCTTCATTAGTTTTTTTATGTGGTTCATCTCTATTGGCCTGCTATTGAGATTATTGACTGGTTTATCATTCATGATATGCCATCTAATCTGAAGATACGCTTATATGATATTTAAGCTCTGGTTAAGGTTCAATATGAAAGAAAGGATCAAAAGCAGGTAGAATTACCCAAACATTCGCATCCGTTATATGCGGCAATTCCATCTACTTTTTGATGCGTCCACCGATGGTAGGTAGAGTGTTTATCTTCTATTGCTTCTCTTCCCAACCACCAAAGCCAGGTATCAGTATCTCAGATTCACTGAAAGATCCTGTGTCTGCTTTTGTATGGCAAGCCTCGCACTTGCTAATCGACCCTACCTTGGGATTGTCCTGCACCATCTTGCGCGACAGTTTATTGTGTTTCCTGATGAAATAAGGGGTTTCACTTGCACGCAGAGGTGTAGCATCTGGGCGCAGAGATCCCATGATCTTTTTTGATCGTTTGTAATTAGCATGGTCAGCGGAATTTTCTGTTAGGTAACTGATTAATCTTTTTACCTCTTCCGCTGGAAGTTCAGCATTATCTCCGAAATGATTATCGAGACCAAACATCAGTTTGGTCCATGAACGTGCTGGTAACAGACCCGGTTGGTAGGGGAAGTGACAGCTTCCACACTCTTTCAGATACTGCGTGTTATTTACTGGCGCCACACCAGATGCTTTACCTCCGCTTGGCATGCGGCTGGAGAAACCTGGTTTATTATCAGCGCTAAATGACGCACCACTCATTCCAAGAATGGCGATCGATATGAACAACATGGATGCTACTGATGATTTACGTTTCATAATACACCTCTCAATAAAATAACAGTCACTTAAAGATTCTTTAGGAAGGCAAGTACATCACCTTTTTCTTGGGCGGTGCATTCACGCCCCATGGTCCACTTGCAGTTACGGACAAACCACTTCTTGATTTGTTTAATACTACTAAGGCGCTTATGGTTGACTGAAGGTGCCATAGGTTCAATGGCCTTACCCGTTCGTGCATGTTTACCTGGCTGCTTCAGGTCGATAGTGTGGCAAGTGGTGCAGCTTCGCTTGTCGCCTTTTTTGGCATCGACAAAGGTTTTGTTCCACAGGGCCTCGCCCGCTGTAGCGTTGAAGTTACTTGCGCCTTGTGCCTGATATTCAGATTCCAGTTCCGATACAGAATCGGCCTGAACGTAGAGTGGTATTGCAACCAATAATGCAGTAACTCCAATAAGTTTTTTATTCATGATAGCCTCGTATTTATCTTTAAATTATCTGCTTTTGCTAAAGGACAGCACGTTAGTAAAGTTTTCAAGCTCGCCCCTATATCTGGTGAATGGTATTGGTAAACACTACAAAAAATTATCTCTCGCCGCGTTTCGTGTTGTATGCGATAAGGGCATTCATCTACCCCGCACTTCTCTACTTTAATTACTCTCATTTAAAAATCCCTTTGTACCTAACAAGGCCATTAAAAATAAGACTTCGCTATACTTGTATGTGGCAGAGTTTATAGAGCATTAATTATTCATCCCTTATTCACTTTTTTTCGTTGCTTCGATGTCACTCGGAAGATGCATGGCAGCATCTTCAAAGGTTCCTGCCTTGGCATCTAAATGGCAGGCTGCACAATTGACCTTGCCATTCACCTTTCGATGCTCCCATACCGGTTTAGAAATCTTCTGGTGCTTCTTTATCCAGTAGGGTGTCTCTGTGATACGTGACAACACTAGTGTCTTCGCTATGCTGCGGTTGATCTTCCATGCCGCCTCGGTCAATTCCTGTTCAGCAGAATTTTTCATCAGGAAGGTCTCAATCTCTTTCACGACTTCCTGTTCAAGAAAAAGGTCTTCCTCGAAATGAGATGCTTGCTCTTGCATCATGGCTTTCCAAGAACGGGCAGGCAGCAGGCTGGGGTGAAAGGCGAGATGGCAAGAACCGCACTCTTCACGCCAGCGCTGATTATCAGGTAGTACTGAACCCACAAAAGGCAGGTAGAGCTGGTTCGGTGTTTCGGTTAAATGCCCCTTAAACCAGTGCAGACTGACGGTAATGCTAATTACCAGCAGGGCAATGCCAACCTTCCAATGTGAGCTGGTATGTATTGCGCCGACTGCTGATGGCTTGTACCCGGTGAGCATGGCAGCTACTAGGTTTTGACGATGTAGCAGACTCTCTACCAAGACACCTATAACGTGGATAAGGACCATACCCAGCATCACCCAGGCAAGCCATTCATGGATGTCATGGGCGAGACCGCCCTGTGAATAGCTTAGTAACCCAGCGATAGGCCCTTGCCGCTCTTCACCGCCAAGGGTCAGCAGACCCGTAGTTGCGATCAGTAAGCCCAGGAATAGCAACAGATAGACGGCCCAACTACCAGCTGGATTGTGTCCAAGAAAATGGGTTGGACGCCTATTTAATACTTCTCTAAGATAATTACTCACCTCACGCCAGTTGTAGGAGAAGTTACTAAAGCGGGCATAAGGGCTGCCGATAAAACCCCATAAGACCCGGAATAGAATTAGTCCGACCATTAGATATCCTACGAAGACATGGATATCCAGGTATCGATCATCTAGAGTGAGCCATGCTATTACGAAACAGCTGACTAGGATCCAATGAAATAAACGGACAGGAATATCCCATACACGCACTCTTATCTCTTGGTTCTCATTGTTTTTTTGCAGTTGATTCATTTGATTTAACTCTAGGGAATTACCCTTAAGGATTCCCAGATTTTAAATCGCAGTATGTTGGTGATTGTGTCTGTGTCCTGCCAACCACTTACAGCCAAAATTGAAAAGGAACAGTATACTGGCCACAACCGATACCACCATTAATGCCCAGATGCCAATCAGTCCGAGATACCAAAATAGTACCAAACCTGAACTATTGATCAGACCACCTAAGGTGGCAACGCCAAAAGATACGCAGCTGATAGCAATGGAAATTATTGTTATTATCATCAACAGGTTGTTTATGCGTTTCATCTCTATTCTCCTATCAATACGATTATTGATTTATATGGTTCCAGTGTATGACCCTCAACCTGAATACAGCCTGATTCAGAATTTAAGCCGGGCTTAAGGTTTAGTTTGAAAGAATGGAAATGAAGAACTGCTTGTGGAGTGTTTAGATGATTGTTTGTAGAAGTTCAGTAACAGCACAGAAGAGAAGGTCGCCTGATTACATGGGTAGCTCTCTTGCTTGTGTACTTATGCTAATTATTAGTTTAGTTGTAAATGTGCCAGGTGTTGTGGCTGGTGAATATACTGAAATTAGCTCTAATATAGAGACTGTGGCCCCATTGCAGAGCGTTCTTGAGCAGGTACAAGAGAACTATCCAGGCCAGATTCTAAAAGTTGAACTTGAAACAGAGGAATATAACAAAAAAAAGATCTGGGTCTACGAAATTAAGTTACTCACGAAGAATGGAAACGTCCTGAAGCTGGAATATGATGCAATTAATTTGGAACTGCTAAAACTAAAAGGTAAGGTGGATAATTGATTCAGGAGTCATTATGAGAGTGCTTGTTGTCGAAGATGATATTGATGTCTCCCGGCAGATTTCAGAGACCCTGCGCCAGGCCAAGTATGTCGTTGATGTGGTGCATGATGGTGTAGAAGCACAGTTTCTTGGCGATACCGAGCCGTACGATATTATTATTTTAGATTTAGGACTTCCAAAACTCGATGGGCTTAGCGTACTCCAACATTGGCGCCAGGGGCAGCGCGAAACACCGGTGCTTATTCTGACGGCACGTGATACTTGGCGGGAAAAGGTGGCCGGTCTGCGCGCAGGGGCAGATGATTATTTGGCAAAGCCGTTTGAACTGGAGGAGCTGCTGGCTCGAGTCGAGGCCCTGATTCGGCGTTCCTCCGGCCATGCCAGTTCAGTATTAGAGTGTGGGCCTCTTACTCTGGATGTAAGCTCTACTAGGTTAACAGTGGCTGGTCGTCCTATCGTACTAACCGCTCTAGAATTTCGAACATTGGCCCATCTCATGCGCTATAAAGACAGGGTTGTATCCAAAACTGAATTGACTGAACATCTTTATGATCAGGACTTTGATCGCGACTCTAACGTCATAGAGGTGCTGGTCAACCGTCTGCGCAATAAGTTGGGGGCAGCTCTTATCAAGACCCATAGAGGTCTAGGTTACCAACTTACAGTGCCGGAAGATGATGCGTAACTCCCTGACTTTGCGACTTATCGCCACCTCGTTTACTTGGGTTGGTGTAACTCTGCTGGTCACAGCGGTATTACTGGTCGTTCTATTTCGCGGACACATTGAACAGCGCTTCGAAGCTATGCTGGGCGATCATCTTGAAGAGCTGGTGTCGGCAAGCGAATTCACACCTCAAGGCGTTCTGCAAATGACCTGGCGTCCATCTGATCCCCGTTTTCATCGGCCTCACTCCGGTTGGTACTGGGAAATACTACAGTCGGGGGTATCAGTGGCTCGTTCAAACTCACTTTGGAGAGAGAGTCTAAAGGCGACTGCACCACCTATTAACGGAACTCTTCAGATGCAACAGTTTTTTGGCCCGGAAAGTGAACCATTACAGGCTCTGGTGCGGGGTATTACCTTTCCAGAGGTAGAAAAACCACTTAGTTTTGTGGTTGCTGGGCCTATTTCAGACATTGAAGATAATGTTCGGGCATTCGCAGCTCAGGTCGCTATTACATTAACAGTACTTGGGTTTGGTCTTCTGGTGGCAGTGTGGTTTCAAGTGCGCTTCGGACTGCGTCCGTTGCAAGCTTTGCAACATGCACTAGGCGACATCCGAAAAGGAAAAGAGCAGAAATTACCGGAGAACTATCCCTCAGAAGTTGAACCGGTGGTGAGTGAACTCAACGGCTTACTGGATCACAACAAGGCCCTGCTTGAGCGGGCAAGTACTCAAGTGGGTAATCTGGCCCATGCCTTAAAAAACCCGTTGACTGTAATTCGATTGGAAGCCAAGACTATAGAAAACGAGCAGGGGCGAGTGATAATGGCGCAGACCGCTACTATGATGAATAGCCTGGACCGTTATCTATCCCAGGCGCGTATTGCCGGGGCTGCAAGCGTCCTAGGGGCCCGTGCTGACGTCAAGGTGGCCATGGAAGACCTGCATTTTTCTATGGTACGGTTATACAAGGAAAAAGATCTTGAAATCATAATTAACTGTTCAGGGCAGTGTTGGTTTCGGGGTGAGGCGCAGGACCTAGTAGAGATGCTCGGCAACCTGATGGACAACGCGTGCAAGTGGGCGAGCAGTAAGGTTATTGTTAGCACTCAATGTGTCGATGATCGGCTGCATATTTTGGTGGAAGACGACGGCCCTGGGATTCCCGAACAGCAGCAGAATGAAGTCCTGGAGAGAGGGCTTCGACTAGATGAAAAAATTCCTGGCAGTGGCCTGGGGCTTGATATTGTGCAGGATATCACGCTACTTTACCGTGGTTCGATGACCCTGGGTAAGGCGTCATGTGGTGGGCTGAGTGTACTACTTGACCTGCCAGCTACTGACTGATCATCTCTCACTTAAATCTTTGTTGCATGTGCAACATCAGCCCCGCAGAAAACTCGTCCGGGGTTATATTGCCATCGCCGTTACTATCAATGTCTGAAAACTGCAGCATATTGCTCAAGCCACGCATCGCATAGCCCTGTTTGGCGCGCTCACTGACACGTCTGCCCCTGGCCTCAATAAATTCGTCTTCTACCAGTACGCCGTCATTATTGAGGTCAAAACTGGAGAAGGTCGGCATATTTCGTCCCATGCCACGCCCCATACCACGACCCCTCATACCGCCTCTATTTTGCATTTGAGCCTGTTGACCTGCGGTTAGTTCCTCTGGACTCAGCTGGCCATTAGCATCTGCGTCAAAATCTGCGAAAGGAAGGCAGACTGGAATATTGCCCATCGGGCCGCGTGTGGCCATGCGTTTGGATTGAGCTAGATTGAATTCTTGCTCGCTGATCGAGCCATTACCGTCTGTATCATAGGCAGAAAATGGTATTGGACCACGCCACGGGATCTCAGCCGCTTGAAGGGAAGGTGCTGTAACTAGCCCTATTATGAGAGCTAGTGCAATTGGTTTTGCTGGGGTTTTCATTCTGATACTCCTTATTAAATTGTGTCCTGAGCATTGCTGCTCAGCAGAAGACGCATACCGTCTGAAATCTTTCCGATCCTGCTACTATAACCAAGATGATAGCGTAGCAACCTGAAGCCAAGCTGAAAAATGAGTTAGAAATATAAAAAGAATTAGTGGTAGCTTTATCGATATCTTTGGTTGGTTATTTGGTCATTTAAACCCTTCGTGATGGCCGCCTCTTCATAAAGAACATCTTCCTCCATATATCACGCCCATAAAGGGCATGGATGATCACTGCTCCAACATGGATTATTAGATAGGCAGGCACCAGAGTCTCACCCACCTCGTGGATCTCCTCGATGAAATGCATGAACCCACCTGATCGCTTGCCGGGTTCGAGAAAGAAGAAAATAAGGCTGCCAGTCGCCGCCATCCAGGTAAAGATGATCAGGCCTGACGCATTGATCAGCCCAGCAATTCCCTGATGGGCCGGACGCTTTGGTTTTTTGTATAGAAGAGCAGACATTAGACCCTCGCGTGCGAGGCGGAGCCGCTCCTTGGTGTAGGGAACCCAGCTTGTAAAGCGGGCAGATTGCACCCCGATTAGACCGTAGATAATCCGCAGAAGGATTGATAAGGATAGACCCATGCCGAGCCATTTGTGCAGGGTATAACCGGAATACTCCAACTTCTTATAGTCGTCTGCGCCGTCACCGGTAAAATAAGCTGTCAGCGCAAAGACCATGATACCAATATGAATCACCCTGGTTGGGATATCTATTTTTCCCGTTTTAAACACAGCCTTTTTTTTATCCATAGAAGCATCCACTGTATTTAAAATTTGTCTATTGCCATTCATTTTTTACATCTCTTGGTTAAGTTGTTGAGCTAATTTTAGCTCCCGAAGCTTAAACCAAGCTGAAATCAGCAGAGTACGCAAAAAAATCCTGGTATTACCAACCCATGTTGAGACTGTGTGTTACGTCTTGGATATCTATTATTTGGATGTATGCCGTAACACCCTTACCGGCGGATGGCTGAGGGTAGGGCGTACTCCCAAGCCTCCGGCGATTCCAACTCCTATGGCGCCACTCATGATTCCGACCAGCCAGATCCATGGGTTGAAGCTGTAAGCCAGCCCAAATAGTTGGGAAGCCAGTAGGTATCCGAGCAGGGATGCAGCGGTGGCCGCAAGCAGCCCGGCCAGGGCTCCGAGTACTACAAATTCCAGGATGATCCCAAACATGATCTGGCGTCTAACCGCACCCAGGGTGCGCAGTATTGCCGACTCTTTGAGACGTTCATCCAGGGTGGACTGGATTGCGGCATACAGCACCATCAGCCCCGCCAGCAGGGTGAATACAAACACGTATTCAACCGCCAGAGATGCGTGTTCTATGATGGTGCGCACCTGCTGCATGAAGGATCTAATGTCCAACACCGTTACGCTGGGAAATCGTCGCACCAGCTCCACCAGAAATGCACTATCGTCCGTCTTGAGAAAAAAGCTGGTGACATAGTTGGCAGGGTAGCTTTCCAGAACCCCGGGGCAGGCGATGACGAAGAAGTTGACGTTGAATGAGTCCCACTGGACCGAACGTAGATTGGTGATCTTCGCCTCGAACTCCTGACCAGCAACCTGGAAGCGCATGTGGTCCCCAAGTTTCAGCCCGAGGGTTCTGGCCAGGCCCTGTTCCACAGAAAATTCAGCTCCCTGTGGTTTTTTTTTGCCCCACCACAGTCCTGCCGTAATCTGGTTGTCCTCCTGGAGTTCGGTTCCCCAGGATAGATTAAATTCACGCGACACCAGGCGTTGGGCGCGTTCATCCCGGTAACTGTCTGGACCTACCGCGATATCATTTACTGCCACCAGTCTGCTGCGCACCATGGGGTAGAACACGGGGATGGGTTTTTTCTGCTGCCGGAACAGTTCGCGCAGGGGTTCGAGCTCTTGCGGCTGTATGTTTATCAGAAACTGGTTAGGGGTGTCCGGGGGTAGGGTTTTGTCCCAGGCTGAGAGAATATCCACCCTTACCAGGGTCAGGAGAAGCAGGGCCATGATGCCAAGGCCGATGGCGACTATCTGGATGATGCTACCGCTGCCACGTCGGGAGAGTGTAGCAAGGCCAAAGCGCCAGATCAGTCCCGAGCTGCGATCAGCCCGTTTTAGGATGGCTATCAACCCTATTGCTGCCAGCCAGAGTATACCTATGGTTGCGATGATACCGCCGCCAACAATGGATGCGAGCTTGATATCACTGGTTTGCCACCACATCAGCCCAAACATAACTAAAAGAGTTAGTAGTATCACGCTCCAGATTGATGGGGAGGTAATGACCAGATCGCGCCTTAGGACCCGTAGTGGAGGAACCTGACACAGATGCAAAAGCGGCGGCAGGGCAAAGCCTGTCAACACCACCAGACCGGTGATCATGCCGCTGACCAGGGGCCATAGGGATGGGGCTGGCAGTCCCAGGATAAACCAGTTGGCCAGCAGGTGTGCCAGGATCTCCTGCGCCAGATAACCCAGTCCTGAGCCGATCAGACTGGCCACAACACCCAGCCACAACAACCTCAAGATGAACATCTGCAACAACAGGGAGCTGCTGGCGCCGAGACAGCGCATGACGGCGCCGTTGTCTGACTGGCGTCTGGCATAGTGGCGAGTTGATACGGCGATGGCGGAACCTCCGAGCAGAACTGAGACCAGGGCGGCAAGCCCCAGAAACTGCTCAGCCCGGTCCAGAGCGGTACGCATCTCGGGTCTGCCATCCTGAATCCCCAGCATGCGTTCACCGGGCAGGCTATTTTTTTGCATCCAGGCGCTGAATTTCGACACCTGCTTTTCAGTTCCGGCCAACAACAGATGATGAGTCACCCGGCTGGCTGGAGTTACCAGTCCGGTTGCCTCCAGGTCTTCCATGTTCAGCATTACCCTGGGGGCGAACTGGAACAGATTACTGCCACGGTCAGGTTCGTATGCCAGCACCTGGGATACCCTAAATGTGAGCTCGCCAAGTTGCAGGTTGTCGCCAACTTTCATAGCCAGTTGGGTCAGTAGTCTCGGCTCGACCCAGATGTTGCCGGGTTTGGGGATTTGGTCAGTAGCTGTTGCTTCACCGTAGAGCTTGTCTGCGGTTTTTATGCGGCCACGTAACGGGTATCCACTGCTTACTGCCTTTACCTCGGAAAGCAGGGTGTTGTCGTTATGCAAAACCACACTGGGGAAGGAGAGGGTGTTAGCTAGGCTCAGGCCAGTAGCCGTTGCTTGAAGCTTGATCTCTTTTCTAATTTGGTCTGGTGAAGAGACTACTAGATCTGCTGCCAGAAGCTCAGATGCCTGACGGGTCATGGCTCTTCCCACCCGGTCGGTGAAAAAGCCCACGGCGGTCACTGCGGTTACTGCCAACATCAGGGATAGGGCGATAACCTTCAGCTCACCGGCCTTAAAGTCCCGGTGGATGCTGCGAAGAGAAAAGCGAAGACCTGTTCCTGCCATTACTGTTCCTTCAATACTCCATCATCCAACAACCAGTGGTTGTCGCAGCGATCAGCCAGTTCAACATCGTGAGTAACTAAAACCAGTGCGGTGTTGTGTATCTCTTTTAGAGAGAACAACAGATCAATTATCTGATGACCGGTTTTCTGATCAAGATTGCCAGTTGGTTCATCTGCAAACAGAATGCCGGGTTTTGCAGCAAAGGCCCGCGCGATTGCAACACGTTGTTGTTCTCCGCCTGAAAGTTGATCAGGGTAGTGTGCTGCTCTCTCTGAAAGTCCAACCTGATCAATGGTTTCAAGGGCGATCTTTTTTGCCTGAGACAAGTCGCCGCCAAGTTCAACCGCAAGCATTACATTTTCCAGAGCGGTCAATCCTGGCAATAGCTGGAAAGATTGAAAGACAAACCCGACACGACCGGCTCTGAGGGCGGCTCGTCCGTCTTCATCCAGTTTGGCCAGATCAGTATCAAATAATCTGATATTCCCGTCAGAAGGGGTGTCTAAGCCTGCAAGCAGTCCCAGCAGCGTGGTTTTGCCAGAACCGGAAGCGCCCAGAATGGCAACCGCCTCACCGGCATTCACTTGCAGGTCCACATCCCGTAATATCCTAAGGGTGCCGCCTGGTGCTTCAATCTGTTTTTGCAGATTGGTTGCATCGATCACTCGTTTGTTATTGGTATTCAACATGTATAGATGCCTTTTCCTTGTCTACATATTATTGACCGGATTTACAGTTTCCGCTCAGGCAAATTCTACTAGCACCATCTTAGTAGTTGGAGACAGTCTTAGTGCCTCCTATGGTTTTGAGGTAGAGCATGGATGGGTCAGCCTGCTTCAACAACGTCTGTTAGAAAAAGGGTATAGCCACCAAGTCGCAAATACCAGCATCAGCGGCGAGACTACCCGTGGGGCATTGACCCAACTACCAAACTATCTTGCTTCACATAAACCGCAGATCGTAATCATCGAACTTGGCGGTAACGATGGCCTGCGTGGTATCAGTCTTAAAGAGATGCAGTCCAACCTGGAGCAGATGGTCAAGCTTTGCAAAGAACAAGGAGCCGATGTGCTACTGCTGGGAATGCGACTGCCTCCAAACTATGGTCCCGAGTACACGGAAAAGTTCCATGCCTTATACAAGACGGTAGCGGAGCAAACTGAGATTGTGTATCAACCTTTCTTTCTGGAAGGAGTGGCGGAGAATAAAGAACTGATGCAAGCCGATGGGATACACCCAAAAAAAGAGGCCCAGGGCAGGTTGTTGGATAATGTTTGGGTGTTGGTTGAGTCTGTGTTGAAGAAGTAATTGCTTTGCTATGGGTTCTTAACTAATGAATACATACAAGCGTCAAGTGCTTTACCATGAACCAGAAGACGCTTTTGCATGATGCACTCGAATTTTGCCCCTGCCTTTTCTGCCACCTTATTACTTGCCACGTTATTAGGTAATGTAACAATTTCTAGCCTATTTAAGCCCAAAGTATCAAAACCAAAGCCAGATACTAGTGAAACCGCCTCTGTTGCCACGCCTCTATTTAATGCTTGTTTCCTAACCCAATATCCAATGTTACCAATCTTGTGAGCGGAGTTTATTTGATTTATAGCAACGCCACCTAAAAGCTCATTGCTCTCAATGGAATAGACAATAAAACTATATTCATCTGCACTGGCCCATGACTCATTTCTAGATGTTACCCAAGATTCACTTTCTTGAATTGAATACTCAGGATGACACCAGGGCATGAATTCATGCATATGTTCAATTGATTCAGTTGCCGCTACATGAAAGGGAACAATATCCTCATTTCTAAATGTGCGGATGCCAATCTTGTTTCCTTTGATTTCCATATATCACACTATTAGTTTTCTACGCATAAGATTAAGTTATGTTGATTTTTTCTTTCGTTTATCTTTGACCAGATATGAATTCCCCGTTCCGCGCTTAAGCTCAAATAAATCAATTGCCTTGAGGAGGCTGCTTAAATTCTTGTAGCCATAGTTTCTTGTATCAAAAGAAGTTTTATTTGATATGTGTGCTCCTACAGGCCCTAAAGCAGCCCAACCATTATCTTCTTCTGTTGCTTCAATTGCTTGTCGAAGCAGATTTATAAGCTTTGTATCTGATTTTATGTTTTTGGGTTTTGATTGTACCGAGCCATTCTCTTTAGGTTCTTGGTCTAAAAATAGAAACTTAGAACATGCATTAACAAATGGAGAAGGAGCTTTCCGCTCTCCAAACCCTAAAACAACTTTTCCTTCAGCAAGAGCACGAGTTACCATTGGAGTGAAATCACAATCTGATGAGACGAAACACATAACATCAATATCTTTTGTGTACATCACATCCATTGCGTCAATTACTAGCGCAATATCTGACGCATTTTTTCCTTTTGTGAGATCATATTGTTGTATTGGCTGTATTGCATATTCGTGGAGAAGATCTTCCCACGGTTTTATTGAAGTATTTTTCCAATTTCCGTAAGCTTTTCTTATCGTCACAACTCCATATTTAGCGACTTCACTGAGAATCTCTTCAAATTTACTAGCAGGTGCATTATCTGCATCAATAAAAAGTGCTATTTTTTGATTAGATTCATTCATCTCAAGTTTGCACCTCTTTTAGAGCAACAGGTGATTATATTGCTGATACCTAATACCGCAATATCCCGCCGATACAATTATTCTCACTTAGATTTAGTCAGGATGGGTTCTTTTGAAAGGAGAGCACCCTGCCTCGGTTATTTTTTATTCCCTACTAAGCTCGAGATTAACAGACTATTGAGGTTTGAAAAAGCGTTGGTTTGCAGACAAATATCTACTTAGGGCATAAGCGGAGATATTCGTTATTATTTATTATTGCTGTTTCGTTAACTAAAGCTCGTCATCCTGCGGCTTGACCGCAGGATCCAGTAAGTTGTTAATAAACCTGGACGATTAGGTCTACCCACCATAATCCTGGATCCCGTGATCAAGTCACGGGATGACAGCGTTATCTTCATAACTTAAGTCACGGGATGACTTTGTCGTCGGCGTAACCAGCGAGTTCCAGATACCCCTGTCCTCTGATTGTTTTACCTGAATGTTTGCCAGTTACGTCCACCGCTCCTTCCCAGTAGCGGATAAGAAGATCAAGCTCCTGATTTTTTATTGCAGGTTTTATCTCTAGTTCAAGATTTTGTTCAGGTATGTTTAGTTGCCAACTTACTGGATAGCGTCCTCCCTTCGGGCTGGTCCAATGATCCAGTTCCTTTAGTTGTACATCATTCATGCCTAGTCTGATTATCTTACCTTCGGCAGTTCGTAGCGTGCCTGCACTGAATGGGTCACTGCTCCCGTCTTTGCGGCGCAGGCGATAGAACATTAGGTCTGATCCATCTGATAGCTGGAGTGAAAACCAGTCCCAACCTGCTTGGTTGTCACCGAGTGCACTTGTGCTCCACTCACGGTCTAGCCACGAGAGGCCGCTGACACTGTGGGTTTTGTTATAAAGAGTTATTTCCCCATCTGCCTTCAGGCGTGGGATGGAGTAGTAATATGAAGCGTTGCCCGGTTCTGCGCTCTTTTGACTCAGACCGTTTTTACCTTGGAGCAACGGTGGGTTTTGTTGTTTTAGTGTCAGCTTGATTTTGATGCCATCTGCTGCCGCTGTTAAGTGCCAGAGGCCATTGTTTTCAACTATGGACCAGTTATACAACCAGACACTAAACGGATTTGCGTTGGCACCGGCCAGATCTTTTGCTCCACGGCTGAACTTTTCAAAGGCATAAAACTTTTCTGACTTTACATCTGTCAGCGCAAAGTGGGCCATCCATGTCTGGTTGCTAGCCCATGCTGATTTTCTTTCTACTTTGTCTGGTGTTAATGCGTTTCTGAAAAACACTAACTGGAATCCAAAGCGGTTTTTGGATGCATCAACCAGATTGCCAGTAAAGTACCACCATTCGTTACGAAACTCGGGATGTTGGCCGTGATCTTTTGGGAAGTTGAACTGACGTGGTTTGATTGCACGGGCATAACCTTTGTCCGGTATGCCGCCCAGGATCTCTCCAATCTTAAAGGAGTTTTCTGGTGCAGCCTCTCTGTCTGAATAAAACCACCAGATAAGATATAGAACCAAGAAAACTACTACGAATATTATGTTGCTGTTCTTCATTAATTACTCTTCACGCAGGGCCTCTGCTGGTGATGTTTTGGACATGCGCCAGGCTGGATAGATGCCGGCCAGCAAAGCCGCCACCAGCGCCAATACTATGGCTTCAATCAGGATTCCTCCTGGAACGCTCATCTCCATGCTCCATCCAAAAGCGCGCCGGTTGATAACGAAGATTAATATCATAGCCAGCATCAATCCCAAGGGTACAGCAAGCAGACCGGATATGAGTCCCATGAAACCTGTTTGGGTAATGGTTACTCCCCATACCTGTTTGGGGGTAAAGCCAGTGGCGCGAAGTATTGCCAACTCTTTGGCCTTCTCCAGTTGCAGGGCCAGTAGTGCGCTGAGTATGCCTACGAAGGCTACAAGTATGGCCAGAAGGCGCAGTACATTGGTTATGGCAAAGGTACGGTCGAATGTCTCCAGCGAGGTTCGGTGCAGTGTTTTGTTAGAACGGATTCGCAACTCCTGTTGTTCACCAACCAGGTTGTAGATTTTATCTATTAGTTGGTCGGGATCGGTGCCGGGTGTTAGATATAGTCCCATCGAATAGGTTGAGTCATCATTCCAGAATTTGCGATAGAGAGACATGCGCATGCTTACCACTCCATGCTCTGAGCCGTAGTCACGATATATGCCTGCTATCTCAAATGTCTGTTTGCCACGGTCTGTATCCAAATGTAGCTGGTCGCCCGTCTTGAGCTTGTGATGGTAGGCATAGGGTTCTGAGATCAGTACGGCCTGTTCGTTATCAAATGCGGACCAGACTGTTTTTGGATTTCCCTGCAACAGGTTTACGCTGCCATAACTTTTCTTGGCCATGCGGATTGCAAATAGTTGGGTGATGCGATCGCCGGATTGTATCTCTGAAGGTCGTCCTAGACTTATTTCAGTTATCTCGGGAAGCTTTTCTATGGCCTTGATCAGTTCCGGTTTCAGATGTGCCTGATTTCCGGTGCCGGATGTTTGATTGGGTGAGATGTAGATGTCTCCTCGTAGGGTGGACTCCAGCCACTGCTGCACCGAGCCACGAAAGCTGTCCACCATTACTCCAACACCGACTGTTGTGGCTACGGCGATACTCAGGGCTGCAATGGCGATTCCTGTGCGACTAAGAGATGTATAGACGCCACGTAACGCCATGCGTCCTGCAACTCCAATATGCGCTCCAAAAAGTCTGGTTAAGATCACGCTAAAGCCTACTACGAAGGTGGGGGTGAGCAGGCTGAAACCGAGTATTAGTATGAACAGTGCAATAAATCCAGTGATAAGACTCTTGTTGATGAGTAACAGGATTGTCGCTAGCAGAATAAGTCCCAGCCCCAGCCAGGTAAGAGGAATACGCAGTTGTTTGGCCTTGCCCTCAATCCGGGAGCGATCCAGAACCGAGCGTGGGGGGGACAGGGCTGCCTCGGACGCAGGTATTAGAACAGCAAGCAGGGTGGCACCGATTCCCAGGAATATGCCTTTGATGAGTACTACTGGTTGTATGAATAGCTCGCTAACACTTAATACGAAATAGAGGTCGTTTATGGTACGTGTGACGAGATAGATCAGTTCTTGCGCCAGTAGTACTCCAAAAACCAGACCGATAACAGTTCCAGCCATACCTAGCAGAAGTGTTTCGCCCAGTATTAGCGCAAAGATGTCACGCCTAGTTGCGCCTAGTACTCGCAGGTTGCCGAATAGTTCTCTTCTCTGTAATACCGAAAAGGAGACAGTGTTGTAGATGAGGAACATGCCGACGACCATGGCCAGCAGACTCATGGCGGTTAGGTTGAGGGCGAAGGCGCTGGTCATCTCGCCCATGGCGCGATTGCTGGAACTTGCTGTCACCAGACGTGCTTCGGGCGGGAGTATGGATTTGATTGCGTCTATCTCACTCTGGCCGGATAGGATTAGGTCGATCCGGCTCAGCCGTCTATATCGGTTTAATAACTCCTGGGCGCTTGCGATGTCTGTGATCAGCATATTTCGCAACAGAGTGGCTTGGGATGGAGGAGGGGTGAAGACTCCTGCCAGGAGTGCAGTACGAGATACTCCGCCGACTTTTAGTGCTACTGAGTCTCCTGATGTCAGTTCCAGTTCTTGTGCCAGTTTTTGGCTCATCAATACAGTGCCAGGTTTAGTCAGCATGTCCCGGATTAATCCAGACCAGTTTTCATTTTCGGCGTAGTTGAGGAAGTCACGAAACTCACGTTCGGCAAATGGATCGATGCCGATCAGTTGTAGGGTGTGCTCGCCAAGGGAGAGATGACCGGATAACAGCGGCGCGCTTTTGCTAAAGCGCCCGTCTCGTTTCAGTTTTACATAGAGAGTGTCGTCCAGACCACTTGGCCCGCCGATTATTTGATGGCTGGCCTTGCCGGTGATTGTTTCCGCTGACAGATCAAAGGCGCGTCTGGCGCTCTCATTGGCCAGATCTACCGCCACCACCACCGCTACGCCAAGAGCAATTCCAAGAATTGCCAGTGCGAGTTGCCATGGATGTCGTTGCAGATGTCTTACACTGGCGCGCCATAGAGTGGGTTTCACCAGAGCACCTTTTCAGCTTCTGCGGTTAATTTGCCATCGGAAAGTGTTAGCACCCGGTCAGCCCAGGATGCAACTGCATGACTGTGAGTTACCACGATGAGTGTTGCGTCTTCATCACGTACCAGTTTTTCAAGTAGATCTAAAATCTGTTGGCCGCTTTGAACATCCAGATTGCCTGTTGGCTCGTCTGCGAGTATCAGTTTAGGTCGGTGTGCGATGGCTCGTGCGATAGCAACACGTTGTTGTTCTCCGCCAGAGAGCTGTTCGGGAAAAGAGTTTCTGTTATTGGATAAACCGACTGCTTGCAATAGTTCGGTGATGCGCTTGCTACTATCGTTCTTAGACCAGCCATTCAACTCCAGTGGGAGTAGCAGGTTGCCTTCAACATTCAGGGTAGGGATGAGGTTAAAGAATTGGTAGATGACTCCGATGTGTTGTCTTCGAAACAGGGTTAGATTGTGTTCATCCAGACTGGTTAAATCTATGCCATTAACTTGGACTGAGCCTTCTGATGGTTTATCTATTCCGCAGATAATATTAAGCAGAGTTGATTTTCCGCATCCACTGCGTCCGAGAAGTGCCAGAATTTCACCTCTGTCAATAATTCCGTTTAAGTTATTAAGTACACTTAGCAAAGAGTCGCCCTGGCTGTAGTTGTGGGAAACACTATTAATTTTTACCAGTGGTTCGGCTTGGGTACTGTTCATGATATTTTGATGTATCTATATGACTTTTCTTCGTATTTTTGTGAATACACGCACTCTAGTGATATTTGTCAGAGTTTCATTTAATAAGGTTAGTAAATAACCAACTAATTTGTTTGTTTATTGGTTTTTATTGATCCCAGTCATGTAAATTGTGTGGTTATTAGTCTAGTTTACGTCGACGGAATAAGAATAATGGACTACGACAAGGTCCGTGCATTAAGACAAAAAAATAATAATTTATAATTATAATAACTGTTATATAACTCGACCCCGCTTTGAGCGGGATTTTTTTTCTCTGTAGATTATGGAAAGTTCCTAGATTAACTATAAGGAAGTAATAGGCTAATAGAATATCTTAAACACCAAGCAGGCCAAATGGTGTATCTTTAACAGCCCACTGATTTCTGGGAAATAAAGATAAATTGATTTCAATAAAGGGCCAGCAGATGGTGACCAAACCCAGCAGTCTCTCTTACAGTACGCGTGCCTCGCTTATAGATGCTGTATCGCGCGGCTTTTCCTATCCGGTTTCAGATTTTTATACAGATTTGGTTAGTGGTGAGTTTGTCGATTCTCTCAGACAGGAGTGCGGAATATCTGATCAGCAATCTTCTTTAGTATCAGTTTTATCTGAGCTTGAGTCTGGTATTAAGAAAATCATCTATGATAGAACCAGAGAAAATCTGGAATCTGAATACATTGAGCTTTTTGAGCATAATCATAAGCAGTCACCAATTCATCTGTATGGAGGACTCTACCAACGGAGTGAAGGTGGAAGACTGGAGATTTTGCAACGCCTCACTAGAGTCTATAGAGACAACGGTCTAGATATGGAAGAGGGGTCGGAACACGCAGACCATCTTACTGTAGTCCTGGAGTTTTTGGCTTTTTTATACAGGCAGCGCGTGCAACTAGCATCTGAGGATAATGAATCTGGATTAAAACAGATTCAAACTGATATTCGCACTACCATTAATGAGTTGGGCTGGACCAAAAAACTGGAAGGAGAACTTGTTGCTAGACAAGGTCATCCATTTTATTTGCCTCTGAGTAAGCTGTTGCAGGTTTTGTTAGCTCAACAGGACGAATGATAAAAAATTGCTAGTACCCAGTGGCGGCAAATATGATTTTTGGGAGGCTCATTTATGAAGTACCTTTTCTGTTGTCATCAGACTTTAGTTTGGCCACGGTTGTTAAATTCCAATCTCTTTTTAGCTCTATCTATATTTTTCTGTAGTTTGATCATTCCTGTAGCTTCTTTTGGTGAGTCACATAAAGATAGCTCGTCTGAAAAAGGTATATTGCATCTGCCCGAGAGGCAGAAGGTTGTCTACCACGTGAGTGAGGCAAAGAAGGTTCCCTTTGTGTTGGGCAACATAAACAATCATCTTGATGGTGTGGGTGGTCCTGATCGAGTCGAGATTGTAGTGGTAGTTCATGGCGGTGGTCACAATGGATTTCTGAAGTCTAAGGTCAGTCAAGAAGTTGCAACAGAGGTAGATCTGTTACAGGTGCAGGATGTTAAGTTCGAGATGTGTGGGCATACACTGGATGCGTATGGCACTAGCGTGAAGGATCTGGTTGGAGATTTTACCCGGCTGAATCAGGGTGGGGTAGTGCGTATGGTTGAGCTACAGATGAAGGGCTACGCGTATCTACGTCCTTAGATTTTACTATCTTAATGAGTATACTCTTCATCCATCATGGTCCAGCCTTTTGGTCTTGTTGGAGGGAGTTCTTTTGGAGGGCCGTTTTTGACAACGATTTGGATTTCACCCATTCCGTATAGCTCGACCAAACTGTAGAGAATTTCCGCGTTCTCAGGACTCAAACGCACGCATCCATGTGATGCAGGTCGCCCCAGGCGATGTGTTTCGTTTGTTGCGTGTATTGCATACCCTTCATGAAAGAAAATAGAGTGCGGCATGGGAGAATACTCATACTGTTCTGAGTAGTGCATTGGGGTCATCCAATTGACACGAAATTTTCCTGTTGGGGTTTTATAGCCTCTGCGCGCTGATGAAATATTCCAGTTATATTCATGGAATCCAGCAACTACGACATCCATTTTCTGAGTCTTAATGTCTATGTGTACATCAACAACCGCTGCTTTAGAAGATGTGTATACAACAAACAGCATGAGACTTAATGTTAATACCCGAACATACATATCAATTATCCGCAAACTCTATTTGTGTTACCCACAGTAATTCTGGATGTACAACAAAATTATTGATGCTAGTAGTAACAAACTAGACCAAAACTTTGAAAAGTAAAGTTTTCCTGCTTTGTCCAGGTTTAGTTGTCTGCAAATAAAAAGGGCGCTTTGATCAGCGCCCTTAATTAATTTCACTAACAGTGTTGTTGTTAGATTACAGTAAACTTCTCTGTCTTTTCGTTATAACGAACCAACAGAAACCATACAACTATTATGCTGAATGTTGCCAGATGGCTCCAACCCCAACCGTCTAGCATCTGTGGCATCCACGCCTGATAACCGAGCATGGTTTCTTCAACCATTAGATCAATATTGTCTTCCCTGGTTAGAACATCCCAGTATTTTAGAATGCCACTGAATATAGATGCGCTCCAGCTAAAGAAGAAGACGGCAACCACTAGTTTGAGGTGACCTTCACCAACTCGCCACAGTGATCCAGTAGCGCAGCCACCGGCCAGAATCATACCTATTCCGAAGATGATTCCACCAACGAGTGAACCAATCCAGAATGATGGTGGTATACCTACATAAGGGTCCGCCAGTTCTTTTTGGAAGAATACGGAAAAAAGAACAGCAGCCAGTAGAATGGAAAGCATAACTGCCTTTGTCATTTCGCCTTCACCAGTGAGGAATGGCTCACGGAAACTGCGTGAGAAGCAGAAGCGGGCACGATGCATTACAAAACCAAAGGCGAAGCCACAAGGTATAAAAATGGCTCGGGTGGATAACATCCGGTCTTCTGAGGTAAGCCAGTATACTGTCCACCATATGACCAGTATCAGTGTTAGAACTCCTGCCCATGGTGCTTTTTGTTTTAACCCAGGCATTTGTGCAGCTTCAGGTGCTTTGGTGCCCCAGGTGATGTTTTCCATAATCCAGAGCAGTAGTTTTAATCCAATGAAAGCGCCGGCTAGAAGTCCAACCCACATGGCCCAGCCAGATGGTGATGAGAATGTGACTGGAGTAAAAAATGCGCCTACATTGCAACCCATGGAAAGAGTGGCACCTATACCCATAAGAGTTCCGCCGATGGCTCCACTTACATACTCAAGCTTTGGTGGGCGGTTGATTCGAAACTGCCGTGATATCAGGGCGGCTGAAAATGCGCCGATGGTCAGGCAGATATTCATTATCGAAATACGGTTCTCAAGCGGATGAGAAAGATCCTTCGATATGTTTAGAAGGTCTCCCAGTCCAATGAATGTATTAAACCAGTCACCCCAGTTTTTTATTCCGCCGTATACTCCCCAGAATCCGCCGCTAGCAACTAGCACGGAGCTGATAATAACCAAAAGAACCGCAGCGAGGTAGGGTGACCATTCATCTACCAGGATTGTTTGGTAATCATTTTTTATCTGCGTAAACAATGCCATGAAGAAACTGCTCCTCTATAATATTTCACAATTATTTTTAGCGAACCCATGACTAGATCATGGGTTTTTGCGATACAAGGATGTGTAACGCATTTAAAGTGTTAAAGTTTTTACAAAACGCAAGAAAGCAGAGGTTTTACCCTCTACTTTCCGTGCCCTGAAAAATCCAGAAATGGGTTAATCAGGTCTTTCTTAAATCTTTACTACTTCCACAAATGTCTCATGGGTGGCCTGGTTGTCTGTGATCTCATCACTGGCACTTTCCATTAGCATGAAATCTGCGCCGCCTTTGCCTTTGGCAGTTGTCTGTCCAGCAGTCATGCCGCCAAAACCATGGCAGATGAATACTGTGTCCTTGCGGATGCGAGGTGTGACCTTTGCCTTAATCTTTATCTGACCAACTGAGCTTTTGACCAAAACATATTCACCTTCGGTGATGCTTTTTTCTTTGGCAATCTCCGGGTGTATCCAGGCTTCATTCTCAGGGTAGAGTTCGTGCAGCCAAAGATTGTTGGCGTGACCACGCTGATGGGTAAACCATGCGTGTCTGCCAGAGACCAACCTCTGTTTTCCAGGGGCCGCTTTTGGTGGCTCATACTCTGGTAAGACTGGGATGTTGTTACGGCGAAAGCGCTCGGATACAAACTCGATCTTTCCGGTCGGTGTTTTGAATTTTTTCTTGCCACTACGGAAGGCCCCATATGTCTTTTTCTCTTCCGGAGCCAGCCAGATACCTTCCTGCATCAGTGTCTTGCGATCTATTGGCACGCCATTCAGCTGAGCGTCGACAAACTCTTCTATTGTGAAGTTGAAGACCTGACTCAGAGGCGTATCGAATTTGCGTTTGGCATCCAGCGCTTTGGCCAGACCCTTGATGATATCCAAGATGGTTTTTGACTCATGCTGTGGTGGTACCACAGGCTGGCGGATAGCAACGTATTTGCGTGGACTGCCTGGTGCCCACAGTGGGTCGAGGCGTTCCAGGTAGGTGGTTTCTGGCAGGATTATATCCGCCATCCAGGCTGTTTCGGATGGCTGCACATCAATGGCGCAGATAAAATCCATCTGCTCTGCCATCTTCATGTTTTTGTTTCCGTCTAGAACAGCAGCCAGAGGGTTCTGTTTGTATATCATCCAACCCTTGACCGGGTAGGATGTAGTGCCGTCAACGATTGAGTCACGAATGCTTACATAGCCACCGTCTTCATGGTTGGCCAGTGGAAAGCGTGAGTTGAATTTGTCGAAACGGTCTGCGACGTCAAATGGTTCTATCTCCCACTCGAACGAGCCAAGCTTGGCCTTGCCTCCAAAGCTGTGACTGCCGGGTGCATCGAAGGCACCTAGGAGCGCCATCAGCATGGGTAGCGTGCGGCGGAACTGGGTGTCGTTGGTGTACCAGGAGGTACGTCTGCCCGGATAAACCACTACTGCCGGTGCGGCTGCGGCCATCTCTCTGGCCATTGCTACTATTTTTTCTGCCGGTATTTCTGTCTCTTTGGCTGCCCATTCAGGTGTATTGTTGGCAACGTGCTCCTTTAGCTCTTCGAAGCCATATGTGTTGTTGGCTACGAACTCCTTGTCGTAGAGTTCTTCTTTGATGAGTACATGCATTAGGGCTAGGGTAAGTGCCATATCGGTACGTGGACGGATCGGCACCCAGTCGCCCTTTGCTGCGGTGTAGGTCATGCGCGGATCTACAACAGTAAGCTTGGCACCGTTTTTAATACCTTCGATCAGAGTCCAGTTGTGAGGAAGCTCGAATGATTCGGTACGGTTCGCTCCAAACATGAGGATATATTTTGCATGTGTCAGATCTGAACCTGGAACTCCGCCCATAGTGGCGAAGTATCCAACGTTGCGTGATGCCAGACAAAGGGTGGCATGACGGGCAAAGTTTGGGGTTGGCATGTGCGCGCCAAGACGTACGAAGAACTGCTCGGTCAGATCAGTGGTGGAAGACCAGAGTAGAGACTCAGGTCCGTGTTTTTCCATGATCTTGTTTAGGTTCTCGGCCACGTACTCATACGCCTCTTCCCATGAAGCGCGACGCCATTTGCCTTCACCACGTTTTCCAACGCGGATCATTGGGTGTTTGATGCGGTCTGGGTCATACACGGACATGATTCCAGCTTGGCCTTTGGCGCAGGTTCCACCGCGGGAGCGTGGATTGCGGATGTCTCCGTCGATCTTTACCAGAACTCCGTCCACAACACGGCAACGGATGCCGCAACGGTTTACGCACATGTTGCAGGTAGATGGGATGATTGTTCCCTTATCCCACGTTTCCTTTGCGTGTGGGACAGCAGCATGGGCCTTGAACGAACGCATGCCAAGAGCTGTTCCAGCAGCAGCTCCTGCTGTAAGTCCAAGGAATCCGCGTCTAGTTACGCCTGTGTCTCTTTCTGTGCCCATCAGGTTCTCCGAATTCAGGTTATGACCGATTATCAGTTACAGGATGCAGGAGTATCTGAATCCTTGGCTCCATGCACCACAAACTCCTTTACATCTGCAAATAGCGCTTCATCAGATAGCTTCAGGAATTTTTGGGCTGCCTTGTTGCTGTCCTTGACCGATTCCCGGTACTCCTTACTTATGTAGTCTGAAACCATGGGTTTAGTTTTGCCGGATGCGTCGTGCTTGTTTGCATCCATATATGCAGACCACTCAGCGATAGTGCGGGTATTAGGAGCTATTGAACTTCCGGTCATATCGATATGGCATCCAGTACACACCATCCGAAAATATACGCGTCCGCGCTTCCAACTAGCCTTGCCGGCTGCCTCCGCCATATCCATGGTTATGGCACTGCTCACCAACAGGGTGAATCCGACGATCAGGGAAGTCTTTTTGAACATAGTTAAGTCCTTCATAAATATATTGCTAGGTAGTTACTAAATTCTTTACATAAAGTGAAATCAGTTAGCGGATTTCACCTTGTTGTTTAAGCTCCTCATACCACTCAGGGTTGTGGTGCTTTATGAAGTCGGTTTCCAGATATCCAGTCTTCATTCCTTCCATCGACATCGGTTCTTCGACCATTCCAAAGTATATGTGGGCCAGCAGACCGATCCATACCATGCCGACACAGAAGGCGTGCAGTACTAGGGACCAGCGGAAGAGCTCTGAAGCTATCTCCATACCCGGGCCAAAAAACATGGCCAGACCGGTAATTGCGATGGTTATGGAGCAGGTAATGATCATTGTGCTCAATAGACGCTGGGCACCGTTGTATCGACCGGATGGAGGAAGTTCACCCTCTACCTTGGACGGAACAATGAGGCTTGTCATTACCACTGCGGTAAACCATATGTCGTCCATGATGCTTTTAGGTGTAAGGGTCAGAACCTTTTTAAGGAAAGGCAACACCACCTTGTTCCAATTTAGAAGGATGAACAGCAGAATAACAGAGGACCATATAATTCCTAGTACCGAGTGCATTAATACCAGGTTTGCATTTCCTCCAACCATATTCTGCATGAATTCTGACCAGCCAATTGGGATGATGCTAATTGACTCGCCAGTGATAATGCCGAGACCGCTTGGTGTCAGGAGAAACCAGCAGATTGCATTGAACCAGTGCAGGTAGATGATACCTTTGGTACGGACAAACACTTTGCCGGACACGGGATTATTTGCTGTTTGAGTCATTAGATACCTCCTCGCGACGCTTTATAATCTTCATTATTCCAGCAACACCAAACATGCCTAGCATGCCGGAAAAACCCACTGAGATGGCTGGGTTAACCACATCGGAGAGTATCTCGGCTTGAATTGAAGGTTGTTTTTCTTGAGGCAGGACGCCGGCGTCGAGATACGCAGACTCAGAATAGTAATGGTTTGGCTTGGTATCGACCTTGTCGGTAACCAGCTTTTTCCATTTCTCCTGTTTCAGCAGAAGAGAGACCTCTGAGTTCGGATCATTTGCATCACCAAAAATCAGAGCCTTGTTAAAACACACCTCAACACAAGCTGGTTGTTCACCAGCGTCTATACGAGGTTGGCAAAAGGTGCATTTAGAGATTTTGTCATCTACCGGGTTCTTGAATCTGGCGTCGTATGGACAGACTGACACACACATCTCGCAGCCGGAGCATATATCTCTGTCAACTAGAACTACGCCATCCTCACGCTGGTAGGAGGCCCCGCTTGGACAGTAGCTAACGCATGGGGCATCATCACAGTGCTGACAGCGACCTGATATGAGTGACATGTGTGGAACACCGTCATCTGAAACGGACATAGTCTCGCGGACCCAGTTTCTGTTGAATCCGAGTGGGGTATTCCATTCGGCTCGACACGCTACCTCACAGGCCTTGCAGTTGACGCAGCGTTCGGTGTCGGCAAGCATCACAAGCTTTTGTTTCGCCATCATTTACACCCTATTAAATGAGCAAATATGTATAGATCGTTAAGTAAATATTAATGGAATCTAACAGAGTAAAAGCGTCGCCATAATGAGAATTATCAATTGGATTACATTAATGTACTAATCTTCTAATATTCGAATAAGCGAAAATAATAGATTATTTATCGACTTATGTAAAATATTTGATAAGTGACGTTTATGAGCTGATATTAAGAGTTGTTGCTTGAAAGGTATTAAGATGTAAGATATCTGAAAATATAGAAAAATAAATCTACCTTATAACCCCTGGTTTCAGACTAAGTCAGTTTATTGCTTGACAGGTTTAGATGTCGGGCTTAGCCTGCCCTATTGCACGGGGATGTTGGATTTCTGAAGAATGATCCCGGATCTGGTGTGATGTTTTAAGATACGGATTCCAGGGATGGAGCCACAGCTATAAGCTGTTTGTCATAGGATCTTCTGTCTACCACATAAAAAAGAACTAGATTAGAGAAAACAGAGACCCATGGAAGAGAATAAGAGAATATTCAGTAAAAAATCCGGCATGAGCAAAAATCTTGTGGTTCCGATCACGATAGTGGTTTTGTTGACTAGTCTAGCGGTATGGCTGGTTCCAGACGATTCCAACGAGAAAGATGCAAGAAAGCCACTGCCAAAACTTGGATCGGTTATAAGCCCCTTGGGACAAACAACCGATGAAGCAAATACGAAAGAAACAAATGCTGGAATAATTTCCCGGGCTGAGTTGCCAGACACAAATAATGCCAGGGCGCTGATCGCAAAACTGCGACAGTCTAAAGGCAATACTGGCCAGCAGGCGTTCGAGGAAGCAGAAAAACAGCGGAGCATGGGGAATAACGCTGATGCCTATCTGCTCTATTTTTTCGCTGCCAAACAGGGGCATGGTGATGCTGCGTTAGTACTGGGGACGCAATCTGATCCAACCTACTTCACAAGTATAAATAGTGCGATGGATGCGCCTGATCAGGGTCAGGCGGTAAAATGGTACAAGATAGCCATAGATGCTGGTAACAAAGAAGCGAAGAGTAAACTTGCAGAACTATCCAAGCGCATAAAAAAACAAGCAGAGTCCGGTAGTGATCAGGCAAAACGTCTGATGCTGCAATTGCAATAACGGGAATAATTGGAATGAAGAATAGATTTGTTGCCATCATCATCATGTTGATGGCTGGGAACGTGGTTGCCGAAAGTAGCGCTCGTATGAGTCCATTGCTGATACCGGGTAAACAGTCTTTGTTTCAGCGCGTTTTGGCAATTCCTCAAGCCCGGATTTTTCCGGAAGCAAAAGACGACGGTGCTGGCCAGGATGTGGTTCCATTTACATCGTTCTACGTATACGCGCGTAAAAAGATTAACAAGCATGAATGGTTGCGTGTCGGATCCGACAGATATGGAACCATAGTCGGCTGGATGCCTTCGGGAAAGACAATGAGCTGGAATCAGGGCCTTACCGTGGCCTTTCGGGACCCTGTCGGCAGTGATCGTAGTCTACTGTTTCGAGATCGCGAGTCACTCAAGAGTTTGCTTGAAGCAAATGACAAAGATGCCTACAGCGCTCTCAGTTTAGAAGCACAGGCGGGACTAACAAGTGAAGACTCTCCGGTTGTCGCTATTCAGCCGGACGTGCATCTGGATATTAAGGATGATTTCTACCTGGTACCAATTCATAAGTATGAGGATGTATTTATCGGGGCAGAACAGGCACGCATGCTACAGGTGTCTAGTGTGCCTCTTGAATACGAAGGTCCATCTATCTCGGCCCCAGTAAAGAGAAAAAAGATAACACGCAACTACAGTGCCGGTCTGGTATTTGCCATAGATTCGACTCTTTCAATGGATAAGTACATCGATCGAACCAGAGAGGCAGTTCGTAAGATCTTCAGCAGCCTGGATAAGGCGCAGCTGTTGGGTAACGTAAATTTCGGTTTGGTATCTTTTAGGGACAATACTAATGCAGCGCCTGGTATCGGCTATCTGGCTCGTACCTATGTGACGCTCAATGAAGGACGCAATGCCCAGGGTTTTATCTCGCGGGTAGAAGAGCTTTCAGCCTCTTCAGTTTCTAGTAAGGACTTTGTGGAAGACGCCTATGCTGGTGTTAAGCGCGCTATTGAGGATATGGATTGGACTAACCATCATGCCCGATATGTAGTGCTGATAACTGATGCTGGAGCTCGTGGAGAAAACGATCCACTCTCAAGTACAGGCATGACGGCAGAAGGTCTACGCCAAATGGCTATGGACAACGGGATCTCCATCTTTGTTCTGCACCTGCTGACTCCTGCGACTGAGGCCAATCACAATAGTGCTGAGGAGCAATATCGACAACTCTCCGATGTTCCAGGTATCGGCAGTCTCTATTATGGTGTGCCCACTGGTGATGTGGTGGAGTTCGGTTTCGTCTTGGACGCATTAGCGGCGCAGATCACAGAGCAGGTTAAGATTGCCGCAAATAACAAACCGTTAGAAAGTGAGACGGCTGAAAACGAGGCTCCTGAAAGCCAACCGGTGGCAAGTGACAGCTCCACTCCTCAATTGGTAGAGTTTCAAGAAAAGGTGGCAAAATTGGGCTATGCCCTGCGCATGCGCTATCTGAAAAAGAGTGAGACTGGAAAGGTCCCAAATGTATTTAATGCCTGGATTCTGGATCGTGATTTTAACAATCCGGAAAGAAAGGTACTGGATATAAGAGTTTTACTAACCCGTGACCAACTCTCAGATCTGCACGACATCTTAAGACAGATTCTTAATACCGCAGAAGAGGGACTGTTATCACCTCAGAACTTCCTTAATGAACTCAAGAGTCTTGCCGCAACCATCTCCAGAGATCCAGATAAACTGGGAACCACCACGGCTGTTACAGCGGGTGAGGGGAATAGTCTGGCAGATCTTGGCTTTATGCGTGAATACATTGAGGATCTGCCATATACCGCAGACGCAATGAAGCTCTCGCTTCAGGATTGGCAGAGTTGGTCGGCACGGGAGCAGATCAAGTTCTTAAACCAGCTTGAGGCTAAGATAAATTACTATCGCGCCCTGCATGATCATACCGATCTTTGGGTAAGTCTGGATGGTGGTCCAGTGGACGGAGATTCCGTATTCCCTATCGCCCTGGATATGTTGCCTTAGGTTCCGCATGATGAATAATGAAATGCACCCGCCACAGAGCGGGACGCTGATCTATCACCTGCGTGATGTGCTAAAGACTCGCGAGTCAGAAGGCGTGGCTTTTCGCTTGAATGTGCCAAGCTTGCAGATTGCTCAGGGTGAGAAGATTGCACTAATCGGTGAGAGTGGCTGTGGTAAATCTACGTTGTTGGATATGCTCTCTTTTATTCTACAGCCCAGCGAGGTTGGATCCTTCCGTTTCCGCCCACAAAACAGTGGCGATAGCAAGAAGAACAAACATAAATCAGACGAGTCATTAGACATAAAACGCTACTGGGATAAGAGTAAACAAAATACCCTGGGTGATCTCAGGCGTCGGCATATCGGCTATGTGATGCAGACAGGAGGTCTGCTGCCGTATCTGTCGGTTCGGGACAATATAAACCTGTCACGTCATGTGCTCGGTATGAAAGATGACGGCACTGTTGATCGTCTGGCAAAAGAGCTAGGGATTCACCACCACCTCAACAAGCTGCCGGAAGATCTCTCTACTGGTGAGCGTCAGCGCGTTGCAATAGGTCGTGCTTTAGCTCATCACCCGTCGATTGTTATTGCGGACGAACCAACCGCCTCGGTGGACCCATTTGCGGCAGAAAAGATAATGTCTCTATTCCTTGAATTAGTTGAGGAGATGCACATTACCGTGATAGTTGCCAGCCATGCCTGGCAGCACATTAAACGTTTGGAGTTACGGCGTCTTTCACACCATACCAGACGATCAGAAGATGGATTGGTAACCGAAACAACAGTGAAAGGATAACGACCTTAACCGACATTGGCAGTTAGGCCTGATAGGTCTAAAGCCAGGAGCAAACAACCGGAAATATCATATGCGCCCATTTAAAACCTTTCGGCTGGCAACACGCGATTACCTGCATGAATGGACCATGTCAGGCTGTTTTATTTTGGCTCTAGCATCGGTGCTTGGGCCTATGCTAGTGCTTTTTGGTCTGAAATTCGGCATTGTCGGTGGCATGATAAATCAGCTGGTTGAAGACCCGCGTAATCGGGAGATTATACCTGTAGGCAGTGGTAGATTTTCAGCAGAGTGGATTGATGAAATACGCAAACGCTCTGATGTGGAGTTTATTGTCCCTCGCACTAGAAGTATTGCTGCCACACTCCAACTCAAGAGCGCTAACAGCTCGAATATTATCTCCATGGAAGTTATTCCATCAGACTCTGGAGATCCACTGTTATCCAGAATTGGACAGGCCCCAACCGGCCTAGATAGTGTGGTTCTATCCCAAACGGCTGCGGCCAAGCTAAAGGTTGGACCTGGTGATAATCTGGATGGAAGCTTGGTTCGCCGCTTCAATGAACGTAAAGAGAGAGTCCATCTTAATCTTAAGGTTGCAGCAGTTGCCCCGGCGGAAGCATTTCCAAGAGAGGCGGCATTTACCTCGGTGCAACTGGCGGAGGCACTGGAAGATTACCGGGATGGGCATTCAGTCCCAATGCTAGGATGGAAGGGTACTATTGGCACCAAAGCCAGGACCTATCCTGGTTTTAGACTCTACGCGGCATCCATATATGGTGTGTCAGATCTGCATGAAGGACTGGTAGAACTAGGTATTGATGTTCGTACTAGAGCTGCTGATATTGAATTAGTACAGCGTATGGACCGTAATCTCTCCATGGTGTTCTGGGCTATTGCCTTCATAGGCCTGGTGGGATTCTCCCTTTCACTGGGCGCTAGCCTTTGGGCCAACGTTGATCGCAAGAGCAAGGAGTTATCCGTGCTCAGGCTGGTGGGGTTTAGAACAGGAGATATCATGTGGTTCCCAATGATCCAGGCGCTCTACACAGCCGTACTTGGCTGGGGGTTGGCAGCTGCTATATTTCACGTCGCCTCCTGGGCAATTAACGATATGCTGGCGAGTCAACTGGACATGGGACAACAGGTCTGCAATTTGCTGCCGATACACTATATGATCGCATTGGGACTGACTATCGGCTCATCGGTTCTTGCAGCAGCGCTTGCCGGATTTCGTTCTGCCCGCATTGAACCATCGGAAGGATTACGGGAGATCTGAGTTCTCCTAGCTGAATTCTCACCAGCCCCAGGCCACATGAAAAATTGGGGAACATTGTGCTGCCCGCAGTTATTGATATCGAAGCATCAGGTTTTGGCAGAGAGAGCTATCCGATCGAGGTGGGCATCGTCTTGCCGGATGGAAAGTGCAACTGCTACTTAATCAAACCTGCAAGCAACTGGACCTACTGGGACACAAAGGCTGAACTGGTTCATGGAATTACCAGAGAGCTTCTGATGGAGAAGGGTCTGGATCCAAGACAAGTGGCAACGGATCTGAATGATCTTCTGTTTGGTAACAAGGTATATACCGATGCCTGGAGCCATGATCTGTCATGGCTTGGAAAATTGTACGATCTGACAGAGGTAGACCAGTTATATACGCTGGAAAGCCTGCGTGTACTAATGTCAGAACAGCAGTCTGCCGAGTGGCATCAAACCAAGGAGATGGTGATAAGAGAGTATAATCTCAAACGACATCGCGCCAGTGCAGATGCAAAGATTATCCAGGAAACTTTAAGACGCCTCTGCCTGGAAATCTAAAATCATTGGCAATACCGCATAAACCATCGTCACGCAAAAAACTGATAATAATCGCCAATTCTCCGTCATCTACCAATCAAGATATCTTGATAACAACAAAGCTACCTCTTTAGTCGTATAACTATCTGACTAAAAAAAGAAAATTCAATTTTGCCCCTAAAGAATTCCCTGGTTAGAACGCTATGTCTAGTTAGATTCCTTTTGCTAAAGGGGTTAATAGCAGTACATGTAAATAAAATAGTTAGCTGCTTGATTGTTGCTGGTATTCAAAAGTTTTCGAAGAAAAACGGTACTGAAGCCGCAGCAAATTTAACCAGGAGATAAAGCATGTTGATAAGTAGTGGAAAGATGGTATTTATTGTACCAACGGTGATTTCCGTTATTGCAAGTACCACACTTAGTATGGCCGCGTATTATGGCCTTGCCCCAATTATTGGAACCATTCCTACTATGTTGCTCTGCATTGCCTTGACGGTAGTGATAGTGGCAGCTGTTTCCTATAAATGGATTGTGGCCCCTCTGCAGGGTTCTATGGAACATGTCTCGGCCAGAGTCGAAGGCGAATCGGATAAAGTGGAGGGAAAACACGGCTTCACAGATAACGCACTACGCGCTAATGCGCGCATCGGAGATAGATATGAACGGATTGCGAACGTTATCGATGAGTTCTATGAATTGGCAGGAGGATTAGTCGACGGAGGTAGCGAAATTGCTATTGCAGCGGCTGAGGTTTCATTCACCGCAGACAAGATATCCAAGGATGTACATGATGATGTTGAGCATATAAGCCACATCGCTGATTCATCCACCAAAATCACAGAAATAGTGAAAAATGCTGCGCGCAATGCGGCAAGTGTTGCGGAGATCGCAGAACAGACCAGAGGCAGCAGTGAAGAGGGGCAGGCGGTTCTTAATTCCGCTGTGGAGCAGATGCGCCACACCAATGGCAAAGCCGAAGAGGCGTCCGAAATCATTGCCAGTTTGGAGAGTAAATCAGACCAGATTCAGCAAATTACGTCTGTGATTAGTGGTATCGCAGAACAGACAAATTTGTTGGCATTGAATGCTGCGATTGAAGCAGCTCGTGCTGGAGACCAAGGTCGCGGATTTGCTGTAGTGGCGGACGAAGTAAGATCACTGGCGCAAAAAACAGCCGAGGCCACAAGTGAGATCGGGTCGATGGTCACAGAAATAGGGCAAGACGTACAGCAGGCAGTCAACACAATGTCATCACTAGTGGAAGCCATAAGCGAAGGCGCTTCCAGGACAGAACGAGTTGGTGAGAAGTTGAGCAGTATCCTGGAACAATCAGAGATCATGCAGCAGCAAGTGGCAGGCATAGCAAAAGGTACGGAGGAAAACCACGCTGAGGTCGACCAAATATCCCACGCTATAAACTCAGTAAGTGAACACCTGAACAAGACGGAAGTGAGTATCGATGAAGTTGCTAAACAGGCCGGTCTTCTTTCCAATATGTCAGAAAAGATACATGCACAGTTGATGGGTTTTAATATCTCATCATTTCACAACCAGATGAGGGATGTAGTTGCGAAAGCGGCAGGTGAAGTGCAACAAATGTTTGAAGAATCCATAGCCGCGGGGCAACTATCAACTGATGACGTATTTGACCGGAACTATAAGCCGATTCAAGGGACCAATCCGCAAAAATTCACCACTAGGTTTGATGACTTTTCTGACCGCAACTTCCCGGGCATTCAAGAGCCAATACTAAGTCGATTTAGTGAGGTCGCCTACGCAGGTGCAGTAGATAACAATGGCTACTTTCCTACACACAACAAGTGTTACTCCAAGCCATTGACCGGAGATTATGAAACAGATCTGTTAAGTAACCGGACCAAGCGCATCTTTGACGATCCTACCGGTTCCAGATGTGCCAAGAACACCGAGCCATTTCTGCTTCAGACCTACAAGCGCGATACCGGCGAGGTAATGCATGACATATCGGTCCCTATTTACGTAAACGGTCGCCATTGGGGTGGTTTTAGATTGGGGTATAAAGCTACTTAGCCTTCTAGCGAGATAGTTTAATCTATTCGCAAAATATACTACTAGTTAGGGGGTGGATCACTGGTCCCTATTGATACCAAAAGATCCATTCAGGCTCACCGTTGACCGGGCCGTATTGGCAATAAATATGGCTATTTTACAAGCAAGTTCGCTACTTCATCGATAATCATTGGATCTTGCAAGGTAGATTCACATACCTGGGGTGCTATTATTGGAAACTGTTTTTTGGCATAGAATGGTTAAATGGCGCTCTCAGACTACGTAAATACATTTGGACAGGATCTGCTTCACCGCTATGGCGAGCGGGTACACAAGCTTGCGATCAACGCAGGTATGACCTGTCCTAACCGGGATGGGACCAAGGGCAGTGGCGGTTGTACCTTCTGTAACAACATATCATTCAGTCCCAGCGCTAAGATAAAAGAACCGCTGGTGTGCGAGCAGATAGAAGCGGGTCGCCGGGTGATCGCCAAGCGTACTGGGGCTAAACGGTTCATCGCCTATTTCCAGGCCTATACCAACACCTATGCCGATGTTGAGTATCTTTCTGTCCTGTATAAACAGGCGCTGGCGGAGCCGGATGTGGTTGGTCTTTCTATCGGAACCAGACCGGATTGTGTCCCGGACGAGGTGCTGGACCTACTGGCCGGTTTCCAGGACCAAGGTTATGAGGTGTGGCTGGAATTAGGGTTACAAAGCATATTTGATGAAACCCTGGAGAAGGTTAATCGTGGCCATGGTTTTGCTGAATACAAACAGGCGATTCGTGCAGCTAGGCTACGCGGTTTGCCAGTCTGTACCCATCTGATCGTAGGAATGCCAGGGGAGGGTAGGAACGAGGCTCTGGCAAGCCTGGAGCGGGTCATAGACCTGGGAGTTGATGGCTTGAAACTGCATCCCCTGCACGTGGTCAAAGGTACAGCCCTGGCCAATGAGTGGCGGCGCGGTGAGTATTCTCCGCTAAGTTATTGCGAATACATCAATATTGCAGCAGATTTGATTGAACGTACTCCACCAGATGTTCTGTATCACCGAGTTACTGGGACAGCGGCGGAAGATATCCTCTTGGCTCCAGAGTGGTGTAGTAAAAAATGGATGGTGTTAAACGGTATTGAGAATGAGCTGCAACGTCGCGGTACCCACCAGGGCGTTTATACTGACTTGTTGTTGGCAGACGCGGCCCAAGCTTAAGAATGTAATTTGTCGTGGAAGTTGAAGAGTATGGAACTTGTATGTCCGGCAGGTAATCTGCCATCCCTAAAAGCAGCAGTGGATAACGGTGCCGATGCGGTTTATCTCGGATTTCGGGATGACACCAATGCCAGACACTTTGCCGGCCTGAATTTTGGCCCGGCCAAGATCGCAGAAGGCATCAAATATGCGCATGATCGTGGTTCTAGGATATTTGTAGCGCTGAATACCTATCCGCAGCCAAATGGCTGGGAACGCTGGCAGAGCGCGGTAGATCAGGCGGCAGACCTTGGTGTGGATGCGCTGATCGCAGCAGATATAGGCGTGTTGGATTATGCGTCAAACAAAAATGACGAACTGAATCTACATCTCTCAGTCCAGGGTTCTGCAACAAACTACGAGGCCCTGAGCTACTACAAAGACCACTTCAACGTACGTCGCGCGGTGTTGCCGCGAGTACTCTCCATGAGTCAGGTACAGCATGTCATTGACAACAGCCCGGTTGAGATAGAGATCTTCGGATTTGGCAGCCTATGCGTGATGGTGGAAGGACGTTGTATCCTGTCATCTTACGCCACGGGCCGCTCTCCCAACACCTATGGAGCATGTTCCCCTGCAAGTCACGTAGAGTGGAATGAGACGCCGAACGGCCTGGAGACGCGCTTAGGTGGCGTTCTGATTGAGCGTTATGCCAAAGGCGAGAATGCAGGCTATCCAACTCTATGCAAGGGCAGTTTCGAGGTGGAGGGAAATACCTATCACGCCATCGAAGAACCAACCAGTCTGAATACTTTGGAGCTTCTGCCACAGCTTATGAAGGCAGGTGTGCAGGCGATAAAGATAGAGGGTCGCCAGCGTAGCCCGGTCTATGTGGAACAGGTAACAAGGGTATGGCGCGCGGCTATAGACGCTTGCGCGAAAGACCCTGATAACTTCCACGCACAGGCTGATTGGATGGCAGAGCTTGGTAAGGTGTCGGAAGGTACCCAGACCACCCTCGGTGCCTATCATCGTCCCTGGCAGTAATTTCAAACCATACAACAACGATAAAGATTCATAGGTTGGAAGATATGAGCAAACAGCCAAAACTCTCCCTTGGCCCAATTACCTATTACTGGTCTAGAGATCAGGTAATGGAGTTCTACGATTGGGCAGAAAAATCTCCGGTGGATATCGTTTATCTGGGAGAGACCATCTGCTCCAAACGAAATCTGATCACAACGGATGACTGGTTTGCCATAGCGGAACGACTACAACAGGCAGGGAAAGAGGTGTTGATATCTACTTTGGCTCTGCTGGAGGCTGAATCAGAACTCAAGCGACTGCGACGTATCTGTAGCAACGACAGGTTTATGGTCGAGGCCAACGACATGGGTGCGGTACACCTGCGAGATGGCAAGCCTTTTGTCACCGGACACAGTGTCAATGTATATAACGGACGTACCTTGGAACTATTAGCGAAACAGGGCTTGAAGCGCTGGGTGCTGCCGGTTGAACTATCCTGGCAGACCATGGCCGATATCCAGGCAGAAAGTCCTGAAGGTGTTGAGGTGGAGGTATACGCCTTTGGCCGCCTGCCGCTAGCCTACTCAGCCCGATGTTTTACGGCAAGATCTCACAACCTGCCAAAAGATGATTGCCAATATCGCTGTCTGGACTATCCGGACGGGCTTATGCTCAAGGCCCAGGACGATACAAAATTTTTAGCACTCAACGGTATCCAAACCCAATCAGCACACACCTTTAACCTGTTGCCAGAACTGGACCGGATGCGTGAACTGAATGTGGATGTAATCCGGATCAGTCCACAGTCTCGCTTTACCGACAAGATTGTGGATATATTTCATAAGTGTTTGATTCGGGAGATGAGCCTGGAAGAGGGCAGTGCCAAACTGGAGCGCTTGCTACCGGTTGGATCATGTGATGGCTACTGGCATGGAGATGCCGGAATGGAAGACAAGGCGCAGATCGCGGCCAAGAAGATGGTGTAGCATTTTAGTTGGATTTGGAGTCGGTGATACATGACTCCAAACCCACAAGTAAAAACTTATTTAACCCGGTGCCAAGTCTGAGTCCTAAAGAAAAAACCAACGTAACCGCGGACCTTAAGTTTGCCTTTTTCAAGCCATAGTTTAGTGGTGTAAACCTTTCCGTTTTTCGGGTCAAGGATTTTGCCGTCGCTGTACTTATCACCCTTCTTAACCAAATCCTTAAGAATCACCATACCTTTAACCCGCTTGCCTTTGCGTGGGTCGCCGTCCTTGCATTTATCACAAACCGGGTTTGGATTCTCACCCTTCTTCCTGAACAGTTTTGTTACCTTGCCAAAATATTTCCCACCTTTTTTATAAATATGCACGATAGATTTAGGTTGGTTGGTTTTGTCATCGATAGTCTTCCAATTGCCTAAAATAGAGGCGTCCTTTGCCATCGCTGAGGACGTGAAACAAAAGGAAAGCACTATCGGTAAGACAATAAATTTAATTATATTTTTCATAGAAGGACTCCTCCGTAGTTATTGTTCATGGAGTAGACTGGAAGGCAAGTGACGTGTCAATTACACAAAAACGCCAAATGACTGACATATCAAGTCAGTCAAAATGGAGTTAACGGGTTCGTATTAGATTGACAAAGCCGTCTGATATTTCTCAATGACAACATTTATCAACGCTGATTGAATCCATATTAATTCTAATGGTACTGGGAAAAGAGGAGGATTTTGTGAAACAAGAACAGCGCAAAGAACTGGCTGAACAAGCATATCAGCACGCTTTTGAACTTGATCAAAAATATGGCTGCTGCCCCCAATGTGTACTTGTTGCCATCAAAGAAACAGTAGGTGGAGTCTCAGATGAAACCATCAAGGCAAGTCACGGGCTATCCGGTGGGGGAGGGCTTATGGGCACAGGTGCATGTGGAGGACTAACAGGTGGCCTCATTGCTCTGAGTACAAGACGAGGTCGTGATGCCGATAAGTTAGACCGTGGTCCAGCTATTAGCAATTTCCAGGTTGGGCGTAAGCTGGTAGAGAAATTTCAGGAAGAGTTCGGTGGTATAACCTGTGAGCACTTACAGAAGGTTTTCACCGGCCGTACCTGGGATATGTGGAAACCGGAAGAGTACAAGGGATTCGACAAAAATCGAGGTGATCAGTGCGCGCGCGCGACTGCCTTGGCGACTAAGTGGGCGGTTGAGTTGATGTGATTGCTAAAGTGAGGGTATGTGGTATTTTCTGTGGAGATTATTCAGAGTATTGGTGGTTTAAGTAAGTCCAATTAATTTTAAACTTCCGTCATGCCGGATCAAGTCCAGCATGACGGAGATAGTAGGAATTCATGCGATGATGCCAGATATAACAAAAAGCCCAGGACTAATAACGCCCAATAAACCTGGTAGCTCCATCCATCAGCTTAAGAATCGGCCCAAGCCGGTCCTCAAACTCCAGAGAGTCTAGAAAATTTTTCATATAGAGACCCAACTCAGTATCTCCACCCAGTCGTAGGCGACGGTTGAAGAAGAGGGTGTCCGGGTCTTCCTGGCGTGTTGCCAGCAGCATGAAGTCGTAGATGTCGCCTTCGATGCTTACATCTTCTTTACATCTGGCCGGGGCGGCTTTTATCTTCCCATCCTTCAGGGTGATGTAGTAACTGATCCTGGCATCGCGCACTCGGATCAGAGAGATTTTGCCTTCCAGGAAGTCCATCTCGCCGTCTGCCAATTCTGGGGCAAACAGGCGATTCAATAACGCAGTCAGTACGCTGCTGTGAGCCAATGGCGGTATCAGACTAAGGGGCAGGGCCAGTGGGAGTGGCAGGGTTGGGCTTTTCTTTAGTTGAGGGGATGCTGTTGCCATCATTAATTACTACCTCAAATTCACCGGTTAGACAGGACCTGGATAGGTCGCTCCCTTGTCACTCTCTTTCGGGGCCTTGTACCAGCTCAGCTTTTCCTGAAGATTTACTACTTCACCAACTATTATGAGTGTTGGTGGTTTGGGCTGTTCCCGTTCGACCAGCTCTACAATATTTGACAGGTTGCCGGTGAATACGCGTTGCTTCTCGGTGGTTCCCTGCTGGATTAGGGCCACCGGCATTTCTGGTGAGACTCCGCGAGCAATCAATTCTTTACTTATTACCGGCAGTCCGTGTAGTCCCATGTAGAAGACTACAGTTTGGTGCGGTTGGGCCAACTGTTCCCAGTTCAGGTTCATTGTTCCATCTTTCAGATGACCGGTAACAAAGGTTACGGACTGGGCGTAGTCGCGATGAGTCAGTGGAATACCCGCATAAGCAGCACAGCCGGACGCTGCGGTAATCGCCGGGACTACCTGGAATGGGATGCCCTGTTCGGCAAGTGTGTCTATCTCTTCACCACCGCGGCCAAAGATGAACGGGTCTCCGCCTTTTAGTCGTACTACTCGTTTGCCTTCTTTAGCAAGTCTTGCCAGAAGCAGATTGATCTCTTCTTGTGGCATGGCGTGGTTGTCACGCTCTTTACCTACGTAGATGCGCTCGGCGTCACGGCGGGTCATGTCGAGAATCGGTTTTGCGACTAGACGGTCGTAGACCACAACATCTGCTTGCTGCATCAAACGAAGCGCACGGAATGTGATCAGGTCAGGATCGCCAGGACCTCCGCCCACAAGATAGACCTCACCCATTGGTTTGGATGGGTCGGTACTCTCTAGGGCCTTCTCCATGGCTATATCTGCTTCTTCGATATGACCGGAGAAGACTCTCTCGGCAACACCGCTGCGCAGTACGTTCTCCCAGAACATCTGACGATCTTTTGGATTAGAGAAGCGCTCTTTTACCTTTTTCCTGAAGCGTTTGGCCAGATCAGCAAGCCTACCGTATCCCGCCGGAATAACAGATTCCAGACGGCTGCGGATCAGGCGTGCCAGTATCGGTGATGATCCGCCTGTGGATACTGCTATTACTACAGGTGAACGATCAACGATAGATGGCGTAATAAAGCTGCACAGGTCTGGCTGGTCAACCACATTTACCGGGAGTTGTCGGGACTTGGCCGCCTCTGACACTCTGCGGTTTACATCTGGGTTGTCAGTAGCGGCATAGACCAGACTGCATCCATCGAGATCGTCATCCTTGTATTCCCTTTGCTCGTGTTCAATGGCCCCGTCGTCCAGCAGGGTTTTTAGGTTGTGGCAGATATCTGGAGATATCACTCTTACTTGTGCTTGAGCCTGTAGCAGCAGCGACACCTTACGGGCCGCAACCTCACCACCGCCAACCATCAGAACGGGTTTATTTTTTATATCTAGAAATACTGGCAGAAAGTCCATAGATGTCGCTTTGTTTTGGCTACTTATAGTTGAAGGCGAGACTCTATCATGGGGTGGCATACGCGACAATTGCTAACTATGGATGTCAGAGATAAAGCAGCAACATTTTTCCTGATTCAGATATAGGTTTACGGCTGGAATCCATCAAGAAATCAGAATATACTAATACGCCTGTTTAATTTACATAATGGTGGTAAAGCGTGGTTAGAGAGATAGATAGTCTTCAGTTGCAGCAGATGCTTGGGTCAGAAAACGAGCCTGTTTTACTGGATATTCGCGGGGCTAATGAGCTAATGGGTGGAATGCTGCCCAACTCCCTGCATCTTCCTATGCATATACTTCCCCTGCGAATATCAGAATTCCCCAAGGATAAGGATATAGTGCTCTACTGCCGAAGTGGTGCCCGTTCCCATACGGCGTGCAGCTTTCTGATGCAGCATGGATATAACAATGTGATCAATCTTCGTGGTGGAATAATCTCCTGGGCTCAAAATGGCCTGGAATTAACCTTTCCTCCACAGGTCAGCAATGGTTGATCCTAGTCCTTAACCGGGTAGAATACTTGCGTTAGCAGTAAAGTTAGAATATAAGATACAACTTAATTAACAGACAACTCTAAGTCGAATAAACGGGAGAACAGCATGGCTGATTTTGATCAAGAACTGGATGCAAGTGGACTGAACTGCCCTCTACCAATCTTGCGCGCGAAAAAGACCCTTAATAGCATGGATGCAGGCAAGGTTCTGCACATCATTGCTACTGATCCTGGTTCAGTAAAGGATTTTGAGGCATTCTCCAAACAGACAGGCAACGAGCTGATGGAATCTAAAGAAGATGGTGGAAAGTTCTTTTTTCTGATCAAAAAAGCTTAAGTTATTAGCCATAAAAGCGGATTTAGCTTCTAGAGGATATCCTGATGGAACAAAAGAAACTGGCTATTATCGCGACCAAGGGGTCTTTGGACTGGGCCTATCCGCCCTTTATCCTGGCCACCACCGCGGCAGCTCTTGGCTATGAAGTGGAGATATTCTTTACTTTCTACGGCCTGCAGCTTCTGCGCAAGAAGTTGAATCTGGAAGTAACTCCTCTGGGCAATCCAGGAATGCCGATGCCTATGGGCATGGACAAATGGTTTCCGGTTCTGGGCACAACAATTCCAGGTATGCAGGCTATGATGACTGCCATGATGAAGAAAAAGATGGCGGATAAGGGAGTGGCTAGTATTGATGAGTTGCGCGAGCTGGCTCAGGAGGCAGACGTAAAGATGATCGCCTGTCAGATGACCGTAGACCTGTT
>RRYU01022208.1_pt1 | contig 46260 bp, 42 predicted proteins | sample 2162651 | NCBI WGS metagenome assembly RRYU01 (sample SAMN10267283, study PRJNA491782) | microbial mat metagenome | isolation source: biomat in the production well | place: Japan: Minami-Kanto gas field, natural gas well KTG3 | collected 2017-06
ATTATCTGATAGGAGCCGGGATAATTCTGAAAGGGCTCTATAAGGAATAATAACTTCTACTCCCTTTGTTAAAGGGGTATCTATATCTGTGGGTTTAATGTTTTTTAAAGATAGTCTATGGCTATCAGTGGTAACCATCTCTATTTTATTATTTATTATTTTAAATAGTGCTCCATTTAAAAAATTTCTATTTTCATCACGAGATGTGGAAAATATAACTTGTTGGATTGTCTCTTTAAATAATTTTTGGTTTATTTTAGTCTTGGCCTTTATTTTTATTTCCGGAAAAGTAGAGAATTCTTCTGCTGAAAAACCTAAAATTTTATAATTAGAACTATTTTCTTTGATAGTAGTAATATTATTGTCTAAACACTCCATCTCTATTTTTCCTTCAGGGAATTTTTTAATTAATTCGCTTATTATTCTACTAGGAATAACTGTGGACCCGGTCTCAATAACTTGAGCAGGAATATAACAGTCTATTCCGATTTCCAGGTCAGTAGCAAATAGATGAACTTTATTATCTTCGTTCGCTTCAAAAAGTATTCCATTATAAATAGGTAACCCTATTCTGCTGGAAATTCCTTTTTGTACTGTTTGAATTCCGTGTAACAAACTTTCTTGAGAACAAATAATTTTCATATTCTTACTCCTTTATCCTAAATAATTAAATAAAGATATAGTATTATTAGTAATATTATTGTTAAAACTGGGGAAAGAAAAATAAATTTTAATATTTTATTATAAGTGTCTTGTGGATAAAACCAGGGATAATTTTTTAAATTATTAACAAATTCCCCATTTTTAATTTTATTTTTTTAAAAATATTTAATAACTAAAAGTTTTCCACAGACTATTAGATAATTATTAACAATTATCCCCTCTTAATTTCCAAAATCAAATTATCTATAGTATTTTTAAAACTTTTATCAGTTTTAATTTTATTTTTGATTTTAATATAAGAATGAATAATAGTAGTGTGGTCTTTCCCCCCAAAAGAACTACCGATTAAAATTAAAGATAGATCGGTTAATTCCCGGGAAAGATAAATAGCAACCTGTCTGGCAAGAACAATATCTTTGGTCCTCTTTTTGGATAATAGTGAATTAACTTTAATATTATAATAATTTGATACCGTTTTTTGAATTTGATTAATAGAAACCTTTTTATTTTCCAAAGGAATCATATCTTTTAATATTTCCTGGGTCAAAGAAACAGATAAGTCATTTTTAGTTAAAACAGAATAAGCAGTTAGTTTAATAAGGGCTCCCTCTAATTGCCTGATATTAGAAGGAATTTTCTTAGCAATAAAATCAACTACTTCATCAGGTACATTAAAATTTTCTAACTGGGCTTTTTTTCTTAAAATAGCAATCCGGGTTTCATAATCAGGGGCCTGGACATCAGTTGTTAATCCCCACTCAAAGCGGGATATTAAACGTTCCTCTAAAGTAGTTATATCTTTTGGTGGGCGGTCGCTGGTAATCACTATCTGTTTATTAGATTCATATAAAGTATTAAAAGTGTGAAAAAATTCTTCCTGGGTTCTCTCTTTTCCGGCTAAAAACTGTATATCGTCTATTAATAAAATATCCACACTGCGGTACCTGTCACGAAAGGCGACAGTACGGTCGTCCCTTATAGAATTAATTAATTCATTGGTAAATTTTTCCGATGATATATATAATACCTTAGTTTTATTATTATGATGTATTATATAATTACCGATCGCCTGGATTAAATGGGTTTTACCTAAACCAACCCCCCCATATACAAAAAGAGGGTTATAAGCTTTTGCGGGAGACTGAGCTACCGCAAGACAGGCCGCATGGGCAAAGCGATTGCCATTACCCACTATAAAATCATCAAAAGTATATTTTGAATTTAAAAAAAGGTTGGCATTTTTTAAGAAAGAGTCTTCTTTTTTAATATTCTTTTTAGGGGAAGGCGTACGGGGCGCGGACAATTTTTGGTCAGTCGCTTCAAATTTTATTATAAGATTATCATCCGAACCATATGTTCTTTTAAAAATATCGGCAATAAACCCGGCGTAATGTTTTTCTAACCAGTCTTTGCAAAATTCTCCAGGGACCGAAATCACTAACTCATTACCATTAAATTTATCGGCTTTTGTTTGACTGAACCAGCTGTTATAAGCCTGAGGCTTCAACTCTCCCCTAATTATTTCTAAAATTCTATTCCATAATTCTTCAGTCTCTGGAAACTCCATAATAATACACCTTTCCGAACATTTAGATATTTTTTTATAATTTCAGCTATAAAAGTTTTATAGATTAAAAAAGAGCAATAAAAATATAAATTATTTCTGAAAATCTATAAGTTATAAGGGGTTTATGAATTTTCCCCAAAACTAACAGACGGCTGTGGAAAACCTTAAAAGGATTTTTTCATTAAATTTTATCAATTCCCCCAAGAAAAAAAATCCTGATACTTTATTTATAGATTGTTAAACAGCCAAAATTAAAGGCTTTGATGAAGTTATTAACAGTTTATTAACATTTGTGGATAAACTGGGCTAAAACATCAGTTATTTTTATTTATAATAACAAAAATATTTTCATTAAGCAAAAATATTTTACTATTAAAATCCACAATAATTTTTCGCCTTTATACCTCTTTTTCCCATCACGATTTTAAATTATGAAATAAAATTTCAGAATTTTTCCATTAGTCTAAGCCCACACGAAGCAGTTAAATAAAAAGAAGAACCCCATTTTATTTGTGTTTTTTCTCTTTCTTGGCACAATACACGGACTATATGCCCGATACTTTCCTTACAAGCTTGACATTTGGAGTATATTAAAGATATAATTTTCATTGAATTTTGAATTATACATTTCAACAAAGAAGGAGAGAGTTGGTTAAATGAAGCGGACTTATCAACCCAATACCAGAAAAAAATTAAAGGTTCATGGATTTCGCCAAAGAATGAGTACTAAGGCCGGCCGGCTGGTATTAAAAAGAAGGCGACTAAAAGGACGTAAGCGCCTTACGGTATCCGGCTAATTAATTCTATAAACATAAACAGAAGAGGAAATTTGATAAAAAAAAAATTATCAAAAACCAGCGAATTTAAGAAGATTTTTTCGGAAGGCAAAAGGATTGAAGGCAAGAACTTAATAATATTTATTTTAAAAAACGATCATGGTTTTAACAGGCCCGGAATAATAATCAAAAAAGAAACGGGCAAAGCAGTAGATAGAAACAGGACAAGAAGATGGTTAAAAGAAGCTCTCCGTCAGATGGACAAGAAATTATCTCCGGGATATGATATAATTATGCTGGCAAAAAACAGTATAGGGAAATCAGACTATTTTGAGATATGCCGTGATTTGGAAAGCCTTTTTTATAAAGGGAAATTACTTTTATAAAAAACGAAGCAATAAAAAGGAAACTTTTTCCAAGACAAGAAACCCAGGCTTTTTGCTCTTTTAAGAAAAAGAAGCATGGGTTTCTTGAAAATTTTATGATATGAAAAAAATAATTATTTTACTAATAGGTTTTTATCAAAAATATATATCCCCCTTAAAGCCTGCTACCTGTAGGTTTTATCCCAATTGTTCTGAGTATGCCGCACAGGCCCTGGAAAAATACGGCCTTTTAAAAGGTTTATGGATTTCTATGAGAAGAATATCGCGCTGTCACCCTTTTAATCCGGGAGGCTATGATCCCCTTCCCGATTTTTCAGGAACCTGTGCACACAAAAAACTATAATAAAACATAATATGCAATACAAACAAGATAAAATGATAAAAGAAAAACTAAAAAAGAAAAAGACAAAGGAGAAAATATGTGGAGTTCTTTAATCGCGCTAATTACTAAACTGTTAATAATGCTCTATGGTTTTACCCACAATTATGGAGTTGCCATTATATTACTAACTATTCTTATCAGATTGATCCTGTATCCCTTAATGCAAAAACAGATGGTTTCTATGCGGGAGATGCAAAAGATCCAGCCCTTAATGAAAGCAGTGCAGGATAAATATAAGAACGATAAAGAAAGACTAAATAAAGAATTAATGGCTTTGTACAAGGAACATAAAGTCAATCCTATGAGCGGGTGTTTACCTTTGTTAATCCAAATGCCCATATTAATTCTGCTCTTCCAGACCTTAAGAGTATTTGAATATTTAGACCCTATTACCAATACCATAAACGGTGGATTTTTATGGATTGCCAATCAATATACCGTTATGGAAAATAGCGAACTGGTGACTAAAGCGGGGCTGGCTCTTTCTGAGCGACTGATTACTTTACCCGGTAGCGGAATTTTTGGGATTCAACACCTTGGCATATTACCCTTTTTGGTAGCCGGTTCGATGTATATCCAACAGAAGATGACCTCTCCTGGTGGTGCTGCCGGCAAGGATGGAGGGTCTTCTGCGCAAACCCAGAAGATGATGACCATTATGATGCCCTTATTGATTGGATTTATGAGTTTCAGCCTGCCTTCCGGCTTGACCCTGTATTGGTTTACCTCTACCCTTTTAGGGATCGGACAGCAATATCTAATTAACAAAAAAATGCCTACAATAGAAGATATGTCAGAAGAGACAGCATCGGACAAAGGCGAAGCAAGACATAAACAACCTAATAAAAAACCAAAGAAAATCTCGGCACCTAAGGAAGGATCCTGGATACCAGGATATGAAGGAGCGGGTGGCGAGAACCCTTACGACGGCAAGACAAAAACCAAAAAATATAAAAGAAGCAAAAAAAGATAAACTAGTCGTTAGTAGATAGTGAATGTTCGTTAGTTTTAGATGTAAAATACAGGCAAACTAGTTAGATATTTTGTATCATTGTATTACAGTAGCGCTTTAGATCATTGGCTAGATATAAAAGAGGAGATAGATTTGGGGAATATTAATGACTTTGAACTAAGCCTCCAAGAAAAGTCCAGGACAACTTTGGAAAGAATAATAAGTTTTATTGCAGATGACTGCGAAGTAAAGATAATTAACAAAGAAGACATTGAAGACATCGCTTTAGAGATAAAAACCTCTAATTCCGGAATACTTATCGGTAAGCACGGGCATACCCTAGATGCCCTTCAATACATTGTTAATATTATATCTAATAAAGATATCGAAGAACCAGAGCGAAGAAGAATAATAATTGATACCGAAGGATATAGAGAGAAAAGAAAAGACACCGTTTCTAAATATGCCCATGAAAAAGCTGAAATAGTAAAAAAAACCGGGAAAAAGATCGCCCTTTATTCTATGAATGCAGCAGAAAGAAGAATAGTTCATCTTGTTTTACAGGAAGACCCCTCGTTAATTACTTATAGTGAGGGGACAGAACCTTTTAGAAAAATTGTTATAGCCCTAAAGGAAAACGAAAACAACAAAGATAACACAAAAGAAGAATAATAAAGAATTATTAACAAGCATAAGAAGTTAGATATTGTCCCCCGGATGAATATTAATCTTTTTATGCTTTTTTTATATAGCGCATTGCGTGAAAAAAATAAGTTAGAAGCCAGAACAATTGTTCGTATCCCGCATAAAATATAGTAACGGGTGACATGTAATGAGCAATAAGGAAAGAGGTAAACGGGTAACCTGCCAATCGGTTTGCCGGCTACCCGACTGAAAACCGAAAACCAAAAATTAAAAATTTGCATCTGGCACGAACAATTGATTTGACTGGCATGCAGGCTTACAGGTTAACTAGATGTCAACAACCATTAGCCAAAGACTAAACAAGGAGAACGCTTATGAAATTCTGGGAAAATGATACTATTGCTGCTATTTCTACCCCAAACGGAGAAAGTGGAATTGGTATTGTCAGAATAAGCGGTCCAAAAACTCTGGAAATAGCCCAAGAAGTATTTAAAGATAAAAATTTATGTGATGCAAAGATTAATGATTTCTTCAGCCATACCGCTCATTACGGATATGTAATAGACCCTGAAAGTCGAGAGAAAATTGACGAGGTAATTTTAGTTTTAATGAAAAAACCCAAAACTTACACCCGGGAAGATGTTGTAGAATTCAATTGTCATGGAGGGATTCTTTCCCTCAGAAAAGTTCTCGAAACAGTGATTAATTGCGGAGCAAGAGTAGCCGAGCCGGGAGAATTTACTAAAAGAGCCTTTTTAAATGGCAGAATTGATTTGAGCCAGGCCGAAGCAGTAATTGATCTTATTCAGTCAAAAACAGAAAGAAGCATGATTTCTTCAATTGCCCAGTTAGAAGGCAATTTAAAAGATAAGATAATCAATTTACAGGATAAAGTGGCAGTAATTGCTGCAGAGATTGAGGCCCCCATGGATTTTCCCGATCAGGACATTGAAGAATTAGATTCAGAAGAAATACAGAACAGAATAAAAAACATTTTAGAAGAAGTTTCTTCTCTATTGGATACCCTGGATTATGGAAAGATATTAAAGGAAGGAATCGATACTGTAATTGTAGGAAAAGCCAATGTGGGAAAATCCAGTCTTTTTAACTCTTTATTAAGAGAAAACCGGGCTATTGTTACCCATTTACCGGGAACAACCAGAGACACAATTGAAGAATTAATTAATATTAGAGGAATAGCATTTAAGATAACAGATACTGCCGGGTTTAAAGCACCGGAGAACGTTATTGAAAAGATAAGCCTTGAAAGGATGAGAAAATTTTTAGATAAAGCAGACCTGATTTTAACGATGTTTGATGCAAGCACCCCTCTTTCCGACGAAGACATGAAAGTTATTCGGGAAATATACAGAGCAAAAGAGAGAAATAAAAAAGTTATAATTATTGAAAATAAAATAGATCTTGAAGAGAAGATGGAAAAACAAAAACTTTTCGAGCTCTTAAAAATCGAAGAAGATATAAAAATATCCTTAAAAGAACAGAGCGGTATGGAGCAATTAGAAGAAGAGTTGGTCAAAACTGCATTTAACGGAGTGGCAATACCGAAAAATGGGGTAATTATAAACAATATTAGACAGGCTAATGCCTTGAAAAAAGCCAAACAAGGGTTAACACATATATTAGAAGGGATAAAAAAGAAAATGCCTCATGATATTTTAACTGTTGACCTAAAAGATGTCCTGGATTTCCTTGGCGAGATAACCGGGGATTCGATAAGTGACGAAATAATCCATAATATATTTTCTCGTTTTTGTATCGGGAAATAATAGATCAATTTTGCATAACACGGTAAAAAAGTTTTCTTAGAAAAGAAATGTTCCACGTGGAACATTTCAAAAGCAAATGTGAATAAACTGTGGAAAACTTTACATCTGGTAGAGTTAAAGTTTCCAAGCCCTTTCCTCGGTTAGATTAAATACCCGCATAAAGAAATAAGTCAAAAATGAACTTATGTAAGATGTAAGATTGCCTTGTTTTCAGCTACAAATTAAGGCTTCACCAGTAAAAAAATATTATTTGATTGTAGTTTTATAATTTTTGAATTACAATGAACTTAAATCATGATATTTTCTATCATCTTTATTCGTGTAAATAAATTGTGGAAAAGCATAACCAGTCGCTAACGACTGGTTGTTAATATTTAGTGCGGAGTATGCGGTATATAGTGGAGAGGAAGTCAGAACCCAGCATTCAGAATTACTTAAATTTTTAATATTATATTCTTCTAACTCCCGGCCACTGTCTGCCAAATTCTTAAATAATAATTATATGTTTTTATTTTAAATTTTTAGTTTAATTGGGATTAATTTTAATTTACCAAAACTATATGCTAAACGCCATACACTCTACGCTAGATTTATTCGCCAACAACTATTTAAAAAGGAGAGCCTTTTTTGTTAAAAGAAGAAAAAAGCATTCTAACTGACGGTGCCCGAAAAATGGGAATCAAACTACACGAAGAGCAGATTAAGAAATTTTCCTGCTATTTAGAATTATTGGTCGAGTGGAACCAAAAAATAAATCTTACTTCCTTGAAAGCCCCCCGGGAAATAATTATTAAGCATTTCCTGGATTCTGCCAGCTGTGTACAGATTATCAATAAATACACAAATATAGAAGAAACAGATATTATTGATGTGGGGACAGGTGCTGGTTTTCCGGGGATACCCGTTAAAATAATCTGTTCTTCAATTAACTTGTCTCTCCTGGAAGCACGAAAAAAGAAAGGTGTATTTTTAGAAAAAATAATAGAAGAAATAAATTTTCAGCAGGTCAAGGTGATTAACGGAAGAGCAGAGACTTTCGGGAAATGCCCGGATTATCGAGAGAAATACGATATAGCTCTATCCAGAGCAGTAGCACCTTTGAATATTCTGAGTGAATATTGTCTCCCCCTGGTAAGAGTGGGAGGATTATTTGTTGCGCAAAAAGGAAGATCGTATAAGGAAGAAATCAACAAAGCCCTCAAGGCAATTACGCTATTAGGCGGAGAACTGATCGGAGCAGAAAACCTCCAAATTCCTTTTATAAATCAGGAAAGATATCTTTTGGTAATCAAGAAAATCAAAGACACTCCTTTGAAATATCCCAGAAAAGAAGGCTGCCCCCAAAAAAGACCTTTGTAATTTTGAAATATTTTTGATAATATAAGTAATATATCGTAAAAAACAATAAATCCAAAATTAAATTTGTATCCCGTGGAGAAAGGTGAAAACAGAAGCCAGAAGAAAACCGAAATGAATATTCCGTAATTGTAAATTTACAAACGGAAACCGTGACAATTTATTTTTATAAACAAATGTTCCACGTGGAACATTGATTGCCGTGAACAAACGTTCTGTAATTAAATCCGTGTAATCAAATTCTCATCTGCGCAATCATAATCCTTAATCTTTATAATCATTTTAGGAGAAGTTCTATGACTAAGGTCCTGGCAACTACCAACCAAAAAGGTGGAGTGGGCAAAACCACCACTGCAGTAAACCTAGGTGCTTCGATGGCTTTACATAAAAGAAAAACCTTGTTGATTGACATAGACCCCCAGGGGAATGCCAGCACCGGAATGGGCTTAGATAAATCAAAGGTTAAAAGATGTATTTATGATGTCTTGATCAATCAAACACCCATAAAGGAAATTATTTTACCTACCCAGCTAAAAAATTTAGATATTTTACCTTCCACCATTCAACTAGCAGGAGCAGAAATAGAATTGGTAAACTATATCTCCCGGGAAAACAAATTAAAACACGCGATTAAAACTATTAGAGAAGATTATGATTATATAATTATTGATTGTCCACCTTCCTTGGGTCTTTTAACCTTGAATTCTCTTACTGCCGCCGATGCGGTTATCATTCCCATACAGTGCGAATATTATGCCTTAGAGGGTATTGGGCAATTGCTAAATACCATAAACCTGGTCAGAGAGAATCTAAATTCAACTTTGGAAATTGAAGGGATTCTACTGACCATGCACGATAACCGCACAAACCTTTCTCGTGATGTTGTCAGGGAAGTTCAAAAATATTTTAAAGGGAAGATATTTAAGGCAGTCGTTCCCCGAAATGTCAGGGTGAGCGAAGCCCCCAGTTACGGAAAACCCGTTGTTTTGTATGATGCAAGTTCCAAAGGGGCAATGGCCTATAAAAAATTAGCCCGAGAGGTGATATCAAATGAGTAAAAGAGGATTGGGCAAAGGGCTAGAAGCCCTTATCCCCAAAGCTGAGCAGAAAGAAAATGAACTTGTGATCGAGATGGACACAGAAATTTTAACCCCCGGACTTTTTCAACCTCGTAAAAATTTCAATGAAGAAAAAATGGAAGAGCTGAAAGAGTCGATTAAGAAACACGGAGTAATTCAGCCAATTGTTGTAAGAAAAATGGCAAGCGGATATGAAATAGTTGCCGGGGAGCGAAGGCTAAAGGCAGCAAAAGAAGCGGGATTAAAAAAAATACCGGCAATCGTTAAAACCTTTAACAATGAGAAAAGCTTGGAAATTGCCCTGGTGGAAAATATTCAACGGGAAGACCTTAACCCTATCGAACAGGCTAACGCTTTTAAAAGACTGACAGATGAGTTTAATCTTACTCAACAAGAATTGGCAGAGGTTACCGGGAAAAGCAGAGCTTTGGTTGCAAACACTATCAGGCTGTTAAAGCTGAACCCGGAGATACAAAAAAAGATTTCTGAAGAAAAAATATCTTTCGGCCATGCAAAATTATTATTAAGCATTGAGGACGAAGAAATGCAAAGAGCGGTGTGTGACAGAATAATTGCGAATGATTTATCGGTAAGAGATACCGAGCGCCTGATAAAAAATATAGAAAAACTACAAAAAAAGCAATTTAGAGTCAAAAACATTACTATTGAACGCTTCCCCGAGGTGGAGGGAAGATTAAGAGAAATTTTGGGAACCAAAATAAGCATATTATATGACGGTAAAAAAGGAAAGATAGATATAGAATTTTATAACAAAGAAGATTTAAGGAGAATCGTTGATCTGTTACTAAAAGAAAATTAAATGGGTAGAAGAAAATAGAAAGGATGGTTAAAATGAGCAAAGAAAGTTTTAATAATTTGATTTTTGTTCTGTTTTTAGCGGTTACAGTTTTTATTTCCGGAATTTTTTTGGCTCTTTCTTTAAGATTGTTTTCCCTGGAAAGCTTTTTCTTTAAAACAAATTATTTGATCTACTCTAACTTTTATAACCAGATTATCTTGGGCTTAGTGGGGGCATTATTAATTTTTCTGGTTATTTACTTAATCTGGCAAAAAACCCAAATTGATAAGGGAAATTTATCCGTGACGCAAAAAACTTCCTTCGGGGAAGTTAAAATTTCTACCGGGTCTATAAAACGTTTAATCCTAAAAGTGCTTAAAGGGGCAGAAGAGATTACGGAAGCCAGGTCGGAGATTAATATTTTAAAGTCCGGAGGGATAAATTTAAATCTTCATCTTTCTGTAAAACAGGACGTAAATATCCCTGAACTTTCGGAGAAAATTCAACGAAAGCTAAAAGAATATATCCTGGAAACAAGTGGGATAGAAACGAAAGAAATTAAAATAAATATAGACAAAATATTTTACGAAGATAAAAAATAGTTTATTTTTTTTTACGTTTTAATAGTCAAATAGAAGAAATTAATAAGGACGGTGAATAAGGATGCCAGATAAAAAAATCATTAAAGGCAATCCCCAAGAACAAGAATTGGGAGATGTAACGGTTTCCAAAGAAGTCGTAGCTATAATTGCTGCCCTGGAAACTATAAAAACTAAGGGAGTGGTAGGTATCACCAGCGGATATAGAAGCAAATCAACCAATGTATTATCCAGGAAGGAACTGGATAAAGGCGTAGAAGTATGGATGAAACCAGGAGAAGCGACAATTACTATTCCTATTATTACTGCCTACGAAGTAGGGATTTTTAAAGTAGCCGAAGAGGTACAGCGTAAAGTAAAAGACGCTGTCTGTTCCATGACCGGGTTAGAAGTTCCCAGGGTTAATATTGATGTTCAAGGTGTGAAATTTAAAGAAGAATCAAAGAAAATAAATAAAGAAAAAAAGAAAGAAAAAGAAGACAAATTGCAGAAAGAATAAATTGGTGAAATTATAGTGACCGAAATTATAAAATTACTAGCAGTAATTGGAGTAATTATTTTCTTAATAAAAAGAAAATGGAAACTGAAGTTTATTATGCTTCTGGCTTCCTTGTTGTTGGGGGTGCTCTTTAACTTAAGCCCGGCTCAAATAGGGGAAGTTTTTATTTTAGCCCTGATAGACCCGACAACTTTAAGGCTGATGGGGATAATTGTGCTGGTCTATATTTTAAGCGGCGTTTTAAGTAAAGTAGAAAGCCTGGGAGATTTGGCTGATTCCCTTCGAGGGCTGGTTAAAGATTACCGCCTTAGTCTGGCTTTTGTTCCAGCTTTGCTGGGTTTAATTCCCATGCCAGCCGGAGCCATGTTTTCCGCACCCATGGTTAAAGAGATAGGAGATCGGGCAGGACTCACTCCAGAAGAAGAAACCTTTGTAAATTACTGGTTTCGCCATGTTTGGGAATTCGTCTGGCCGCTCTTCTCGGTTATGATATTATTCGCCGGCCTGCTAAAAGTGGAAATTCGAGAAATTATCCTGATCCAATTTCCCTTAACTATTGCGGCGGTGATAATAGGTTTTATTTGGGAGTATAAAAATTTAAAAAAAAATGCAGGAACTGTCAGCAAAAAGGATATTTTTCTCAATTTAAAAAAATTATTTTTAGGTGTCTGGCCCATTCTGCTTATTATAATTTTTGTTCTGGTGGTAAAAATAGACCTATTATTTTCTTTAGTATTAGTAATTTCATCTTTGTTCCTGTTAAATTTCCGTAAATTAAAACTACCGGCAATAAAGGAAATCATTAAAAATGATATAGACCCGGGAGTGGCAATTTTAATTGCCGGCATTATGATTTTTCAAAGAATGCTCCAGGCTTCGGGAGGGATGGAAGTTATTCCGGAAGTATTTGCAAAACTGGGAGTTCACCCATTTATTGTTCTATTTAGCATCCCCTTCTTTATTGCAATGATTACCGGAATAGGTTCTGCAGCAATAGGAATAGGGTTGCCAATCCTGCTCCCGATTATCGTCCAGGGAGAAGCAAATCTGTACTATGCCATGCTTGCCTACGCCGGTTCTTATACGGGAGTGATGCTTTCCCCAATGCATCTTTGTTTAGTGGTTACTAGGAATTATTTTAAATCAGATCTAAACCAGATTTATAAAATGTTAATCCTGCCCCTGGCAATTATTGCTTTGATCGCCTTCGCTCTGGCAATCATCAGAGCATAATGAGCATAGATGAATATATAATATGGGAAATTTTTGATTGCCTTGATTATAATCGCCTTGAAAATTAAAAAGAATACTCTAATTGATAATTCGCATTTGTGTAAACTCAATATCACCCGTGTAATCAAATTTTAAGTAATCGGGAGGAGTAAAAATGAGAAAATCAACCAAAGAAATAGAAGTAGAAAATAAAATATTGACAATATTGAGTGGGAAACCAGCCATGGCAGCTTCTTTGGTTTTTAATGACGAAGAAGCGCGGGCTTTACGGAATTATGCTAACACAGTATCCATAAAAAGATTGGGATTTAATGACCACGGCCCGGTGCACATGAATAAAACAGCTTTAAACGCATTGACTATGTTCGACATATTAAGTAAAAACGGAATCAAATTTAACCTGGAAGAAGAAAAGATTGCTACTGCAGAAGATAGTAAAGTGGCGGTATTGGTATCATCTTTATTGCACGATGTCGGTATGTCGGTAGGCCGGGAAAATCACGAGCTAATAGGAGTTGTTTTTTCTGCCCCGATTATCGAGAGAACCCTATCCATGATTTATGATAAAGATATTGAAAAGAAAACCATCGTTCAATCCCTAATCTTTGAAGGCATTGCAGGACATATGGCTACTCAGGATATTCATTCTTTGGAAGCCGGATTGGTGTCGATTGGAGATGGATGTGACATGGAAAAGGGGAGGGCACGGATAATTTTTCTCTTATCACGCACTCCACAAGTTGGAGATATCCATAAGTATTCTGCTAATTCCATTCAAAATGTAGAAATTGTGAAAGGAGAAGAGAAGCCCATTAGAATAATTGTGGAAATGAGCGAATCGGTGGGCTTTTTCCAGATAGAAGAAGTCCTCTTTCCGAAGATTTTATCTAACCCGGTAAAACCCTACATAGAGCTTTATGGGAAAGTAACAGGAGAAGAAATGCGACGCTATCTGTAAGAGTGTATATCGTATATCGTATATCGTATATAGCGAAAAACCAAAAACGAAAAGAGCGAAGCGTAAAACTATAGCTCAAAATTAAAAATTAAGAGGAAAAAGAATTCAAGTTCCCATAACCAGAAGTAGGGGCGTATTGCATGCGCCTTTCCTGTTAATGACTATCGACTATCTCAACCAGTTAGCTAATTATTATGGAGAGAATATGGAAAATCAAAATCTTTACTACCGGAGTACCCGGGGGAGCAAGAAGAGAGTCTTATCTGCAGAGGCAATTATTAAAGGTATTGCCGATGATGGGGGATTATTTGTTCCTGAGGCCATTCCTCAGATAAACAAGGATTTATATAAACTAAAGGGCATTAATTATAAAGAACTGGCCTTTTTAATAATGAGGAAATTTTTCACTGATTATCGTCAAGACGAGTTAAAAGATTGTATAAAAAGAGCCTATGATAGTAAGTTTGATCACGAGACCATTACTCCTCTCAGTAAAAAAGCAGGAGCATATTTTTTAGAGCTTTACCATGGTCCTACCCTGGCTTTTAAAGATATGGCCTTGTCTATACTCCCCCATCTTTTAAAAAAAGCTGTCCGAAAATTAAATCTTAACCGGGAAATAATTATTTTAACCGCTACCTCCGGTGATACCGGAAAAGCCGCCCTCCAAGGTTTTGCTAATATAGAAGGGGTTAAAATAATAGTATTCTTTCCTTTCAAAGGGGTCAGCAAGATACAAGAAAGACAGATGCTTACCCAGAAAGGGGCGAACACTTATGTAATGGGCTTAAAAGGAAATTTTGATGATGCTCAGAAAGGAGTAAAGGAGATATTTGAGGACCCGGTCTTTAATAAGAAGATAGCAGAAAAAAACTATGTCTTTTCTTCGGCAAATTCTATAAACATAGGCCGCCTAGTTCCCCAAATAGTATATTACTTTTATGCTTATCTAAATATGTTGGATGGGGGAGAAATAAAGAACGGTGAAAAGATAAACATAGCTGTTCCTACCGGTAACTTCGGAGATATTCTGGCGGCTTACTATGCCAAGGAGATGGGGTTGCCGGTGAATAAATTAATCTGTGCTTCTAATGAAAATAAAGTATTGGCAGATTTTTTTGAGACCGGAGTCTATGATAAACGGAGAAAATTAGTAATGACCATTTCTCCCTCGATGGATATCCTGGTATCCAGCAATCTGGAAAGGCTGCTGTGGGAGATAAATGAAAGGGAAGCCCAAAAGGTAAAGAAATTAATGAACTCCTTAAAAGAGAGGGGTTATTACCGGATAGACTCAGAAACGAAGAAGAGGTTAAAAGATTTTTATGGAGGATTTGCCTCCCAGGAAGAATCCCGTCAACACATAAGAAAAATATTCGAGAATTCAAAATATTTAGTTGACCCCCATACGGCAGTAGCCCATGTAGTGTATAAAAAATATATCGAAGAAACCGGGGATAAGACCCAGACAGTTATAGTGGCCACAGCCAGTCCTTATAAATTTACTAAAAGTGTGATGGAATCAATAGATATTTGGTATAAAAAATTTGACGATTTTGAATTAATAGAAAAGATGTCCGATTTAACCCGTGTTCCTATTCCGTCAGGGATAAGGAATATCCGGGAAAAGCCTATTCAACATAAAACGGTTTGCAATAAAGAGGAAATGAGGGTAAAGATTACTGAAATTTTAACAGACAGAAAGGAAAACAGAAGATGAAAATATCTTTTTTAGGTGCCGCTAAAATAGTTACCGGAGCTAACTTTTTGGTTGAAACCAAGAATACTAAATTTTTAATAGATTGTGGAATGTTCCAAGGGAGCAAAGCGATTAATCGGATGAACTACGAACCTTTCAGCTTTAATCCTGAAGAGATTGATTTTATGGTTCTATCTCATGCTCATATAGATCATAGCGGAAGAATTCCAAAACTGACAAAGAAAGGTTTTAAGGGCAAGATATATACTACCAAAGCAACTGCCGATCTATGTTCCGTTATGCTTCCTGATAGCGGGTATATTCAGGAGATGGAGAATAAATGGGACAATCGGAAGAGAAAAAGGTCCGGGGGGAAGTTGAGAGAACCTCTTTATACCGCGAAAGAAGCAGAGGAGAGCTTAAAATATTTTACACCAGCTTTATATGACCAAAAAATAAAATTAAACGAAGAGGTTACTTGCAGATTTAGAGATGCCGGGCACATCTTGGGTTCTTCTATAATCGAGTTGTGGGTAAAAGAAGATAGTAAAAATACCAAATTGGTATTTTCTGGGGATTTAGGGAGGAGGGACAGACCCATTTTAAGAGACCCTTCTCTTATCGATGAAGCAGATTACCTGATTGTTGAATCGACTTACGGAAATAAACTGCACCACCCCTCAGGAGATGATGCTAAAGAGCTAATCTCAATTATAAATACTACTGTAAAAAGAGGTGGGAATATAGTAATTCCTTCTTTTGCGGTGGAAAGAGCCCAGGATATAATCTATGAACTAAACAAATATTATACCGAATACACCAAAACTGAAGACCAGGATTTTTTAAATGTACCCGTCTATGTAGACAGCCCGCTAACTGTATCGGCGACAGATATATTTTTAAGAAATCCGGACTGTTTTGATGAAGATACTTTAAATCTTATAAATATAGGGAACAACCCTTTGGATTTTAACAATTTAAAATTCACTCGTACAGTGGAGGAGTCCATACAATTAAATATTACCAAAGAAAGTAAAGTAATAATTTCAGCCAGCGGTATGTGTACTGCCGGAAGAATAAAACATCACCTAAAACATAATCTGTGGAGAAAAGAATCCAGTATCGTGTTTGTCGGTTATCAGGCTAACGGCACTTTAGGCAGGAGGATAAAAGAAGGCGAAAGTGTGGTAAAAATATTTGGGGAAGATATTCAGATAAACGCAGAAATTCATTCCCTGGAGGGTTTTTCGGGACACGCCGATAAAGAAGGAATAATACGGTGGATAAAAAGTTTTAGAAATAAACCTAAAAAAATATTTGTGATTCACGGAGAAGAGGAAGCAACTGAAGAGATTTCCAGAAAAATTGGAGAGGAATTAAAAATTAAAACTCATATCCCGGAATTGGGAGAGACTTTATCTATTGAGGGAGAAAGCGTTTTGCCCGGAGGAAGAACAGAGATAGATATAAGAAGCAAAGAACTTAGAGAGATAGAGGAGAATGCCGAAAAACTAAAATCATTATTTTTACCAACATTTCAAAGATTAGGATACAAGACTAATGGTAGTGCCGACAGTGAAGAATTAAATAATATAAAAAATAAATTGATTGAGATACAAAAAGATATATTGGATTTAAACATGATAATTACTGGGGGCAAAAAAAAAGAGGAAAGCTAAAATAATACTTTTCGTGCAGGAGGCGCATTATAAAACGCGCCCCCTGTTTTATAAAAGGTTAAGAGAGTGAGCTAATTGTAATTTCTCATTAATCGGGTTTAATTTCTATTTCTTTTGGCTTTACTTCTTCGGCCTTAGGGAGAATAATTTCTAATATGCCATTTTTATAAGAAGCCTTTGCATTATTTTTGTCCACTTCTATCGGGAGGGCAATGGTTCTGGAATAACTTCCAAAAGCCCTTTCACAGCAGTAATAGTCTTCTTTTTGTGCTTCTTTTTCTTCTTTCCTTTCTCCCCGGATAGTTAGAGCATTTTCGCTTATGGTGATTTTTACATCGGTTTTATCCACTCCCGGAAGTTCAGCCTTAACTATCACTTTATCTTTTTTATCAATTACATCGACTAGCGGAGACCACTCCCCTCCTTCCAACCATCTTTTTTTCATACGTCTGCTCTGGGGCATAATCCCGAAATCGAAGAATTCATCAAAAAGATCTTTTAAGTATTTCATTTCTTTGGGTTCCCACGGAACTAAAGTCATAATATCACCTCCCAAAATTTAAATTTAATTTTTAATTTAGGTTTTTATCACTCCCTCAACCCGGTTGGAGCAAAATTAAAGAATAGGATCGAGTTTTTCCTGTAACTTTTCTTTGGACATTACTCCTACGGTACGACCGACTTCCTTGCCTTCCTTGAAGACAATCAAAGTAGGTATTCCCTGGATACCGTGTTGAGCCGCAATGCTCTGGTTCTCATCAGTATTTAATTTACACACCTTAAGCTTACCCTCGTTTTCTTCTGCTAATTTTTCAATAGTCGGCGCTAACATCCGGCAAGGCATGCACCAGGGGGCCCAAAAATCTACCAATACAGGGGTGGAAGATTCCAAAACCTCCTGTTTGAAGTTATTTCCATTTACCTCTACTTCTAATGATTTGTTATTTTCCATCGATTTTCCCTCCTTTGTTTTTATTCTTGATGAAAGATTTTGGCAACTAATTCCAGACTTTCTTTTATTAAATCAAATTCTTTTGTTGATAATTTTTCTCTAATTCTTTTCTCGCAGTTATTCCTCTCCCGCTCAATATCATCTTTAATTTTTGCTCCTTTTGGGGAAAGGGACAAAACGAAAGACCTCCTGTCTTCCGGGTTGGTTGCTCTTAAAAGGTACCCTTTTCTGACCAAACCATCTATTATTCTACTTCCCCTGGAAACAGACAAGCCCATTTTTTCAGATAAAACATTACAGGTTATTCTTTCCGTTGTCTTAATTTCCAGAACTGCTTTGTATTCTGCTAAAGAAACATTGCATAGAGTTCGAATTTGCTTTTCGTCTTCCATGCAGCCTTTCTTTAATTCAATTATCAGGTCTACTAAATTTTTTTCCATTTTATTTCCAATATCTGTGCCTTTAGCAATATTTGTTAATAGCAATTATACAGGATTAAATTTTGTCTGTCAAGTAAATTTTAGAAAAATGCTAAAAAAATATTGAATTTTTAAAATGTTTATCTTAGGGAGGGTTATGTTACGGGGAAACAAATGCCAGAGATTCATTTTTTGTAATTTATAGTTGACATAATATGGTAAAATAGATAGCGTTTAATGCCATATATGTCTTACAGTGAATTGATTAAAAGAGAGAGTATCTTTTGGCCAGCGGTGCAGGCAGAAATATTAAATGAAAAAGTATTGGTATATGCAAACCCAAGCGGTGAAGAAGTTCATAAAATATCTCACCAAAGATGATGATTATAAATTGGAAAAAGTTTTACCCATCGATATGTTTCCCCAGACGGGGCATATAGAATGCACAGCATCTTTAGAAAGGTGACTAATTATTTTCTCTCCCAGGAAGCTATTTCTTTAAGGCGCTCTATTATGGGTAGATGCTGGGTGCAGGTCTCCTCACATTGTCCGCACTCGGTACATTCATTTGCCTTTGTTTCATTGCTTTTAGTTAAACCCCACAAATAACTTATCTCTTTCATCTCTTTATCGCTGCTACCGAATATCTGTTTTTCATTATAAAGCTGCATATAAGAAGGTACCGGAATATTCTGGGGGCAGTTGTCACAGTAACCGCAACCGGTACAAGCCAAATTCATATTATCTCCAATTTTTTTTCTGATTTTTTCCAAATCTGCATCAGTAAAAGACGGGGCATTATCAGCCACACGGCCGGCCATATCAATGTGTTCACGGGTGGTAAAACCATTAAGTACTACCGATATTTGAGGACAGGATATTAAGAATCGCAAAGCCGCTTCTGTGGGGGTTTCTCCTTCAGAGGCTAAAAATGAAAGTTCTTTTTCATGAGTGGGTATGGCTCCCCCGAATAACGGATTCATGGCAACCACACCATACCCTTTTTGATAAGCAGCCATAACCCCGTCCCAGCGATAGGGGAAATTTAAGATATTAATTCCTAAAAGCACGCCTTCCATTTTGCCATCTTCTAAGATATGTTTAATTTCTAGTCCCGGCTGATGTGAGGAAAAAACAATATGGTCTATTAATCCTTCCTCTTTACATTCCAGAAGACCTTCATACTGTCCCCCGGGTTTCATGGCTAATTCATAATGGTCCATCTTAAGGAGGCACCAGACATGATAAAAATTAATTTTGGAGAGACCCAATCTATCTAAAGATTTTTTTACCGCTTCTTTTGCTTTTTTGGCGGTATTAAAATCCTTAGGAGTGCCTTTGGTGGAAACGTAGAAGTCTTCAGGCATGTTCTTGAAGGCAATTCCGAAAATATCCTCACTCTGATCTTTGCAGTAATAAGGGGCGGTATCGAAATAGTTGATTCCTTTAGCATTTGCATAACGAAGAAGTTCAGCATTTTCCTTTTTGCTCTTGGAAAGATCGAATCGCATTCCACCAAAACCTACCGCTGAAACTTTTTTCCCGGTCTTTCCATATTCCTTGTAAATCATTTTTTTGTCCTTTTTATCTTTATTGTTTTAAAAGATTTTATCACCTTCTCTTAATAATTTCAAAGAAACATTTTAAGGAAGACTTTCCTTTAATGTGAAATATTAAGATTTTTTATAGAATTTATAATATTTTAATAAATTTGAAAAAATTTATAAAACCGTCTATTCTAAATAAAAAGAACAAAATCGCTACGCTTTCCACGGTTGCTCTCAATGACACGATTGTAGTGTATAATTGTTCTAACATTTAAGAAGCAGGGGCGCACTGTAATAGGTCCACACCACGATCAAAATACTGATCGAACAATTAAATAAAGGTTTTATAATGATTAAAAAAGAGAAAAACCAAAAATTCAATTTAAAAATTAAACCCAAAGATATAAACCCGGGAGCTTTGTTTATAACAAAGAGATTAAATGATTCAGGCTATGAAGCTTTAGTGGTTGGAGGGTGTATCCGCAATCTTATAATGGGGAAAGAAGCCCATGATTGTGATATAAATACCAAGGCTACACCGGAGGAAATTGTTGAGGTTTTTAAAGATTATAAAGTTATCCCGGTGGGCAAAAGATTTGGGACCCTTACCGTAGTAGTAAACCATATTAATTATGAAGTGAGTACTTTTAAAAAAAATAAATCTGTTCCCACTCCAAATTTATTTGAAGATTTAAGACATAGGGATTTTACCGTTAATGCATTGGCCTGGAGAGAAGGGGAAGGGGTAATCGATTATTTTAACGGGTTGGAGGATATCAAACAAAAGATAGTAAAGGGAGTAGAAGAACCTGCAGAAAGAATAAAAGAAGACCCCTTGAGAATGTTAAGGGCAATCAGATTGGCCTGTGAATTTGATTTTAAAATAGACAAAACTACCCTTAAGGCGATAGAAGAAAATAGTGCACTGATTGAAAAAGTCAGCACGGAGAGGATTAGAGATGAATTTACCAAAATACTTCTAAGCAGTTCTCTCCGAAGAGGATTTAAATTATTGTATCGCCTGGGACTATTAAGATTTATTATGCTCGAATTGCAAAAGTGTGCGGGGCTTTATAGGGAAAATATTTGCGAGGGCAATGATTTATTAGACCATGCCCTAGATATGGCGGCCAGCCTGCCACCAGATTTAAATTTGCGGTTATCAGTTTTAATGTATAATATGAAGAGCGTATTTCGCTTTGACGAAAAAGAAGAAATTACCATTAAAGTATTGAAGCGAATAAAATTTAAGAACGCGGTGATTAAAAAAGTAAATGTTCTAACCAAAGAAAATTGGCAAGCCCTCAATTTTTCTGAAAAAATAAATATAAGGCAGCTTGCCTCCCGAATTGGAATGGAAAATATAGAAAATGCCTGGGAGTTAAAGAAAGCACTTATCAAGGAAAGTCGAGGTTCTGAAAAATCCAAATCAGCTGAAATAGAAAGAGCAGAAAACATTACAAGAGAAATCCTGCAAGAAAGACCGCCCGTTTCCTTAAAAGATTTAGCCGTAAAGGGCAAGGATTTAATTGAATTAGGGTATAAAGAAGGAAAAGAGATAGGGCAAGCGCTTACAGGATTACTGGACCTTGTTCTGAAGAAACCGGCACTAAATCAGAAAAAAATACTAATAGCTTACGTAAAGGAAAAAGATATTCTTCGTGATTATCAAGCGGGTAAGTAATTTTAGAAAAGGAGCACAAAAAAATGCAGTTTAGTTGGGCGGAATGGATAATGAATCCCTTTGTTCTTATGACAGCAACTGTTTTTCTGGGGATGTTATTTGGAAAGATAAGATTTGGTAAATTTACTTTTGGGGTATCCGGCTGCCTATTTATAGGTTTGGTTATAGGGTGGTGGGTTTACAGATTAGCCAGCACTTTTCCGAAAACCGAACCAGGATATAATGCTGCCTTGCAGTTAATCAAAAATGGAGTAATTGATAAAGGCTTTTTTACCCTCTTTTTAATCATTTTTATGGCAGCGGTCGGACTTCTTGCGGCTAAAGATATTGGAATAATTATTAAAAAATATGGATCAAAATTTATTATCCTGGGTTTTTTAATCACTTTTATTGGCGCTTCGGCGACTTATGGAATGGTCCGGGTATTGCCGGGAATGAATTCTTATGAAGTAGCAGGGGTATATACCGGAGCGTTAACCAGTTCTCCCGGTCTGGCAGCTGCCCTGGAATCTGCCCGGGAACAGTCTTCCCAATTAGCTGAAAATTACGATTCTTTATCCGAAAGGAAAAAACAGGAATTATTAAAGGTAATTGATTCACCCGGGAAGATAAAAGCAAAGGAAACGGGTTCCCTAACCGAGGAACAAAAAAAGGAATTTGTAAAAAGCGCAGAAGCCGGAATCGGCATAGGACATTCTGTGGGTTATCCCTTTGGAGTACTGATAGTAATTCTTGCTGTAAATTTTTTACCAGTTTTATTTAAAATAGATATAAAGAAAGAGCGGGAAATATTTTCCAGAGAGATAAACGATGCCAAATCTGATACCCCCCTTGAAAAAAAACTGACAACTACATATTTTGATATCACTGCTTTTATAACAGCCTGTTTTTTAGGCTATACCCTAGGGAGAATAAAATTTAATCTGGGTCCGCTTGGCCTTATCTCTCTTGGTTCAACCGGAGGGGTCTTGCTTGCTTCTTTGGTATTAGGACATATCGGTAAAATCGGTTTCCTTCGTTTTAGAATGGATAATAAAATATTGGGGGTTATCCGGGAAATTTCCCTGGCCTTTTTTCTGGCGATAATCGGATTAAGGTACGGCTTTTACGCCTTTACGGCTTTCTCAAGTGCGGGGATTTATCTGGTTATCACTTCTTTGGTAGTCGGATTGATAGCCATAATTGTTGGCTATGCAGTAGGAAGATATATATTTAAATTAAACTGGATTATGTTGGCCGGAGCTCTTTGCGGGGGCATGACTTCCACTCCCGGATTAGGGGCTGCTATTGAAGCAGTGGGAAGCGATGAACCGGCAGCCGGATATGGGGCGATTTATCCTTTCGCCTTATTGGGAATGGTCATTTTCTCTATCATTCTACATAATTTACCGATATAGGATAGATTATCTATTACAATATAGTTTATTGATTTCCAAAACATCAACACCGGAAAAGGGTTAATTAAAAAACAAAATAGCAGAATACATATGTTTATGATTTATTTCCCCACAGACCTGCTTTTTCTAAAACTTTTTGTACCCCGCTTGGACTTATTATGTTTTTACCATTGTTTTCATTACGTATAATAAAAGAAATAGTTCGACGTCCCCATAGAGGATGTTGCTTTTTTAATTCAATAACTCTATTTTTGATTTTTTCATCAATCTTTCCCAAGCGTTTATTTATATGGCTTTTAGGTTTTATGATTCCTTTTATCCCATATTCTATGTAACGAGGATACCATCTTCGAAAAGTATTTATGGACACTCCTGCTTTGTTGCAGGATTTGGTGACATTGTGAGTTTCAAGATAGCTTTCAATCATCAATTTTCGCTGTAAAAAAGAAGTAATTCCTCGATGTTTTTCTTTGTCTTCTTTCTCCATAATCCCGCCTTTAGAACTTAATATTTATTTTTCTATTCTAAAACAGGTTTTGTTGCTAGTCAACATCCAAGTAACCACTAATTTAAAATATTTTTTAAAAAAAGAAGGATTTTTAAAATTTATGTCGAATTATGTATCTAATTTTAGAAAGCAAGACACTGTCTTGTGTAATGAGACATTATCAAAAAAAGGAGTATATTATGGGTAAAAAAAGGTCAGATTATTACATAGAATCTATAAAAAGAGCAACTCAAGTTCTTAATTCGTTTACTCTAAAGGAAAAAGAATTAGGAGTAACTGAGCTAAGCAAAAAATTAAATTTACATAAAAGCACAATCCATCGCATTCTAATTACTTTAGAGGACGAAGGTTTTATAGTGAAAAACAAGCTTTCTCAAAAATACTATTTAGGTATGAAGTTGTTTGAATTAGGGTATACTGTACAAAACCAAGTGGAGATAAGATCCATTGCCTTGCCCGCAATGAAAGAACTTGCTCAAAAAACAGAAGAAAGCATTGATTTAAATATTATTTCTGATGGCAAGAGAGTTAGTATCGAGAAAATTGAAAGCTCACAAGATATTAGACACATAATACAGTTAGGGAAAAGTCTGCCTTTGTACTGTGGAGGTTCCGGAAAGGTTTTGTTGGCCTTTTTATCGGATGAAGAAATTGATAAACTCATCACGCAAGAAAAACTTGAAAAGCTCGGACCAAATACAATTACGGATCCGATAAAATTAAAAGAACATTTAAAACAGATCAGGGAAAATGGATATGCAATAAGCTTTGAAGAAAGGATAAAAGGTTCTGTTTCTATAGGAGCACCAATTTTCGATTTTTCCGGAAAAGTAATTGCCTCTTTAAGTGTTTCCGGTCCAATTTCCCGATTTACGAAAAAGAACATTTCCCTTTATATTCCCTTAATAAGGGAAGCAGCTGAAAGAATATCATCTTTGATTGGTTATTGTGGAAAAAATATTAATTCCGAGCTTAATTTTTAAAAAACTAACCAATTTTAGAGAAGATATATTCATATATGATGGAATAAAACCGCATTGATTAAGGGTAGGATGGTTGGTTTGTTCTACTGGCGAAAATTATTTTTATTGGCTTGGAAGGCATTTTTTCGAATTACTGAATTTAATTTTAAAACGGAGGTGTTTTTATAGATAAACTAATTTATTAGATAAGGTATTATGGCAAACAAACATGTATTGTATATAGTAGTATAAAATTTTTGATTTTTTTACAAAGGAGAAAAATATAATGAAAACAAAAAAAGTAATGATTATTGGTTTGGGAGAATTAGGAGGATACGTTTTAGAATTTCTTGCTCGCAGTAGCGGCGTAACCAATATAATTGCTGCTGATAGCAACGAAGATTTTGGTACGCGCAAGACTAATTTAGTTACTCATGGTTCTTCAATGATGGGATTTTTTCCAAAAATAGAGTTTACTAAAATTGATTTATTCAGTGTAGAAGAGACTGCAGAAATTCTGGAAAAATATCAACCTGATATAATTTGTAATTGCACTACCTTACAATCTTGGTGGGTGATAACCACATTACCCAAAGAAGTATATGAAGAAATTGATAAGGCTGAGATTGGTCCTTGGATGCCGATGCACCTAACCTTAACTTATAACTTAATGAAGGCAGTAAAACTATCTGGAATCAACACCCACGTAGTAAATTCTTCTGTTCCAGACGTAACAAATTGTGCATTAGGGAAGATAGGATTAGCTCCTACTGTAGGATTGGGCAATTTACACAATATTGCTCCAACTATAGCTGCCACCCTGAGTAAAAAATTGGATATTCCGTTGCGAAATATTTCTCTTTATTTGTTGGGCGCACATTTCTTTAGTTATGCAGTAGCCCGCTTTGGCACTGCCAAAACTTCACCTTATTTCATAAAAATATTAGCAAATGATAAAGATATTACCAAACAGGTAGATATAGATGAATTATTCTCTGATGTTATTAAATTATCCCCAAGATTAGGGGGGGTTAGAGCCAATCCTGTCGTTGCCTCATCTGGAACCAAGGTGATTTTAGATATTTTAAACGATACTAACGAGATAGATTGCGTACCGGGACCGCGGGGGCTACCAGGAGGTTATCCTACTAGACTAAGCGCTAAAGGGGCAGAAGTGGTGCTTCCAACCGGAGTAACCCTGGAAGAAGCGATAAAAATAAATGAAGAATCCAATAGATGCGATGGTGTTGACGAGATAAGAGCCAACGGGGATATCGTTATTACAGATGAATCAGCTGAAATAATGAAAAGAATATTTGGCTATGATTGCAAAATACTTAAAATCTCCGAAAGTGCTGAAAGAGCAAAAGAACTTAACGTATTGTACAAAGAACTATCAAAAAAATATAAATAATTTAATTTATGATTATCTTATTGTGTGTTGCATTTGTGGATACCCATCGAAAACCTAGAATAAATCGTGCTAGTTTTTGTTACGGGGTTAAGTTAAAAAAATGTTTGCATGGTTAATTTTCAAGAAAAATAAGTATTTACAATTTTAAAATCAAAATAGATTTGCAAAATAAAAAATCCAAATGCGCTGAACATTTTGTATTAAGATTGCAATCATACGAATTAAAGATCGTTTTTAACCCAAAAATATGCACTGATTACTAGTATGCACGTAATCAGTAGAAGACATACTTGTCAATAAAAAACAAATAAGAGCGATGTAAAACAACAGATTAACAGTAAAACCAAAAGATATTCAGAAAGCAAATATCATAAAAAGCACATGTTACAGAAAGAAAGCACTAGCACAGTTGTGACTACCCAAAGAAAGGAATATAAGCGCTCCTGATGCAAATTAAAGATAAACTTTCCGGAGAAACCCACAGCGTTTTTTGTAACTCCACAAATTGATTTATACGTATTATGGTGCACGGAAGATAAACAAATTACACGTTTTCTATCTTCCGTGCAAGCCAACAAAGGTAAGGGAAGTATTTTAAAAGATATTATAATTGAATCAAGAAGCAAAATCCACATAATTATTAAGGTGGATACTAAACAATAATTTTACTAATTTAATTTTGTTAAAAGGAAAAGATCATGAAAAAAAATTTATATACCGATGGAGTAATTGGGATTGGGTTATTAATATTTAGCATTGTAATGTATTTTTTTATAATTCCAAGTCAGATAAAAAACATTACATTTGGATCTGGTGGATTAGCGCCTTCAGTATTTCCTAAACTCTCGATAGTTTTAATTGGAATACTTTCAATATGTCTGATTATTAGTAATTTTAGCTTTAAAATACAAACAACTATTGAAAAAATAGGACCAAAAGCACCGATAATCGTACTTTTTTTAATAGGATATCTTTTATTAATTAGTATAATTGGGTATTTATTTGCTACTCCAATATTTTTATTATTGATAATGATCTATCTAAGTAAAGATAAATGGCCAAGGTATATTTTAACCGTAATAATTTTCATATTAATAAATTATATTTTTTTCGAGAAAATACTTAGAATTGTTTTACCAAAAGGTTTTTTGTTTAATTAAAAGAAAAGCGGAGGAAAAAAATGTTAGAAAGTTTGCTTGCCGGTATAATTTCAATTATGAATGTTAATGTATTTTTAGGAATTATTTCAGGAGTATCGGTAGGAATAATTTTAGGTGCAATTCCCGGGCTAACTGCAACCATTGCTATTGCTCTAATTATACCCTTTACTTTTTACATGGATCCAGTTATTTCCATTTCTATGTTAATAGGTGCTTATAAAGGCGGTTTGTACGGAGGTTCAATTTCTGCAATTTTAATAGGCACTCCTGGAACAGATGCAGCAGCAGCTACAATTATAGATGGATACACTATGTCTAAGAATGGTAAGTCGGGGAAAGCTTTAAAAGTAGCACTTTTCGCCTCAGTAATGGGAGATTTGATCAGCCTTTTGTCTTTAATTATAATTGCACCAGTACTTGCTCAAGTTACTTTGAAAATTGGACCAATAGAATTTTTTACATTAATAGTATTTTCGTTGACTATCATTGCAGGGATGGGGGGAGAATCAATAATCAAAGGTTTAATCGCCGCTTCTCTTGGTCTATTGTTGGCTACGGTTGGCTTAGACCCAATAATAGGGATTCGGCGCTTATGTTTTGGAATGGCAGAATTAGATAGTGGTATTGCTATCATGCCAATGTTGATTGGGTTATTTGCTATACCAGAGGTAATTGTCCAGTTAGAGTATCCTCTTGAATCAAATGTTCCCGTTTTAGGACTTTCCAAAATTCCTGAAGACAATAAAGTGAGCTGGAAAGAGTTTAAAAAATGTTTAAAAAGCATTTTAATTGGAAGCGGCATAGGTATACTTATTGGTGCAATCCCTGGAATAGGTTCTTCTGTATCTTCTTGGTTAAGTTATAAAACTGCAAAGGACAGATCAAAGTATCCTGAAAAATGGGGAACGGGTATTATCGAAGGTATTGCAGCTCCTGAAGCAGGCAATAATGCAGTGTGTGGAGGTGCATTAATACCCATGTTAACCCTAGGTGTTCCCGGTAGCATACCAGTTGCTATTCTTATGGGTGCGTTTTTAATCCAAGGTCTTATACCTGGTCCTATGATATTCAGCGAGAACGGGCCAGTTGTATATGGAATATTTGCAAGTCTATTTATTTCCAATTTCTTTTTGCTATTGATAGGTTTTTTGACTATAAAATATACTGCTCCATATTTTTGTAATGTGTCCAAAGTCATTCTCTTCCCTTTGGTAATAGGTTTTTGCTACGTAGGATCTTTTGCTTTAAATCAGACTTTTTTTGATGTAAAGATAATGGTGATCTTTGGGGTATTTGGTTATTTGATGAGAAAATACAAATTTCCAGCAGCTCCTTTTTTAATAGCAATGATTTTAGAACCTTTTGGAGAAAGAGCTTTAAGGCAATTTTTAATTATCAATCGAGGGCAAATAACAGTTGTTTTTTATCATCCCATTGCAGTCGTGCTCTTGGTTTTAACCATAATTTCTTTAGTTGTATTTATAACAAAAAATTCAAAGAAAGCCAGAACAGTTATTTAAATTTATTATCTTTACAACATATAAAGTTAATGAATTTTTTAACTTAACATGCAAAAGGAGGACATAAAGAAACGTAGTTAATTTGAAGGCTCTAAATAAACTAAAAAATTATGAACCTTAGAAAGGGCCAAAACATTAGGGAGGTGATATTTAGTAAAAAAAGCTTTGTTAAATTAAATTTTAAAAAATTTTGGAGGTCAATTAGTAATGAAAAAAATGAATATTATTTTAGTGATAATTTTAGTAATTGTAAGTTGTTTTGTCCTAAATTTAGTAGTTGCGGCTGCTGACTATCCCAGCAAACCCATTACTTTATTTATACCTTATTCTGCAGGTGGTACTACCGATACCTCTGCGCGGGTATTAGCTTCTGCTGCAGAAAAAATTTTGGGACAACCCGTAATTTGCGTAAATAAAACCGGTGGCGGTGGAACGGTAATGATGGGGTTATTAAAGAATGAAAAACCAGATGGATATACTTTGGGTATTATTCCAACTCCTACAATAACCAGAACTCCACATATATTAGATGTAGAATATGAAGGTTTTGAAGATTTTAGCTTTATTATGAAGTATGGTTTATATACCATGTTTTTAGTAGTTAATGGAGACAGTCCGTTTGATACATTTGGAGATTTTGTAGATGCAGCTAAAAAAAATCCAGGGAAAATATCTTTTTCAACTCCCGGTCCCATGGAAGCAGGAGTTTTAGTACCTGCAGCTATAGCAAATATGGAAAAGATCGAATGGAATGCTGTTCCTTTTCCAGGCTCAGGAGAAGGAATGACCGCACTATTTGGTAAACATGTTGATGCTTTTTCTGGAGCTGGTGGAGTGGAAACTCATCTATCACAAGTGAAGTCAGGAGAATTAAAAGTATTAGCAACTTATAATGATGTGCGTAGCCCAGCTGTACCAGAAGTGCCAACACTGATGGAATTGGGTTACGATATAGCAATAAGATCAGGTATTGCAATTGGTGGACCAGCAGGGATTTCAGAAGAAATTATAGAGGTTTTAGAAGACGCTTTTTTAAAGGCAATGGATGATCCAGATTTTATAGAAGTGACTAATAGGATATTAATGCCGACAATTAAAATGAATTCCAAACAGCTTAAAGAATCTTTAGAAAAAGATTATGTAATACTAGGTGATCTTTTAAAAGAAATAGGTTTTTAGAATTGCAGGATCTTGTATTGATTTTGACTTGTTTGGCGAGAAAATAATTTTTCTCGCCAAACAAGACTTACTATACTAATTGTAATTTCTTAAAATTGACAGGAATTCCCAACCTGTTGAATTAAAGAAGAGAACAAATTTACGCCAAAAGGGACAGATAACAGCAAATATAATACCTGTAAAGGTATAGGAATTAATGATGTTTAATTTTTTTGTAAGAAATGTAGTATATCTAGGAGGAAGAAAATGCATAATGATTCTACACCAAAAATAGGAATATTACGCTGGGAAGCTGGTCTGGTGACTAAGGGTCTTCAACAGCTTGCGAAAATGAAGGGTAACAGTGTCAATCCTGATTCTTATGCTTATCCGGTGCTTCTAAGAAGGGTAAAAGGAGCAAGTGCCCAAACCATTATAATTCAGCCGGATGAAAATGTACTAAATGGCATGGTTGCAGAAATGAAAGAAATGATCTCAGCTGGTGTAAAAGCGATCACTACGACTTGCGGGTTTAATGCCATCCATCAGAAAAGGCTTGCTAATTTAGCAGATGTTCCCGTTTTTACCTCGAGTATTATGCAGGTTCCGTTTGTCAAGATGATGTTGGGATCAGACCAGTCTGTTGCGATTCTCACTGCAAGAAAAAAGAGCTTGACAATCGAGCATCTGCGAAATGCGGGCATTGGACCGGATATTCCTCTTCATGTTTTTGGGATGGAGGGCTGCCAGGAATGGGGTAAACTTCTAAATTACAGCGAAGTTGAAATGGATCTTAAGATGGTTAAGGAAGAAATAATCTCTATGAGCATGCATGCCATCAGGAATTACCCTGAGATTGGGGCATTTGTTCTTGAATGTACAGATATGCCGCCATTTTCAGAAGCTATAAAGAAAGCAACCGGTCTCCCAGTCTTTGATTTTATTACAATGACTAACTATGTATACAAGGCACTTTAATTAATATATAAGAGTAGAATGCTATGGGTTTAATCGTGGACGAATAGTAAATTCATTTGATGGGCATCGAATTCAACTCGAAGCGTGGAAAGATGCCAGGGGAGGACTTGCTCATAGGTGGGGTCTGTATTCATTGCTATAGAACTAGTTTTTGAAAATTCATACTATACAGGAGCATCCTTGGGTTTTGAAAAAAGACCACGCGTGGAAAGTAATCAGCACCCCAAGGTTGTTACAATCTATTTTAAGAAAATAATTTATTTATTATATTTGAAACTTGCACATGGATAAAAGAGGGCATTTTATATGAAGATAAAAAATAATCATTTTGATGTAGCTATTATCGGTGGTGGAGTAATTGGTTGTGCTGTTGCCCGGGAATTATGTAAATACAAAATTAACGTTGCAGTTTTGGAGAAAGAAGATGATGTTGGCTGGGGGACTAGCTGTAGAAATAGCGGGGTAGTTCATGCCGGTTTTAATAATAGACCGGGCACCTTGATGGCCAAGTTTTGCGTAGAAGGAAATAAATTTTTTAAAGAACTATGTAGTCAGCTTGATGTCCCTTACAAAAAGATTGGTAAATTAGTGGTTGCCAAGGAAAAAAAAGAAATTAATGAGCTGCAAAAATTAAAGCAACAGGGAGATACGAACAGAGCAGATAATCTGCAAATTATTGGCTTTGATGAAGTGAAAAGATTAGAGCCCAATATAGAAGGAATCGCAGCTCTTTATTCTCCCGACACTGCCATTACCTCTCCTTATCTCTTAACTATTGCCCTGGCTGAAAATGCCCTGAATAACGGCACTTCCTTCTTTCTAAATACCGAAGTAAAAAACATTACCAAATCAAATAATTTACATTTTAAAATTACCACCAATCGTGGGGAATTTATTTCTTCATATATAATTAACAGTGCCGGACTTTATACCGATAAAATTGCCCGAATGGCAGGAATTAAAAAATATCGTCTTTATCCCTGCCGGGGTGAATACCATGTATTGGATAAAAATGTCTCCTGGTTAATAAATCGTCCGATCTACCCGGTTACAAGTCCAAATTCTCAGTGGCTTGGAATCCATCTCACCCCAACAATCGATGGCAATATATTGATCGGTCCTAGCAATGAATATATAAAAAAGAAAGATAATCTTTCTACCACATCTCAGGTAATGAAAATGCTTTCCGCCGAGGGAGGTGAATTTTTACCATCAATTTCACCCGGATATATCATCCGTAGTTATTCCGGCCTCCGGGCCAAACAGGCTCCTTCTTCCGAGGGGGGCTTTTGGGATTTTGTAATAGAAGAAGACAAAAAAGTCAATAACTTTATCAATCTTATCGGTATCGAATCTCCGGGCTTAACTGCCGCCCAGCCGATTGCTAAGAGGGTAGTAGAGATTATCAATAAAAAGGAAAGATTAAACCCTAAATCCAAATTCAATCCTCTCCGGAAAGGCATCCTCCGCTTTGAAGAACAGGATGAGGAGACCAAGAAAACTTTGATCAAGCAGGACCCGGATTACGGAGAGATAGTCTGTCGTTGTGAGAAGGTTACCAAAAAAGAAATATTAGAGGCAGCCAGTAATCCCCTGTGGGCTAAAAGCCTGATCTCTATCAAGTATCGCACCCGGGCCATGATGGGCAGATGCCAGGGAGGATATTGTCAGACCAGAATCATGGAGATATTAAGGGAAAATTTTAATCTTACTCCCCGGGAGATCACTTTAAAAGGACACAATTCTTATCTCTTAACCGGATACAGAAGTAATAAGGAAGAGTAATTATGCAAGAAAAAGAAGTTATCATCATCGGCGGAGGGGCTGCCGGTTTAGCCGCTGCCGTCGCCTGTAAGCAAAAAGGAATAGAGGATATTCTCCTTATCGAACGGGGAGCCTATTTGGGAGGCATCTTACAACAGTGCATTCATGACGGATTCGGCCTGGAAAAGTTTCACACCTCCCTTGCCGGTCCGGAATATGCCCAGAGATACATCGACCAGGTAGAAAATAAAAAGATTCCCTACCTGTTAAACAGTATGGTAGTCGGTCTAACTCCCCAAAAAGAGCTAACCGTGGTAAATAATAACGGATTAACCCACTATCGCGCCCGGGTCATTATCCTGGCCATGGGCTGCCGGGAGCGGACCCGGGGAGCTATCAGCATACCGGGGGCCCGACCCTCCGGTATCTATACTGCCGGGGTAGCCCAAGAGCTGATCAATCTAAAAAACTATATGGTGGGAGAAAAGATAGTCATCTTAGGCTCGGGAGATATCGGTCTGATCATGGCCCGCCGCCTGACCTTGGAAGGGGCGCAAGTAATAACCGTGGCCGAGAAACTCCCCTACAGCAGCGGTCTTCCCCGAAACATCAATCAATGTCTGTATGATTTTGATATACCCCTCTTGCTCAATCATACCGTAGTGGATATAGAGGGGAATGGTCGCCTATCCGGTGTGACCATCGCCCAGCTCGGCAAAAGAGGAGGGGTTATCCCGGGCACCAGGAGAAAGATAGACTGTGATACCCTGCTCCTCTCGGTAGGCCTAATCCCGGAGAATGAGCTTTCCCGGGAAGCGGGTATCGCATTAGACCCCATAACCGGGGGACCGCAGGTAGATGAGAGAGGCCAGACCAGCATCCCCGGTATCTTTTCCTGTGGGAATGTCCTGCAGGTACACGATATCGTAGATAATGTATCTTTGGAAGCCGAGTATATAGTAGAGGGACTAGCAGAATACCTGGAAGGAAAGTTGACCAAAGAACAAGAAATCAATGTTGAATTAGGAGAAGGCTTAAGATATGTAGTTCCCCAAAGATTGATTAGTCGAAAAGATACCATCTTTTCTTTTCGAGTTAATCAACCGGAGAGAAAGAAAATGTTGCTATTTGAAGAGGGTAGAAGGTTAATCAAGAAAAAATCCTTGCAACGCGTAAACCCGGCAGAGATGATCAGGGTAAAACTATCCTCTTCGGAGTTAGCAGGCCTAAAAAGATTAAAGGTAAGGTTGGTAAACCATGTATAGAGAATTTACCTGTATAATCTGTCCTAACGGTTGTCAGATAAAAGTAGAATACGAAGGAACGAATATTAAGGATATTAGCGGAGACGAATGCCCCAAAGGGAAGGACTACATTACAAACGAGATCACCAATCCCCTAAGAGTGTTTACCGGTTCTGTTTTAGTAACAGAGGGAGACTTCTCTCTGGTAAGTGTAAAGACTCCTTCACCGATTCCCAAAAAATATTTAAAAAAAGTGGGAGAGATTACCCGCCAGATTAAAGTAGAAGCCCCGGTTGAGATCGGCCAGATAGTGGCTTCCAATTTACTGAATGAGAATATAGATTTGGTGGCGACTAGGGAGATTAGAAAAAAAAATTCCTTATCATCTTAATGAAGGTGTATTTTAATGGAAAAAATTATGATACGTCGTATTTCTCAAGTTTTTGAAAATAAGAAAATAGATAATATCTCTGAAAAAATAATTCAGGAACTTGAGAGGATAAAATTTAAAGAGAAAATAAAGCCCGGAATGCAAATAGGTATAACTGTGGGTAGTAGAGGGATTGATAATTTAGATTTAATTATCAAGACAGTTATTCAGGAAGTAAAAAAATATGGAGCCTATCCTTTTATCATTGCTGCTATGGGCTCACATGGGGGAGCTACCATAGAAGGTCAGTTGTCTATACTGGAAAGTTACGGTATTGTCGAAGAAAAGATGGGAGCCCCGGTAAAAGCAACTGATGAGGTTATCGAATTAGGTAAATTAGAAAATGGATTACCGGTTTATTTAAATAAAATATCTATATCTTTAAATGGATTAATCATTATTAATCGAGTAAAGGTACATACTAGTTTTAAGTCAGATATTGAAAGTGGTTTATGCAAAATGCTGGCAGTGGGTTTAGGGGGGCATAGAGGGGCAAGTTTGGTGCATTCTCTGGGAGTTAAAGGATTATCTGATTATATGGTAAAGTTTGCCGAAGTTATTATACAAAAAACTCCTATTCTGTGTGGGGTAGGCATTCTGGAAAATGGTTATGATGAAATTTATAAAATTAGAGCAGTTAACCCGGAAGGTTTCCAGGAATTGGATAGGAAATTTTTGAAAGAATGTAAAAGGATATTACCTAAGTTGCCTATATCGGATATTGATATGTTAATTGTAAAAGAGATTGGAAAAAATATTAGTGGAACAGGTATGGACACTAATGTGGTAGGTGGTATTGCCGAATTTCCTAAAGGCACTTTTTTACCTCCTAAGATTAAAGAGATAATCTTGCTTGATCTAACTCCTGAAAGCCATGGTAATGCCCATGGAGTAGGCTTGGCAAGTGCCATTACCCGAAAATTATATAAAAAAATAGACTTTAAGGCTACATATACCAATTCTATTACTAGTGGATTTCTCAATAAATCACACATCCCCATGGTCTTTCCTAGCGAGAAGAAGGCTTTTAACGCTTGTCTGGGGGTTTTAGGCAATTTACCTACCATAAAACCCAGAATTATAATTATTAAAAATACTTTAAAATTGGATGAGATGTATGTTTCAGAACCAGTTTGGGAAGAGATCAAAGAGCGGAAAAGCATTTTTCCTATGGGCGGATGGGAGGAATTGAAGTTTAACCGGAAAGAAAACCTGAATTTAAAAGTGGAAATCAATGAAAAAATTTTACAAGAAAGGATTTGTTATGAATAAAGAAAAAAAAGTACTTCTTTTGGAGGAGTTAACTATCCACTCGATTAAAGATGAAGATCTGGTTCTCTTTGACCAGACCGATAAGCCCTTCTTAACGACATATCTGATTATCTTTGTTTTGGGCATTATTATGACTCTAGCGGCGATTTAGGAGGAGATTATGACAATTCAACTTGGGATATTAATAGTATATTTTATTTTTATTATTTTGTTGGGGCTATTGGCAATGAAAAAGGTGCAAGGTTCGGAAGACCTTCTTGTTGCCGGTCGGAATCTTGGGATGATGTTTGTATCTGTTTCTATTGCTGCTGAGTATATGGGCGGATTAGGAACTATAGGAACTGCGGAGGTGGCTTTTACCAGCGGGATGGGCGTGATTTGGTATCATATTGCCTCTGCATGTGGTCTTATGTTGTTTGGCTTTGCCTTTGCGCATTATTACAGAAAATATAATGTGGTTACAATTCCAGAATATTTATATTATCTTTACGATATAAAGACTTGGAAAGCAGCCTCTATTTTAAATGTTATTGGATATTGGTTTTTCACAGTTATTCAGATGACAGCCCTTGGTTCGCTTGTTACCAGCGTTACCGGTCTAGATTTAAAGCTAAGTGTTTTTTTCTGTGGTATAGCAATGACATTATATTTACTCGCAGCAGGAATGTGGTCAGTAGCATTTACTAGTGTCGCTTTTATGTTTACAATAGGGACTGGTATACCTCTGGCTTTTTGGTGGGTTATGAAAAAAGAAGTACCACTATTGATTGGTTCTCAAGGAATTAGCGGTTTTGCAGGTTTAGCACAAATGCTTTCTAATGTTAATCTAAATCCCGAGCATTTATTTAGTCCCTTTAGTTTAGGCGGCGTGGCTGTTTTAGGTTATTTTCTGGCTGGTTTTTTGGGTATCCCTGCTGCGCAGGCTACAGTTAACTATTCTTTTGGAGCACGTAATTGGAAAATAGCTCGATTAGCCCCTATCCTAGCGGCTATTTTAATTTTGCCTTTAAGTATTTGGACTGGTTCCATGGGGCTTTATGCTAGAGCAGCGGGGCTAACTACTAATCCCAAGCTTGCCCTGGGAGCTGCTTTAATGAGTATAAATCCGATTATCGGAGGAATTGGTATCGCTGGAATATTTGCAGCATTAGTATCTACTGTTGCGGGAATACTCTTTGGTTGTGCTTCAATTATGTCCAAGGATATTTGGCAACGGTGGCTTCATCCGGATACAGATGACAAATATTTAGCCCGTTGGACACGATTGTGGATTTTAATTATCGGGGTATCTTCTGCCTTTGGGGCCATGACTCTACCCAAAATATTACATCAAGCTTTTTTTGTTTATTCCATTCGCGGTGCTTTAATGATTTGTGTTGCTTTTGGATTATGGTGGAAGCCCGCACATCCAGATGCTGCTTTTTGGAGCCTTATTACAGCACTTGTTGGTGGAATTATGTATCAGTTTAATTTGCCGATAAACTTTCAAGCCATCTTTGGTTTGCATGTTTCTATTTGGTGTGCGCTTATAAGTTTAATTACTTTTATTTTGATTAGTATTTGTTCTAAATGGACATGTCAAACGGCAAATCAATTACCACCTACGAGATTTAACTGGAAGGAGAACAGCATATAATGTCTTATTTTCCATTTTTTTTAAAATTAGATCTTATAATCTGGGGAATATTTATACTAGTTTTTTTTCTATTTACCATTTATATTTATCGATTGCCCGCAGAAACTATAAAAAATTGTAAAGCCCAAGCTATCGAAAACAAAGAAAGGCTCGGGATAAAAATATACAAGATGAAATGAAAGATAAATTCAAAGATGCAAAAAAACTCAATAAAAAGATTATATATATAACCGTATTTTCATTTTCGTGGGCACTAAAAATATTTTTTGATAAAATTGCACTAAGTAAAGGCGTAAATCCTGTTGCCTTTGTTACCCAGTCCGTATTTATTAGTGTACTAATCCTGACTGCCTACATGTTGATTAAAAGCAAAAATGAATTAAAAAATCTTAACTTGGATACATGCAGAGGATTATTTTTTGCTGGATTTTTTCTTGGAATGGGTTATATAGCAGGGTTGTATGGATTGAAACATTCGACTTCAATTAATTATAGCTTTGTAATAAAAAGTTCGATTATTTTTACTCCATTGCTTGTAATCCTTTTTTTAAAAGAAAAAAAAGATAAAAATAGGCTGTATCTCATTATAGCTTTTATAATCGGTATTTACCTTATTCTTTCAGGCGGACACCCTTTTTTACCGAAAATCAGTGATTTATCTATTTTGGTATCTGCATTTTGTTTTTCCTGTGTGGTAATCGCACAAAAAATGTTAACTAAAAAAGCAAACTCAACAATAATAGCTTGGGGAAGAAATTTTTTTGCACTACCGATATTTATGATTTTAGCATTTTTTATGAAGGCAAATATTACAAAAATAATTTTTCCTGAGTTAGTATCTACTGTAGGTTTTAGTTGCAATCATTGCAATTTCTATAAATAAATCTATTAATATATCTACTGCAACATACGTATCAATGATGTCAATGACTGTGCCGGTACTGAATATAATATTAGGAAGTTTATTTTTAAATGAATCAATCAATTTTTTACAAATTTTAGGCGGAAGTATAGTAATATTTAGCGGTATACAAGTCCAAAAATTGGGCATATAATTTTTTAATTTATTTCTGTATAAAAAGCAGACGATTTAGAATAATCATACAAAACAATTATTAAAAATATTGGAAAAATCAATTAGAAATTGCTATATTATTATCAAATAGTAAAGAAATATTAGAAAATAATGAATAAAATAAATTAAAATTATTTTATCAGAGCAAAAAAGGAGAGAAACACCATGCCATATGGTTATAACGGAAAAATCTTACACGTAAATTTGAGTTCAAAAAAATATTGGATAGAAAACCCTGAGGAAGATTTTTACAGAACTTACTGGGGAGGTCGGGCGATCGGGCTTTATTATATGTTAAAAGAAATGAGACCTCATGCCGATCCGTTATCTCCGGATAATCTTCTCATCTTTGCTCTCAGTGTTTTAACCGGTGTCCCTGCACCAGCTATCCCTCGTTACACTGTTTGTGCTAAATCTCCTCTGACCGGAGCCCAGGGAGAGGCGGAAGCCGGAGGTTGGTGGGGACCGGAACTGAAAAAAGCCGGATTCGATGCTATTGTTATCAAGGGCAGTTCCAAAACTCCGGTTTACTTATGGATTAAAGATGGTAAAGTTGAGATAAAAGATGCTTCTCATCTTTGGGGGAAAGATACCGGAACGGTTCAGAAAATAATCAGAGAAGAATTAGCCGGTGATAAAATCAGGATTGCCCAAATCGGTCCTGCCGGAGAAAATCTGGTTCGTTTTGCCAATATTGTTAATGAATTAAAACACTTTAATGGCAGAAATGGTTTAGGGGCAGTGATGGGCTCCAAGAGACTAAAGGCCATAGCCGTAAGAGGAACAAAACCCATAAACCTCTTTGGTAAAGAAAGAGTAAGTCAAATAACCAAAGAGATTACAAAAAGAGGCATGGATAATCCTCTAAGCCGGGATCTTCGAGAATTGGGTACCCCAGCAGTAGTTCGTCCTGCTTTTGAAGCAGGATGCCTTCCCTCCTACAACTGGACTACCGGATATTTTAAAGAAGGAGAAAACCTGACTGCCGAAACCTACAACAAAACTATTCTAAAAGAGACAAAGGGTTGTTATGCCTGTCCTATCCGTTGCAAGAGAGTAGCAAAAATTAGTGAACCGGACTTTAAAGTTGACCCTTCCTATGGGGGTCCGGAGTACGAGACTGTAGCTGCGCTGGGTTCCCTTTGCGGTATTTCCGACTTGAAGTATATTGCTAAAGCCAATGAGCTGTGCAATAGATACACTATGGACACAATCTCCACTGGTATGGTCATCGCTTTTGCCATGCAGTGTTATGAAGAAGGAATACTTAACAAAGAAGATACCGGCGGGATAGAGCTCACCTTCGGCAATAAAGAAGCAATGTTAAAAATGGTAGAGAAGATTGCTCTTCGCGAAGGGTTGGGAGACATTTTGTCTTACGGTTCCTGCCTTGCCGCTCAAAAAATAGGCAAAGGCGCAGAAAAGTTTATCCACGTGGTAAAGAGTCAGGAAATTCCCATGCATGACCCCCGGGTTAAGACCGGAGTAGGACTTCAGTATGCCCTCTCTGATTACGGAGCAGACCATATGAAAGCTGCCCATGACCCTTTCTTTAAGGATAAAGACTCTATAGGAATAAAAGAAATGAAGGGACTGGGAGCCTTGAACCCCGTTCCTCCCACCGATATCGGGAAAGAGAAAGTAGCCCTCTTCAAATTACTAGATATCTACTGGTCTGTGCTGGATTTGCTGGGAGTCTGTGTTTTCGGTTATGTCCCTCGCAGCGTAGGTACCCTGGACGAGCTTTTAGAGATTATCCGTGCCACTACCGGCTGGAAGGCTACCTGGTTTGAATTAATGAATGTCGGAAAGCGTTCCATCAATATGGCCCGGGTCTTTAACTATCGGGAAGGGTTTTCTTCTCGAGATGATACCCTCCCCGAGGTCTTTTATCGTAACTTTAAAGGCGGCCCATTAGATGGTCAGGGAGCAATCAATAAAGAAGACTTTCAAAAAGCCATAAGACTAAGATATGAACTTATGGGCTGGAATCCGGATAACGGAACTCCTACCCCTGCCAAACTAATCGAATTAGGTTTGGATTGGCTTATTGATGAGGTTAAATGATGAAGATAAGTATTAAGCTGGAGGGATATTTAAAGTATAAATATTCTTCCGGTGTCCTTGAATTAAACTATTCCCAACCGGTTACTATTAATAAAGTTATGGAAGATGCCGAGATTTCTCCGGCTGACGTATTTTTTATCAAAGCGGAAGATCAAATTCTAAAAGGAGATTATGTTTTAACCAAATCTACCGAAATAAAACTGTTTTCGATTATCGGCGGGGGATAGGGGAAATCAGAGATTTAACAAATTCCGGAGTTCTTTTGCCGAAAAGAAACAGTAGGGGAATTCTCTAAAAGTATAGACCTTGGAGTGTTTCAGCTTTTCTTCTTCTTTTTCCATTTTTTTATTCAGTTCACACTTTAAAGGTTTTATTTTTTTGGTCATAAAATTATTTATTGTCTTGATCTCTTCAGAAATTTTCCGTTTTTCTGCCGATGTGAGAACTCCACTAATTTTTTTTATTAATTCAGTTTTTTGCCCGGCCAGCTCTCTAATTTTAATTTTATCTTTTTTGGTTAAAGCTAATTCATCAATATATCTCTGCGGGTTAAATTCCAAATCCCTTATCTTCTTTTTTAGGGTAGATATTTTAACACCAGATGCGTTAGGCGAAGATTTAAAATCAAGATACAGAGTACAGGAGACAGCCAAAAAGCGAGGAGGCTCAACTTTAAAAAATTCTCTGATGATTTCATCGGTTACCAGATCGTATTTTGCCCCTCCCAATCCGTGAATAAAAAGGTCGGAGATAAATAGGCGATTGTATAAAGTTAATAAAAGTGCCTTGGGTCTTATTTTTAATCCCCGTTCTTTGAGAAGGGTTTTCAGAGAGGATAAAGATTTTAAATCGTCTTTTTCCACAAGAAATATTTTTCCGTAAGAATCGTTATAGAGGTAATTCCCCCCTTCCTCTTTTAGGATATAAATTTTTCTCCTCTGGTCACCTTCTTTCCAGATCCAGTAGGGGAGTTCGGCAAGATTTCCCTTAAAATCTAAATTGGGCAAAGGGTGTGCCCGGTTTCTGATTTTAAATAACTTTCTGTGTTCATCCAATTTTTTATTATAAATTTTAGAAAAAGATTCGATGTTTTTAATAATTTCTAAAAAGAATGAGAGAAATTCATCACTATCACAGATTTGGGAAAAAGGAATTTCTAGGAAAGTAGGCCCAATCTCTTTCTCGTAAAGACGACGGGCCAAACCGAGGAATTCTCCCAAATTACTTTCTTTGTAATTTTGGCAACAAAGGCGGAAAGAATTTTCCAGACATCGAGCAAAAATTTTAAAATTATTTAAAATATTTTCATTTTCTGATACTAGAGATTTCAGTTTAAGGATAATGTCCCGGTTAAATTTAGCAATGAGTTCCAAAGAAGGGCAGTGGCGTTCTTCAAAAGGAAGGTTCGGGACAAGAGACGGAGATAAAAAATTAATTTTTTCTAATTTTAAATCCCCGGTTGAGGAGAGAGCAGGAAAAGAAAAATTAAGGTCTTTACAGATATCATTATCCAGGATAATATTTAATCCCAAAGATTTATCCAGAAAAGAAGATTTTAAAAGTTCGTTTAAAAAGATGTTTTTAGTCCATATTCCGGGATGAAAAAATACCGGTTGGTGTCCACTCTGAAGAATGTATTGAGGGGTAGAACAAATTTTTTTTCCAATATCAGGGTGAAATTTTGAACTAAATTTTAAAGCCCTATGAATAACTTCTTTTCGGCTCTCTTCCTTCATTTCCCTAAAGGGCTGATTAAGAATTGTAAAAGAATACTGGTGAAAAATTTTCTTGTTCTCTTCTAAGTGGGAACTAATCTTGTCCGCCGAGTGCGAGAAGAAAATCTGCTTATTTTGAGGAATTTCAAGAGCCCGTGTTTCCATTTATAAAATTGCCTCGAAATTTTTGATGCCGACTTCTTCGCGACAGATAAAAGGTTCGGCAAACTCTGTGCCAACGAGGCTTCCCCAATAACGATTAGAATTTAAAATCCATTTAAACATCTGATGCCCTTCAGGAGAAGGTCCAAATTGGGATTCATAACACCTGATAGATTCTATCTTCATCTCCATTTCTTTGCTTACATCCACAACAAAAGAAGGCTTGAAATTTAGTCTTAAATGAGAAGCAACATAATAATATATTTTCTTTACATAAAAGGGTTTACCCTGCATCTCTGTTTTACTGAATTTTCCGTAGAAACGGGCAGCTTCACAGATCTGCGAGACAGCAATATGGTCAGGATGGGCATCTATCCAATATGGGGCAAAAAGGATATCCGGTTGAATTTTTCTGATAATTTCAGCCAATTCCTGACGGGCTTCTATTTCATCCTGAAGATATCGGTTGGGAAAATCTAGAGTAATTCTTTCCTCAATTCCCAATACCCTGCTTGATTTTACGCTCTCTCTCTTTCTGGTCTCCGGATCTCCATGGGGGGTTGGCTCACCGTCAGTTAAATCCACTATAGTGACCTGATGACCTGTTTCGGTAAATTTTAATATAGAACCGCCCATTCCCAATTCCACATCATCGGGATGTGGGCCAACAGCTAATATATTCAGCATTTTTTTACCTCGCTATCTATGATTTTTTGGTAATAAGCCAACCTTTTTATCGGGTCGTTCAGATAATTGCCAAAGGTGCGGTTTTTATCTTTATAAATCATGCTCACCGGCAGCTCTTTTACAGTCAGGTTATTTTTATAAGCCTGAATCCAGAGTTGAAGAGGAAGGCCGTATCCGCCTTCAGTTAATTCTAATTTTTTTAAACTTTCTACCAGATAGACCTTAAACCCACAAAAGGAATCGGTCAATCCATAACCGGTTATCTCATTAATTAGCCTGGTGATTTTACGATTAATTCTATATCGGTCTTCAGGCGGAGTATCAATCTGTTTTTGGAAAGACAGATAACGAGAACCAGATATTATCTCGAATTTTTCTTTTTTAATCTCCTCAAAGAACTGAGGGATTAATTCCGGTTCGTGCTGTTCGTCGCAATCTAAAGTTAAAAGATACCGGTAATTATTATCCCGGGCAAAATTAATTCCGTCAATCAAAGACTTGCCATATCCTTCATTTTCTGAGTGGTTTATAATAAAAAGTTTCCCTTTGAGCTTAGCACAAGAAGCGATCTCTTCAACAATTTCTTTGCTTTCATCGGTGGAACCATCATTAATTACTAAAAGGTCTTCCGGTGAGTGTTTTCTCACTTCTCTTAAAACATTAAAAATATGCTTCTGTTCATTATAAATTGGGACAAGAATTAGGCTTTCTGTTTTTGGTTGATTATTCATAATTTCCCCACTACTGCCCGGGCGATAGAGAAAGAGTGATCATTTATTCTTTTAAGGATATTGATTAAATCCAAATGAACCCCGCTGGTCTTTTGGGAAAGTTCTATTCCCACATTTAATCGGTTGATATGAGTCTTGCGTAGATTTATTTCCAGAGAATCAATGAATTTTTTCCGGTCGATCACTTTTTGAGCCATCCTTTGGTCCTGAAGGGCAAAAGCCCCGATGGCATTTCGAAGATTATTATAAACTTCTTGATGCATATTTTTGATTTCCCCTGCTCCTTTTTCAGAAAATACCATGCTATGGTCTATCTTTTTTTCTATCAGAGGAATCAGATTTTTATCTATCAAATCTCCGATATGTTCCAGATCATCAACAATGTATAATAACCTGAATACTTCTTTAGAATGTTCTTCGGAGAGGGTTTCAAAACTTATTTTGGTTAAATATTTAGTTATCTCTCGAGAGAGATTATCTACAATTATATCTTGCGCGCTTATTTTATCGAGCAATCTTTCATCATTATCATTAAATACTTGCATAACCCCCAATACCATCTCTTCTACCGCATTGGAAATTCGCAACACCTCTTTACTGGCAAGATAGAAAGCGATGCCGGGGGTTCTAAGGGCACCCGAGTCTAAGAATTTAGGTTTTTGCAAGGATTCCACCTCTTCGGTTTTAGGAATAATCTTTTCTAAAAATTTGGCGAAACTTTCAGTAAAGGGGAGAAAAACCAGAGCATTACTGATTACAACTATGGCGTGAGCATTAACAATTTGTCGAGCAAGGTTTGTTGAGGTCTTTTGGACAAGCAATATCAATGATGGAGTAAGCAAGAAGAATACAATAACTCCCACAAGTTTAAATGCCAAGTTAGCCCAAGCAACCCTTTTTGCACTCCTAGAAGCTCCGATGCTTGCGAAAAGGACAGTAGTACAAGTTCCCAAACGTGAGCCCAAAATTATAGGGATAGCCAAATTGAGAGATATAAGTCCTTGTGTAGCCAGAGAAATAATTAAACCCATGGTTGCAGTACTACTCTGGATTAGGCTGGTAAATAGCATACCAGATAACAGAGCCAATAAAGGAATATGCTCTAAATTGGTCAAGGTTTCTTTAAAAAGAGTGTGATCTTTAAGGGGGGCAATTGATTCGGACATCACCTTCATTCCTAAAAAAATAAAACCTATGCCTAGTAAGATATTACCTATAAATCTCTGTTTTCTCTTTTTCCCCAAAAGCTTTAGGCCAAAGCCAAGAACAATTATTAAAAGGGCATAGTCTGAAACTTTAAAGGCGATTATTTGATTAGCGACAATAGTACCTACACCGGTTCCGAGTAAAATGCTTAAGGTCTGACTCAAGCTCATAATCCCGGTATTTACCAAGCTTACCAACAATGTAGAAGCTGCGGTGCTACTCTGGATAGTTAAGGTAATGATAATGCCGGTGAATAAGGCGATTAATTTATTCTTGGACAGGGTACTCAGAAACTGTTTTAATTTATTCCCGAAGGTACTCTTCAGCCCCTCGCTGGTAATCTGCATTCCATACAGGAAGAGAGCCAGGCCGCCAATCAAGCCTATTAGAATAAAAAACATATAATACCCCTTTTGTAACTTGCAATAATTTGATATTATTTTACTCCATAGAGGCAAATTTGTAAATTTATTATTGTAAATTATAATTCTCCATGCTATTATATAAAAAATAAAATAAATAAATGGTAGAGATTTTAGAGAGAGCCATTTTATTAACCGGGGTTACCCCATTTATCTGATTTTGGTCAGATGTAACGGTTAATGAAGTGGTTTTTTTATTATTCAACCAGGGAGAGCGCCAATGAAAGCAGATGTAGTGATTATAGGAGGAGGGGTAATCGGGGCAAGCATTGCCCGAGAGCTATCCAGATATAGTCTTAATATAATTCTAATAGAAAAAGAAGACGATGTGGCCATGGGTACTAGCAAGGGCAATTCCGGAATTATTCATGCCGGATATAATGACGATTTAAAAACTTTGAAAGGCGAACTTAATATAAAATCAAATCCTAAATTTGACACACTGTGCGCAGACCTAAAAATTTCCTTTAAAAGGATAGGGTCACTGGTTATTGGTTTTTCCCAAGAAGATTTTGGGAAATTAAAAGAATTAAAAGAAAATGGAGAGAAGAACGGGATTAAAAATTTAGAGATTATTACCGGTAATAAATTATTTAAATTTGAACCCAATTTAAACTCTCAAGCTAAATACGCTCTTTATGCCCCTTCCGCCGGAATTATTTCCCCTTATAAGCTTACTATCGCTCTGGCTGACAATGCAGTGATAAACGGGGTTAAAGTATTGCTGGAGACAGAAGCAAAAGATATTAGAATAAAAGAAAAGCAAGTTTGCGGTGTGGTTACTAACCGGGGCTTGATCGAAACCAGAACGGTAATAAATGCCGCCGGGTTACACGCCGACGAAATAGCTAAAGCTGCCGGAGGCAATTTTAAGATAAATCCTTTAAAGGGAGAATATCAGTTGTTTGACAAGCAGTGGGGAAATCTAGTTAATCATATTCTCTTCCCCATTCCCACTAAATTATCCAAAGGAATTTTGGTGGCTCCCACGGTTCATGGCAATCTATTAATAGGGCCTAACTCTTGTCGGGTAAAAGAAAAGGATGACCCGACTACTACCATGGCTGGGATAAAAGAAGTATACGGGGGGG
>RRYU01005345.1_pt1 | contig 46242 bp, 37 predicted proteins | sample 2162651 | NCBI WGS metagenome assembly RRYU01 (sample SAMN10267283, study PRJNA491782) | microbial mat metagenome | isolation source: biomat in the production well | place: Japan: Minami-Kanto gas field, natural gas well KTG3 | collected 2017-06
TTTTTGCCAAGTGCGCCCGCGCCTTCAGCCTAAGACCTTTAACATGCCCTGGATCTTCACCTAAGAGGGTACGCAGATCTGCAATTCCCTTATCAGCCTCTTTTGTCGCAAGGGATATAGCTGCCCTTGTAAGGAGAGCATCCTTATTCTTTGGGTCTTCCGCCAGAACGCCATCAATCATTGCCTTGGATTCATCTAGCTTCTTTTCCATCATAAGCAAACCGGCAAGCTTGGTTCTGGCCTCAGCTCCATCGACGCTCTCTTTCTCCTTATCGGATACTCCCTGATAGATCTCTCTTGCTTCATCCTTACGCCCGGTTCCCAGATAGATCTGGGCTAAAGCAAACTGAAGTCGATACTCTTTGGGGCTCTCTTTAATAAAGTCAGACAGTTCTTTTTCTGCACGCTCACGGGCTGATGCGCTATTGGCCAGATACTCGATCAGGGCCATTTTTGCATCCACACTGTCAGGGGCGGATTTAATCGCATCCCTCAATATTTTTTCTGCTTCAACCTTGTTTCCCTTTGCATGATAGTAGGCGGCAAGACGGGTACGGTTGGATTGGTTATCTGGCTGAATGGCAATCATCTTCTCAAGCAGATCAATCGTACCTTTGGTATCACCGGTCTTCTCATACATGCGCGCTAATAAAAGATGTATTCCCATGTGTTTGGGATTTTTATCCATGCCCCTCTTTGCGAGATCTATAGCCTTCTCCATACTCCCTAGATCGGCATAGAGCGCAGAGAGCAGAGAGACGGCATCAACATTTCCAGAGTCTACCTTTACTGCCGCCTCCACATCGCGAACTGCATCTTCCTTATTCCCCATTCTGGCCTTGGCCAGACCCTTTAGAACCATGGCGGCCGGATCTCCCGGCTTTTGAACCAAGACCTTGTCAGCCGCTTGCAGCGCCTTCTCCGGCGCACCGCTCATGGCATACAGACGACCCAAATGTAGCTGTGCTCCGGCATGATCAGGATTCAGTTCTACCGCTCGTAAAAAAAGAGCATAGGCCTTACGCCAATCCTGCTCTTTTTCCATTATCTGACCAAACATAAAATGAGCCTCAGCATCCTTGGGATCGATCTGCAGCACATTCTTGAATTCTAGTTTCGCCTTTACATAATTGCCCTGCTCATAGAGGTCCATTCCCCGTTTAAAATAATTCGCTTTTCGATCCTCTGCTCCGCCACAAGAGGCCAGAATATGGATCAATAATATAAGCGCCAATACCGATAGCAGCCTGTTAAAACGAAAGTTCCTTATCATGGACACAGCCAACACCTCATAAGCTAATTTTAGTGAACAGTAGAATCATTATAGAAAACAAAAAAACATACACTACAGTTGTCTAATAATGACCTTTTGCTGAAAGAAAGCAATCAAAGTCTATGTTTATAGCAATGGCAGCCAAAGTAATTCAGGCCATACAATTCTATAACACGCTTTTGATTATAATAATAATTAGGGACATCGATGCAAAAGCCAGGACCAACTTTTCCAGACGTTCTCTCCGATTAAACAAAACATCAATGGCGTAAAACAGAACCACTATCTCTATCACCAGTTTGGCATCGATGCCATCCATCACCTTTGAATCCGGGAATAATGAGACAATAAGCGCCATTGCCAGTAAAAGAAAATCCAGGGCGGAAAACTCCCTCACAGAATTTCCTGCCATTCTGATTAGGAAGGCCACAGCAAGCCCAACAATCAAAAACAAAACAGGAAGGTATGTGGCGACAACCCCACCTCCCTGTTGTGCCAGCTCCATAAAATAGACAACAAACCCCGCTGTTACATATAGGCAAAGCCTTCTGACTGCGTTTGTGAATTCATTTTTAATCAGCAAAGTGGGAACCAACATAACAAGCAGTAGAACCGCTAAAACACCGAAGTCACCAGGTATCTCGTTTATGCAACTTACACCGATAATCAAAATAGCACTGAATATAACTCTAATTGATTGGTACAAGAATTTCCTATACGCACCAAGCTCATTATCAACTCCTATTCTTGCCAATAGCTGCTGTGACCCCATAACCCATTTATTGGTAGCGCCTGTCTTTCTTCTGGCAAAGGCAACCAGAACAACAAGTGCGGCACAAAAAGCTAGATAGATAGTGAGCAATAAACCATCACTTGCATATCTCATCAAAAAGGCGGTTAGAACAAGTGCGATCTGGATGGCATAGACAATATAAACTGCTTCGCGGTGAGAAAAACCAATCTCCAGAAATCTGTGGTGAATGTGGTTTTTATCGGCAGAAAACGGAGAGCGCCCTTCTGACAACCGGATTGACATTACGCTAAACACATCAAGCAAAGGCAGGCCCAATACGATAACGGCCATCATTGGACTCACGGCAGTATTGCTTTTCTGTGTAACCAAAATACATATCAACCCCGAACAAAATCCGAGAAACTGGCTGCCAGAGTCACCCATGAAGATACGAGCAGGATAGGTATTAAAACGCAGAAATCCGAGGATAGCTCCTATCAGTGATAGACCAAATATCACCATGACCGGATCATTGGCCAAGTAGGCAGTAACACTCATACAACCAATGGCAAGTAGGCTGGTGCCGCCCGCCAGACCATCCAGACCATCTGCCATATTTACCGCATTGGTAACACCAACCAAAAGAATTACTGTGAATATCTGGGCAAGTCCTAGCGGTATTTCATAGTCTTCATAAAATGGAAAGTTATGGATTTCCGCTCCACCCCAATAAACTACAATCGAAGCTGCCGCTATCTGACCAAGAAACTTTAGCTTGAAGTTAATATTGCTCTTGTCGTCCCATACGCCAAATATAAACAACACGGTCAGAGCAGAAATCAATGCGAAGAACAGCTGACTTTTGGGCATCCATATTAGTAGCGGAACCAGGCTACCCAGAAATATCGCGATACCGCCTACTCGTGGAACAATATTACTGTGTATCTTGCGCGGGCCTGGGGCATCCACCAGTCCAATGGATGACGCCACTCTTACCAGAAGCGGTATCAGCATCATTGATAGCGAGATGGCTATCAGAAAAGAGATCAATCCCGTTGTAGACATAGCATGCTCATTCTGGGATGAATTTCTCTAATTCTGCACTTGTGTCTTTGGCAAAATTCTGTAGCAACTTGTCAGCTTCCGCCACATCCTGTCCGGGACGCACTAATGCAGTTAGTCGTACCAGGGCTCCATCAGTTCTTTGTCTGGTAAGAGCATCCCAGAACAGGTACCACTTGACCAGATACTCATTTGTTATGATTCGCCCTCTTTGCTGAAACCAGTAGTAGACCAACTGTTTAACTTCTCCAAGCTGGATCACTACCCTGTTAACAAATAGAGGCTTGCCCGCTAAAGTAACAGGATGAATTTGTCGTTGATCAAACTGCTTAATCTGCCATCCACCACCCGGTAGACAAGACTTTGGTGAGTGCGCGGATACACCTTTGCGCTGGGAGTCATAGTAAGCCACATAGAAATTAACGCTCTTATTATCCTCACCGACATAGTCAGCGATTATGTAGTCGCTCAGCTTTAGCACATCCAGATAAATACTCTCTAACTGGTTCTTGCTTCCGCTCCACTTCCCTATCTCCATTGGAAACAGATTGAATGCCTGACGCTCAGGAATCACCTCACTTCTCTCCGGCAGAGTTTGCGAGACAACAGTCATCCCTACAAGCAGAATAAACGAAAGATAAAATGCTCTGGGTATAGCTCTTATCTTTACCTCTGCATCCTTGGGTAATGGCGCGGGTGGGTCAATGGCAAATACCTCGCTGAGCGGGATGCTATTTCTGCCGATCTTAGAAAGCAGCCACATCTCAATTATCAACACAGCGGTGCAGGCCATAAATACAAACCAGCCTTCAAAATCATGCAAAAAACCTTCTGCCATTTCCTGGCCCCAGAACTCCACCATCACACCTATCACACCAATACGAAAGCTGTTCATCAGCACAGTAATTGGAATAGTCGACAGAAACACCACGGCCTTTTTCCAGAAAGAATCTTTATATAGATAGGCCGCAATAAACCCGAGCGACATAAGCGGAAACAGATAGCGCAGTCCACTACAAGCCTCAACTACCTGTAGTTTAAATTGACCAAGGTCTATTACATTGCCTTCTAAATATACGCTGATTCCAAACAGCCGTATTACCTCGACCCCAATACTGGAAGATATCAACTGCAAAAAGGCAGATAGATTATTGTAGAGAAAATTTGGTAGTGGAACCGCAAAGAAGAGAATGAAAAATGGTATCAAAATTAATCTGAAGGCCTGCCACCCCATGAACGCCAATAACAAACCGCCCAAAGTGAGCAGGAACGAATACTGAATCACTGTAAATAAAGTACTTAGCTCACCAACCAGAAATCCAAACAGCCCAAGACAGAACAGAGCAATACCAATCCAGCTACTGTTAAATGGAATCTTGGCTAATTCGTTACGTTTCTGCCAAACAAAATACCCGGAAATCAATGGCAGCAGATAGCCATGACTGTATTCTTCACTAGACCACTGATTAACCATATAAGCTAATCCGTCATAGAAAATAACAGCGATCAATCCGAACGAAATAGCTAAAAACGCTAACAACACCAGACCTGTTTTCCAGACAAAAGAACCCATATTCACCTTACCTGTAGAAAAAAGCTTTTGTTTTAATCAATTCAACATGCCTGCTTTATCTTTTTCAATCAAGACGTTCACAATCCTGGGGCACGCCTTACCATCACCGTAAGGGTTGTGGGCCTTCGACATCTTTTCATAGATGGCATTATTAGCAAATAACTCTTCCACACTTGTAACAATCATTTCCTGATTGGTGCCAACAAGTTTTACTGTGCCGGCATCAACCGCCTCCGGCCTTTCGGTCACGTCACGCATTACCAGTACAGGTTTACCAAGCGACGGCCCCTCTTCTTGGATGCCACCGGAATCAGTCAGGATAAGATCGCTCTGGTCCATAAGCCAGACAAACTGCGCATACTCCTGTGGTTTTATAAGATGTACGTTAGAAAGATCATCAAGTAGTTCATATACCGGCTTTTGTACATTTGGGTTCAAGTGAACTGGATACAGCAGATCCCAATCAGGATGTCTCCCGGCAAGTTCAGCTATAGCAGAACAGAGGTCAATAAAGCCCTGCCCGAAATTCTCACGGCGGTGGCCTGTAATTAGTATCAGCCGTCTGGTCTTGTCGATAATTCTGTCATAAAGTTTTTCGCCTAATAGTTCACGCCAGTGTGATATTGGATAGGCCGCAACCTTGTCACGAACTATTAACAGCGCATCTATAACCGTGTTGCCGGTTATGTGGATTAACTCTTTGGGAATATTCTCTCTAAGCAAATTTTCCGCCGCATTCTGTGTTGGAGCAAAGTGCAAGTTCGTGAGTCTTCCCGTAAGAGACCGGTTTGCCTCTTCAGGGAATGGCGCGCTCAGATCTCCGGTGCGAAGTCCGGCCTCTACATGTCCAATGGCGATGCCTTCATAGAAGGCAGCAAGCGCTGCAGCAAAACATGTTGTAGTATCTCCATGAACCAGAACAATATCTGGATGTTCTTTGCGCAGAACATCCCTTAGGGCCAAAAGGACCTTAGTGGTTATTTCAAATAGATCTTGACCCGGCTGCATCAGATCTAGATCGTAGTCTGGAACAATTTCAAAAAGATCCAGGACCTGGTCCAACATCTCTCGATGTTGCGCGGTAACACAAACCTTGGCTTCTATATCTTTTTCCTGACCCAGAGCGAGAACAACCGGTGCCATCTTTATCGCCTCGGGGCGGGTACCAAAGACAACAAGAACCTTCAGACTCATCTGACCACGCCACGGGTGTCTATCAGAACCAGCTCTTTCAGATCGGACGCCTTTAGTCCACGAAATTCCTTGTGATCGACCAGAAGCAGCAGAATATCTGCTCGCTTTATTACCTCTTGATAGGGAAGAAGATCGAACTCATCGTGAGCAGAGATATTGGGTTCGGCAACAATCAGTTCCCCAAGCTGCTGTTTGTGAATCTGCCTGACGATACCCAGTGCCGGAGACTCGCGCAGATCATCCACATCCGCCTTGAAAGACAATCCCAGACAACCGATGATTGGATGTTTGAATTTTTTTGCGCTGGCCCTGACCTTATCCACCACCCAATCCGGCTTGCTGTCGTTTACCTTCCGGGCCATGCGGATCAGATTGGAATGCTTTGGCGAGGCTGCAACAATAAACCATGGGTCCACCGCAATACAGTGGCCGCCGACGCCTGGGCCCGGTTGCAGGATATTTACCCGCGGATGACGATTGGCCAGTTCGATCATCTCCCAGACATTTATCTCCTGTTCATCACAGATCAGAGACAGCTCATTGGCAAATGCAATATTCACGTCGCGAAAGGCATTTTCGGTGAGCTTTGCCATCTCGGCAGTACGGGCATTGGTTGCCAACACCTCGCCACGCACAAAACTGTTGTAGAACTCTATCGCCTTGGCCGTGGACTTCTCGTCTATGCCGCCGACTATGCGGTCATTCTCCACCAGTTCCGTGAGAATTCTTCCAGGCAAGACCCGTTCTGGGCAGTGTGCAACAAAAACCTCATCACCAATCTTGTGTCCTTCTTCGCTCAGAATTTTTGCTACAACATTTTCTGTTGTACCCACCGGGCTGGTGGATTCCAGGATAACCAGATTGCCAGGTTTTACATAAGGCGCAATACGGCGTGTTGCATCTTCTATGTATGACAGATCAGGCTGATGATCATCTTTAAATGGAGTTGGAACCGCAAGAATGAATACATCTGCCTCCACTGGCTCCAAACCTGCCCGCAGATTACCAGAGCCTACGGCGGATTTAACCAGTATATCCAGGTCCGGCTCCACGATATGGATACGGCCCTGATTGATGGTATCCACAACCGATGGCGTAACATCCACACCATGCACCTGGAACCCCTTGGTTCCGAGTAGTGAGGCCGTTGGCAAGCCAATGTAACCTAGGCCGATTACACAGATCTTTTGTTTAGTGATTGTCACAATTCCATCTTCTTATGTTGTGGTTTGTTTGGAAAAGACAGGTTATAGAATATTGTTTCTAACTAATCCCTATACCAATAATCATCAATCCCCTGAGCTGCGGTTGTATACGTCCTCAAACCGAACGATATCATCCTCACCCAGATAACTGCCTGACTGTATCTCGATGATCTCCAGTGGGATGCTCCCCGGATTCACCAGACGGTGTTTTACCCCAAGTGGAATAAATGTAGATTCATTCTCTGTCAACAACACCTCCTCTTCGCCACGGGTAATCATGGCGGTACCACTAACAACTACCCAGTGTTCGGCCCGGTGATGATGCATCTGTAACGAAAGCGCAGCACCAGGATTTACAGTGATGCGTTTTACTTGATAACGCTCACCTGTTCCGATGGGTTCAAATGTACCCCAAGGGCGATGGACTCGGTTATGAAAGCGACACTCTCCACGCTGCTGTGACTTGAGATGCTTGATCACCTCTTTTACATCCTGAGTGCTGTCCTTGCTGCTTACCAGTACGGCATCTGGAGTCTCAATCACCACCAGATTTTCAACTCCTACCGCCGCCAGCAATCTGCCCTCAGACAGCAGAAAGTTGTTGTTGCTGTTGAAGGCGAAGACATCGCCGTCACAAACATTTCCTGAATCGTCATGCTCGATCACTTCCCACAGTGATGACCAGGCACCAACATCCGACCACTGGGCGTTCAGTGGTAATACTATCGCGTCACCATTCTCGCCGGAGATCTTCTCCATTACCGCATAGTCGATTGAATCTGACGGACACTCGCGGAACTTGGCCTCGTCTGCCCGGAAGAAGTCACCATCAATGCATCCGCTGTCGAATGCCTGCTTGCATGCGTCCAGAATATCTGGACGGAAACGCTCTATAAGCTCCAACCAGCGCGATGCCTTTAGCATAAACAGGCCGGAGTTCCACAGGTACTGCTCGCTCTTAAGATAGGCCTCTGCGGTTGGCTTGTTTGGCTTTTCTACAAATGCATCCAGCATGAAAGCTGACCTTACTCCGCCGTCAGGAATAGCTACTCCCTTTCGAATATATCCGTATCCGGTCTCAGGCTTGTCTGGGACCACTCCGAATGTAACGACCTTGCCACTGTTTGCTATCTGACAGCCGTTGGCGATTACAGCGCGAAATTCTCGCTCGTTGCGTATCAGATGATCCGCTGGCATAACCAGAAGTATGGGATCGGCATCATCATGCCTGCTTGCCATCAGTGCAGCCAGGGTCAAGGCCGGAGCAGTATTGCGTCCCGTCGGCTCAAGAATTATTCCAGCGTGCTGACGCTGCATGCTGCGAAGTTGTTCTGCCACCAGAAAACGGTGGTCGTTATTACACACCACGATGGGATCTGCTACCCCTATGGCATCATGCGGATTCTCCTCCGGTAGCCCATCAAGCCGTTTGATTGTGGCCTGAAGCATAGTGTCTGATCCAACCAGTGGAAGAAACTGTTTTGGATATGCCTCGCGGGAAAGCGGCCAAAGTCTGGTTCCTGATCCGCCGGACAAGATAATCGGGAGTAACAGCACGCTATTTCCTTTTTTATGGTTGATAGATTTAATTATATAGAAAACAGCTGATTATTCGAGGCTAGCCAATATTCTCGCTAAATCACATTCGGTAATAAACATGCTGTTGAATGAGATGGTTTCTTTATAACCTAAATAAAAAGCACTCCCCAACCATGTCAGAACATCACTAACCATACTGCTGTTGGTAGTACTCCATATAGCTTCCATCCCGGATTCTGCTCCACCACTGCTCGTTATCCAGATACCATTTAACGGTCTGGCGGATACCGGTCTCGAAGGTGTATTCCGGTTTCCAATTAAGTTCGTTCATTATCTTATCGGCATCTATCGCGTAGCGTTGATCATGTCCAGGACGATCTTTGACAAACGTTATCAGTTCATTCTTGGGCTTTTTCCCTGGTCGCAGTTCATCCAAGGTAGAACAGATCAGACGCACGATATCTATATTGGTCCATTCGTTACATCCGCCAATGTTATAAGTCTCACCCAGTCGTCCATCATGCAATACCCGGTCGATACCACGACAGTGATCATCCACATGCAGCCAGTCCCTGATATTAAGCCCATCGCCGTATATTGGAAGTGGTTTATCTTCTAGAGAATTCATTATGACCAGAGGAATAAGCTTCTCCGGAAACTGATATGGTCCGTAGTTGTTGGAACAGTTGGTGGTTACAACCGGCAAGCTATAGGTATGAAAGTATGCCCGCACCAGATGATCAGATGACGCCTTGGATGCGGCATACGGGCTATTGGGAGCAAACGGCGTGGTCTCGGTAAAGGCTGGATCATCTGCGGTTAGAGAGCCGTACACTTCGTCTGTAGAGACGTGCAAAAAACGACACTCATCGATTCGATCACCCCAGGCGTTACGCGCGGCCTCAAGCAAGGTAAATGTTCCATGTATATTGGTTGTTATAAATGCCTCAGGTCCAGTGATGGACCTGTCCACGTGCGACTCGGCTGCGAAATGTACGACGTGATCAATACCCTCATCATCAAACAATTTATTGATCATATCCGCATCACGCACATCCCCATGCACAAAACGGTAGTTTGCTGAGGATTCTATCTCCTTCAGGTTTTCCAGATTTCCTGCATAGGTAAGAGCATCCAGATTTATCACCCGGTCTTGCGGGTGATTCTGTACCCAGTGATGAACAAAGTTAGAGCCGATAAAACCAGCGCCACCAGTTATTAGTAGTGTTTTCATTTAGTCTTCTTAAATTGAGTTAGCATTTCGCGCAGGCTTTCGCGCCAGTGTGGTATTTGGTAATTTAAAGCAGATCTGATCTTGCGCTTGCTTAGCACAGAATACTCGGGCCGCGTTGCCAACGCATTGTAATCACATGCAGGGATAGGTCTTACATAACTCGTCTTTACCGGGTAATCGAGCTGTCTTGCAATAGCTACTACCTCATGGGCAAGGTCATACCACGAGGCTACTCCTTCATTGGTAAAGTTATATATCCCTGATGCATTGGAATTAACAAGAGCACATATCGCTTTTGCTATATCCCATGCCCAACTAGGGGTACCTAGCTGGTCATCAATTACCTGGATCTCATTTCTCTCCGCCGCGAACTTAAGCATGGTTTTTACAAAGTTGTTCCCGGTTTCGCCATAGACCCAGGCAGTTCGCACAATAGTTGCATCCGGCAGAACTTCGAGCGCCGCCTTTTCACCTTCCAGTTTTGACTGACCATAAACCCCCAGTGGATTTGGCGTATCTTCTTCCGAATATGGGTGTGACTGTTTACCATCAAAGATAAAATCTGTTGAGATGTGCAACAACCTACCACCGTAGTTTTCTATCCCCTCTGCCAGTGCCTGTGTTGCGTCCCGATTTATAATAAAGGCCTTATCACTTTCCTGCTCTGCCATGTCTACTTGGGTGTAAGCAGCGCAGTTTATTACCCAGTCTGCCTTAAATGCATAAACCCAATCCCTGACATTATGTGGCTGGCAATAATTCAGTGCCTTACTTGCGATCCCTGTAACATCCGACCCGTCTGCTCTAAGCATACGGACCATCTCATATCCCAGTTGACCGGTACTTCCAGTTACCAGTATTTTCATGCTTTCTCCTTAATATTCTGGCAATAGATCAAGATCTATTGCCTCTTTGAATGATCGGTTTTTTGAGTCTTTCTCAGAAACATTAAAGTCCTGATCCGGCCACTCTACCCCTATATCTGGATCATTCCAGATGATGCCTTGCTCATCTTGCGGGTTATAGAAATCTGTACATTTATAGAGAAAATCCGCAGACTCACTCAGGACACAGAAGCCATGAGCAAACCCCGGAGGAACATACATTTGTTTGTGATTTTCCCCGCTTAGCTCAACCCCTACCCATTGACCAAAGGTGGGGGAACATCTTCGTATGTCAACCGCAACATCGTATACCGACCCCGATATCACCCGTACAAGTTTTCCTTGAGAATTTTTAAGCTGGTAGTGTAATCCTCTTAAAACTCTTTGCTGTGAACGCGAATGGTTATCCTGGACGAATGATGCATCAATACCATGTGCCAGGTATCTATCTGCGTGCCATGTCTCCATAAAAAAACCACGAGCATCACCGAATACATCGGGCTCGATTATCAATACATCTGGTATCTTGGATGGAGCTACCTTCATGACCTGCATCCATCCTCTTCCAATATATCCAGCAGATAATTACCGTACCCGCTATTTACCAGAGGAGCCGCCAGAGCCTCTAGCATCTTGGCGTCTATAAATCCCTGGCGGTAGGCAATCTCTTCTATGCAGGATATCTTCTGCCCCTGACGTTGCTCTATTGTCTCAACAAATGTAGATGCCTGTAGCAGGGACTCATGGGTTCCGGTATCCAGCCATGCGGTGCCACGTCCAAGAATTTCAACATTCAGGTTACCCTGTTCCAGATATCTTTTGTTTACCTCGGTAATCTCCAACTCACCACGGTCGGATGGCTTCATATTAGCCGCAATATTAACTACCTGATTATCATAAAAATAGAGCCCTGGTACCGCATAGTGTGAACGTGGCTTGGCTGGCTTTTCGACTATAGATACTGCCTTGCCATCAGCATCAAATTCAACCACACCATAACGCTCTGGGTCTTGTACCCGATAGGCAAAGATGGTTGCTCCCTCGGAGCGATTTACTGCGTTTGCGAGGTTGGTGCCCAGACCATGGCCATAAAAAATGTTATCGCCCAGAACAAGACAGCATTCAGAATCGCCTATGAATTCACGCCCAATGATAAAGGCTTGAGCCAGGCCTTCAGGACGCGGTTGTTCTGCGTACTCCAGGGTAAGTCCAAACTGGGTGCCGTCACCAAACAGACGCTTGAATTGTGGTAGATCTTCTGGGGTGGAGATGATCAGAATCTCCCGAATACCAGCAAGCATAAGGGTGGACATGGGATAATAGATCATCGGCTTATCGTAGACTGGCATCAACTGCTTACTTACCGCTCTAGTCAATGGATAGAGTCTGGTGCCAGATCCACCGGCCAATATAATTCCCTTCATGCTTTAGTCACCCTTTAATATTTATTAGTTTTCATCTTTCAGTCGTAATCTTATCGCAAGATAAACAGCAGTTAACTATATCCATGTGGATTATTTTTTTGCCAGCGCCATGTATCCTCACACATCTGCTCAAGCCCCAGTTCCGCCTTCCAGGATAATTCGGACTCAGCCAGAGAGGGGTCTGCATAACAGGCCGCAATATCTCCAGGACGACGATCTACAATCTGATATGGGATCTCGACACCCGCTGCCTTCCCGAAGGCATAGATCATTTCAAGTACAGAATAGCCTCGTCCGGTCCCAAGGTTGAATACACTAACACCTGAGCTACCCTCCATCTTTTTCATGGCTTTTAGATGCCCACGAGCCAGATCCACCACATGGATGTAGTCTCTAATACCAGTACCATCCGCTGTCGGATAGTCGTTACCAAAGACTGAAACCTTCTCAAGTTTCCCAGAGGCAACTTGGGCGACATATGGCATTAGGTTATTTGGTATGTCGGCGGGGTCTTCTCCTAGCATGCCACTTTGATGCGCACCCACCGGATTAAAATATCGCAACAATGTGACATTCCATCTACTATCTGACGCCCATAGATCACGGAGTATTTCTTCTATTACCAACTTTGATCTGCCGTATGGATTTGTTGCAGACAGAGGAAAGTCCTCTTTAATTGGCAAGGAGACAGGATCACCATATACAGTGGCAGAAGAGCTGAACACGATATTGAACACCTCATGCTCTTTCATTACCTGACACAGACTAACCGTGCCACACATATTATTTCGATAATATGTAATCGGCTTATCCACCGATTCGCCTACCGCCTTCAGTCCGGCAAAATGGATAACAGCATGAATATGATGTTGGTTAAAAACGCTGTGTAATTCCTGCGAATCAAGAATATCTATCTGGTAAAACCGGATGGTTTTCCCGGTAAGCTTTTTTATGCGTATCAGCGATTCCTCACTGCTGTTACACAGATTGTCTACGACAACTATGTCATACCCGGCGTTGAGCATCTCAACACAGGTATGGGAGCCGATGTATCCGGCACCGCCTGTCAGCAGGATTGTTTGCTTACTTGTCATTTAGATTGTATTTCCGCTTACTATTACTCTAACTGGACAGGGAGCTACTAGAAAAGATCTGTCTCCTTCTGTTCATCCTGAAAGATATCTTTTTTCCCCAGCAGAGGCTTTATCTCCAGACCCATCTTCTTTTTTATATATTCCCGAATCTTTTTCGCTTCCTCATCCTCATCCTTGCGCATCGGAAAGATACCGCCTTTCTGCTTGTCTCTTACTACATCAAGTACCAGCCTTGTATCGACACGGCGTTGTTCTTCCGCAAAGGCATAGACCAGAGAGAAATCACACAGAGTGTTTATCAACCTTGGTATCCCTCGGCTATAGTAGTGAACTACAGCGCATGCCGATTTTAAGAATATCTCAGGATCACCGCCGGCATGTTCGATGCGATACTTTATATACTCAACAGTATCCTTCAGCTTTAGTCTTTCTATGTGATAGTCAACAGAGACCCTTTGTGCCAACTGCCGCAGTTCCTGCTTTCTCATAACCTGAAGAAGCTCTGGCTGTCCTACCAGGACTAGCTGTAACACCATATGCTTGCCAGAATTGATATTAGATAGCATGCGCAACTCTTCTAGGGTTTCTGCTCCGAAGTTTTGCGCCTCATCAATAATAAGAACCGTTCGTTTATTCTGGGAATATTGTTCAATAAGAAAGTCGCTGAACAGCTGATACAGTTCGGTCTTGGCCTTGTTTTTGTAATCCAGACCAAATGTCATCAACACCCACTCAAGAAGTTCTCCGAACGCCTCATGGGTATTTGAAATCAAGCCGACCGTGATGTCATCACCCAGCCCATCAAGTACATGATGAATCAAGGTTGTCTTACCTGCTCCCACTTCACCGGTAATGACAGTGATCCCAGCCTCGCTTCTCAGCCCATAATTAAGCATGGTCAATGCAACACTGTGACACTTACCCATATAAAAAAAGGACGGGTCTGGAGTTAGTGAAAATGGCCGCTCAGTAAAGTTAAAGAACTCTTCGTACATTTAATCAGCTTTTAATATGGTGAGTGTTTGTGCTGGCGAGCCTTGTTATAGACTGTGCCCAACAGATTCGTGTTTTCCAGTAACCGCAATGACTCTTTTACCTCGTCTGGAGTGTTTACTCCTTCTTCCACCACTAGCAAACTGGATTGTACCTTGGGCAGAAAAATCAGTGCATCGTCGATATGCAGCAGTGGCGGCAAATCAAAGATAATGATGCGCGAAGTGTAGCGGTTGGTTATGTCCTCCATCAGTTCAGCCATCATCGGCGTTGAAATAAGCTCGGACGAATGTTGAACAGGATTTCCAGATGGCAAAAGTACCAGACGCTCGATACCAGGATGTACCAGAAGAGAAGAGATCTTTGCTTCCCCCGCAAGATGATCAGCAAGGCCATGTTCCGGTTCAAAACCAAAATACTTATGAATAGACGGCCTACGCAGATCCATGTCAACTAATAGTACAGTGTGGTTAGCCTCCAGTGACAGGCTAACCGCAAGATTGGCAGAAACCATAGACTTACCGCTGCCCTTGCCTGGACTGGTTACGGCAATCGTATTAATCCCCGCATGTCTCATCTTGTGCATTATCTTGGTACGCAAGACTCTGAATATGTCCGACTGCGGATGATCTTTTATCCCGGCCACCAGACGATTATCCAGCATGGTCTTGAGTGGAACTGTTATGGTCTTGGTGTTGGAGTATTTGATTGAGGAGTGATCGCCACTTTCTACACCTTCAGCCGCAACCCCATCAGAAGCTTTGGGGCGAGTCCCATCTGCAATCTTACGACGCTGTTCTTCGGCCTTGTGCAGTGCCTGTTGAATTCTTTCCATCTGGTTGTCTCTAATTCAGTTTAAACAAATCATTCCAACTATCAGATCCGAGTCATGCCAATGACCAGATTATGTAGCTTCAACCCCAAGACGACGCATCACAACATACCAGAGCACATCAAGCGGCATGATAAGAAAGTGAAACATAACAATAACCAACACAACTGCGGCTAAACCTATGGCTATCAGCTTTTTCTTCATAGAGCTCCGCTTGGCTCGCTCGGCCTCCACCTCGATATATGGAATGGTAATCAAAGGCGGTTCACCTGTAATCTGCATCAGACCATCAGTGTCCTTAATTGAATCACTCATGGCTTCGGCCACAGCAACTGTTCCAACTCCGCCTGCAATAGAAAAGATGAATCCTAAAAATAGTATAGCCAGTCGATTGGGCTTGGATGGTTTCTCCGGCAACTGCGGAGGCTCAATCAGTGAAAACCGTTCACCTTTGTTTTCACGTTCAAGCGCTTCGGCAAGTTCTGCCTCTAGCTGTTTGGACTTAACCTCTTTGTACTTGCCCATTGCGTTATCATAGTCACGGCTAAGATCTCGATATTCACGTTCGACCTGCGGACTCTTGATTAGACGCGCCTCAAAGTCTTGCAACTTTTCTTTTATCTCAGCATGCAATAAACGTAGTGACTTAAGATCACCATCAGCCGCCTCAAGTTGAGTTTGCAGCTGTATATAGACTGGATTATCAGGCTTGATTTCTGCCTCTTTATCTTCTTTTGTTCTATTTTTTATCGCACTCTTCAGAGCCATCTGAACTTTTTCAATGGCGCGTTCGACCTTCTTCACATCCGGGTGCTGTGCTGAGTAACGATCTTGCATGGAGGCTCTCTTGGCCTTCAGGTCTTTTATTTGCAATCTAAGCTCCGCCGCCTCATCCGTTGTGCCAACCTCTTTGCGTAGCGCTGCAATCTCCTTTTTCATCTTTATTAGGTCGGGATGAGTTGGCGAGTAGCGGGAAGCAAGACTGACAAACTCAGACTGCATGACCTTCAGCCTGTCTTTTGATCCCAGAATACGTCTGCCATCTGTCGACATCATCTCGGTATTTGGACTCATCTGAGCCAATTCAGATGTAAGATATATTTTGCGCTCTTCCAACGCGCGAATCTGTTGGTCTACCTCTCGCAGTTCACGCTCTGAGCGCTCCATAAGCTGGACATTTAGTTGCTGCATCTCCGGTAGATTATTTATATTCCGCTCTTTAAACTCGGCCAATTTGGCTTCAAGTTCTGCCACCTTCTCTTCTAACTTGGATGACTCAGTGGCCAGAAAACCAGTGGTCTCTATCGCAGATTTGGTACGACGCTCAAGGTTTGCATTAAGAAATAGCGAGACTAGTTCACTGGTTACCTTTTGGGATGTGCGTGGACTCTCATTATTGAAGGAGAGAGTGAAAGCTATAGTTGCCGTAGTCGGCCGACCGCTACGCGGATCAACCACATCAGCGCTGATCATTTCCAGATTGATCTCTTTACGCATGTCTTCGACTAGCATGGACATACTGGTTGTCTTGCGCTCATTCTTATACAGGCCGTAGTTGTTGATGATCTTACTAATGTTGTCGGTGGTCATAACCCTCTGACTGATCATCTGAATTCGTTCACCAGCGTAAGAGGTTACTGTAGAACGAACGAGGTCAGACGGGATCTCCTGCTGCTCAATCAAAATGGTGGCCTTGGACTGGTATATCGAGGGCAGACCAAAAGCCAGAAGGGTGCTGGCGATCAGAATAAAAACAGCCGGTATAACGAGCTGCTTTTTCCGCCTTCTTATAATGGACAGGTAGTCACTAAGCCCTTTAATATCTTCCATCTCTTCCATTTCTTACCCGTTTTGATTTATCTATTTGCTGCCAACTCGGATCCAAAAACCGGAGGCCCAGGAAATGAAAACCACACAAAGATGGCCTGGATAATCCTGGGGATGCATATTGTACGTTTAAAACGACTCTACTGACACTCCACAACGTTTATCGGCACCAGATACCCTCTTCTTGAGCATTGAATCAAGCCCGTTGCGCTCATCAATGGAAATTTGTAGCGTATTTAATCAAAGATCGGCGAAGGTTTTACTTCTCAAGATACAGCCTATGAATACGTCGCTAGAGATCCATCCATCTGTTAAATGATTCTTTTGGCCAGACATATCTTATAGTTATATAGGCGGCATTGGACTCGGCAATACCAGAGTCTGATGATGTATATTCGGACTGCTGGTAGCGATAGGACCCTGTGATAGTCCACCAGGGACTGGCTTTCCAGCTTAATTTTGGTTCAAGGCTGTAGTAGGTCCGATCATCACTGCTATCCTTCACGCCTCCACCACTCTCGTTCTGTTGCATTATGCCAGACAGGGTAAAGGTTGTACGTGCAGACATTTTTCTTTGCATGGCAAGCTTCGTAATAGTCCTGCTTGTAAGCTTACCCTCACCACCAGCACTCTCAGAGGTATTAAATGATCCGCTCAGTGTGGTTGACTCAAACTCCTTTCTAAAACCCAGATCTATCAATTTACCCACATCATTGGTTTCTTCTTCAGTGCCGCCGTTCACGAATTTCGATTTTGTGTAGTTAGGACCTAGCAGCAGGTTTACACTGAAAGTCTCTGAGAACATGTGATTTAGACCAAGCTGCACACTGGTCGAATCGAATTCTGTGCTGCCAGTCGTATATAACGATTTGCTCGCTACTGCCTGGAGTGAGGTTTTCTCTGAGAGTCTGTGCTGAAGTGATAAATAGGCAGACTCGTATGTATAGTCACTTAAACCTGTAAGTTCTGCGTCCTGGTAGGTTACATCCGTATAGCCTCCACCAAACCTGAGCGAAGTTCGCTCAGTCAGAGTCCTATCCCAGTATGGATTTATTGATTTTGTAATCTTAATTTTGTTGGTATCTGAGTAACCGGAAAAATCAAATTCACTAGTTCGAGTACTTTCACGCTGATAATCAGCTCCCAACCCAAACAGGTTAAGATCCTTCCGGATGGATGATTGTAATTTCAGAAACTGATTGTTTGTATTTAGATCAGAATGATCATCGAATCGATGGTCTATCATCTTTGCCGTGATGCTTACATCGCTAACTTCTGTACGAAAACCTAATGCTGCATCAGCCGTAGTATACGAGGTGAAGGTATCTATTTCTGAGCCAGTGGAAAGCTGGGTGTTATCATCGTAACCAAACTGTACACTGACGACGGGTTCAAAATACCATTTCTCTGCTGCCACCTGACCAGAAAAAATAACAGAGCCAGACATGAAAAGAGCTATCCCTGCTCGAACAAGGTAGGTTACCATCGATACTCTGATAATTGGCATATCAGTTAATGCACCCATGTAGACACCAGAACAATTCAATGGCTGTTTTCACTGAATCACGGTACTACTACGACATCTCCAGGTTTCAGCACAATATTTTGTGCCAAATCCTTCCCTTCAACTACACCCCTATAACGAAAAGGTATTGATTTTTGTACGCCATTTGTGCGGCGCAGTATCATAATCTCATCACCGGCAGCAAATGGGTTTAACCCACCAGCCATACTCAGGGCCTGCATAACATCCACATTTCTATTTATTAGAAACTCTCCGGGCTTTAGCACCTTTCCAACCACATAGACGCGATTACCCAGCATTTGCTTAAGGCTTACGGTGACTACTGGATCAGGGATATATTTTGCCAGACGGGTTGCTATCGCCTTATTCACATCCTGAACCGTACTATTCTTGGCCTTTATGTTACCGACCAGGGGAAAGGATATTCCGCCATCAGGTCGCACTAGCACTTCCCGTTGCAAATCTGGCTCTTTCCAGACCGATATATCCAGAATGTCGCCCGGTTGTAATGAATAACCGTCTCTCGCCAAAACGCTCGATGACAGAAATACCAGGCACAGGCCAATCATCACTGTGCTGAAAAGTTTATCTTGCGAACTGGACATTTTTTTCATCCCCTGATTTATCGGTGCTTTTTGCCACACACAAAGACAATCCGCTCTAATTCGCTCAATGCATACCTTGTGTACTGTCTAAATATATCTCATATAAACAGCTTTAACAAGAAAGCATAACTACTTAACTATAAATGATATTTAAGCATAAGATGCATTGATTAAGTTAGTTTAACTTCTTTGGCACACAGCCAGGTCAACACATAAACCATTCATCGAACTATTTTGCCTAACAACCACACTGAATAGCACGGCTGTGACGTTAGATTGCCCGCATAGAATACGATAATGAGCCGAGCTGAATCGGAGGCAATAAAAAAGAGGGGCAAGCCCCTCTTTTTAAAAACCTTTTTGATTGCTTAAGTCTTAGGATAAAGTCCGCTGCTTCCTCTTGCGGCCCATAACTCCAAAACCAGCCAGGGCAGAGCCAAATAACAAGATAGCGGGAGGAAGAGGTACTTGTGATAGTCTCACAGTATAGTTAATGCCTTGAAAGCTATGGGCTGTTCCCGCTAACTGCATCCACCAGGTTCCAGCTTGAAATGATGAAGGTGAAGTCATTTGGTAATTGTGATTATCGTTACGGGTAACCGTTGTAAATGCAGCATCACCAAAATCTGAACTGTCATGAAAAAAACTAATTTCCAGATCCGCATTCACTCCCAGCTCGATAAAATCCATAAGCCGCGCTGGAGTATTCAGCGCGAAACTATACCAATGCGTTGTCAACACTGGTGCACCAAATGCCATGTCAAGTTGGCCATTATTGCTTATGAAAGAATTATCTTGCACACCTGGGGAAGATATCCAATCGGTGCCTATATCCGTATTTACACCACCAGAACCATCTAACCGACCAACATCAAGATTACCAATGTAACCTACGTACGTTTCGCTACCAGGCAAAGTAAATGATGCAGACACGCCGCCAATCAGGGAAAATCCCAGAACAAGTATACTAATTGCTCTTACTAAGGTTTTCACAACCATTCTCCAGTAACAAACGTCAAATCAGGCGTAACTAGCATTATCAACCTCCACAACACTCAGGAGATTACCACAAAACAACCACTGTGAAACGATGTTTGTGGCGTGTAATTCGTAGTACTTCTGCGTATCATTAGGCAACCACTTGTGAATCACAATTTTCATTCCACCACATCCTGATCCATATTATGGTCTAGCAGCAAACATCTTTGCATCCCTCATTTGAGTTATGTAAATAAATACCGATAAGAATTAAGGTATTTATTTACATGATGTACTATGCCTACTAACCATGCCTGGATAGCGAATAACACAATGCAAACATGTAATAATGAACAATTAATACAACAAGTTATGTCAGAATCAGGCGTTGGTTTTGGAACCAGCGGCGCTAGGGGGCTGGCAGAAGCAATGACAGATAGGATTTGCTACACATATACAACCGCCTTTCTACAGCATCTTGAATCAACAAGTCAGCTCACATCAAATCGCTGTCTTGCCATAGGGGGCGACCTAAGGCCAAGCACTACAAGAATCATGAAAGCCGTAACCAAAGCAGCTACAGAGAAGGGATTTGCTGCCTTGAATTGCGGCCTTCTGCCATCACCCGCCATAGCTCTCTATGGAATAATGGAGAAGATTCCATCCATTATGGTTACAGGCAGCCATATACCGGACGATAGAAACGGCATCAAATTCAACACCCAAAATGGTGAAATATTAAAGCAAGATGAGGAGTCAATTCGACAGCAAAAGGTCAGCATCCCAACTGAACTATTTAATGAGAACGGCCAACTTGCGGTCAATCACCACATGCCTGTCATAACCCACAAGGCAAAAAATCATTATGTAAACCGATACCTGTGTTGCTTCCCACCAGAGTCTCTGAATGGGTTGAAGATTGGCCTCTACGAGCATTCTGGAGTCGCCAGAGAGATACTTGGTGAAATCCTTACGGGGTTAGGAGCTACAGTTGTGCGGCTGGGACGATCTGACTCCTTTATCCCGGTAGATACAGAGGCTATCCGGGAAGAGGATATTTCGCTGGCAAAGAGATGGTCATCCGAACACAAGTTGGACAGCATTGTGTCTACAGATGGCGATGCTGACCGCCCGCTGATTAGCGATGAGTCAGGAAACTGGTTGCGCGGAGACATAGCAGGAGTCCTCTGCGCCAGGTTTCTTGGAATAAAGAACCTGGCCACACCAGTCAGTTGCAACACTGTGGTAGAGAAATGCGGCTGGTTTGACCATGTAGCTAGAACCAGAATAGGCTCACCCTATGTCATTGAAGCCATGCAAAAGATCATCTCAGACGGCGGCAGCTCTGTAGCCGGATATGAAGCCAATGGTGGTTTTCTGATTGGCGATCAGCTAAAAATTGGTGACTCTCTACTAGAGCCATTACCCACGCGTGACGCAGTCATAGTAATTATCAGCCTTCTACTTTTATCTCAACAGCAGAAGGTTCCCATTTCTGAACTAGTGAATCTGCTACCTCCTCGTTTTACCTTCAGTAACCGACTAAAGGATTTTCCAACCGAGACAAGCAATAAGCTTTTACATCAACTTGCCTCTGATGATGGCGGTGTGAACCCATCCAGAATCGACGACATATTTGGGATGCCTTTCGGCAAGGTCAAAACTGTTGATATGACTGACGGCCTAAGAATTACCTTTGTGAGCGAAGAGGTTGTACATCTAAGACCTTCTGGGAATGCCCCGGAATTGCGTTGCTACAATGAAGCCGACACTGAAGCTAGAGCCGCTGAAATGAATCTGATCTGCTTGAAATTGCTGGACAAAATAAGATAGCGTCACTCACTAACCAGAGATACTACCTCTCAGTTAACGCCAGTTGCTGAGCTTTGATAATAGGCTTAAGGATATACATAAATACGGTTTTCTGGCCAGTAATAATATCCACGGTCGCGACCATGCCAGGTATAATTGGAAGCTTCTCATTATCTTTGGAGAGATGGTTTTTTTCTGTTCTGATGATTACCTTGTAATAGGCATTGCCCTGCTCATCCAGCACTGTATCAGCACCAATCTGCTCCAACTTACCAGGTAGCCCACCGTAGATAGAAAAATCATAGGCGCTAAACTTTACCCGCGCCCTCTGATCAGCATGCAAAAATGCGATATCCGCCGGCCTCACTCTGGCCTCAACCAGCAAGGTATCATCCAGGGGAACGATCTCCATCAGATCTTCACCTGGTTTTATAACTCCGCCTATGGTGCTTATCTTAATCGCCTTAACCACACCCCTTACCGGAGAGCGTATCTCGGTCCTGGCCACCTTGTCCTCGGCGCCCAAAATCACCTCTTTTACCCCTGCAAGCTCCATGTTTTTCTGTGACAACTCGGCCAGACTGGAAGATTTAAAGTGCCGTGATTTCTCCTCTATACGACGTTGCGCCTCCTCAATGGCAGACTCCACTCTTGGCAGTGCCAGCCTAGCTGCGCTGATCTGCCCTTCCAAATCGTTGATCTGACGCCGCAGGCGCAACAAGTCTATCCTGGGAACAATGGTCTGCCTCACCAGCGGCTCGGTAATATCATACTCTTCTCGTGAAATTTTCAGACTGGTCTCAAGCTGCTTAATCTTACCAAGGAGCTCATCCTTCTCCTGTCTTCTCTGATCCATCTGCTGTTCCAGAATCGCCACCTGAGACTGCAACTCCAACTGTCTTGCCGTGTACAAGGCAATCTGATTCTGAACAATCCCTGTGTGATCCTTTTTCATCTCTGAGTCGAAAACAGGCGGCTTATCCAGCGTTTCTGCCTTGAGCCTGGTAATCTCTCCAATCAGGCTGTAATACCTTGCCTTTAGTTCTCCGAAGCTGGAAGAGAAGCCGGTGTCATCAATCCGCATAATCACTTGGCCCACTTTTACTAACTGCCCCTCAGTAACCGTTATCTCCTTGAGTATGCCGCCCTCAAGGTTTTGTATAATCTGCACCCGTGAGGAAGGTATTACCTTTCCCTCCGCGTGAGTAACCTCATCCACCACGGCATACCAGGCCCAGACTGCAGCCACCACGAAAAATGCAACAATTAAAAACAGCATAGTAAGAGAGTAAGGGGTTGGACCCTGCACGGATGCAGCGTCAACGTCCGGAGCATAATCTGCGTCTGACCATGATTTGTTAGAAAAGATACTCACAGATTTTTCGCCCTTTTTGCCGCCTGTTCCCGGGTTGCTTCCTGCGCCATATTAAGCACATCGTCTTTGGACTCATCTTTAACTATTTTGCCGTTACCCAGAATAATGACCCGATGAACCAGGGATAGCAGTGTCGGCCTATGGGTAATCAGAATCATGGTTTTATCAGCTAGGACAGTGCCAAGACGATGCATAAACTGTTTCTCGGCCTGCATATCCATCATGCTAGTAGGCTCATCCAAAATCAGGATTTTAGGGTTTGAAATCAATGCACGGGCCAGTCCTACAGCTTGACGCTGTCCTCCGGAAAGTGTCTGGCCACGCTCACCCACCACCCAGTCATAACCCTGGGGGTGACGAGAGACAAACTCATGGACTCCGGCAAGTTTAGCCGCCTCTAAGATCATAGCGTCATCAGCAAAGGGGGCACCCATGGCAATATTGTCACGCACGCTACCCTGAAAAAGAGTGACCTCCTGCATAACCACGCCAATGTGAGAACGCGCATCCGATGGGTCTATCTGACGCAGATCGGTATTATCTAACAGCACTGAACCATCCGTCGGTTCATATAAGCCGGAGATCAGGCGTGAGACAGTCGTCTTGCCAGAACCTACTGGCCCAATAAAAGCCACTTTCTCTCCCGGCTTGATATGGAACGAAACATCATCAATGACAGCTACGTCAAATCTGGGATAAGAGAAAGTGACATGATTAAACTTTATATCCCCCTTAATATCTGGACGGCTAAGAAACATCTTGTTAGCACTACGCTCGACCGGAAGCTCCATGATATCGTTCAGTGACTCGAGCGCTACCATGGCCTGATTATAACGACTTAGTAGAACTGCAACCTGTCCCAGAGGGGCCATAGCCCTCCCAGCTATAATGGTACAGGCAATCAGGCCGCCTACACTCATTTCACCTTGCATGATCTGGTACACACCCAACAGGATCACGCCGACGGTTACCATCTGCATTGCTGTCTGAGAAAAGTTGATACCAGTGCCTGCGATCATCCTTGCACCCAGACTGGTCTTGGCGGCACGCCCAACAAATCTTTCCCAATCGCCCTGCATCCGGCTCTCTGCGCCTAGCGATTTAACCGTTTCAAGCGCACCAATTGTCTCTAGTATCACTCCATGCTTTTGTGATTTCTGATCAATCTCTTTGCTAATAGCACGACGCAGTGGCCACTGCATAAAGATCCCGATGGCAAGCACCACTGGTACTGCAAACGCCGGAGCCAACACCACTGGACCACCGATCATATAGATAATTACCAAAAACAGAATGACGAATGGAAAATCCACCATTGCTACCAAAACGGCAGAGCTAAAAAACTCACGCAATGACTCAAACTCGCGCAGACGATTGGCGAATGCTCCAGAAGATTCTGGCCGTGCATGCAGTTTGATATTCAGAACCTGTTCAAAAATCCTGCTGGAGAGAAGTACGTCAATCCTTTTACCGGTGTTATCTACAAAATATGCACGCAAAGTTTTTAGAATAAAATCAAAAAAGATGACTATTGAAACACCAATCGCCAATACCCACAGTGTCTCGACCGCGTGGTTAGGTACCACCCGATCATATACATTCATAACAAACAGAGGACTAGCCAGTGCAAACAGATTGATGAGCACCGCAGCTAATAATACTTGTGAATACGTAGGCCAGAATTTAATCAGCGTACCCCAGAACCAGCTACTTGCTGATTCCGTTTCATCATCTTCAACCCGGTGCTTGATACCATAGTCTGGCTTTACAAAAATACTATAGCCTTCATATATCTGTTCTATGCTTTCCAATGGTGTCTTATCCACGCCACCACCAGACTGAGGAAAAACCACCTCGGCCATCGGCACACCATTTTCAACAAACCGCCTTAACAGCACACATACATCACGCTCTTTCAGTAACAATACAACTGGAAGAACCATGTCTGGAACATCTTTTATTGCACGCTTACTTACTCGCGCAGAAAGACCGGCTCGTGCGGCGGCACGCACAAAAAGTCCGGGGGTCAATCTATTGTCTTCCAGAGGAAGACCTGATCTTAGAGCGTTAACAGAATGAGGGCGTCCATAGTGTTTGGTAAGGGCAACCAGCGCACCCAGTAACGGATCTGCTGCTTCATTATCAACATCCGTAACTGAAACTACCCAGGAAGCAGATCCCACGCCACCTCCTGATACGGTGTCTGTTGCAGGTTTTTCCGACATCAAAATACGCCTGTGTTTATTCGAATATTTCCAATTATGTCACTGAAATTTTACATTGGCCATGACAATACGGCGGTTTAAACATCATCCCTGCATGAGAACAGCGGGGCCGGTTAAAACCTTTTTGATCAGACTAGCCTGACGATTAGTATCTGTTTTTGCAAATACCGACTTCAGCTGCGCACGAACTGTGTGCAGGGTAACATTTCTTGCTTCAGATATTTCTGCCAAAGTCTCGCCCTGTACCATTCTCAAAAGTAGTCCAGCTTCCGACTGCGTCAAACCATAGACAGATTTAAGTGTTTCCTCAGATATGTTGAAGAACCCACTACCATTATCCATGAATATTGCAACACCATGTCCAGCAGTTTGCTTGCCAACAGAAACAACCAATACGGTTAAAACATCACCGTTTTCACCAGTTATTCTGAATGTATAATTTTCATCTACCCCATCATCTGACTCATGGGATACTCTGTGCACAAGACGATGCAGCGCAGTATTTTCATCCGGATTCTTAGCGCAACAACGCTGATCTTTGGATATGAAGACACCACTGCCGTTTACACAGGTCTTTTTAGCTGCAGAATTCATAAACAGAACCCGTGCATCTTTGTCTGTAAACATTATGCCGAATGGAAGAGTATCCAGTGTTCTAAGGGCCGTTTGCTCATATGCCGGATTGGTTTCGACTCTTCCGGCAGACGTTTGATGGTTTCTCTTAAATCTAGTGAGTGCGGATAAAACAGCGCGCTGCAATTTTACTGGGGTGCAATCAACACTGGAGACAACCTCTTCAACACCCCACTTTAATAAGGCCAATGCAAAATCATCGTTATGATTATCTAGGATGGCAACCAGTGGCATTTGCCTTGCTATGCCTCCGGGTAACTGCAGACGTTCCAGCCAGTCCCAACCACTTCCAGCCATAAATAAAAGCAATACATCAGCGTGGGTTATATCTGTTTCTGAGATGCCACGTGTCTTTGTTTTCTGCCCCTGTTGGGCCTGCACTAAAAACTGCAGCCCAGTATCGCCCGCAGACAGAGCATTTTCTCCACCCTGCATCTTGCCGCCAACACAAAGAACTCTAATTTTTTTCTTGTCTATGTCAGTATTCACTTGTCTTCATCAGGTATGCAATCAAATCTGCCGCCAACGACTATATCAGCGCCCGAACACTATACGTTCATATCTTACCCCCATATATCGACCAGAGGATTAAAATTCTTGAGGCGCTTGCCATAAAATTGTTAACGCTTTTCAGACTAAAATATTATCCCCAATAAAAACCCCCTCTACCCAAAAGATAGAAGGGGGCGGTGCACTCGCCTGGTTCCGGTTGTAAATATATGTATTAATTACTTTGACTAATCTCAATTGGTGTGTCCACACCGAGCATCTGGCGTAATTTGCCAGTGGTCGCCATAACCAAATATCTGGCGTAGAGCGCCGAATTTTGAGCAGAAACATGCTTTTCTTTTGACGAGAAAAGTTCATTCTCAGCATCCAGCACATCAAGCAGGTCACGCTGTCCTACCTTAAATTCTTCCTTGTACGTCTCAGTAACCTCTTTGTTCGATTTTACCTGAGCTGCACGAAACTGAACTTCCTCATCTTGGCGTTTCATGTCACTCCACGCACGACGGACTTCCTGTTCAATATTCCTTCTAGCCAAAGCAACCTGTGACATGCTTTGACTATGGCGTGCTGCAGCGGCTTTCTCTTTCGCATTGTCAGCACCACCACGGTATAGATTCCACTGCATTCTAAGCATCACTGAGAAATCTTGGTCAATCCCTCGTGTTCCATCTATGTTGTCGTTATATGTGCCTCCAACATCAAGAAAGAGATTAGGATATTTTCCTGATTTAGCTACCCTGGTTAGAGCCTTAGCAGCATCCAAATCGGCCTCGAACTTCTTTATGTTAAGGTTGTTATCCATTGCCATCTTCACAGCTGCACTGACACTTCTTGGTAGACGTGCATCGTTAAACTTTGGCGTGGATACATTTTTGGGCATCCGTCCAACCATTCGATTGAATAAAATACGTGATTTATCCAAATCCTTCTTTACCTCAGAAATTCTCGCCTCTGCGCTCGATAGTCTTGACCTGGCCTGATGCAGATCGCCAACACCAAGCTGGCCTCCATCAACACGCTTCTTAACATCATCAAGTATCTTCTGATGCACCTTAAGGTTCTCTTCCGCAAGTCCTAATATTTTGGTGTGGCGCACAACGTCTATGTAAGCAAAAGAGACATCTGCCGCTATCACCTCACCACGATCTCCGATATGTTGCGCCGCTCCTCTTAACTTGGCTTTTTGCTCATCAATGAAACCTTCACGTTCATAACCGTTGAAGATTATTTCCCTCATTTTTATACCGGTTTCTTTACGATCCAGGTATACATCGCCGTTACCTGCGGCACGGGTTGTATTATTGTTGGAAAATTCGTGGCCATACGCAATTTCCAGATCTATTGTAGGGTAGTATCTAGACTTAGCTACATCGAGGTCGCTCTCAATAGCCTTCCTGAGATGGCGTGCTTCCTGGATTTCAGGGAAGGTATTTAACGCAGACTGCACCGATTGCTTTAATGATTGCGCAGCTACAGAAGATATACAGACCATGGCCACCATACCTAATGCCGCCGCCCTTAACTTGATTCCGCCTCTGTTGACGCACATGTTATTAACCCCCATTTCTTCTCGTCCTTAATTTCCCGAAATAACTATTTTAGGATGCCAGACCACCAACCAGATCTGCTTCAGCTATGAATCCAACCCGTATCACAGCCCCATCATAAAAAATCCAATAACGTGTATTTATTGCTTAACAAATAAAATTACCGTTCATCAACGTCGCCAGTTTAGCCCCAGAACGGAGCAATGAACAGTGTTATATCTGTTATATTGTTAAGCCAAAACAACTTAAAAAGCAAGGCGATAACCATATTTTATATCAATTAACATTACTAAATAGATCTATCTCCTTGTTATTTATAGATAAATAAAGCATACAGCAGCTAATGTCAGCTACAAATAGTTGCAAATCAACAGCAATTAAATCCTGTTTTAAATTCATTTGAGGGTGCTAGAACTGCTATTTAGAGCATTGACGCACGGCAAATCCAAACCAAAGCAGGAGTAGCTCTTCCATGATTAGAAAATATTTAAGGGGTAAAAAAGCTATTATCAGGACTGATCTGATGGGAGGTCGATAATTAAAAAATCAGCCTCAAGAGGGGATAAATTCTGTATTTCGTGCAGACTTGGATCAGGCTGAGTTGGCACCCTGCCCGCTACATCAGATGCATCATTGGACGGTCTCTGTACAATATTGAGCATATCGAACAGCGCATCAAGATCTATATTGTCATCTATGTTCTGCATATATATCTAAACCAAGCGTCAACCAGCATCCACAATTTTAGTAAAAACAAGATGATATTTTCTGTGAACTATATCGCAGGTATGCAAATGGCCGCGTGGCCGGCGACATGGAAAGCCGCCGGAATAAAGCGTAAATTAACTCTCATCAACCACAATATTCCCATCGGTAGCAAGCTGAACTATATCAAGACCGGTAGTTTCGTCCAAAGTGATGGAGAAACCAGAGGCGGCACCAAGCGCAGTGTTTGTGCCGGTACCATCGCCTATGGTTAGTACTGTATCGCCACCGAACTCGTTAGCGAGCACCTCACGGGTACCAACCCCTAGCGAATCAAACAAAGAATCTAGGTTTATTATATCACCTTCGGCAACACTAAAATCAAAGATAGTATCATCGCCATCAGTGGCAGCATTTTCAAACAGGAACAGGTCCCGATCAGCACCGCCAGTTAAATGATCATCTCCACCACGGCCAACTAATACATCCTGACCAGCGTTGCCAATTAGGTCATCACCGTTGTTGCCGGAGATAATTATGTCATCGCCACTATCGCCGTTAAGCACGCTTCTCCCACCAGGATTACTCTCTTCAATAGCATCCACGATTACATGCGCAGTATCTGACAGCACCTCATCGGTTGCGGAGTAGTCAAACTCGCCATATGGGACTCCGTCAATCGTAATCAAGGTAAAATATGAGTCGCCGGCAACACCAGAATCATCATTGAATCCAGTACCAACATAGTGCCAACCCTCAGTGGTAACTGTGTATGTGATAGAACTCCCGGTTGAGATACCTCCTCCAGAGGTATCATGGTTAGTAAGATCCCAGTTCAGATCTGTACCTGTACTTAGCGGATCGCCGCCGCTGGTATTGTTTGGGTCATCTATTGCCAGCACATAATCCGTGGCCGTTGTACCAACAGCGCTTGACTGATACGACAAGGTGATAGTTTCACCCTGGTATAGATAGATACTTGCACCATCCCAGTCGGCATTAGAACCGCTACTTGCAGGACCAGGTGCCTCTGTCTCAAGAAGGGTAACAGCCGTATCCCAGTCCAGACGATGTACTCTTTCTGCGGCAAATCCAGATGTATCAAACCTAGCAGGTCCATCGGTTCGATGGCCATATTCATTCCCAAGCCCGATAGTATTTAGCTCGGCAATCGTGTCGCCATTGTTGTCTTCAGATACGCCAGTTGGACCTCCAGCTAATGAAGATATAAACCTAGCAGTAGTATTACTCCCATTGAACTCTGTAGATCCAAGTAGGTCATCATCCGGAGTAGAATTGATTGCCGTCTCAGGCTCAAAGTTGGACTGCAGAGGAGAATTCGGTCCGGGGTTATCAACAGAGGTAAGATCCCAGCTCCCACGTGGGTATATATCGTTATGGCGCAGAGCAACGTCTGGAATATCTATCGGATTGAGGTTATCTACAGTACCGCCCGGGCCCTGGATATTATGGATCACGTGATCATCTATTGCCTCGAATGGCAGATTGCCACTACCGCCATCTGGATCTGTACCACCGGGAAGCTGCTCAAACCCAACCTGATCAGCAATCTCAATGCCACCGGCATAGGGGCCATGCCCTATATCGTCACCCAGCAAGCCACTTGGATCAGCGGTAAAGGCAGCACCACCACCAGTACCTTGTCCACCAGCGTTACCGGCTGCCGGAGCAATTAAGTCGTAGTTCAAGTTATCTATGAGGCTAACAATTTCCTGGCCTGGAATAATCGTTCCATCATCCAGAGTCAGTGCAGGCGGAGCTCCAGCCTGTGCCAAAGGTATGTAGTTAGGGAAAACCGCTTGGGTGCCATCAGGAAATTGAACTACCAGATCGACAGGATTGGCCTCGCCCTGGATAAACTTCAAATACTTTAGCTGCTCCAGACCAGGTATCTGTAATTGGAGCCCAGAACTTTGGGTGACCGTTCCAACTACACTGCCTTGATTGGTTTGTGCCATCTTGCTCATCTCCATGTATCTGCCAGGATGCGTAATTTTAGTACCCCATCCAAGGCTGAATATTTACTTTTCAAAAACAACCTACAAGCTAACGCCCGTAGATCTCAACATGGTGGTAATTCTTAACCCTGGCACCTATTTACACATCCCCTATTTGGGCTAAAGTTAATATCTGGCTTTATTAGCACAAATAAAACCAGACAAAATAACGACAATTACAAAGATATTTTCATTGCTTATCAATTAGTTAACAAAAGAGATCCATTGCATCTACGCGCAAGCAATTCTGTGATCTCCGTCACACATAAAACCAGACCAACAGAAAAACCTGACCGGAGGAAGGTATAAAAATTCAACAGCTACAGCCTATTCCGGCCTTCCAATGTAGTACCCCTGTGCCCCATCCATATGTAAGGATAAGAGCAAGTTCCAGACCTCTTCCGACTCAACCGATTCCGCTATAACCTGGATATCCAAGCCGTGAGCGATATCCGCTAGAGCCTGGATAAAGAATTGGTGATCCTTATTATCTTCTAAGGTTCGCAGATAACTACCGTCGATCTTCAGATAATCTACCTTCAGCGATCTCAAGTAAGCCAATGAACTGAAACTACGACCAAAATGATCCAGCGAGAACATTGGTCCAAACCCACCTATTTTCTCTATTAGAGATTTCATCTGTGATAGGTTTGCTATTGCGCCATATTCTGGAAGCTCGAAGATGAGGCGATCAGCAATATTTCTATGCTGTGAAATCTCCTGCTCCAACCACTCGACAAACCCTGCATCAGAAAGCGATTTTGGCGAGAGATTTATGGCAAATCTGGTTTCTTTATCCGAATCATCAACAAGCGCCTGGATTACCTGACCAACAACTGCCTTATCAATACCAGCCGCCAACCCCACGCTCTCAGCAACCGGAAGGAATACACCTGCCGGAACAAGCTCTCCGTCATCCGGATCGGCTATTCGTACCAACACCTCTTTGTGCATGAGTTGGCGTTCAGGACAGCTAACCACAGGCTGATACAGTAGAACTAACCTATCTTGCTCCAGCGCCTGCTGGATAAACAGCCTCCAATCAGCTGCTCCACGAACTTTTCTACGATCAAGATTTTCCGGAGCTGTTAGCTGCCAGCTGTTGGCCTCCTGAGATTGAGCCGAACGCAGAGCCATATCCGCCTCAGAAAATAGCTGCTTCAAGCTTTGGTGTCCGTCAAAATAAGCTGCTCCAATATGGGCCACATCAGGCGAATCAGGTCGGTCTGTTCCGTATAGATTAGCCAGGGCCGAACTTATCCGCTGACACAGATTTTCTGATTCATCCAGACTACAATCCTCGACCAGCAGACCAAAATCTGCGCCGGTCAGATGAGCCAAGGTATGCTTGGGAACATCTGCTGTTATCTTAAGTAGACCTTGAGCCACCTCTCGCAACAGATCATCTCCAGCCTGATAGCCCTTGCGATCGTTGTATTCTTTAAATGACTTCAGCTGAACCAGATAGAAAGCCCCCTGCATAAAAGCCTCATCCGACTCGATACGATCAGTGACTATATCCATAAAACGGCGTTTGTTATCCAGGCCAGTAACCGGGTGTTGATATGCCTGTTGGCGAAGCCTGCTGACTAGCGATTCCAGCTCAGAGATCATGCGCCGAACCTTAACAGACATACGGTTCATTGCTTCCATAATGCGCCTGAGATCAGGGGTTCGCGGCAGATCATCCAACACCGGAAACTCACGATTGCAGATGGAATCAGCTTGCCATTCGATACGCTTTAGGGGCTGAAGTATCCAGCGCAGCAGCACCATTCCAAACAGAAGGATGAATGCGGCACTAATCATGAACCAGATAGCTGTGTCTTTAGCATTATCCCAAAGCTGAATATAGGCATACCCAGGATGGCTCTGGATTATTACCTTGCCAGCCTGAGTCCAACCGGACATAACCAGCGCATCCCCAACCGGCGTCTCAAGAGGAAATGCCGAGATAAACCAGGTTGGAACGCCGTCTATATTGATCGGCAAGTCCAAACTCTTTATGACCTTACCCTCAGCATTCTCAACCATAAGCTTACGATAGTAGCCTCGATCAAAAATGGCATCGGACATTGAGTCCACACTGGCCTGATCCCCCTTAGCCAGATGGGTAGAGATGGAAAGCCCAAGAGAAGTGGCAGCATCCTGGGCATGGGACTCAAGCTGAGCCTCAAGATAATCCCGAGTATTTCGCACACTGGTATAAAAAGTACCGATAAATACCAGCAACAGAAGCACAACTACCAGCAGTGCCAATCGACGTGACAAGGTCATCTTTTATCTCCCTTGTTTCTATTAGTTTTCATTATTGCCGTTCTCTCGTTTCATTCTGGCCTTTAAATCCTGCCATAGACTAATACGTTTAGAATTACCTATCCGCCGTCCACTGTCACGACTCTTAGCCAGCCAAAGGCCGTCACCATTAAAACTGTAAACCGGGGCAAGATCTGTGCGACCGCTTGCTGGAAGGATACGCTTATTCAGATTATCCAGCACTAAAGGAACAGAACCGGGGGTTGGGTAATAGGTAAGCACCATGTGGGCCTGATTCAGCTGCAATGCCTTTACATACATGATACGCATCTTGGAGTCAGGCACTCCAAGTTCACGCAGAGTAAAATACTTGGCTATGGAATAGTCCTCACAATCGGCAGCCCCTTTACCCATTGCCTCAATTGGTGTAGCCCAGTAATCGTTCTTGCCCCACAGCTCTATGTCAGAGGTAAATCTAAGCTGATTGAAGAAGTTGTTAACAATACCCAGCTTCTCTTTCTCACTCTTACCACGATTATTCGACATCAGCTTCTGCCAATCCTGCACTCGCTTTACCGCAGGTGCACCGTACTTTTCACGCACTGACTGGATCACCTCAGGTCCGAGGTTAATGCCCTCAGCCACCACCAAAGTTGCGGAAAACCATAATATTGGAGCAAATCTGGACAGCCACGAGCGCCCGTCTACAACTCCGAAACGGCGAAACAATCTTGTTATTTTTAAAGATAAAGCCACAAATTATCCCTAACCTTCACTAAATCATTATTTCGGCCCAGTTTTCAGAAACTTAAGTTTGCCCTGGTTAATATCCTCATTAGCGCAAACAAGATTACGGCCTTTTAAAGTACGCAGACCTATCTTTAGGAGTACTCGAAACCATATTCAGACATTCAATTTGTTACTACAAGGGCATGCAGATAGAATACGCGGTTATTTGAACAACCGGACAGATCCACATGCGCACATCCCAGTTCCCGCTACAAACAGTAAAGGAAACGCCATCCGAGGCAGAGATTGCCAGTCATCAGCTTATGCTGCGCGCTGGAATGATCCGCAAACTGGCTTCAGGCCTCTATACATGGCTGCCGCTTGGCCTGCGAGTACTGCGCAAGGTCGAGAATATCGTCCGGGAAGAGATGAATCGGGCCGGCGGTCTGGAGCTATTCATGCCAGCCGTACAACCTGCAGAACTTTGGCAGGAATCTGGACGCTGGGAAAAGTACGGTCCTGAGCTGCTGAGAATCAAAGACCGCCATAACCGTGAGTTCTGCTTCGGTCCAACCCACGAAGAGATCATCACCGATCTGGCTCGCAATGAATTACAGAGCTACAAACAGCTACCGATCAACTATTACCAGATCCAAACCAAGTTTCGCGATGAGATCAGGCCACGCTTCGGCGTGATGCGTGCACGCGAATTCCTTATGAAGGATGCATACTCATTCCATGTAAACCAGGAATCACTGCAACAGACCTACGACCAGATGTATGAGACCTACTCCCACATCTTCGAGCGTTGTGGCCTCATGTTCCGCGCCGTACAGGCTGATACCGGCAGCATCGGCGGCAACGCATCCCACGAATTTCACGTGCTTGCAGATTCTGGTGAAGATGCAATCGCCTTCTCCACCGATAGTGATTATGCCGCCAACATGGAACTGGCGGAGGCCCTGCCTCCTTCGACTGAACGCCCCGCCCCATCTAAAGAGATGGAGCTTATAGATACTCCAAACGCAAAAACCATCCAGGAGTTGGTTGAACAGTTCGAGCAGCCTATCGAGAAAACAGTAAAGACCCTGATCGTGCTGGCTTCAGAAGAGAGCGACTCAGAACTAGTTGCACTACTGGTGCGTGGTGATCATGAACTAAATGCAATTAAGGCCGAAAAGCTGCCTCAGGTTGCTGAACCGCTACAGATGGCTGAAGAAGAGCAGATCAAAGCAGCTATCGGTGCTAGCACTGGATCACTAGGACCGGTCAATCTGGCTATCCCATGCATTGTTGATCGCACTGTCGCGAATATGTCTGACTTCAGTGCAGGCGCAAACATCGATGGGAAACACTACTTCGGCATCAACTGGGAACGCGACCTACCGCAACCAGAACAGATTGCCGATCTGCGTAACATCCAAGAAGGCGATCCCAGCCCAGATGGAAACGGTACGGTAACTATCGCCAGAGGAATTGAGGTAGGCCACATCTTCCAGCTTGGTCAGAAATACAGCGAGTCCATGAACGCAACAGTGCTGGATGAAAATGGCAAAGCACAGGTCATGACTATGGGCTGTTACGGTATCGGTGTATCCCGAGTTGTGGCTGCGGCAATAGAGCAGAACCACGACGACAAAGGCATTATCTGGCCAGCAGCGATTGCACCCTTCCAAGTAGCGCTGCTACCTATGAAGATGAACAAATCACATCGTGTTCGCGAGGCAGTAGAAAAGCTTTACAACAAACTCTCAGAAGCAGGCATTGACGTTCTCTTGGATGACCGCAATGTGCGTCCAGGATTCATGTTTGCAGACATGGAACTGATCGGAATCCCTCATCGTATAGTAGTAGGTGAACGGGGACTGGACGAAGGCACAGTCGAATATCGGGGACGCAAGGAAACAGAAAATAGCATGGTTGGAATCGAAAACATTGTTTCAATGCTACGCGAACGCTTAGACACAGAGATAACATAGATCTCAGACCAGAATTAAAGAACGCAATGGCAAACTAATACTGTCTACATAGCCACTGCATACACACACAGCGAACAGCCAGGCGGTCCTTATCAACATCCTGGTCAATCACAAGCACAATACAAGGCAACAAAGATCATGGCAAAACAAGCAAGCTTTACCCGGGAAGAACTCATCGCATGCGGCAATGGAGAGATGTTTGGTCCAGGTAATGCACAACTACCAACGCCGAATATGCTGATGATGGACCGCATCACCAAGATAACAGATAACACTGGAACTCATGGAAAGGGAGAGATCATCGCTGAGCTGGATATAACGCCTGACCTCTGGTTTTTTGAATGCCATTTCCCAGGCGACCCTGTAATGCCAGGTTGTCTGGGACTAGACGCCATGTGGCAGAATGTTGGATTCTATCTTGGTTGGATCGGCAACCCAGGCCACGGCCGCGCCTTGGGTGTGGGTGAAGTAAAGTTTACTGGCCAGATACTGCCAACCTCCAAACTAGTCACCTATGAAATTAATATGAAACGGGTTATCAGCCGAAAGCTAGTGCTCGGAGTAGGAGACGGCGTAGTTAAAGTAGATGGACGTGTAATCTATACAGCAAAGGATCTGCGAGTTGGGCTATTCACTTCCACGGATAGTTTTTGATCCAGATAGCAGGTAGTTCGTTTACCGACTACAAACTATAGAGATAGTCTATGATTAACCTGAAGACACGGGGTTTTGCAAAGAAAATGGATTTTTATGTTATGGACCACCCTGCAATCATCTGGACTTCATTGGCTTTGATTCAAGAAATACGGATCAAATTATCCAATGCCGAATGATTTAACGTATATTTCATGCAACAATCCAATGCAACCTGGTAATTGACTCTACTTATCAATAACGAAATATATGGCGGCCACAAAAGACAACAAGATTTCACCGGCAAAGATTTTCAGTGAACTACCCGCAGGATCCATAAAGATTCTTCAGATCACTGATACACATCTTTATGCTGACACAAAAAAATGTCTGGCTGGTCTTAATACAGAAGACTCACTGCAGCAGCTACTGCAGGTCGCAAGAAAACAAATACTGCCGGTTGATCTGGTTCTGGTAACCGGCGATCTTATTCATGATGCCTCCGCAATGGGATATCAACGACTCAAAAACCACATCCTATCCCTGAATGCCCAGGCCTATTGCATACCAGGAAACCATGACCTCAACCCGATCATGAAGGATAACATCAGCTGTAAAAGCATAAGTACAGAGACGGTTTCCGTACATAATGATTGGGCACTGATCATGCTCGACTCAACCATACCTGGAAAGGTTAAGGGACACCTAAGCCATGACCAGCTTGAACGACTGAAGTCAGGACTGGAGAGCCATTCTGACAAGAATATTCTGGTTTCCCTGCATCATCATCCAGTATCACTCAGTAGTGCCTGGATAGACAAAATCGCCCTGAATAACCCAGATGACCTCTTTTCAATCCTAGACAAACATAGCAACGTAAAAGGTCTGCTCTGGGGACATGCGCATCAACTCTACGAAGGAAAGCGCAAAGGGGTCAAACTGATGGGCAGCCCATCCACATGCATACAGTTTAAACCACGCCAAGATAAGTTCGGAATAGACCCAGCGCCGCCTGGCCTACGCTGGCTTGCCCTTCTTCCAAATGGAAAAATAGAGACTGGCGTTGAATACCTGGAAGATACACCAGAGGGACTTGATCTAACCACAAAGGGTTACTAACCATCGCAATCGCCACACCCACAACTCTTACAGATCTAGGCATGATTTATTTACCTGCTATTATAATTATGTGTAACAGATCTGCCATAACATGTTTAATTTCGAGCCGACCTGTTTAAACCAGCAAGCATAAGCGAATAACAATTGCCTTAGAGATACTCTGGGCATAACAAATAACAGAATGCTAGTGTCGGGAGAGAAAATTATAATTCACCTTACTACACCTGCTGCTGACAGGATTAAAAACCCTGACACAATAATCAAACCTCAACTCTTGCGTGCCTGGGTGGATGATCTACCATACGCCAATCCATTAGGCACCGCACAGGCAGTCCTATCCTCACTCAAATTGATCAACCGACATCCAGCAAAGATATCTCAACGTAGCGATCTGATGATCATCTACATGGATCCATTCTGCAGAATAATAGACATGGCACGCAAACTTAGCTGTCAGACTCAAAGCAGCCAAACCAAGTCCAAGGGAAGCAACGACATTCTTACATTAGCGGAAGCAATCTGCTCCGAAATGGCGTACGGATTCAAGCACCTCGTTATTGCAGAAGCCAACACTGACATCAAAATCACACTGGAAGCAAGCGCGTTGCATATACAGCTTGCCATGTATTGCCTATCTCTCGGACTAATGTTCGAGATGAGCGCATATCGACCGGAATCTCGCAGCGCCTGGCGTGAAGTATTTCAATTACTGAGACGGGCGCAACAGTTAGAAGTTGCCAGCCTTGCCATAGCGGAACCAATACCAGAAGTAGAACATGAGGTATCAGTATTAAACAGCTTCAAGCATATACTCCTAACCTCCATACTTGACACATCCAGACTCCGCCCAGAAGAGATCTGGGCCAGCTATGACTACCTGGCCTGGCACGCCAAAACCGCCCGGCTCACGTCTGTAGAACATGCATCAGAACATTCTGGGAATTACCTTATGCCCAGAGACGGCCTGTTAAAACCAGTCTTATACAATGCAGAGAAACAGCCACCAGACCCCAGCAAATACATGATTTGCGAAACTCATAGACTAAACCTTACGATAAGCAGTCACCTGGAAATGCTTTCGGCTGATGGCTCTGCGGTAATTCGTGGCACAGATGAGCTGACTGCCGACCAAAAAAGACAGATTCTAAGGCAAATGCTGCACATATGGCACTCCAACCCTAAAAGACGCCATGATCGCAAAGATAAGTTTGACCGATTGTCCTGCGCATTCGGAGTCGGTTCCGTTTATTATTTCCTTAAGAAGGGAACCATGCGCGATGACTCAGCAAAATCGAAAGATGGACTGAGCAGTGCCGCCAGAGATTTCACACTAAACCGCCCAGGAGAACCAAAACTCTCCGACAACCTAAGCACCTACGAATGCAGGCAAGGAGACATAAGCCTGAGCGGCATGGGGATCCTGGCTTCAGAACAAAATATCGCCAATCTAAAGATCGGGCAGATAGTAGTTGGTGAGAGTGAAATTGGATACAAACCAGCTCAGATGAAGGTAGGAATCGTCAGGCGGATCGTTCACCAGGATCAATCCACCATTCAGGTTGGTATACAGTATCTTCCGGGAAGACTGTTTGCAGCCACAGCCCTACCCGAGATCTTTGGCAGAAAGCAAGGCGCTGACCTACAACCCTGCCTGCTGCTAGAGCTGGGGGAAAAACAACCCAAGGCAATAATTACACCGCATCTGATATATCAGGCAAACAGGCACTATGTATTGGACATCGCAGGCGGTGACACCAAACGGGTAATCGCAGGAAAATTACTTGAAACAACCGGATGCTTTGACTGCTTTGAATACAACCTTCTTGGCCAAACCTAACTATTTTACTTAGCAAGCCGTAGCCGACCTACCGATCAGCGCAAAAAAGTCTGGCCAGTGGTACAGACATGGCCTGACTCTGATCCCTGTCTACCTGTTGCATTATCTCCCAGAACCTTCTTTCCGCATCACTCTCCACGGCTTCTGGCTGTGACTGCCGTGGAAACAAAAATGGGCCTGCCCGATAAAGCTCAAGCAAATCAACCTCTGACATATCCTTGGCTAAAGCCCAGCCGCCTCCCTCGGCTCTTAATACAAAATTGGCCTTTGATAGCTCCTGCAACAGCGACTCCAATCGTTCTTCAGATCCACCTTCCAACTCTCTGGAAAGCTGCTTTATCGATAACACATCTCCAACTTGCTGCGCCTGCCATAGACGTTGCAACAGCCTGAAAGCCAGAAGAAACAAGTCTCCACTCCCTCCTCTTTCAGCTATTGACCACTCATCACGATATATCCCAAGACAGCAGGTGAACTCAGCCCCCAACAGGGTAACCAGCCACGATAGATATACCCAAACCAGAAAAATAGGAATCGCGACCAAAGCGCCATATATAGCCTCATAGGCTGGAAAATGGGTTAGATAAAAGGCAAACCCACGCTTCGCCAGCTCAAACAATACAGCAGCCAAAACACCGCCAGCCATGGCATGCCGGATCGGTACTCGCCGGTTCGGCACCACCGCATACAGCAGGGTAAAGGCAACGGCTGAGGCCAATAACGGAGCCAATCCAAGCAGGCGTCGACCTATACCAAGGGTATCTGCCGCATCGGATAAAAGTGGAATGGAAACAAGATAGGATGTAACCGCCATACTTACACCGATCAGCAGTGGGCCCAACGAGAGAATGGACCAGTAGACGATAAACAGACTCAGCGGACTACGCTTGGTCTTTACTCGCCATATGGTATTGAAGGCCCGGTCAATATTTGCCATCAGCATCAACGCCACCACAATCAGAAAGGCGAAACCAGCCCCAGTGAGCTGAGAAGCCTTACTGCTGAACTGCTGGAAATACTGCTGCAACACCTCTCCAGATGCTGGAATAAAATTCTCGAATACAAAATCCTGCACCTGCTCTGCCACGCGTTCAGACACAGGAAAAGCCGAAAACACAGCCAAGGACACGGTCATTAGAGGCACGAGCGATAGCAATGTGGTGTAGGTTAGAGACGCCGTACTAGGCAACCCCTGATCATCAACAAAACGCGCACCAAGCAGTTTGATAAAGTGCCACTGTCTTTGCATCAGCATGGAGATTCCATCCATTCGCATCACCCATCTCCGTTTTTCTTTAAATTATCAATATAGGTTAGAATTCATCAAACCCAGTTGAACTCGAATGAGTTCAAGCCATGCACAACCAAAAACACATAAAACACATAAAACACCGATATGTTATCCGTATACAGATCAACTTTACATCTAAATGCTTTCTGATCTTTAAGAATGAATAGACAATTCCCCCTCATGCTAGGCTCTAAACAGGCCGCAACCCTAGAAAGCTTTATCCAGGGAAATAATACTCAGGCGACATCTGAGGTGAAAGCATACGCAAATATAATAGATGGAAGCTATCTCTATTTGTGGGGTTCCAGCGGCACCGGCAAGACCCACCTGATAACCGCGGCCGCCAAAGCTGCTGACGAGATCGGCCACGCCGCCGCCTACATACCACTGTCACGCGCATCGGAACTGGCACCGGATATGCTGGCCAATATCGAACATATGGAGCTGGTCTGCCTAGATGACATCCATACCATTGCAGGAAATCAAGTCTGGGAAGAGGCATTATTTCATCTCTTCAACCGCACCCGGGAGCAGACTACAAACCTGATAGTAACGGCTGACTGCGGCCCAGCCAGCCTGAACATAGATCTGCCGGACCTGGTTTCACGCCTGACTTCAGGCACTAGCTATCGGCTATCTCCTCTGGATGACGAGACCAAGATGGAGCTGCTGGTAGACATGGCTGAAAAACGTGGCATGGAGCTTACGCCCGACACCGCCAACTACATACTTAAAAATTATTCACGAGATACCGCATCACTTCTGGCTTTCCTAGACCAACTGGATCACGCATCACTCGCGGCCCAACGCAAGCTAACAATCCCATTTATCCGTACTCTGATCACATCACATGACTAATATGTATGGAAACATTGGGGGGATCAGCATATTATTGTCCTCGTTTGCGCATGGTTTTTCTATTTCATGGATGACATCCGGTTCGAAAAGCAACTCGTCCGATATATATGCCTGCGCCGCCGGGGCAAACTAAAAGCAACAAGCCCCATATAACGACAAATAAATCAGGGGGATTTGGATATGACTACAGTATCTGCAAAGACACCATCAGTAATTCTCGCGTTGGTTATTACCGCCGTAATAGCCATCGCCGGCTGGATTAGTTACTTCTTCGCCCAACAAGAAGCATCTAAGTACCAGCAACAAGTGCAACAAATTGCATCCGGAGACTACACCCGGGACGAGATACAAGCTGCGCTAATAGCTAAAAAAACATCGGAAATAAGCGAGGCACTAGAAAAAAGAGCCCAAGCTTCCGCAGAACAAACAGCTACCAGCAAAACTGTTACACCTCCGGCAACCACTGCCACACAGGCTCCATCTGCACCACCTTCATCCACATCACCGCCCAAATACAACAAGCTAGTGATGGCAGAACGGGAAAAGGCCTTGAAAGAGCTAGACTCCGCCAAAGCCAAGATAGGCACTGTTCTCAAACAAAAAGAGAGCGCAGTCGAAGAGGGTAAGAAGCTAAAAGAACAACTCTCTCAGGCAGCTGCTGATATTGAGAAGCTGAAACAAAGTGTGGAGATGGCACGCAAACAGGAATCGGATAAATTCCAGATGTTACGCCAGCAGTTGGAGCAGGAACTGGAGCAGAAACAGGTCACTATATCCCAGCTAAAAGATCGCATGACTGTAGTAAATGTAACTGCTGAGATCCTGTTTAGCAGTGGATCTGCCGTAATTAAACCAGAGGGACAGAAAGTTCTGGATCTAATTGCTGAGACTCTGAACAAACATCCGGACAGAATGATAAGCATCGAAGGTCACACCGACAATAAACCAATCGCCGGAGACTTAGCCTACCCGACCAACTGGGAACTCTCATCCGCTCGCGCAGCAGCAGCAGTGCGCTATCTTGAAGATAAGGCCAGGGTTGAGCCAACACGCATGCAGATAGTCGGGCACGGACAACATAATCCAACCGCATCAAACGAAACCGCTGAAGGCAGAGCAACCAACCGCAGAATCGAGATAATACTGCTACCACCCAGCAAACTATAAGATCTATGGCGGGGCTTCGGCCCCGCCCTTCTTACTAATTTTCTTTGTTATGATCTGCGGCGCGCCTGCTCCAGACAAACACATAATTCACGCCACTCAGGACGGTGGTCGCCAGAGTCAACCAGATTAGCCCCTGCATTACCGCTGACGGGATAGCCAGAAGCCCCTGATTCAGCACTACCGCTAGTACCAGTACGATCTGAACCACTGTATTAAACTTGCTCAAAAGTGTTGGTGAAGCGTCCAGCTCAGCCACCTGAAAATTATAGACAAAAGCCCCAGTTACTATCACCAGATCACGCAGTATGACGACAAACACCAGCCATGTCGGGAGCAATTCCAGCCATCCAAGAGAGAGTATGGACAGAACCAGCAAAATCTTGTCTGCCAGTGGATCAAGCAACCCACCCAGACGGCTCTGCCAACCGTAGTGCTTGGCAAGATATCCATCCAGTCCATCGGAAATACCTGCGATGGCAAACAAAATAAGCGCTATGCCGAAATTGTGTTGCAACAGCATCCAGACCACAGGAATAGACAGAAAGATCCGCAAGATACTGATCGCGTTTGGAATATCTCTAACTTGCATATTTATTAAACTTCATATTTTTCTATTTTTAGTTACACCGTATCTGAATAAATTAAACAACAAAAACAGGCCGGACGATAATAAACCTCTTAGCTGTCAAGTGTAAATGGAGTCCAGTTTGCAAATCTGCCACATATGTCCCCACTAATATATCTGAAAGCCTGCCATGTTGGGTTTTCCTGCCGCCGATAAGATTGGTAGAATCCATCACTCCCAAAAACACATCCGGCCATAAGGTCGGCGCACCAACACATCAGGCCAGGAGCCGGTTAATGACCCGAGAAAGCAGCAAAGACTCCACAACGTCCATCAGCTACCGCGATGCAGGAGTAGATATTGACGCAGGCAACAACCTGGTAGAACGCATAAAACCTATCGTAAAAGACACTTTCAGGCCTGGTGTAGTCACAGGTCTGGGCGGGTTTGGCGCACTGTTTGAGCTGCCACTGGATCGTTACAAACAACCAATACTGGTATCCGGAACAGATGGCGTCGGCACCAAGCTGAAACTAGCTCTTAAGATGAACCGCCACGACACCATCGGCATAGACCTGGTGGCAATGTGTGTAAACGACATCATCGTAACCGGGGCAGAGCCACTATTTTTTCTGGATTACTACGCCAGTGGCAAGCTGGACATAGAGGTGGCAGTCAATGTTGTCAAAGGCATCGCTCAAGGCTGCAAGCTCTCTGGCGCTGCTCTTACCGGCGGTGAGACCGCTGAGATGCCGGGCATATACGGCGAAGGCGACTATGACCTAGCCGGTTTCTGCGTCGGCATCGTAGAAAAATCCCGAATCATCGAATCGGGTAGAGTAAAACCAGGCGATGCGCTGATCGGCATGGCCTCCTCCGGCCCACACTCAAACGGTTACTCACTAGTACGCAAGATTCTTGAGGTATCAAACTCCGATCTACAGCAGCCATTAGGAGACACCACATTAGGTGAGGCTCTGCTGGCCCCAACCACAATCTATGTGAAACCACTGCTTGAGCTACACAACAAGATAGACATCCACGCCCTGGCCCACATCACCGGCGGCGGTCTACCTGAGAACCTACCGCGTGTTCTGCCTGAGGGCACCAAAGCGATAGTCGATGCCGACTCATGGGAGAGGCCAGAGATATTCAAGTGGCTACAAAAGATGGGCAATATAGAAGAGTCTGAAATGCTGCGCACCTTCAACTGCGGCGTGGGCATGGTCCTGTGTGTATCTGAGCAGGACGCCGATACCGCAATGCAGACCCTTACCGATGCTGGCGAACAGGTATGGCGACTGGGTCGTATCGAAGAGTCCTCCGGCGACCCGGAGGTAGTGGTTACTTCCGGTAACGCGGCATGAGCGAAAAGCTCCAACTCGTTGTTCTAGTCTCGGGCGGCGGCAGCAACCTACAGGCAATCATCGAAGGCGCAGCATCAGACCTTCCGGTAGAAATAAAAGCAGTCATCAGCAACAAGGCTGAAGCATACGGGCTGGAACGGGCGAGCAAGGCTGGCATCGAGACTCGGGTACTGGACCACAAAGAGTTTGAAGATCGTGACAGCTATGACCTGGCCCTGGGTGATCTGATAGATGAGTACCAGCCAGGACTTGTGGTGCTCGCTGGATTTATGCGTATATTGACTCCAAGTCTAGTAAAGCGTTTCCACGGACGCATGTTCAACATCCACCCTTCTCTACTGCCAAAATTCCGCGGTCTGCATACCCACGAACGCGCTATCGAAGCAGGCGAAAAGGTTCACGGAGCCAGCGTTCACTTCGTAACAGAAGAGCTGGACGGCGGGCCACTGATCATCCAGGCACAGGTTCCGGTTCTTAAAGGCGATGACCCAGACACATTGGCTGCCAGAGTTCTAACCAAGGAGCACATCATCTACCCCACTGCTATTCGCATGTTCGCCGAAGGCTCAATTCGAATGGATGGAGATGGTGTATACCACAACGACGAACTACTCCAATCACCGATAATACTTGAAACAGAGACAGTCACAGAATAATGAACAGGGCGCGCCACATTGGAGTGTCGCTTTTTCTCATATGGATATGCCTTTTCTGCCTAGCTACCACCTCATCCGCTGAAAGCAGCGTAAAGCTCCAATCGTTCACCGCAGAGTACCAACTAAAACGTGGCCACATGATCATCGGCAAGGTAACAACCAGTTTAAAACTGGAAACCGATGGCCGGTACACCTACACATCAATAACCAAGCCGGTCGGAATAGTCGCCGCATTCAGTAAAGATGTCATCACAGAAACCAGCCAAGGCAAGATCGCTGGCAAACAGGTCATTCCATCCAGTTACTACTTCAACCACAAACGTAAGAAACGCCCAAGGCTTAGAAAACTACAGTTTGACTGGTCGACAAACAGAGTAAGCAGCCTTACCTCTTCACCCAAGTGGAGCATACAAATCCCCAAAGGAACCCAAGACAAAGCCAGTCAACTGCTAAACATAATGCTAGCGATAAACCCAATCATCAGAAAAATACAAATCAACATCGTTGATAAACAACAACTAAAAAACTATCAGATAACCGCTGTCAGTAATGAGCAAGTTCAGGCAGGCGGAACCGACTACAAAACAATAAAGACCCAAGAATCAAAAACCGGCCAACCACCAAAAACCACATTCTGGCTTGCGCCAAAGCTGAACAACCTACCGGTCAAAATCGAAAAGAAAGAGAAAAAAAAGACATTTACCATGACACTGGCGAAATATACTCAGGGAGGAGTTGGTTCAAATTAGCTCAAAACAGACTCTTTTGCTAAGTCTGATAGTCTGGTAATCTCCACAATAAGTAAGGATATAAAAATACGATAGGATGCGCTCCCCAAGAAGGTATTCATCCTTTCTTAATCTAAATGAGAATAATTATACTGGCAACATAACACAATATTGGTGTCGGCGTCATAACTCAATATGTGTGCTGGCTACATAATCAACTGTTGAACTAAACCGCTGCGCGGTAGCCTCTCTCCAGC
>RRYU01004919.1_pt1 | contig 46150 bp, 45 predicted proteins | sample 2162651 | NCBI WGS metagenome assembly RRYU01 (sample SAMN10267283, study PRJNA491782) | microbial mat metagenome | isolation source: biomat in the production well | place: Japan: Minami-Kanto gas field, natural gas well KTG3 | collected 2017-06
GGTCCATATCCCTGAGGTCCATATCCCTGAGGTCCATATCCCTGAGGCCCATATCCCTGGGGTCCATATCCCTGGGGTCCATATCCCTGAGAGCCATATCCAGGGCCGTAGCCTGGCGCACCACCGTAGCCGGACTGAGGATAAGCGCCGGGTTGCCCGTATTGCGCTGGAGGATAGCCTGCCGGAGACTGGTTATATCCCGGGGAGCCAAAACCGGCGGGCGGCTGATTGTAACCCTGGCCTGGATAGCCCGGGACCTGCGCAGGGGCAGGCGCCTGCTGTGAATAGCCCTGGTTGGCACCGTACGGGCCCTGTCCATAGCTGGGGTTTGCCCCATAAGCCGGGGCCGAATTGTAGGAGGGCCCTCCGAAGCCAACGCCCGAACCCTGATCAGGTCTGTTGCCACCGGATCGCGGACCACCGCTGCCCATGCCAAAGGCCCATACGGTCGTAACCGCACTCAGACTGGCGGCGGTCACCAGTACTACCAAAGCATGGCGCATACGAAAATCACTCATTTACATCCTCCATATAATCATAGTTTCCCCTGAATCAGGGCAAGCCTATTTTACCAACAACTGGGTGCGGGCATGGACTTGTTTTTACCCATCGCCGACATAACCTGATAAGAATGAACAACTGTTGCGGGAATGGGCATTGAACGACTTGGAATTTTTCCGGCGCATCCGCAAAATGATCGGCCGTCACAGCCGACACCTGGGCCGGCGCTGCCTTTTGATCGAAGTCCTGTCCGATGAGGCCGTGCTGGTTCTGCGCTACCAGGACGGGTCGCCATTGATCCAGGGCGATCAATTCGGACACGCCGTGCGCAGGACGGCTGAAATCGTCGAAGTGCCTGTCTTCACAGGCCAGGGGCGGGAACAGCTTTCCGATGAGGTATTGGAGCTACTGTCGGCCTTCGAGAATCGGGCGGCCTGAACAGGGTGATTCGTCAGTACTGACCTCAGCCGCATGGAACAAGCCGCCGGGGCGGGCGTTCGCTACAGCCCAGCAGGAGAAAGACGCGCGGATATGCTGAGGAATATCCGCTAATATCTGGAACACTTCCCCCTTGCGTTGTAGATTCATACATAATCCGACAGCCCCCTGCAACACCGCCACGGGCCATGCCAGCGGCGCCAAACCGCATTATTTTGAACTGACAAAGGTTTGATCATGCATAAACTAGTAGATCTGCTTGCCGATCGTTTGCAATCGGTAAAGGAAATTATGCCGTGGGACATGCAAGAGAGGATGGAGGACAACCCCGATCTCCTGGTGCTCGATGTAAGGGAACGCGATGAATTCGACACCATGCATGTAGCCAACAGCCTTAACGTGCCGCGCGGAATCGTCGAGTCGGCCTGCGAGTGGGGATACGAGGAAACCGAGCCCGAGTTGGTGCAGGCGCGTGAGCGGGAGGTCATCATTATCTGCCGGTCCGGCTATCGCAGCATATTAGCCGCCTTCAACCTGCAACTGCTGGGTTTCCAGAACGTGTGCTCCCTGCGTACCGGATTACGCGGCTACAACGACTACGAGTTGCCCCTGGTGGATCTGGAAGAGAAGCCAGTCGACATCGAAACCGCCGATGCCTTTTTCGTGAACAAGATATTACCCGATCAACTGCAGCCGAAGGATGAATGAGGCTGCAGCGCTCGGCGGTTTCTAAACCTGGTGCGTGCCGGAACAGCCCCCGTTCTCAGAAACAGCCGCCTGCTTTTATCAGGGCCTCCATCTTGACCAGATCGTCCCGGGTATCGACGCCAGGGCCGGGTTCCCGCACCGCGCGGCTGACATGGATGCGTTCCCCATTCCACAGCACCCGCAACTGCTCCAGTGACTCCGCCAGTTCTATCGGTGACGGGGTCCAGTTCACGTAGCGGCGCAGGAATCCCGCACGATAGGCATACAGGCCGATATGCCGGCGAAAATCCGTACCTTCCGGCAGGGTCTGTCGGCCATGCAGGAATTCATCCCTGTGCCAGGGTATGGGGGCACGGGAGAAATACAAGGCGTAGCCTTGCGCATCCGTGATCACCTTGACGATGTGCGGATCGAACAGCATCTCCCGCTCACTGATCGGTGCCGCCAAAGTGGCCATGGCCACCGCCTGATGTTCCTCCAGGTCTTCCGCCACCTGGTTGATCAGGGCCGGCGGCATGCAGGGCTCGTCGCCCTGCAGGTTCACCACGATGGTATTTTCAGGCCAGGCCAGTTTCTCCAGCACCTCGGTGATACGCTCCGATCCGCTGGCATGATGAGCACCCGTCATGCACACATGTGCGCCCAGTCCATTGGCGAAGTCAGCAATTCGCTGATCGTCCGTGGCGATCACCACCTCTTCTGCCGCACTCTCGCAGGCGCGTTCATACACATGTTGCAGCAGGGGTTTGCCGGCAATGGGCAGCAAGGGCTTACCCGGCAGGCGGGTTGAGGCATGGCGCGCAGGAATGACTAGCTTGAATTGCATCGACGAATCCACCTCGTTGTCGGCATCTCTGACATAACGGACCTCAAGCGGCCGGCACCTCTTCATCCGCCGCCAGGACGCGTGCCTCATCCTCCAGCATCACCGGAATACCGTCCCGGATGGGATAGGCGAGCCGATCGCCGCGACAGATCAATTCCTGAGCCCCCTTGTCGTAAAACAATTTCCCCTTGCAAACGGGGCACACCAGAATATCCAGCAGATTTTTATCCATCTCGTTTCAAACCCTCCAGCAATTGGTCCAGACGCCGCACGAAGCGCTCATCGGGCACGGCCCGGACCGGGACGTACCAACAGTCCGTGTCGGCCCAGGCGGTGCATTTCACCGCATCCTTTTCCGTCATCAACAGGGCTATGCCCTCCCTCCGCTCCAGGTCAGCCGCCTGGAAGGCATGGTGGTCCGGATAGGCCCGTTCCGTAACCTCTATCCCCAAACCCCGCAACAGGCCGAAAAAACGCCCCGGGTTACCGATGCCCGCTACTGCGGTCACCCGAATATTGCGAAAACTCTCCAAGGGCCGCACATCCTCAGGATCACGCAGGCGCAGGGCATGCTCGGCCTGCAGTTGCATGCCCATCCCCGCTCCCGGCGCGCTGCCGTTGTACAGCACCAGATCGACGGATTTCAACCGAGATTCACGTTCGCGCAGGGGGCCTGCAGGCAGGCAGAACCCGTTGCCAAGGCCGCGGACCGTATCGATCACGGCAATTTCCAGGTCGCGTCTCAGGCCATAGTGCTGCAGGCCGTCGTCGGCGATCAACAGATCACAGTCCGTCTCCTGCAGCAGACGCAATCCACTGTCCACCCGCTTCGCACCGGCCATAACCGGTGCGCCGGTGCGCCGGGCCAGCAATACCGCCTCGTCACCGACTTCGGCCGGATCACTGTCGGGATATACGCTGCGTGGCCAATCCCTGGCCTTGCCCCCATAACCTCGGATCAGGATGCCCGGCTTATACCCCAGACCACGGGCATGCCGGCACAACCAGACGGTCAGCGGCGTCTTGCCCGTGCCCCCCACCGTGATATTGCCCACCACGATGACCGGCACCGGCAGGCGAGCGCTGCGCAGCAATCCGCCCCGGTAGGCCTGCCGGCGCAGCCAGGCGACCAGGCAGAACAGCCAGGACAGGGGCAACAGGGTGAAGGCGACGAGGTTTCGCCCATCCCAGTAATGATCAATTCGCTGCACGCGATGTCTTTGCGGCCTCAGCCATCCTCGTCCCGGGCGGTGCTGAAACTGATCTGAAACAGGCCCGCTCGGCTGGCCGCCTCCATGGCGGAGATCACCGCCTGATGCGGGGTCCTGGCATCCGCGCTGATAATGACCGGGATGGCCTCACGTCCATTGAGCGCCTTCTTGAGCGCCCGCGACAAGGTGTCAGTGCTGGTATTGATCACCTCGTCCTGGTTCACATAGTAGCGTCCTTCCCGGTCGATGCTCAGGTCGATACTGACGGGCCGCTCGTCAGCTGTGGGATCGTCTGTGGATTGGGGCAGCTCGATTTTCAGTTCGGAATACCGGTCGAAGGTAGTGGACACCATGAAGAAAATCAGCAGCAGAAACACCACGTCGATCAACGGCGTGATATTGACATCCGGCGAACGCCGATGGCGTGAACGCATATCGGTGGAATTCACTCCCCGTCCTCCTCGCGTTCACCCTGCATGATTTCCACGATCTTGAGCGCCTGTTCCTCCATGCCGATGGCCAGGCGGTCTACCCGACCAGAGAAATAACGGTGGAAAATTACACTGGGAATGGCCACCGACAGGCCGGTAGCAGTCGTGATCAGCGCTTCGGAGATACCCCCTGCCAGCACCCCTGGGTCTCCGACACCGGTGCTGGTGATGACGGTGAACACCTTGATCATGCCGATGACCGTACCCAGCAGGCCCAGCAAGGGCGTGATGGAAGCAATGGTGCCCAGGGTATTGAGGTAGCGTTCCAGTTCGGAAACCACCTGGCGGCCGACCTCTCCCACCGCTTCTTTCATCACCTCACGGGAATGGCCGCGGTTTAACAGTCCTGCGGCCAGGATGCGTCCCAGCGGTGAACCGTCCCGGATCTGGATGATGCGTTCCCGGGTCATTTGCCCGTCCTTGTACCAGGTCAAGACCTTAGCGCTCAGTCTGCCTGGAATCACCCGCTGTCTGCGCAGGGTCCAGAAGCGTTCCAGGATGATGGCCATGGAGACTATGGAACATGCGATGATAGGCAGCATGAGCCAGCCGCCGGCTTTGACCAGTTCGAACACCCTTTAAACCCCGCTGTACCGTTTCTAGGTTCAATGATAACCGGATTGCAGCAGTTCCAACACCGGCGTTCGATGTGACCAATATCGGCGCCTGGCCAATCGATACAGAATTGGGCGGGGAAGTGGGCCGGATGCGGGGAAAGACCATTCGATGGCGCCCGTATCCGCGCTGTTCAGGGTAAGGGCGCCCGTGTCCCTGGCGCGTTGCACAACCCAGGGCCGGGGAAAGCCGTAGCGGTTGCGGTAACCGGCGGCAAACAGTACATATTCCGGCCGTACGGCGTCGAGAAAAAGCCACGAACTGGAAGTGGCGCTGCCATGATGCCCGGCTACCAGGACCTGGCTGGGCAGATCTTCGCCCTGCCCGGCCACCAGGCGTCCCTCCACCAGCGCTTCCGCATCGCCGGTGAGCAAGACTCCGGCAGCGGCATTCGACACCTTGAGTACACAGGAACGGTTGTTGCTTTCTTCCGGCAACGGCTGCTGTGGTTGCAACAGTCGAAAATCCACCCCATCCCAATGCCAGTCCATGCCGGCAAGACATTGCCCGGCAACGCCATCTCCCAGCTCACCGGGCTCGCCGCTGAGCACCCTGTCCACGCGCACCCCATCGACCAGGCCCTGAACACCCCCGGCATGATCCTGATCCGCATGGCTAACGATGAGTGTATGCACACGCCCGATGCCGCGTGCGCGCAGGAACGGCACGATGACCGCACTGCCCGTGTCGAAACCGCCGGGGAAGGCCGGCCCCGTATCGAACACCAGCACATGTGCATGAGTCTGAACTACCGCAGCCAGACCCTGGCCCACGTCGAGCAGGGTAAAACGATATTCGCCCGGAGCCGGCGGCTGTGGCGGCAGGCTGAACAGGGGCAGCATGAATATCAATCCGGTCCACCTGCCCGGCAAGCCCCGTGGCAGCAATAGCAGCGATACACCCATAAAAGCGGTGGCCCAGACCCACACCGGTTGTTCCGGTAACAGCCAGGTGGACCAGGGATGATCCGCCACCAGGACGAGTAGTCCATAGGTCTGGTTCAGCAACCAGGACACGCCATGCACTGGCGCAGACCAGTCGAATACCAGGGTCAGGACCACACCACCCAGTACCATGGGCAGCAGGATGGTGAACAGAGGCACGGCGAGCAGATTCACCAAAGGGGCCGCTGGCGCGATGCGCCCGAAAAACAGAAACAGCAGGGGCAGCAAGCCCAGGGCCACCAGCCACTGCGCCCGGCCCCAGCGCCAGGCCGTACCACCTTCCCCCACCCGTCGACTCATGCCGAACAGCAACACCGCGACCGCCCCGAAGGACAGCCAAAAACCGGGAGACAGGCAGGCCAGGGGGTCCAGCAACAAGACCAGTGCGAGAGCAATGGACAAAGCCGCCGCCGGCCGCATGGTTCGGCGCAGCAGAATCGCTCCGAACACCAGGGCCAGCATGATCAGGGCGCGTTGGGTGGAGATGGCAAACCCCGCCAATGCCGCATAGCCGACGGCCGCCAGCAGTCCGGCCACCGCTGCGGCCCGGTCGGCGGCAAAACCTTGCGCCAGCCGGGCACTGCGGCGCCAGAACCAGCGCAGCATGAAGAAAGCCAGACCTGCCATGATTCCCACGTGAAGACCGGAGATGGCGATAAGATGATTGGTGCCGGTACGCATCAGCACTTCCCAGTCATGCCGTTGGATACCTGCACGGTCACCCAACACCAGGGCGGGTATCAGGCCCGCCGCCGCGCCTTGCAGATTCAAGGCGGTCAATGCCTCGGCCAGACCCTGGCGCAGCCGGTCCACGGAATGCCCGGCATCGTCCACGCGTTGGTTGATTTCGGCACGGCGCACATAGCCGGTAGCGCGGACACCCTGGCGGAACAGCCAGCCCTCGTAGTCGAATCCACCGGGATTGGCGAAACCATGGGGAGCTTTCACCCGGATCCGCAGGCGCCATTGTTCGCCGCTGCGTATCGGCGGGGCGTCACGGTACCAGTTCAACCTCACCCGTCCACTGAAACCCGCATCCCCCACTGCCGCCACATCGAATAGAAAACGCTTGCCCTGACCCCGCACTTCGGGCATCCCGACCACCTGACCCACGACATCCAGATCACGCCCTTCCAGGTGGGCGGGCAAGGCATGGTTCAGCATCCAGCTGGCATGGCCCCAGGCCCACACCAGGCCCAGCAGCAGGGGCGGCAGCCAGCGCAGGCGCAATGCAGGAATAATCGCCGCAACAATGACGGAAAAAAACAAGCCGGGTGAGGGAAGTTCCGGGACCAGTTGCAGCAGGCAGACCCCCAGCGCAAAGGGCAAAGCGGCCCGATGCAGGTTCAAACTGACTGCATTGGCACTACCACCTGTCAATTTTTTCATCAATGCCATGACTCGGGCCATGCATCAGCAGGACAGGCCGCTACAATGTGTCGAGGATGAGATTTGAATGCATGGCTTGAGCATCAGGCACTGGCGCATCGATCTGACCCGTGCTTCAATCCATTCAGCGACATCAACCATAATCACGGGTCAGGCCCTCTCCTATCCATGCCGAAACACCTGATCAAACGCTTCACGCCGGATCATGACAAGATCCGCAATCACAAGCACCTGCAGGTATTCGGCAGCCTGCTGCACGACCCCAATCTGTGGCATCTGAACCGCCGCTCCGCAGCCGGGGCCTTCGGTGTGGGTCTGTTCATGGCTTTCGTACCACTGCCCTCACAAATGCTGCTGGCAGCAGCAGCAGCGGTTATACTGCGGGTCAACCTGCCCCTTTCCGTGGCCCTGGTGTGGATCACCAACCCCATCACCATCCCCCCCATGTTCTATTTTGCCTACCGGGTAGGTGCGGCGGCACTGGACCACGAGGCACAGGCGCTGGAATTCGAATTGACCAGCGAGTGGCTGATGCACAGCCTCAACGACATCTGGGCACCGCTACTGCTGGGCTGCCTGGTCTGCGCCTCTGTATCCGCGGCCATCGGCTATTTTGGTATCCACGGCCTGTGGCGGCTGCACATCCTGATTCACATGAAAAAACGCAAGCAGAGACAGTTGGCCCGGACCCAGGACGATCCACAACCGCAATAGACCGCAGCAGCCTCGCCTGGTTTTTCAGGTAGCCGAATCCGTCTTGCCACCCGCCTTATGCTGCTGCCTCGCGCATAATCTGCTGTTGCTTAGCCAATCTCCTGGCTGCCTCAATTCAGCTTCATCAAGTGCACTTTCGCCGTTGGCATCAATCCTTATTAACGCGCTTCCCTGCCTTGGCCTTTGTCTCGTGAGATAGCCGTCTTTGTCGAGTTGACCGTCACCCTTCGCATCGGTGATCGATAGCTCCCCCCATGCACTTGGACCCATATGTTCAACACCCTGGCTTTTCATGCATTGCTGCAGGAACGTCTAGTTCAGGTTTTTTCCGCCATAATGCCGGACTGTCGCCTACCAGAGTATGGCGCAAATACATCTGTGTACCATTACATCATGCCATGCGCTGCGCAATGCACAAACGCTGCACCAAACCTGCCCGTCCACGTTATTATTTCAGCACACATTCCCTTAGCTGGTCTTTCTACCGGTCCTTAGTCTCCGGCATTCTGGCATGAGGCGGGTCTTCACTGGAAAGAGAATCGAGATGCAGCAGACAGTTGAAGGACATTCCATGACAACCGGAGATATCTACACTCCACCCTGCATGCCAACCTGAGCCGTGTGATGCGTGGACAGGATCGGAATATTCGTAAACTCGTGGCGGCCCTCACGGTTGGCGGAAACGTGCTGCTGGAGGATGTTCCCGGCACGGGCAAGACCACCCTGGCAAAGGCACTGGCCCAGTCGATCGAGGCCCAGTTCAAACGCATCCAGTTCACTCCGGATCTGCTGCCTTCGGATATCCTCGGCGTGTCCATCTATACCCGGGAGGAGCAGTCGTTCCGTTTTCAACCGGGTCCGATATTCACGCAGATTCTGCTGGCCGACGAGATCAACCGCGCCTCGCCCCGTACCCAATCGGCATTACTGGAGGCAATGGCCGAAGGCCAGGTCAGCATCGAGGGTGAATTGCGCCCTCTGGGTTCGCTCTTCTTCGTCATCGCCACACAGAACCCGGTGGAATACCATGGCACCTATCCCCTGCCGGAAGCTCAGCTGGATCGCTTTGCCATGCGTTTCAGTCTGGGCTACGTATCCCTGGACCAGGAGACAGAAATCCTGAATACCCAGGAGCGCGGCCATCCCCTCTCCGAGCTGAGACCCTGCACTTCAGTGGAACAAATCCTGCGATTGCGCAAAGCCGCACAGGAGATTCGGGTGAGCGACCGCCTGCGCCGCTATGTGGTGGAAGACTGCCTGGAAACTGAGATGCACCGTGGAGGCGATTTCCGCCATGCCTTTACGGGCCTCCCGGTTAGTATATGCCAGCGTGCCGGTTCCGAATCCGGCAAACCACCCGTTTCTTGTGATTTCACCCCATATATCAATATGGCACCTCAGAAATTGCTGGCTGTACAACAACCTCGTTACATGATTCCGTTGTCATCTGGGAAGAGAACGAAATACACTTGGAAGGATCATGATTGCACTGGAAACCATCGTTATATTCTTCTCTGCGTCAGTCGCTTTGGGCCTCGCACCTGGACCTGACAATATATTCGTGCTGACGCAGTCCGCACTGCATGGCCGCAGCGCAGGCTTGATCGTCACCATCGGGCTTTGCACGGGGCTGCTTGTGCACACAGCAGCTGTGTCCCTAGGGGTTGCCGCTCTATTCGTAAACTCAGCACTGGCCTTCAACGTGCTCAAGAGCGTTGGTGCGGCCTATTTGTTGTATCTTGCCTGGCAGGCGTTTCGAGCCGATGCATCCGACATCCCGCAGAAGGGAAATCCACAGACCGGTTTCTACCGCCTCTACGCACGAGGCATCATCATGAACATCACAAATCCCAAGGTGGCGATCTTTTTCCTCGCCTTCCTGCCCCAGTTCGCGGACCCCTCCCGGGGTTCGTTGACAATGCAACTCATGTCGTTTGGAGCAATATTCATCCTGGCGACCTTGCTGGTGTTCTGCACGATCGCAGTCTTTGCGGGCTTGATCGGCGACCGACTGAAGAGATCGTCCCGGGCGCAAATCGTCTTAAACCGTGTGGCAGGAGCCGTCTTCGCAGGACTTGCCCTGAGGCTTGTGACCATCGAGCGCTAATACCTTGTCGGATCAGGCTACAAGCCGGGGCCAATCTGAGAGGATGCTATTGGTCCCTTTCGTTGGTCTTGACGAAATAAGTGGTCTGCACGAACCCAAAGTCATACGCGATGGTACGTACATGGGTTAACAGAACGTCCTGATCTCCTGAACACTCCTTACTTTCGATCCAGGAGGAAGAGCCACGTTGCACCTGCAGAAAAACTTGACTGAAACCTTGAGGATTGACAGGGAAAAAGAGTCAGGAGCAACCGGTACTTGATATACTTTCAGCCGAAGAAAGTTCAAACTGTTACTCATGAAATCCCACACTGACATGCGTCTCCTGGTCTTCCTGGCCTGTGTGATCCTGGTCACCGCCTGTCAAACCGGCGGCAGGCCGATGGAATCCTATCCAACTGCCGCTCCACTGCATGAAATAGAACTGCTCCAGGAAATTTTCATCCCGCCCAATGCAGCACGGGCGTTTTTTCAGAACGGGGTTCAAGTCCCTAAGAAGGATCGATACGAGCCCCACTGCGAGTTCGAAATATCCACCGTTTCAGAGCAATCGCAACGGGTTGCACCGGATACATTCACCATTGCTCGGGTGACGCGGCGCAGGGTAAGCGACGAAGATGCGGGCATACCGATTCGGATCGGTGTCTTTGGCAGCCAGGATATCTTCCATGAGACTCATCTATGGTTGAACTCGGAGAGCCAACCTGGAGTACGCAAATTGATATGCCGCAGTTGGACCCAGCATCTGGGCCAGGGTGGCTTTCTCTCGATCAGGCAGATGCAGGCGGTCCTCGGGGACAATTTCCTATTTAGATAAGGATTTGATCCGTGACCTCCATGGTCAAGACCTGGGGCCATTGTGCTCCTGTTCACACGGATTTGTGCAGTGCACAATAATGCTTGACCGATGCGGTTGATTCTATTATGCTGCACTGCAACATATGCTAGATCGCATCGACCGGGAGAACCGTTATGGAAACCATGCAAGACAACTGGAACCTGCTCAACGAATACACCCGCAAGGGTTACCAGAGCCTCGTCCAACTCGGCGAACTCAATGCGCGCACCATGCAGCAGTTGGCAAGCCACCAGATGGACGCCATGAACCTGTTCCTGGAAAACGGCGCCCGTCAGTCCGAACTGCTCACCCAGGCCAAAGACCTGAACGACCTGCTTGCAGCAGAGACGGAGTTGTCCAGGGAATTCGGCGGCCGCCTGATGGGTGTGTTCCGGGAGAACCTGGAACTTGCCGACGAAGCGCAGAATAGCTACCGCGCCTTGTTTGAAAATGGCCTGGGGGATGCTGCCGAAAAGACAGCTGGGATGGCCCGGTAAACCACCCGCAACTTCTGCGCTGCGGCATCTGCCGTACCCCAGCACTGGATCAAGTCTGTGCCGGCCAGGGAAGGCCTTGTTCAGACCTCGTAAGAGGGCAAATCGCCCAGCCTTGGCTCCCGCAACCGAGGATTATGGGGCATATCGACCCCACGTGTATTAACTTAATCACAGAACAGATAGTCAACGTCATGTCATATCAAAAAAGAATCGACGATATGGTCGGCAAGCATGTGGCCGAATTCCAGGTGGAATTCACCCTTGCAAGACAACTGGCGCAACACGTCAACAATACCGCGATGCCCTACGGCTATCCGATCGAAGTGTACCGTCCGATGCACATCTGCAGCCGACCCAAGCGCAGGCGCTTCATCGCGCGCAGCGGCGGCATATTGAGCAATGGGGTCCCGAAGATATTACGGACGCAATTGATCGATCAGTATATTCTTGGAGTGTACAACCCGGTACACGCCTGATTCCGCGCTTTCACGCTACCCCTCCCCTGCTGCCACGCATCAAGCGCTGTAGTCATACGCACAGCTTGTAAAAGCCAGCAGCGGCGGGGCCGGTCCTCTGGCTTAGCCGGCAATGGGTTACATCTACAACACCCCATCGCGCAATTCCAGAATACGGTCCATGCGCCCTGTGATACTGGTGTCATGGGTCACCAGGATGAAGCTGGTGCCGACCTCCTGATTGAGTTCCAGTATCAATCCATAGACCTGCTCGGCGCTGCGCCGGTCCAGGTTGCCGGTGGGTTCATCCGCCAATACACAGGCGGGCCGGTGCACCAGGGCGCGTGCCAGGGCGGCGCGTTGACGTTCGCCACCGGACAACTGCGATGGCTTGTGGGCCAGGCGCTGGCTCAGACCCACCCGTCCCAGCATATCGGCCGCTGTTTCCTTGGCCGGCTGCACACTCTGGCCACCGATCACCAGGGGCATGGCCACGTTTTCCAGGGCGCTGAGTTCTGGCAGCAGGTGGTGGAACTGATAGACGAAACCCAGGGCGCGGTTACGCAGCCGCCCGCGCGCCTTCTCGCCCAGGTGATGCAGATCCTGCCCCTGCAGCCGAACACTGCCGCTGCTGGGTCGGTCCAGGCCGCCCAGGCAATGCAGCAGGGTGCTTTTACCAGATCCGGAAGCGCCGATAATGGCGATGCGCTCGCCGGCGGCCACATCAAGGTCCACGCCGCGCAGCACTTCCACCTCCAGGCTGCCCTGACTGAAGGTCTTGCTCAATCCCCGGGCGGACAGTACCGGCGCCTGCTCATCATTCATAGCGCAGGGCCTCCGCCGGTTGCACCCTGGAGGCTCGCCAGGCCGGGTACAGGGTGGCCAGCAAGGCGATCACGAAGGCGCTGACACCGATCAGGCCCACATCGCCCCAGTGAATCTCCGACGGCAGCTTGCTTATGTAGTAAATGCTGGGGTCGAGGAAACGCACACTGAACACCTGCTCTATCCAACCCACGATGTCCTCCACATTCATGGCCAGCAGCACACCCAGCACCGTGCCCAGCAGGCTGCCGATGAATCCGATGGCGGTGCCCTGTACGATGAAGATCCACATCACGCTGCCGGGGGATGCGCCCAGCGTACGCAGGATGGCGATATCGCTCTGTTTGTCGGTCACCACCATGACCAGGGTGGAGACGATATTGAAGGCGGCCACCGCCACGATGAGGAACAGAATGATGCTCATCATGCGTTTCTCTGTCTGCAGGGCACTGAAGAAGTTGCGGTGATTCATGGTCCAGTCGCGCACCTGGTACTGACCCTTGAGGGACCAGGCCAGTTCCCGGGACACCTCGGGTGCGCGCCACATGTCCTCCAGCTTGAGACGGATTCCGGTCACCGCATCGCCCAGGCGCAGCACTTTGGAGGCGTCTCGGATGTGCACCAGGGCCATGGAGCGATCGTATTCCCCCATGCCCACCTCGAACAAGGCCACAACCCGGAAGCGTTTCAAGCGGGGCAGCAGGCCGGCCGGTGTCACGTTCAGCGCCGGTGTCACCACCGTCACCTTGTCACCCACCCCGACACCCAGGACATAAGACAGCTCTTTTCCCAGCACGATGCCGAAGCCACCGGCACGCAGGTCCTCCAGGCTGCCGTGAGTAATGGAATCCGGCACCTGGGACACCCTGCCTTCCTGCTCGGGATCGATGCCGCGCAGCAGTGCACCGCTGACATTCTGGCCATTGACCAGCATGCCCTGAATCTCCACATAGGGCGCACGGCCAATGACCTGCTTGTGCCACTTGGCCTGATCCATGACCTCCTGCCAGTTTTTCAAGCCGCCACGCTCCGCCGCAATAGTGGCATGTGAGGCCATGCCCAGGATGCGCTCGCGAACTTCCGTATGGAATCCGTTCATTACCGACAACACCACGATCAGGGCGATAATGCCCAGGGTGATGCCCAGCATGGACACAGCCGAGATAAAGCTGATGAAATTGTTGCGGCGTTTGGCGCGGGTATAGCGCAGGCCGAGATAGATTTCCCAGGGTTTGAACATGGCGGGCATTAGACCATAAAAACAGCATGTGTGATGAACGACTGAACATTCTATATCGGGATGAAGACCTGATAGCCGTGGACAAGCCGGCGGGCCTGTTGGTTCATCCCAGCATGATCGACCGCCGTGAAACCCGCTTCGCCATGAAAATACTGCGCGATCAGATCGGCCGCCTGGTCTACCCAGTGCATCGCTTGGACAAACCCACCTCGGGGGTGCTGCTGTTCGCCTTGTCCCCGCATGCAGCGCGGCTCATGTCCGGTCTGTTCGAGCAACGGCGGGTGCGCAAGACCTATTTAGCCCTGGTACGCGGCTACAGCTTGGACGAAGGACTGATCGATCACCCGTTGCGGGAGAAGCCTGATCGGATGACGGATAGGCGCACCCGCCGGGACAAAGCCGCCCAAGCCGCAATCAGCGCCTATCGCCGGCTGGCCCGGGTGGAGCTGCCCTATGCGGTAGACCCCTACCCCAGCGCCCGCTATTCGTTACTGGAGGTCCGGCCACAAACGGGCCGCAAACATCAGATACGCCGCCACCTGAAACACATCGCCCATCCCATCGTGGGTGATACCAGCTATGGTAAATCGCTGCACAACCGCCTGTTTCAGGAGCAGTTCGGCTGTCATCGGCTTCTGTTGGCCGCAACCGGCATGGCGTTTGAACACCCCGTCACCGGCGAGTCCATAGCGCTCCAAGCCCCGCCAGGGGACTGTTTTGGCGATTTACTGCGCAACCTGGACTGGCTGGAGTATCTACCCGGCATTCTTCAGATGTCCTGAATCAGACGGCGCATCAGCCATCCCCTTCCGCCTGCGCCGCATCAACCGCCTGGTCCAGGTCGGTTTCCGGGATCCCCATGGCCTTGGCCACGTCGGCCAGACTATATACCGGCTCGCCTGTGCTCGGATCGATGCTGCCGGGTTCGGCCCCCATGTCCTTGAGAGTATCGCGGAAGGTCTCCAGCATCATCTCGGATGTCTCCGGATGAGTGAACAAATAAGCGAAGGCCTGGGCCCATTGGGCATTGGAAGGATCAGACAAGACCTCGAAGGCCGCTTCCATAGAATCGAATGAATGTGTCATCGCCTTCTTTCCTTTTGTGCGTTTGTATATGACCGGAGCGGTGTGTCCGCTGCGAATTCATTGAGTCGATCCTACCTAAGCTGCTGCACTCCAACTGCAACCGGCCGTTGCGAGTCCCGAATCCATTCGCTCCACGAGCCGGCGTACAGGCGTACACCGCGGAAACCCGCCAGTTCCATGGCCAGAAGATTGTGGCAGGCGCTGACCCCGGAACCGCACAAACAGGCGAGCCGGTCATGGGAGTGACTACCTATGCACGCACGGTAGGCCGCATGCAATTCAGCGGCTGATCGAAACCGGCCATCCGGTCCTAAATTGGTCTGCAGGGGATGGCTGCGGGAGCCCGGGATGTGTCCCGCCACCGGATCGATAGGTTCCTGCTCGCCGCGAAACCGTTCGCCGGTACGCGCATCCAGCAGCAACCATTGCCGGGTTTCGAGGTTTTCCATCACCTGCCGGGTGCTCAGCAGCATGCCGTCATCCGGCTCGCCGCGCAATTCAGCCGCGCCGGGCAATTCCGGGGCCTGGTATTCCAGCGGCAGGCCGTCGCCGCACCAGGCCTGCCAGCCGCCGTCCAGCACCGCCACCTCTGTATGTCCCATCCAGCGCAGCAGCCACCAGATACGTACCGCCATGCTGCCTCCGCTGTCGTCATAGGCGACCACCTGCACGCCTTCGCCGATTCCGTGCCGGCCCAGCCAGGCACGCAACCGGCCAGGATCAGGCAGTGGGTGGCGGCCGCTTTCCGGAGTAATGGAGTCCGACAGGTCCCGATCCATGTGGGCATAGTGAGCACCAGGGATGTGCGAGACGGCATGCTCACGCTCGCCACGAGCGGTATCCGCCAGGTCGAATCGGCAGTCCAGTAGAACCCATCCCGGCTCCTGCAGGTGAGCTGCCAAGGCGGAGGTATCGATCAGTAGCTGATGCGTCATTGATCTGTCTGGGCCTTCTGAATCTGGATATTGAGCATGCGGATTGTGGCATTCATGGCGGCGAAAACCTGGTTGGAATGCACGCCGCGGGTGCGCAGGGTTTCACCTCCACCCAGATCCCAGGTGATGGTCGCCTCGGTCAGGGCACTGGTCTTGCCGCCCCTGGGGATGCGCACTTCGAAGTCCAGCAGTCCGGGCAGGCGGATATCGCGCTTGAGCAGCAGCTTCTTCATGGCGTTCATGAAGGCGTCGAAGCCTCCGTTGCCGGTACCGGCGGACAGCAGGATATCGTTATCGATGCGCACCTTGACACTGGAAGTGGATTCCAGTTCCAGACCACTGGTGATGGAACAATTGAGGATTTCTATGTGATCATAGTCCTTGCTCTCCAGCACCTCGGCAATAATGAAGGGCAAATCCGCGGAGGTGAGGCTCTTTTTGGAGTCCCCCAACTTCACCACCCGTTTGAGCACCTTGCCCATGTTCTTGTCACTGAGGGTGATGTCAAGTTTTTCCAGATTCTTGGCCAGTGAGGCCTTGCCGCTCATCTTGCCCAGGGCATAGCTGCGACGGCGCGCGAAACGCTCCGGCCGTAGGTCGGTGTGGTACAGATTGCCCTTTTTGTCGCCGTCGGCATGGATACCGCTGGTCTGGGTGAACACGTCCGCCCCGACGATGGGGGCGTTGTCGGCGATACGCTTGCCGGAAAAACTCTCCACCATACGGCTGACACACACGATATGCCGCTCATCGATGCCCAGTTGCAGGCCCATCCGGTCCTTGAGATTGACCACCACTTCCGCCAGAGAGGCGTTACCCGCGCGTTCGCCCAGGCAGTTCATGGTGCAGTGCACGGTAGCTGCTCCGGCCCTTACCGCCATCACCGCGTTGGCGGTGCCCAGGCCGTAATCATTATGGGGATGAAAATCGAATTTGCTCTCTGGAAATCGTGTGCACATGTCTGTGACGCTGTCGAGCACCTGGTCCGGGGTCATCACACCCAGGGTGTCAGGCAGCATGAAATGGACTATACCCTTTGTCTGCAGTCCCTCCACCAGTTGATAGACATAGCCTCGCGAGTCCCGATAGCCGTTGGACCAGTCCTCCAGGTACAGATTGACTGAGAGACCCTTGTCCCGGGCATAAGAAATGGTCTCGCGAATGTTTGCCAGGTGTTGTTTTAGAGAACACCCGAGCTGACTGTGGCAATGTTTCTCGCTGCCCTTGGCCAGCAGATTGAGCACGTGGCCGCCGGCCTGGCGGATCCAGTCCACGCTACGGTTTTGATCCACGAACCCCAGCACTTCCACCCGTTGCGCCAGATCGACACTCTCCGCCCAGGCCACGATATCGGCTACCGCCGCCTTCTCGCCCTTGGAGACCCGGGCGGATGCCACTTCCAGGCGGTCCACCCGCAATTGTTGCAGCATGGCCTGCGCGATGCTCAGCTTCTCCGCCGGGGAGAAAGACACCCCTTGGGTCTGCTCACCATCGCGCAGTGTGGTATCGAGTATCTGCACCTGCTGTTTCATGCGATGGTGTCCTGCATGAAATGCTTGACTGCGGCCTCGCTGGCATCCAGCTGAACGCATCGGGTCTGCTTGTCCATCAGTCCCTGCAGGGAAGCCGGGGGCGGAGCGTGCAGGCCGATGGCCTGAAATACGGCCTCGTCGAACTTGGCTGGATGCGCGGTAGCCAGGCACACTGCACCGGGCATGTCCTGGGCCGCCCTCACCCCCACGGCGGAGTGGGGATCCAGGATGTAAGCGCTGTCCGCATGGGTGGCGCGGATCTGCTCCAGGACCTGCGCCTCACTCACTGCCGCTGCGCTGAACAAGGCCCTGACCTCCCGCAGCTTGTCCTCCGGCACAGACAACTTACCCTGTTCCGCCATCTGCTGCATCAGACCACGGATGGCGGCCGGGTCTTCGCCCATGAGGTAATACAGGTAGCGTTCGAAATTGGATGCAATCTGGATATCCATGGATGGCGTCAGGGTCGGATGCACCTCACCCAGTTGGTACACACCGGTATGCACGAAACGGCTGAGTATGTCATTGCGGTTGGTGGCAAGCATCAGGCGATCCACGGGAAGCCCCATTCGGCTGGCCATGTAGCCGGCGAAGATGTCACCGAAATTACCAGTGGGCACGGAGAAGTTCACCCTGTGCGCCGGATCGCCGCCGCTCAGCCGGCCCCAGGCATAAAAATAGTAGACGATCTGCGCCAGCACCCGGGCCCAGTTGATGGAGTTGACCGCACCCAGCTGATAATCGTGTTTGAATTCCAGGTCATTGAACAGGCTCTTGACGATGCGCTGGCCGTCGTCGAAGGTACCGCGGATGGCGATATTGTGCACATTGGCGTCCAGCACCGTGGTCATCTGCCGCTCCTGTATGGGCGAGACCCGACCCAGGGGATGCAGAATGAAGATCTGGATGCGTTCCTTGCCACGCACACCAAAGATGGCGGCGGAACCGGTATCGCCGGACGTGGCACCGAGGATGTTCAGTCGGCCTCCTCCAGCCTCCAGAAAATGCTCGAACAGGTTGCCGAGAAATTGCAGGGCCACGTCCTTGAAGGCGGCGGTGGGCCCATGGAACAGTTCCAGGACAGGATGTCTGCCCGCATGAACCAGGGGCGTGATCTCCGGGTGGGCGAAGCCCGCATAGGATCGCTCTACCAGATCACTCAATTGTTCACGATCCAGGTCCCCGTCCACATAAGGCAGCATGACCTCCACGGCCAGTCGCTGAAATGACAGTCCGGCCCATTTGCGCAGTTCGTCCGCTGACACATGCGGGATGGATTCAGGCAGCAGCAGACCACCGTCAGTGGCCAGACCCATCATCACCGCCTGGGAAAAACCCAACGGCTCCACACCGCCCCGGGTGCTGATATAACGCATTTTCAAGAACCTCTCGGGATCACCGGTTTAATCCGGAATCTAAACGTTTCATGATCTCATAGGCGGACAATAAAATTAAATCCGTATGGATTCGGGGTTCACGGCACATCCGATCAGGCGATGTACAAGGTGGAGCAGGATGCCATGCAAGCCGCAATCCCACTTGACCCTCTATCAAAGCTGACAGACACTGGCGGGCGAATCAGTTGCTATTCAACGGCCGTACATGACCGCTTTCACCCCATAGATTCAGCCATATTCCGACAGTCTGCTCACACCTCATTGTCCTTTCCGTTCCGACCAATCGGTTGTCGATATCCATCCTTAAGAATGAGGGAAACCGCAAATTGGCACGCTACCGACCACCCGCGCCCAAGCCATCCGCCTATATCACCACGAGCGGCTATCGAGCACTACAGGCAGAGAGCAAGGCACTGTGGTGCCGACGCACGGAAGTGACCAAGGCACTGGCCGCCGCCGCGGCCGAAGGTGACCGTTCCGAGAATGCCGAGTACATCTACCGCAAGAAGGAACTGGGGGGCATCGACCGGCGCATCCGCTACCTGCAGAAACGCCTTCCAGCTCTAAAGGTCGTTTCCACCTCGCCAGACGACCGCTCCCGGATCTATTTTGGCGCCTGGATCACCCTGGAAAACCTCGCTGGAGGACTTGAGACTTATCGCATCGTGGGGCCCGATGAGACAGACCCCGCCCAGGGCCACATCAGCATGGACTCACCCATGGCCCGTGCCCTGATGCAGAAATCCCTGGACCAGGAGATCCGGGTGCAGACGCCTGCAGGTTACAAGGATTATGTGATAGTGGAGATTGAATATCCGCAAGAGTGACTTCCATTCCAGACCACATATTCCACCCTCTATATTGCTTCCTGGGAATATCACCCGCATCCCCATCTTGATATACTGCAAGGATAATGCAGTCCTTTCCTGCAGGGGGAATGGTCATGCGCGTCCCAAGGATTCAGGCAGGATATCGCAATCAGTAAACATTTCGACATATCGATTCCTATGACCCGATCCAAAGGCAATATGGCTGAACTTTGCGCCAGCATGAATGCCCTCGGCCAACAGCTTCAACTCAGTCTGGAAATGTCCAGGACGGACAAGCAGAAAAACCTGGTCATTATTCTCTATACCCATGACCTGAGCCTGTTCCAGAACATGCTGGTATGCACCGACACGAAACGCGCGCCCGATGCCAGGACCCTGGTTATGCAATTACTGGACGCCTCTTTCGCGACGGCCGCAGCCTGCGGCCATCGCAGACTGATCGACCACTTCTACGAGGCGGGTAACAAACAACGCATATTCCACCTCCGGGCCTACCAATCCCTGCCACGGGACGTAGGCGGCAAAATCTCCAAACTGTCCGGTTTTTATTTCGCCGATATTGCCGGACTCACTGACTACTACGCAAAACTGTACGGACTGGTGAACGTGGGCACCTCCCCTGTCACGCAATGCCACAGACTGTCAATCGTCTCCTGCGAGTGCTTGTTTCTGGTGATTAGAAGCGTGGTTGACTTTTTCCGCATCCGGGATCTTGACAAGGAGTACTACCAAAATTGGCAGCAGTTTCTACAGTTTGCCCAGAGTTGATATGGATTCGTCTCGACCGGACGTAGACGTCCACCACCTGCTCAACGCCCAGACCGGCCGTATAGGCTGGTCTGAATTGCAACGACTGTTTGCCCAGGGGCTGCTGTTATACGTGGCACCCGGCTTGGACTTGGTGGAAGTGGCGTCAGGCCTGGTAAAAAATGACAATGCCGGCGTGGAATCCTGGTTGCAACAGGGAAAACTGGCTCGTGTCAGCACCGCGCAGGCTAAAACCTGGCATGCGGATGGGACCGAGTTCTGGGCAGTGGTCACCGCGCCCTGGGTGCTGATTCAGGAAGTCACCGAAGCAGGCAAGCCTGTCTGACCCGTGCCTTTACGCCAAACCAATAACCGGTTGTTCGCCGGCATTGCATGATCGGCCTGCAATACCAGACCCAGTTCGCCGGCCAGGCGGTTCAGTGACTCGAAGTCCTTGATTCCACTCTGTGAGTCGCGCTGTTTCAGCCATTGGTCGAAGCGCCGATTGCTGTCGCTGGTATAAGCGCCCCGGTAGTTGAATGGTCCATACAGAGCAAAGGAACCATGCACGTCTAAAACCCGCGCCACTCCGCGAAACATGGCATGCACCGCCTCATTGCCCATGATATGAGCCGTATTCGCGCTGAACACCGCATCGAAACCCGGCTGCGGCCATTCATCCAGCGACACATCCAGGTCCAGGGGCGGAAGCACATTGTTCGCAGCCTCGTCCGCCATCCAGCGCAGTATGCCGGCATGGTTCTCACTCCGGTCGCTGGTCTGCCAGGTCAGATGAGGCATGCCAGGGGCGAAATAGACCGCATGCTGACCGGTGCCACTGCCAATTTCCAACAGGCGGCTTGCCCGGCTGAACAGGGGTCGTATGATCTCGAATATGGGCGTCCTGTTCTGCTCGCAGGCCTCGGAATAGGGTTTATCGTGCATCTTGCACCTCTGTTCGAACTGGCCGCGGACTCCTCTGCAAATAGTCAACCCGGCGTTTCCAACCCATTTCGTGGTAGGGGTGAGTTCATGTGTAAACCACACATCAATCTCCACCCAGCCAGTGAACTGGACTTTATAAACGGATAGGCGCCATGGATGATGAGCGACACGAGCGGCTGGTCTACCGCTTGCCCAAACCACCCCAGGCCGACGGCACTACGGCGATGGTCCTGACGTCGCTGGAGCTTCTCGAGCGCCAGAGCGCGTTCATCCCACCCCCACGGATCCACCGCCACCGCTACTACGGCGTGCGCGCACCCAACGCCGTTCTGCGCCCGTGCGGTCACCGCGCTGGTATCCCAGCAAGCGGTAGCCGAGCGTGCGGGCCATCTTCACCCATCTCGGCGAACCGCATCGATAAAACTCATCAAAAGGTCGAAAACTGGCGTTGAATCGCTTATCGCTGCCGCCGCTCGCTTATCCCTATCCCTCGGAGTATCTCCACCAAGCGAGCCCGATGCTGTAATCCTGTCCACCAATTTCGGGTCGGTCTATCCATCGGGTGCAACGCTGTGATTGCGAGTTCGGCGAACATCGGTCAGTTGCTCAGGATGCTGCCGCTGTACAAGTCACCGCAAGTTCCGCTTATAACTGGGTATCTTGGCGTTCAGCGCCTTGGAGAAGTTGGCGAACTCCATGGTCACGCTGGCTAGTTCGACGCCGTTGAAGTCGGCACCTTCGACATTGGCGCTGCGCAGAATGGCTCCGCCGAGCACGGCCTGGCTGAAGTCGACGTTGCTGAGGTTGGCGTTGCGGAAGTTGGCATCCTGGCCCGAGACATTATGCAGCCTGGCGTTGCGCAGATCGGCACCCTCGAAGTTGGCCAGGTTTACCACCGTGAAGCCCTCGGGTTGTGCGCTGGTGAGGTCGGCGTCGTGCAGGCTGGCCTTGGCTAGATTGGCATTGTTGAGATGACTGTCGCGCAGGTCGGCGCTGCAGAGGTCGGCCTCGCGCAGGTTGGCTTGGATGAACAAGGCTTTGGCCGCCATGACATGACACAGGTTGCTGTACGAGAAGTCGGTGCCGCGCATGTCGGCACCGCGCAGGTTTGCCTGTTGCAAATTGGCGTTGCGGACTTCGGCGTTGCGAAGGTCAGCACCCTTGAGGTTGGCCCGACTGAGATTGGCGCCATTGAACATCGCGGCTCCCGCCGCGCGGTCGGAGCCGGCGCGCACCCGAGACAGGTCGGCACCGTTTAGATTCGCATCGTTGAGATGGGCGCCCAACAGGAGCGCGCCGTGCAGCACGGCGCCACTGAGGTCGGCGCCGACCAAGTCGGTGAACTTCAGATTGGCGCCGGTCAGATCGGCCCCGACGAGATCGGCCCCGTTCAGGCGCATATAGCGCAAGTCCGCCCCCACCAGTGAATCGCCGTCAATGTTGGCGAGGATTTCGCCGGTCTGTTTGTGCTTGATCTGTAACATCGTGCCTCCTTCCGGATTCGCTTCCCGTGCTTTCGGTCTATTCGATCCTGAGCGGCTTGCCGGAAAACCCGTGCACCGGCCAGCCCAACTGCGGCGACGAGTCGTTTCTCCAGGTGCGGGGGCGATTTGCAATCGCAACAGCAATGGCGACGAATGCTTGCAAGGGATAGGAAGTCCAACCGCAGCAGAGGAAGTGTCCCCCCTTTGGAAGGCAGGGTCAACCCCGAGGATTCAGTCACAAAAACGGGAAAGTGGTAGTTGCGATAAAGGGGACAAATTTATTTTTGGCTGGCTATAGACGCATCTAAATTAATCTGTCCCCCCGTCCCCTTTTTCCCTTTGACTCCTCGAAAACTCCTCAAAAGGTCGAAAACTGGCGTTGAATCGCTTATCCCTTATCCCTCCTCTCCCCCGACCGGGGTCTTCCCGATCACTGTTTCACTTCATCAAGTTTGGTGAAATATCGTTGTGCCGCAGGGTGTAATGGAATGGTGATGCCTTCGCGTGCGGTTCGCGTTGACAGCAGCGCGATTCGCAGATTATCTTGAGCAAGTGCAGGTACCGATCTGAACAATCCATCCAACAACTGCTCTACCCGCACATCGGGCAGATCTGATCGGACAATGAGTGTGGCGGTAACGCTTAGTGTAGAGACAGGCTCATGTTGACCGGGATAGGTATTGGCGGCCAGTGTTGCCAATCGATTGACACCCTGCTGCTCCCTAATCTTTTGTTGAACATCGGCTGGCAATGACAACAACCTTGCCTCTCTCTGGGCCAACAAGCCCTGCAGGGCGTGAGCTGGTGCCTGCAGGGTAGCGAAGAAGGCATCGAGTTCACCTGCCCGCATCGCCTTTACCGCTGAATCCAGTCCGGATTCATGAATTTCCGCAAAATCCGGTAGACTCAGATCTGCGGCATCGAGCAAGCGTAGAGCATCCACACGGGTTCCCGATTCCGGCAGCCCCAAGTCGATTCGCTTCCCTTTCAATGCTGCCAGGCTGTCGATGCCGGCTTTGCCGGCTACCACCAACTGCAGGTATTCAGGGAATAATGCGGTTACTGCCCGAATCTCGGACAGACGACCTTGCTGTTTGAACAGTCCTTCACCATCGGCCGCGAGGGCGGTTATATTGCTTTGCGCGATGGCGATATCGACGCCGCCGGACTGAATCCGACGGCAGTTCTCCACACTGCCGTCGGTTGGATAATTGCGAACACGAAAACCCAGCCCTGTGGCATTTTTTTCCAGGGCCTTTATGTATCGGTAATAAGCCCCTTGGGAAGGGCCGCTTGCTGCACTCAGTATCTTGGCCTGCTGATCCAGTGCGCGTTCGATGCGTTTGACCGACTGGGTCAGTTCCTTGTCGATAATGGCCTGCTCGACACCGCCAAGGCGCGCTGACGAATGTTCGGCGAGTTCGCTGATTCGAGAAATGAGGCGTTGCGCCTTGGCCGCTTTTTCGGTAGTTGGCGGTTTCCGGTGCGCCGTCGGCATTGCCCGCCATATCCCCTGGCGCAGGGCATAAACCCGGCTGCCGTGCACGCGTAGTATGTCACCCACGCTGTTACCACCCTGGCGTATACCGTCAATGCCCTTCTCGGTGGCGCCAAGCAGAAAGGCCAGGGATGCGCCGTTGAGGCTGTCCCATTTGGTCAGGTCGAATGCCTCGCGGAATCGCAGCTGAAGGTTGAAGTACAGGGTCAAACGCCGGTCTCCAGTGTCGGAATCCTGGAAAGGTGAACTGCCCAGTCGACGCACTGAGACGAGTTCAAACAGATCTTTCCTGAACTCGTGGTCCAAGGCTTCGGTGATTTCACTGTGCAGGGATTCGACGCTGGGTTGACGATCACAGCCGCCGACAACAAGTGCCATCAAGGCAAGAAGAAAGAAAGCTGAGATCCGGTGCTTAGAAACCATGGACAGGAAGACTCAAATAACCCTGGATGACTAATGCGTTCAGCAGATCTATGAAGAAGGCGCCGATCATCGGAACGACTATGAAGGCCTGTGGCGAGGGTCCATAGCGTGCTGTCACCGCCTGCATATTGGCGATGGCCGTGGGTGTGGCCCCCATGCAGAAACCGCAGTGTCCTGCTGCCATTACAGCCGCATCGTAGTTTGCGCCCAGTGCCCTGAAGGTAACGAAAGCGGCGAATGCCGCCGTCACCAGAGTCTGAACCAGCAGAATGAGCAACAGGGGCCCCGCCAGATTCAGCAGCTCCCAAAGCCTGAGACCCATAAACGCGAAGGCGAGGGCCATCCAGAGGGTAAGGGTGCTGAGCAAATCCAAACTTTTCTCGTTGATGCGGTAAAGGTTTCGGATACCGAGCAGATTGCGCAGCAATACCCCCACGAACAGCGCCCAGATGAATGAAGGCAGTTTGACGGCAGCGTCCTTGAACAGTTCGTAGAGCATACCGCCCACCACAACACCAACCATGATCAGAAACAAGGTCCCCAGTACCGAAGGAGCTTGAATCGGATCAGTCGTCCCTTCGGGAGATGTTGTGCTTTCGTCTGTGTTTATACCGGGCTGCAGTTTGTATCTGGTGATAAGAAACTGGCTCACAGGTCCACCGAGCAGACCGCCGATGACCAGCCCGAAGGTCGCGCTCGCCACCGCCAGTTCGAGTGCGCCCGTCAGGTTTTGCACCTCGCTGAAGCGCTCGGCCCAGGCGGTGCCGGTGCCATGGCCTCCGGATAGGGTGATGGAGCCGGCCAGCAGTCCAATCGCAGGGTGCAGATCGAGCAGGTACGCAATCAATGTGCCGATCGCATTCTGGATCACCAAGAATACGGCCACCACGACCAGAAGAATCACCAGACTGACGCCACCGCGCTTGAGCCTGGTGAGATCCGCGGTGAGTCCGATACCGGTAAAGAAGGCAAGCATCAGAAAACCTCGCAGATCGGTATCAAAGCGCAGGCGGATATCTGTCTGAGTCTGGAGTAAAGCCAACAGAAAGGCAAAGACCAACCCCCCGATGACCGGCACCGGGATATTGTATTGGCGCAAAAAGTTAATCCGGGAGACAAGAAACTGCCCCACAAACAGAATGCTGATCGCTACAATCGTACTGGTTAAAGTGTCAAGTTCGAGATTCAAGGACAAGCCCTCATCAGGTCTCGGCAATCGAATAGATGTGGAGCAACCGCAACGTCCTTATAACGGACTGGTAGTAATTTAGAGCATGCGATGTTAGATGACCGTTGAGGGACTGGAAATGACATACGAAGAAGGTAAAAGGCATTGGATTGTCGAATGTCGCCTGACCGACGCCGCATCTTGAATGAATTTCCGGTTTCCAAGACGAACCTCGGGATCCACGATAATGCATCGACTGCTCCAGAAGCGGCTTGCAATAACGATAGGCGCTGAAATTGTCCGTAATATTTCGTCAAGTATATACTGGTTGTTATTCTTACAGTGCGAGTATCCTAATGGTACGCTGTCGCTCCAACATCAGCATCCGAATCCGGAGGTAAATCATGGATACTGCTATCTGACTAGAAACCCGTTCTTTACCGTCCTCATCACCTTCATCAATGAACCATCTGCAATCAACAGGCATTTTCCTGACACAAACGCTCCACTTCCTGCAAGGTATGCTGCAATTCATTCACCAGGCCAGTAGGGGCACCGGCGTGAATAAACGCACCTAACAATGACTGGTAGTACCACAACACTTGCTCACGGTCGGCGCTGAAACGGTTCCACAATGTCTCGCCGAGCATGCGATAGTCCGCCAGTATGCTGCGGGCATTATGCAGTTTGTCGGCTGCGCAAACCCGCAGTACGGGCAAGGGGGCGGTCTGCAGATGTGTGATATAGGCCTCTTTACGCTGGCGCCAGGGGGGTTTGGGTTGTGAGTCGGCATCCGTGCATGCCTCCACGATGGCCAGCACCGCTTCGCCATAGCGCTGCTCTATGTCTTTCCGCAGGGCCATCACACCTCCGATGTAGCTATGTCCCTGATCTTCTATGCTGTCATGCAACAATGCGGCAATGGCCTGATCCTCGTCACCGCCGTGTTCCAGCACCAATGCGCTGGCGGCCATCAGATGAGAAAGGTAGGGAATGCCGGTGTCTTTGCGATACTGCTCACGGTGCAGATCCGCAGCAAAGGCGAAGGCGTCATAGTAACGTGCCGTCAACTTCATTCTCTCGGGTTTCCAGTAAGGGTTGCACAATAAGGGCATACACTGCCTGCCAGCCGCAAATCCAGGCAGCTATTCATGAATCGTATTAATACTGCAATAATAAACAAGTAGTTTTAAGGGTACGTGCAGGCATTTCAGGTCAGCCATTCACATGTACGGGGTTTTGCGGCAGGGATTCCGTCATCAAGCCCCCATGGATGAGTTCACCGCGTCTCGTGGAGCGGATGCCTTGGGACTCAAACACCTAACATAATGGCATTGCCCGGGATACATGCCCATTGACTCCCCCCATTCAAGCACTGAACACAGGGGCTGATTACAGGTATATTTCTTTCATTTCAAGTCGTTGAAGAGTATCTTCCGAGTTATTGTTTCAGTACGGTTGGAGGTCTGTTTCGATCAATATCAGTAAACCCGGGACTGGGTTGTGGGTACGACAATATAAATATTTTTGTTCTGATATAAGCCGTTTTCATGTCAAAAACGGCATCCGTTATTCCCGGGCGAGAGCATGGGAATAATTGGCAAGCGACAGCAATCACTATAGAGATGCCTTCCAGAGGAGAGAACGCATTATGGCCCATATCGTCGTCCTGGGTGCAGGCACCGGTGGCATGCCCTGCGCATATGAACTACGCGCAGAACTCGGCAATGAACACGAAATCACCGTCATCAACGAGCGGGAATACTTCCAGTTCGTACCCTCCAACCCCTGGGTCGCCGTAGGCTGGCGGGACCGCGCCGGTGTGAGCTTCGATATTCGTCCATACCTGGAACGCAAGGGTATCAACTTCATCGCCAGGCGTTGCGACAGAATCGATCCCCAGTCCAACCTGATCACCCTGGATGACGGATCCACACTGGACTACGACTATCTGATCATTGCCACCGGTCCACGCCTGGCCTTCGAGGAAGTGCAAGGGGCAGGCCCCAACGGGGGCCATACCGTCTCGATCTGCACAGTCGACCACGCGGAGAAGGCCTACCAAGCATACCAGGCGCTGCTGGAGGATCCGGGCCATGTCATCGTCGGCGCCATGCCTTTCGCCAGCTGTTTCGGGCCAGCCTACGAGTATTCATTTATCCTCGACGCAGATCTGCGCAAACGCAAGATGCGCGACAAGGTGCCCATGACCTTTGTCACCTCCGAGCCTTACATCGGCCACCTGGGCCTGGGTGGCGTCGGCGACTCCAAAGGCATGCTGGAGTCGGAGATGCGCAACCATCACATCAACTGGGTAACCAATGCAAAAGTGACCAAAGTAGAGGCCGGCAGGATGTATGTCGAACAATACGATGACGCAGGCCACAAGCTCAAGGAACTGGATTTCAAGCACAGCATGATGCTGCCCGCATTCAAAGGCGTGGATGCAGTGGCAGCGGTTGAAGGTCTGTGCAATCCGCGTGGATTCGTATTTGTCGATGACCACCAGCGCAATCCCACCTATCCCAATATCTACTCGGCCGGCGTCTGTATCGCCATACCGCCTGTGGAGGCAACCACTGTACCCACGGGTGCCCCCAAGACCGGATACATGATTGAATCCATGGTGACCGCCATCGTGCACAACATCGCAGATAATTTGGCCGGCAAGCAGGGCACCACACTCGCCACCTGGAACGCCATCTGCCTGGCGGACATGGGTGATACTGGAGCCGCCTTCGTGGCCCTGCCGCAGATACCGCCGCGCAACGTGGCCTGGTTCAAGAAAGGCAAGTGGGTGCATATGGCCAAGATCGCCTTTGAGAAATATTTCATCCGCAAGATGAAAAAAGGCACCTCAGAGCCGATTTATGAGAAATACATCCTCAAGATGCTGGGTATCGGCAAGTTGAAATGAATGCACTACCGCGACCTGAATGACCAAGGCCACGGGTTTGTCACGGGCCATGCACCGGGCCGGCAACGCTGATACTTCACAGCCATGCCTCGTAGCCGGCAGCGCCTTGTGTCGCTCTCAATGACTGGCCCGGTGAAAGCGCTTGAAAAAGACAGATTTCCGCTGTGGACGGGCATTTCGGCAGGCTTCACCCTATAATCCGCCCACATCTATCTGGAGCACCTGAGGCATGATGAACCCCTCGATCACCCGTCACCACACTCACAGCGTCCGTGTTGGCGATGTCCTCATGGGCGGGCATGCCCCCGTAGTGGTGCAATCCATGACCAATACGGACACGGCGGATGTACAGTCCACCGTGGATCAGGTGGAAGAATTGGCCAAGGCCGGTTCAGAGCTGGTTCGAATCACGGTGAACAACGAAAAGGCAGCCGATGCCGTTGCCCGCATCCGCGATGCCCTGGATGCCAGGAATTGCCCTGTCCCCCTGGTCGGCGATTTTCATTTCAACGGCCACCGACTCCTGAGCGAATATCCCGCCTGCGCCGAGGCCCTGGCGAAATACCGCATCAATCCCGGTAACGTGGGCAGCGGGCAGACCAGGGACAGCCAGTTCGCCAGCATGATAGAGGTGGCCTGCCGGCACGATCGGGCAGTACGCATCGGTGTCAACTGGGGCAGTCTGGACAAGTCCCTGCTAGCCCGCATGATGGATGAAAACTCCCGCGCCGAACACCCGAGGGACGCGGCCGGAATCATGCGCGAAGCCGTGGTCCGCTCCGCTCTAGACAGCGCCCGGCGGGCGGAGGAACTGGGTCTTGGCCGCGACCGCATAGTACTGTCCTGCAAGATGAGCGGCGTACAGGACCTGATCGCGGTGTACCGCGACCTGGCACGGCGCAGCTCGCACGCCCTGCACCTGGGCCTGACCGAGGCCGGCATGGGTTCCAAGGGCATAGTCGCTTCCAGCGCCGCCCTGGCGGTGCTGCTGCAGGAGGGCATCGGCGACACCATCCGCATCTCCCTGACACCGGAACCCGGCGGCTCACGCAGCCGCGAGGTGATCGTGGCCCAGGAGATTCTGCAGACCATGGGCCTGCGCGCCTTCACCCCCCTGGTCACCGCATGCCCGGGCTGCGGACGCACAACCAGCACCAGCTTCCAGGAACTGGCAAGGGATATCCAGGACTACATGCGTGAGCGCATGCCGGTCTGGCGCAGCGAGCACCCGGGCGTTGAAAACATGAACGTGGCCATCATGGGCTGCGTGGTAAACGGCCCGGGAGAGAGCAAGCAGGCGAATATCGGCATCAGCCTGCCGGGAACCGGCGAACGCCCCGCAGCCCCGGTCTATGTGGACGGGGAAAAAACGCTCACTCTCAAGGGCGGGGCCATAGCGGAGGAATTCAGGCAGATTCTGGAGGAATATGTCGAATCCCACTATTGCGCTCATCAATCCTGAACCAGCCGCCCCGTCATTTATCGGCCATGCTCCCTATTGCGCCTTGAACACTGATCAGCGGTGCTGGTCGTTACGACTTGCACCGCAGGGTTTTCAGTAGTATGAGCCTGAGGCTAATGCTGTAGGGGCTGCGGCATTTCTCAAGGCCATTTCTTCCTGAAGATGTGCCGGATGCCGGCGATGATTCATGCAACTACAGCAACACCCGCTCGATTCCGCCCTGTCTGGCCTGTTCAACAAAATGCTCCCGCCAACCCTCCCCAAGCAGGGTACGCGCCATTTCCACCACGATGTAATCGGTATCGAGTCCGGTTTCGTCTGCGAAACGGGACAGGCCCTGCTGGCAGGCAGGGCAGGCAGTGAGCAGTTTCGCATCGCCCTTCCCTGCCCTTGGGCTGCCGACCAGCTCATTCAATCCCAATCGCAGCTCCTCGGTCTTGCGGTAGCGCAGCTGGTTGGCAATGTCCGGGCGCGCGGTGCCCAGGGTACCGGCCTCGCCGCAGCAGCGGTCCGAGAGTAGCACTTGCGCCCCCGTGAGCTGCCGCGCCACCTTGAGTGGGTTGTGGGTCTTCATGGGACTGTGGCAAGGATCGTGGTAGAGGTATTTTTTAGCCTCCAGGCCTTCCGTCCTGACCTCCTTTTCCATCAGGTACTCGTGAATATCCAGTAAGCGGCATTCGGGGAAAATGGCCTCGAACTCGTATTTGAGCAGTTGGTCCATACAGGTGCCGCAGGACACGACAACGGTGCGTATATCCAGGTAGTTGAGGGTGTTGGCCACCCGGTGGAACAGCACCCGGTTTTCAGTGGTGATCTGGCGGCCACGCTCAGCCAGCCCGGCGGAACTCTGGGGATAGCCGCAACACAGATAGCCCGGCGGCAGCACCACCTGAGCACCTGTCCGATAGAGCATGGCGATAGTGGCCAGGCCCACATCGCTGAACAGACGCTCCGAACCGCAGCCGGGGAAGTAGAACACCGCCTCGGCATCTTCCACATCCAGCTTGGGATCCCGGATTATCGGCACCTGAGTGGCATCCTCCAGGCCAAGCACAGAACGATAAGAATGTTTTGGCACCTCTACCCGCAGAGGGCGCCGGGTCAACTCCCGCATCTGGGCCGCCAGGGTGGGCTTCTCGGTTGTTGCGGCCGGCAGCCTGTCCTTGCTGCCGAAGACCTGCAGGCGGTCCAACACCGAATGCGTGAGATTGATGCCCTTGAAGCCCCATCTGCCCAGGCCGGTGCGCATGATCCGGATGAGTCGCGGGTCAGTGGCATTGAGAAAGGCCATGGCCGCCGCCGTGCCCGGATTCCTGCGCTTCTGGCCACGCTGTATCAGCACATGGCGCATGCGCGTGGTGACCTCGCCGAAATCGATGTTCACCGGACAGGGGTTCAGACACTTGTGGCATACGGTGCAGTGATCGGCCACGTCATTCATTTCGTCGAAGTGGCGCAGACTGAGACCCCGGCGGGTCTGCTCCTCGTACAGGAAGGCCTCGATGATCAGACCGGTGCCGAGAATCTTGTTGCGTGGCGAGTACAGCAGATTGGCCCGGGGGACGTGGGTCATGCACACCGGCTTGCATTTGCCGCAGCGCAGGCAGTCCTTGATGTCGCTGTTCAGTTCCCCGAGTTCACTCTCCTCCAGGATGATCGCCTCCTGTTGCACCAGGCGCAAAGACGGGGTGTACGCATTATCCAGGCCCGAGCCAGCCAGCAGTTTGCCACGGTTGAATCGGCCATGCGGGTCAACCTTTTCCTTGTAGGCGCGAAAGGCCTCCAACTTGGCCGGTTCCAGATAGTCGATCTTGGTCAGGCCGATACCGTGTTCGCCGGAAATGACGCCACCCAGGGCCTGGGCCAGGTGCATGATACGGTCCACGATGCGCTCGGCCTCATGCAGCATGCCGTAGTTGGATGAGTGTACCGGTATATTGGTATGCACATTGCCGTCGCCTGCGTGCATGTGCAGGGCGACGAACAGGCGCTCATCGCGGATTTCGGCATGAATGGCGTCCAGTCGCTCCCGCACCGCGGCCATGTCCTGGCCGTTGAAGATCTCCTTCAGGCGGTCTTCGATCTCCTTGTGGTAAGAGTGGCGCAGATCACGCCGCAACATCATGTCCAGCAACGTGTCCCCGGGACGCATCAAAGGAACTTCACTGGCCCGCAGCAGACCGCTGTGATCCTCAGCCAGGCCGGACAAATGCCCCAGGACGCTCTCCCAGCGCTGGATGGCCGCCTGCATCGTCTGCCGGGCCGAGTCCCGCTTGCCGGCCAGGATGGCCTCGCTTTCAGCCGAGTCCTCGAAGTCCAGGGCGGACTTGGATTCCGGCATGGGGCCTGCCAGATAGTCGAGGACCGCCCGCATGATCTTGAGCTTGTTGCGAATGGAGTACTCTATGTTGATATGCTCTATGCCCCGGCTGTACTCGGCCAGACGGTCCAGCGGGATGACCACATCCTCATTGATCTTGAAGGCATTGGTGTGGGCGGAAATGGCGGCGGTACGCGCGCGGTCCAGCCAGAAGCGGCGGCGCGCCTCGGGGCTAACGGCGATGAAGCCCTCTCCATCGCGGGCATTGGCCAGGCGCACCACCTCCGATGCCACGGCGGCCACCGCATCCTCGTCGTCACACACCAGGTCCGCCAAGAGCACCATCTTGGGTCGCTCGCGCCGGGCCGCCTTGGTGGAATACTTCACCGCCTTGATATAGCGCTCATCCAGGTGCTCCAGGCCGGACATGCGCACGCCGTCGGCGGACTCGATAAAGTCCTTGATCTCCACGATGGCGGGCACGGCCTGGGCCAGGTCGGTGCCGAAAAACTCCAGGCACACGGTGCGCACATGTTCAGGCATGCGGTGCAATACGAAACGGGCCGAGGTAATGAGACCATCGCAGCCCTCTTTCTGCACACCAGGCAGGCCGGACAGGAATTTGTCGGTCACATCCTTGCCCAATCCCTGTCGGCGGAAACTGTTGCCGGGCATCGTCAGGGTCTGCGGCTCGCCGATCGGCGTCTTACCGTCCGTCTGGTAGCGGCTGATGCGGAAGCTCACCTGCGGCTGATCGTGGATCTTGCCCCGATTGTGCGCCAGCCGTTCCACCTCCAGCCACCCGGCTTCCGGTGTGACCATGCGCCACGAGACCAGGTTATCCAGGGTGGTGCCCCATAGCACCGCCTTTTTGCCGCCTGCATTCATGGCGATATTGCCGCCGATGGTGGAGGCGTCCTGGGAGGTGGGGTCGACGGCAAAGGCCAGACCGTTGCGATCCGCCAGTTCCGATACCAGTCGGGTGACCACGCCCGCCCCGCAATGCACCGTGGGCACCGTGCCCTGCACCCCGGGAAGTTCCCGAAGCTCCACCTCGGACAGAGATTCCAGCTTCTCGGTGTTGATCACCACGCAATGGGCGTCCAGGGGTACGGCGCTGCCCGTGTAGCCGGTCCCGCCGCCGCGGGGGATGATGTTCAGGCCACCGTCGATCAGGGCACGCACAATGGGGGCGACTTCCGCCTCGGTGTCCGGCGATACCACTGCGAAGGGTACCTCCACACGCCAGTCCGTGGCGTCCGTGGCATGGGCTACCCGGGCTAGACCGCCGAAATCCACGTTGTCCCTGCGCGTAATGCCGGCCAGGGTGCGGCGTACCTGATGTTTGAGAAGGCGATTGGTTTCAAAGCAATTGGAAAACTCATCTACCGCCTTGCGGGCGGCGGCCAGCAATTGCGCAGCCCGGGCATTGTCGTTCAGGCGTTTTTCATACTGATCGAGACGATGGTTCAAGGCCTGGATCAAGGCACTACGACGGGACTCGTTCTCCAGCAGATCATCCATCAGGTAGGGGTTGCGCGTCACCACCCACATGTCGCCCAGCACTTCGAACAACATGCGTGCCGAACGGCCGGTGCGGCGGGTGCCACGCAGTTGCTCAATGAGCCGCCAGTTCTCCTCGCCAAGAAAGCGAATGACGATTTCTCGGTCTGAGAAGGAGGTGTAATTATAGGGAATCTCACGAATGCGCTGGAGATGTTGATCAGTCATATCGGGCTACCAGAAATCGTCTTTCCTGCCCCCGCGGGGCGCAAATAGAAAAGGCCCTGAATCCTCAAGGCCTTTGAATCGTTCTCCCCATCCCGATGCCCTGTCTGTTGGCGTCTCGCCAACGCATGACTTTATTTGCAGCGCATCATAACCCATCAGTGGCCAAGGGCGGTATACCAGGGACGCTTTCCAGATCATCGAGGCGGCGGATATGTTTGAAATGACCGATGTTGTTAATTGTCCTTAAGTCACATCATTCCACCATCATTATGCCTTCAATAACTCAGCATGCGCTTGCAAACCGTATACCGCACCCGCGCCCCGGCTCACCCCGCACGAGTGGGCATACTCGCACTGCCGTATGCCTGCAGAGAACTTTGCGTTTGCGCTCTGGTGCTGGAGGAGTTCAGCGGGAAGACCCGGATGCCTGAGATCCCGCGGGGGCATGATTAGGCCGGGGCATGAAATTAATGCTGCCGGCCGTCCCGGTGCAAGCAGGACAGCCGCCGCTTCCCGGGTGCTCGGCCGATCATCCCACAATGCTCAATGCGGCAAGGGGCACCAGATTGAACATGATAATTGCCATTTTATACAAAGCCATACCGGCGTAATGAATGGCGTCGAATCTCTCCCGGGACAAGACGAACCATTTGGTATGCATCCTGTAAATAAAATCATGCGCAAAAATAAAAAACCCTAACCACCAAAGAAAAAGCACCATGTTGATCACGGTCGACCAAATCAGCACGTCCCGGGCGGCTTCGATCGTCATGTTACAATCTCCTTCATTTACCGATGCGTCCCCTATCTACAGTCTAGCCTACCCCGGCGCATTACCCGCTGTTCAACTAGATTCAAGGTCCACAGGGTCCATAGGCAAGCTGTCTGCATGGTTGGTCTTTAATGCGTCGGAGCCTGCCTGGCCGTACTGTCCTGCACTGAATCCGAAGCCCTGCTATGATTCCCTCTCTTTTCTCCGCCCAGCCCACATCCACACCCATGAAACCGCCATTCGACCCGAAGTCTTTCAGGGCCCGATTGCAACAACTGCAAAGAGATTTGCTGGCGCTGGCGAAAATCGCCGCCGATGCAACGGCCACGGTGGAACTGGACCAAGCCCGTATGGGGCGACTGTCTCGCATGGACGCGCTGCAATCCCAGGCCATGTCAGTGGCAACCTGCAGACGGCGGGACCAGCAACTGGCGCAGATTGCGGCCGCGCTGCGCCGGCTCGATGAGGGTGAATTCGGCTACTGCCTGGAGTGTGGTGAAGTGATCGCCGAAAAGCGCCTGCAGATAGACCCTACCGCCTCTCTCTGCATCACCTGCGCGGAAGATGCAGAATCCAGGTGAAAGGCGTGTCCCGTCCGGTAATCGTCAGATCCCCAGCATTGTGTAGTGACCCTGAGACAATGCGACGGACATCGGTTTTGTTCTGGCAGCCCATTCCATCCTGCTTGACAGGCTCTCGCAGGATTTCAGATGTTGAAACCATAGCCCCGGGAGGATATTGAACCTGTCGCAAACCATTATTTTTCGCGGTGTCGCAATCTAGATGCCGCGCTACAAGTATATTGCCAATATTTCTACTTCCACAAAAAAAGGCTCGGCCGTTTCCAGCCGAACCTTTGTATTGATTGGTCGGGGCGAGAGGATTTGAACCTCCGACCACCTGCACCCCATGCAGGTGCGCTACCAGGCTGCGCTACGCCCCGAGAAGCCGGTGATACTAGGTCCAGCGCAGGAGAAAGTCAACCACGCACTATCGTTTGAGGATATGCAGCACTTCCTCCAGCTCCATGCGCAGCTGATGGATAATCTGCTGACTTTGGGATACGTCCTGCTTGGCATCATCGCCGGACAATTGCTGGCGGGCACCGCCAATGGTAAACCCCTGGTCATACAGGAGACTGCGAATCTGACGGATCATGATCACATCATGGCGCTGGTAGTATCGCCGATTGCCCCTGCGTTTTACCGGCTTGAGCTGGGGAAACTCCTGCTCCCAGTAACGCAACACGTGCGGTTTTACACCGCACAACTCGCTCACTTCACCAATGGTGAAATAGCGCTTGCCCGGTATGGCTGGCAATTCAGATGTGGTGTTACTCGCCTCCAGCATAAGCTTCTACCCGAGCTTTGAGTTTTTGACCTGGTCGAAAAGTCACTACACGGCGTGCGGAAATGGGTATTTCTTCCCCTGTCTTCGGATTACGCCCAGGCCGCTGTTTTTTTTCACGCAAATCAAAATTACCGAATCCGGACAACTTCACCTGCTGTCCATTCTCCAGGGCCATCCTGATCTCTTCAAAAAACAGCTCCACCATTTCTTTAGCTTCGCGTTTATTTAATCCGAGTTCATCGAACAAGCGCTCGGCCATCGCCGCCTTGGTCAGTGCCATTCGTATTATTCCCTTAGATTCGCCCCAAGTTGAACCTTTAACTGCTGCAGGATTCCGGAGACCGTGATCTCTATCTCATCATCAGTGAGAGTGTGTGAAGAATCCTGCAAAATCAAACCCAAAGCCAGGCTTTTTCGACCTGAATCTATGTTAGTACCAGTATAGACATCAAACAATAAAATGTCTTGGAGAATTTCCGGCGCTGAGGACCGGATGCAAGCATGGACTTCACGGTATTCGATGCTCTCATCCACCACCAATGCCAGGTCACGCCGGATGGAGGGATATTTGGACAGCGGACTGAACGCGGGAAGGACGCCATCGAGAACACCTTGCAGACGCAGCTCGAACAAATAGGTCCTGCCCAAACCCAGTTTGGCCTCCAATTCGGGGTGCAACATGCCCAGCCAGCCAATGGGCTCGCCCTCCCTCTCCAGGCGGGCACATTGTCCTGGATGCAGGCCATCGCGTCGACCGGAAACGAACACAATCTCGGCACCGCAGCGCAACTGGACCAGCACCGCCTGCAAATCGCCCTTGATGTCGTAGAAATCCACAGGCCGGGCATCTCCATCCCATTGCTCGGGAGTTGCGTCACCCATCACCAGACCCGCCAGAATTCTCTCCTGCACCAGGCCATTGCCGTTTTCAACAAAGCTGAGTCCCGATTCAAAGATTCGCACCCGCGCCTGCTGGCGTGCCAGGTTGTATTTCGCCGCCTGCAGCAGACCGGGCCACAGGCTGGTACGCATCACGGACAGATCGGCGGAGATGGGATTGGCCAGGACAACGGGCTGCATGTCGGGGTCAATATTTGCCTGCATTTCAGGGCTGATGAAACTATAGGTCACCACCTCCTGATAGTCCCGACTCACCAGAAGGTCCTTGGCCCGTTCCAGGTCAAACCGGGCTTCAGGCTGTGCCTGCATGACGGTGTTGACCACTGCATGACTCATTGGGATATTGGCGTAACCGTAGATACGGCCGATTTCTTCAATCAGATCGGCCTCTATGGCAATGTCGAATCTGCAGCTAGGCGGGGTTACCCGCCAGCCCTCGGCGTTACGCTCCACCTGCATGGCCAGTCGACTCAGGATGTCTTCGACCATGGCGTCGTCGATCTGCAAACCCAGCAGGCGGCTGATGCGCTCACGCCGCAGCTCAACCGGTTCACGCCGCGGCAGGTATTCTTCAGAGCTGACGTCTACAATAGGACCCGGTTCACCGCCGACAATATCCAACAGCAGGCCGGTGGCACGTTCGATGGTGCGTACCTGGAGTTGTGGATCCACACCACGCTCGAAGCGGTGTGCCGACTCGGTGCTCAAACCATAGAAACGGGCCTTGCCAGCCAAACTGAGGGGGCTGAAAAAGGCGCTCTCCAGCAGGATGTCGCGGGTATCCGCGGTCACGCCGGAATCCTCGCCCCCCATGATACCGGCCATGGCCAAGGGGTGCTCGGCATCCGCGATAACCAGGGTATCCGGCTTCAGGCTGATTTCCTGACCATCCAGCAGGGTCAGTTTCTCTCCCTCCGAGGCCATACGCACCTCGATGTGCCGTGACAGGCGCACCAGGTCGAAACCATGCATGGGCTGTCCTAATTCCAGCAATACATAGTTTGTGACATCCACCACAGGACTGATCGGACGAATGCCACCACGGCGCAGTCGTTCTGTCATCCACAGGGGCGTGACCGCGGTGGGATTGATATTGCGCATAATTCGGCAGACGTAGCGGGGACAGGCCTCCGGAGCATCAACCCGAACACTGAAACGCTCATCCACCATGTCGGGAACCGGGTCAATGGCCAAGGTCTCCACCTGGCGCTGGTTAATGACACCCACTTCGCGGGCAACACCCGCCAGGCTCAGGCAATCACCACGATCCGGGGTCAGATCCACTTCGATAGCCTGGTCCTCCAGGGCAAGATAGACACGAATATCCTCCCCTACCGGAGCGTCTGAGGGCAAGGGCAGTATGCCTTCAGATTTTTCCTCCAGTCCCAGTTCCGAGGCTGAACAGATCATGCCGAATGATTCAATTCCACGTAGTTTTGCCTTCTTGATCTTGAAGTTTCCAGGCAGCACGGCACCCACCATGGCGACCGGTACGCGCATACCGTCAGCCACATTGGCGGCGCCGCAAATAATCTGCAAGGTCTCTCCACTTCCTGCGTCCACCTGACAGACGCGCAGCTTGTCCGCATCCGGATGCTGCTCCAGAGACAACACTTGTCCTACCACCACTCCGCTGAAAGCACCTGCAACGGGTTCCACGGAGTCCACTTCGAGGCCGGCCATGCTGAGCTGATCGGCCAGGGTCTGTGTGTCAATTTCCGGGTTCACCCACTCCCGGAGCCAGGCTTCGCTGAATTTCATGGATATTTCCTAATGATTGACTATCCGCAGGGGTCGGGACCTTCTCAGGCAAACTGCCGCAGGAAGCGCAGGTCATTTTCGAAGAACAGACGCAGATCATTGACCCCATAGCGCAGCATGGCCAGGCGTTCGACACCCATGCCGAAGGCGTAGCCGGTATAGCGCTCACTGTCGATATCGACATGGCGGAATACTTCAGGATGAATCATGCCGCAGCCCAACACCTCCAACCAGCCGGTGTGTCCACACACACGGCAGCCGTCACCGCTGCACATCACACACTGAATATCCACCTCGGCGCTGGGTTCGGTGAAAGGGAAATAGGAGGGGCGAAAACGCAGCTTCAGCTCCCGTTCGAAGAAACGGCTGATGAAATCGTACAAAACGCCCTTCAGATCGGAGAACGAGGCCTGCTGATCCACCAGAAAACCCTCCACCTGATGAAACATGGGGGTATGGGTAAGGTCTGAGTCACATCGATAAACCCGCCCCGGAGCTATGATCTTGAGCGGTGGTTCTGCATCCTTCATCACCCGGATCTGCACCGGCGATGTATGGGTACGCAACAGCCGGTGCGCATCAAAATAAAAGGTATCATGCATGGCCCGCGCGGGATGGTGCGAAGGGATATTGAGGGCCTCGAAGTTGTGGAAGTCGTCCTCGATTTCCGGCCCTTCAGCCACGGAGAAGCCGGCGTTGGCAAACAATCGCTCGATGCGCCGCAGGGTACGGGTGATCGGGTGAAGGCCTCCTGTACCCTGGCCGCGCCCCGGAAGTCCCACATCGATGCGTTCCGCCTCCAGACGTGCACGCAGTCCCTGTGCTTCCAACTCTGAGCGTCGGGATTCAATGGCCTGCTGTAATTCTCGCTTGGCGACATTGATGGCCTGCCCGGCCCGTGGCCGCTCATCCTTGGGCAGACGCCCAAGTTTTTTCAACTCCGACGTAAGCAGCCCACTCTTGCCAAGGTACTGCACACGCACCTGATCCAGGGCCGCCACATCCTCAGCCGCCGCGATAGCCGCGCTGGCCTGCCCCACCAGGTTTTCAATATCCAAGCCAGACTCGGCGTCCATCTCTAGCACCTTTCGACCGGACCACATCCGGCCGCCTCAGAAGATGTCGGTTCCACAAAGTTTATGGAATGATTTGCAATGTTCAGATCGATGGCGACGAAAACAACCACGCCAAGCCAGGAAAATCACCCATGGCGTATCACGGTGACTGCTCCCCATCAAACACTCGGGTGCAATAAAAAAAGGGAAAGGCCCACAGGCCTTTCCCTTCCTATCACGTGCATACCGGGACACGGGTCCCGACATGTCGATCAAGCAGCGAGTGCAGCCTTGGCCTGCTCAGCCAGAGCGCTGAACGCCGGCTTGTCATGCACTGCCAGATCGGCGAGCATCTTGCGATCGACTTCTACACCGGCCTTGTTCAGGCCATTCATCATACGGCTATAGGATAAGCCGTTGTCACGGGCACCGGCATTGATGCGCACGATCCACAGTGCGCGGAACTGGCGTTTCTTCTGTCTGCGGTCACGATACGCGTACTGTCCAGCCTTAATGACAGCCTGCTTGGCGACCCGGTATACCGAGCCCCTGGCACCGTAATAACCCTTGGCCTCCGCCAATACCTTCTTGTGCTTGGCGCGTGCGGTTACGCCACGTTTTACTCTGGGCATGATGAACATAGGCCTTTACCGTCTCAAGACTAAGGGATCATACGCCGCGCCGCGCGATTATCGGCGGCATGGAGCAGAGACGGTGAACGCAGGTGGCGCTTCCGCTTGGTGCTCTTCTTGGTCAGGATGTGGCGGCGATGAGACTTGTTCCGCTTGAACGAACCGGTGGCCGTGCGCGAAAAGCGCTTGGCCGCACCTCGATTAGTCTTGATCTTAGGCATTTTCACTCTCCAGTTATACGAGTTATAGATAGCAGCCCGGGCAATGCCATGGCGCCCGGCCGCTCTTGTAACGCATCGACACACATCGATGCGGATTGCGGTACTAGCGCAAATCAGCGCTTCTTGGGTCCGAGCACCATCACCATCTGGCGCCCTTCCATCTGCGGTTTGGATTCCATCTGGCTGATATCCTCCAGATCCTTTTCCACTCGCTGCAACAGTTCCAGACCCAGTTCCCGATGCGCATGCTCGCGTCCGCGAAAACGCATGGTCACCTTGGTCTTGTCCCCATCATCCAAAAAGCGACGCAGATTACGCAGTTTCACCTGATAATCGCCTTCCTCCGTACCCGGTCGGAACTTGACTTCCTTGATCTGAACCTGCTTCTGCTTCTTCTTGGCAGCCTGTTGTTCCTTCTTCTTCTCGAAAACGAACTTGCCGTGATCCATGATGCGGCATACAGGCGGCTCTGCGGTGGGTGAGATCTCCACCAGGTCCAGTCCAGATTCCGTTGCCAGTTCCTTGGCGGCATACAGATTTACGACACCACGATTTACCCCTTCGGCGTCGATCAACCGCACCTGAGGTGCGGTGATATCGTCATTTTGACGATTCCGTTTTGGTGTTGCGATAACCGATTCCTCCCCAAATAAGCCTATCCACGAAACAAAAAGCACCGGCTGGACCGATGCTTCATGCCTCATGGGCTGTTAGTTTCCACGGCTGTTGTTCTCGTCAACCAATCGCTGGGCGATATCCTCCAGGGAGAGGCTACCGAGATCCTCGCCGGTGCGGGTACGCACCGCCAGACTGCCGCCTTCCATCTCACGGTCACCAACCACCAGCAGATAGGGGACACGGGAGAGGGTATGCTCGCGGATTTTATAACCGATCTTTTCGTTTCTCAAGTCCGATTCCACCCGCAAACCCCGCTTGACCAAGGATTTTTCAACTTTCTTTACATATTCGGCCTGGCGGTCGGTGATATTCATCAGCATGGCCTGCACGGGAGAAAGCCATAATGGAAGCACACCTGCATAATGCTCTATAAGGATGCCGATGAACCGTTCCAGAGAACCCAGAATGGCGCGGTGGATCATCACTGGAGTCTGTTTGCTGTTGTCTTCCGCGATATAGTGAGCGTCAAGACGTCCCGGCATGGAGAAATCCAACTGAATGGTGCCGCATTGCCAGTTCCGGCCGATACTGTCCTTGAGGGTAAACTCTATCTTGGGTCCGTAAAAAGCGCCCTCCCCCGGCTTCAGGGTATATTCCAGGCCCTTGTTTTTCAGGCATGATTCCAGTGCCGCCTCGGATCTGTCCCACAATACGTCCTCACCCACCCGTTGTTCAGGCCGGGTGGAAAAGGCCAGATGAATAGAATCGAAGCCAAAGTCACGGTACACCTCGAACGTGAGGTCGATCAACGTGCCGACCTCATCCTCGATCTGCGCCTCGGTACAAAAAACATGGGCATCGTCCTGAACGAAGCGGCGCGCACGCATCAGTCCATGCAGAGTGCCAGAAGGCTCGTTGCGGTGTACGGTGCCGAACTCCGCGATACGCAAGGGCAGATCATGATGACTCTTCAGCCCTTGGTTGAATATCTGGATATGGCCAGGGCAATTCATGGGCTTAATGGCGTAATCCCGATTCTCGACATGCGTCGTGAACATATCGTCGGAAAACTTCTCCCAATGCCCTGACTTCTCCCACAGGGTTCGATCCAGGACCTGCGGGGTATACACCTCTTCGTAATCGTATTCGCGCAGCTTATCGCGCATGTAGCCTTCCACCTGGCGATACAGTACATAGCCTTTCTGGTGCCAGAACGCCATGCCCGGGGCCTCATCGCCAAAATGAAACAGGTCCAGTTTCTTGCCCAGGCGGCGGTGATCACGCTTTTCCGCCTCCTCCAACTGGTGCAGATAGGCTTTGAGCGCCTTCTTGTCCGTCCAGGCCGTGCCGTAGATACGTTGCAGCATCTCGTTCTTCGAGTCACCACGCCAGTAGGCACCGGCCAGTTTCATCAGTTTGACGGCCTTGATCTTGCCGGTGCTGGGCACATGGGGACCTCGACACAGGTCGGTGAAGTCACCTTGCCGGTAAACAGAAATCACCTCCCCTGGAGGTAGATCACGGATAATTTCCGCCTTGTACGCCTCGCCCAAGTTCTGAAAGAAACTCACGGCCTCATCACGATCCCAGACTTCGCGGCTCACCGGATGATCCGCCTTGGCCAACTCCAGCATGCGCTTTTCTATAGCAGCCAGGTCTTCGGGCGTAAACGGGCGGGAGTAGGAAAAATCGTAGTAAAACCCATTCTCCACCGTCGGACCGATGGTCACCTGGGCCTCCGGGAACAACTGTTTCACCGCCATGGCCAGCAGGTGAGCGGCGGAGTGACGGATGATGTCTAATCCATCCTCGTCTCGATCAGTGATAATGGACAGTTCCGCATCCTGCTCCATGGTGTGGGAGGTGTCCACCAGACGTCCATCAATACGCCCGGCCAGAGCAGCCCGGGCCAAACCGCTACCAATGGATGCAGCTACTTCGTGAACCGAAACCGGATGATCAAAGGACTTCCGTGAACCGTCGGGGAGAGTAATAACAGGCATGGAACAAACCTTCTTTCAGTGGTGACCCATACGAGAGATCACATGATCCAAAGAAAAAGGCCGGACGCTGCCGTCCGGCCTCGGAATTTTGGTAGGCGCGAGTGGATTCGAACCACCGACCCCCACCATGTCAAGGTGGTGCTCTAACCAACTGAGCTACGCGCCTGCGTAAGAAGCGGCAATTCTAAATAAACGGTTTGGCTATTGCAACAATTAGCCGGGCACGACCATGGCAAGTCTTCTGGGCAGGTATGGCCACAGGGCAATAAAGTGTAGGCGGTCCACATAACCCAGCTACCGCCTCAGTTCCTCATGGGTTGATCGTATCGAGATTGAATGGCAGCAGCGCTTGGAGATCTTCAACCGTTTCGGCGGTGGGCAGTTCTTTGAAGAGATGGCGCAAGTACAAGTAAGGCTCGATACCCTTGAGCTCAGCGTAGAGGTCGTTAACTATACGCCAGGCGATATCGCCATAGATCTCTATATCTTTGAAATCTTTCAGACGATGGGCGTATCCAGGAAGGCGAGGCGGATCTCCTTATCGCTGACGATAGCATCCTCCTCACAAGAGGCTTATCCAGATCTATGGTGCTTGCAAGAATTGCCTGAGTTGCTTACCCAGTTTCCGTCTCAGCCTCTTTGACAAGGCAAACGGTGTGTAGCGATCAGTCCAGCGATACATCCTTGACACGCTTAACCGACACCAGTTGCGCGGCGCCTTCTGCCAAGTCCTTCCAGTCATTCGGCATTTTTAGATGGGCCACCGCAGCAGTTGGCAACAGCTTCCCGTCCAGAGGTATATGCAGCCCATCTCCTACCAAATATACCATCAGATCCTCTAAACCCGGGTTATGTCCAACTAACATTATTGTCTTAGGACTTTTTTTGTATTCCTTTAATACGCTGAGCAACTCCGAAACCGTAGCGGCATAGATACGGTTGTCCCAGTTAATCTCTTTCCCCTTGATTCCCATATTCTGACATGCAGCCTCACTGGTCTGCCTGGCCCGCAAAGCTGGAGAACTGACTACAGCATCGGGTATAAGACCCTGGCTTTTTAGCCATTTTCCCATTGTTGGCGCATCACGTTCACCTCGTCCTGCCAATGGTCGATCAAAGTCTTTAGATGCTCCTGTATCCCAGGCTGATTTGGCATGGCGTAAGAGCAACAAATATCGAGACACGGCAATTTCCCCTGTTTACTTTATTTGGATTGTAAACCACATTAACCCGATACGCGTAACTCTAGCACCAGTTACAGGGTGTGGAAGATATTCATCACGGGATTGTTACTAATCTATCGAGTCTGATCCCTTTGGTTCAAAAACAACTGCCTGTCAAAGGCGATCCCAGAGTTCAAGCAGCCGACTAAAATCCCGCTTGGTTCGGATGCGTTCCGGAACGATAGGGATGGAATGTGGGTTGCCGATGTTGGCCACGCGGAAAGCAAACGCGTAATCCGGTTCCATACCCATGCGCAGATCGCTGATGACAACACTCTTCCCGTCCGCTACTACTCGGTAGAGCCCCTTGGTGAACCATCGCAGACGTTGGACTGCGGGCGCCTCTTCGATATCAGCCAGCAGGTCGGGGCGGTGTTGATGGTGCATCAGGGTTAAACCCTTCCCCGGGCTGACTATCGACCAGACGCCTTCGAAATAGCCGTCATCGTTCACCCCCACGACCCGCCACAACAATGTGTTGAAAGGCATGGGCTGAGTCTGCAAGTGCGTATAGCACACCCCTTCACGGGTCAGAATCCCGCTCACGACATGGTCTGAATAGAGCTTGGCGCCGACACTCCAAACGAGATAGAGACTGCTCAAAGTCAGACCCGCCAGGTTCCAGCGCCAGGCCCGAAAGGGATGCCGGCGAAGGAGTAAAGCGGCCAGCACCCCACCAGCCAGTGGCAGGGTGTAGAGCGGGTCGATGATGAAGATGGTCGCCCACCCCACCGGCGGCATAGGCAGAGGCCACAGTGCCTGGGTACCATAGACAGTGAAGCAGTCAAGCAGGACATGGGTCCCGAAGGTCAACAGCACAAGCCGATACCAACCGCGCCGCTGATCAATGGTACCGGGGTGCAGTTTCAGGATCAGCCATACGACCAGGGGTGTGAGAATGGAGAGTACGAAGATGGAATGGCTCGGACCCCGATGCCAGGTAAAGGCACTCACCGGATCGGCGAAAGGATAGAAGATATCCAGGTCGGGCAAGGTACCCAGAATTGCTCCCCATAGAGGTGCTTTGTTACCGACTCGACGACCAAGGGCCGCTTCGCCGACTGCAGCTCCGAGTACGGCTTGTGTGAATGTATCCATATTCCTGACTATAGATGTTCAGACTTGAGCTGGCAGACGTGGCGAGATGTGGTTGCTTGTGGGCAAGGATATCGATGAGCCGAGATTTGTTCATGCTGGGTTCCGGGAATAGCATTAAAATGATGGGCGGCGGTCGCGATAGATTCTTGATAGATGCTTCTCACACCTGCCCGTGGTAATCCTGATGAAAAACCAAGGTAACTATTCAGGGGTACTTCGCTAACGCACCCGACGGAACCAAAC
>RRYU01000363.1_pt1 | contig 45988 bp, 36 predicted proteins | sample 2162651 | NCBI WGS metagenome assembly RRYU01 (sample SAMN10267283, study PRJNA491782) | microbial mat metagenome | isolation source: biomat in the production well | place: Japan: Minami-Kanto gas field, natural gas well KTG3 | collected 2017-06
AGCGACCCGGCAATAGCCAGGGCAGGCAAGGCCACCCAGTAACGTGCAAAGAACATGGCCAACCCACCTGCGATGTTATAGAACAATGAATCACTGGTCAGGCCCGCAAAGGCATTACCGTAAAGAAGCCGCCGCCGTTTGTTCCCAGTTGCTTGATCGCAATCTGCGAAGCCGCCGGGCCTACGGCAATCTGTTGTTCGGTGACAGAAACACCATACGCTCATTGTGATCCTCCCAGTCGCTCCAAGAGAACCAGCATGGCCAGCGACAACCCGAACAGCAGCAGAGCCAATCCAATAAAAAGGATATCCATGGATGAAACCTCCTTCTGGATAGGGATGCACATGCAAAGAGAAAGCAAAAAGGAGAAAAGGGAAAAGTAGGAAATTTGGACAGCCCTGAGAGCGCGGGCGTCTCGCCTGCGTACCACCCCGAAGGGGAGAGGATGCAGATCTCAGAGGTAGGCTTTTGAACGGATGGCGTTCCAACGCCATCTGTAGGGACAGGCGTCTGCCTGTTCGTAGGAACGTGTTCCGCATCAGGACACCCGGCGGACGCGCAGAAGCGCGTCCCTATGGAAAAACGCTATACGTGAGAGGGCAGGGGGGAATGTACTGGTGAACTATGTCTTACCAGGTACGGTCAGGGGCAGTGCTGTGCTATTACCTCCTGCAGGCGGGTGATGTCTACTGGCTTGCGCAGGTAGATGTGGGCTGCCAGCGACTGCTCGTTTGTATGCCCCTCGGCCCGCGCCGAGAGAACTACCACCGGGATAGGTGACAGAACCGGGTCAGCTAACTGGGCCTGGCGAAACTCCCAGCCGTTCATCACCGGCATCATCAGATCCAGTAAGATCAGGCAGGGTGGCTCCACCTGCTGGCGCAGCGTTGTTAGCCCTTCCTGTCCATTCGCCGCACTGAGAACCGTATAGCCGCTGTCCTCGATCAGTTCGCCCAGGAAGGCCCGGATCGCCGCATCATCATCTATGATCAGCACCTGGAGTGAAGGAGATTCGTATTGCATCATTGGCGTACCTTTCTTTTTCTACCTGTGTGGTATCACACGCGCAGTGCGCACCACACAGTCCGTAGTCTGGCTTAGCGCGGAAGCGTCATCGTGAATATACTCCCGTGACCTTCCATTGATAACGCCCGAAGGCCAGGTAGGCTACGCACAGGGCAGTCACGGCGAGGAAAGAACTGAACATAGGGATGAACCAGGGGAGTGCAACGAGTACCGGGCCTGATCCCCAGATCGGGATGAGTATGAGGTGTAAGAGGCCTAACAGAAGCGCCGCGCCAATACTGGCACGGAAGAGGAAGGTACCCTGAAGATTATGGCGAACCTGAGCTTTGGAGGCTGCGGTGTAAGGCTTTTGCGCACGCATGATGGTTTCTTGAAAATCCTGTTCATTCTTGGAATCACGTGCTTTGCTGCTTTCCCGTTAGTCTTCAACGTATCTGTATTGCAAGATTGATGCCAGGATGAAAGATATCAGCCACTATCTCACTATCTTTAGCGGCGTGAAGAATCTGCATAGGTGAGCGGCAAAGATCGCAATGGCGGGATCGCCAGATGATCCGTGCGCCACATGACCGAACTAGCTCCAGCGGGGGCAGTAGCAGAACGAGCGATTCTCCGTGCCTCTGTGTCTCCGTGCCTCCACACGTGAATAGTTACGGGGCAGCCTCTCTTTTTGCGATCCATTCCAGTAATGCTTTCCTCAGCAGAACACGCAATCCTCCGTGTCTCTGTGCCTCCCTGGTGAAAGGCCTCCCCGCACCTATATTGACATCCGGCTCTTTCTCGGCTATACTCATACTGTGACGAACGTGCATTCGTCACAGTATACATTTAGACGAAAGTTGACATAACATGTCGGGTGATATCATTCTCAGTTCGGGGTATGCGCCTATAGACCTGGCCCTGGCGGCCTGGATTGACTCGAAGAGTCGGCGCAGTCATAGCGAACGCACGCGCGAAACCTATCTCGACATAATGGCTAGCTTCCAGGCGGCGTTAAGCCGGGTGGGGCTGGATCTGGATGGCGATCCGGCTGCGGTGGCAACCGTCGCCCAGGTGTGGGCCGCAACCGGTGAGGAGGGTGATGTTGCTCCGGCGACGCATAACCAGCGCCTGGCGATTATCTCTAGCTTTTATACCTTTGTGCGCAAACGCGGCCTCTTAATGATTGAAAACCCGATCCAGCGCGTCGAACGCCAGGTCGTTCAGGGATATGCCCGTGTAGAGGCGCTGGCCCCCGAGGATGTCAAAGCGGCCCTGAGTGCCATCGACCGCAGTAGTCTGGCGGGCAAACGCGATTATGCCCTGCTCAGCGTGGCCCTGCTGACCGGGAGACGGCTCAATGAGATCTGCAGCCTGTGCTGGAGCAATGTGCAGGTGGCCCGCAACAGCAGTGTCACGCTGCATTTCCGTACCAAGGGCAACCAGCTCATGCGCGATGCGCTGCCTCCTGCGGTGGGGCAGGCCCTGCTGGCTTATCTGCGGGCGTTTTATGGCGAGCAGTTTCGTACCCTGAAAGACGATGCGCCGCTCTGGGTGAGCTTGAGCCGCCAGAACTATGGGGCGGCGCTGCATCCGAACTGGCTGGAACGTATCGCTCGCACCCGGCTGAGTGTCCACTTTCATGCGCTGCGACATACGTTTGCGCGCAGCCTGGAAGATGCCGGGGCGAAAGTCAGTGAGATTCAGGCCCGCCTGGGCCACGAAAGTCTGGCGACTACCGGGCGTTATCTGGCTGCACTACGTCGTGCTGAGAATCCTCACGCTGATATCATGGCGGCTATGTTTGGGCTGGATGACCTGGACGACACTGATGATGCCGTCATGTAGGAGCGACCGGCTGGTTGTCCCTACCTCAACTATCACGCTGGAATGGTCGATCTGAACCCATGGCTATGTCTAAACTGGCTATAATATTATGTCAATCTATCTCTCGGAGACTGTTTGAAAAGGAGGGGTTTTTGAACCAGACGGGGTAGGGTTTTTCCGTAGGGACGCGCTTCTGCGCGTCCACAGGCGTCCTGATGCGGAACACGTCTGCACAGACAGGCTTCTGCCTGTCCCGACGGATGGTGTTGGAATGACATCCATCGAAAAACCTACCCCTGAGAGCACCCCCTCCCCTCTACGCATCAGGGCCGCCCGCCAGTAACAGATCGTCTTGCTGAAGAGCAAACAGGTGCGCATAGACGCCCCCCAGCGCAAGCAGGTCGGCATGTCTGCCCTGCTCCACAATACGTCCTCGATCAATCACCAGGATTTTGTCGGCATACACTACCGTCGACAGACGATGAGCAATGATCAGCGTGGTACGACCAGCCATCAATCGTCGAATGGCCGACTGAATAGCCCGTTCGTTGACTGCGTCCAGACTAGAGGTCGCCTCGTCCAGGATCAGGATCGGTGCATCTTTGAGCAACGCCCGCGCAATCGCCAGGCGCTGCCGCTGGCCGCCTGACAGGCGTGCCCCCATTTCACCCACCAGTGTCTGATAGCCGTCGGGCAGCGAGATGATAAAATCATGGATATTGGCCATACGTGCCGCTTGCTCAATCGCGGCATCGCTGGCGGAAGGGTTGCCGAGTAACAGGTTTTCGCGGATCGTGGTGCCAAAGATATGGGTACGCTGGGCTACCACGGCGATCTTGCGCCGCAGCTCTTCTTGTGGAAAAGCGCGCAGATCGTGCCCACCAATATGCACACTACCGGCATCAACATCCCAGAAGCGCAACAGCAGATTCACCACCGTAGTTTTGCCCGCGCCGCTTGGCCCTACCAGCGCCACCGTTCTGCCCGCTGGAATGGTCAGGTTCAGGTTATTCAGCACCCAGCCGCCATTAACAGACTGCGTACCAGGGCCAGGGTTTACGGTATAGGTGACGAGCGTATCTTTGGCATTGCCCGTGCCATCATCCCCTGTTTTGTGTCCTTTATGTCCATTGTTCTGCGCGTGTGCATAGCGAAAGAAGACGCCGCTAAAGATAATCGCTGGCTCAACCGGTTCAGGCGGGGCAACGGTAGCGGTTTCCTGTACGGGCAGAGGCTGGTCGATAATGGCAAAGAGACGGCTGCCGCCAGCGATCGCCTGGTTTAGGCCACTGACCAGGTTGCGTTGCGAGCCAAGCATGGGTTCAAACGTGGCAACCGCTACGGCCAGCACAGCCGGCAGTTCAGCCAGCGGCAACTGGCCCAGACGTACCAGCACCAACCCGACCCCCAGCAGACTCACCAGACTGGTACCAACCAGCGCACCAACCAGGGCTTCATGTAATCCGCCCACATCGGCCAGGCGGCCCTGAACGGCTGTAAGACGCGCATCATTGGCACGTACTTCATGCAGACGCGCATCGCGCTGACCAAACACAATCACTTCACGCAACCCCTGGATACTGTCGGTCATATGCGCCGATACATCGGCCATAGCTGCACGCATACGCGGAGTATACGTTTTGCCCAGGTCGTCAGACAACCAGGGCACCAGCAACGCGACCGTTACAATAAAGGGCACAAAGAGCAGCGCCAGCCAGACATTGACCCAGGCTATTGCCCAGATCGCCACAACTGGAAGCAACACCGCTACCACAGCCGTGCCAATCGTCTGACCATAAAATGTTTCTAACTGATCCAGGTCGCCAATTGCCCGGGCAATAATATCGCCGCTGCGCAGTTCCATCAGCCCGGCTGGCGCGAGTGGTTCCAGGCGATTATAGAGCTGCATACGCAGTGTCTCAACCAGACGTAAAGACAGCGAAGCGCCCACATACTGTTCCAGATAAAAGAACAACCCCTTGACAACCCCTAACAAAACCAGGGTAATCATAAAGTAGGATTGGAAGAAATCCTGCAGAACGGCATCGGTCGTAAGCAGAACCTGGCCGATACCCCAGGCCGCCATAGCCAGGATCACAATAATAATCGCCTGGTTGAGAAAGCGCACCAATACCACAAAGATAATAATGCCCCACATCGCAGGGCGTAGCTGTCGTAGCAGCCGCAGCAACACCGCACCTCGGCTCATCGCTTGCCCCCTGTCATCCCTACCGCAACACGCTGTGCCTCAACCAGGCGCGCATACATACCATTTTGGTACATCAGTTCACTATGCGAACCGCTCTCGACCACTCCCCCCTGATCCATCACCAGAATACGGTCGGCGTTGCGTACCGTACTGAGCCGGTGGGCAATCAAAATCACCGTTTTGTCACGGGTCAGGGGGCGCAACGCAGCCTGAATAGCTGCCTCGGTTTCAGAATCAACCTGTGATGTCGCCTCGTCCAGGATCAGAATGGGTGCATCTTTAAGCAGGGCACGTGCGATCGCAATGCGCTGGGCCTGGCCACCGCTTAACGACAGGCCCCGTTCGCCCACGCGAGTATGATAGCCATCGGGTAGCGTGGCGATAAAGTCGTGGATCTGTGCGGCACGGGCAACCCGTTCCAGGTCGGCCAGAGTTGCTTCGGGACGGGCCAGGCGCAAATTGTCGGCAATGGTACCATAGAAAAGATAGGTTTCCTGAGACACCAGGGCGATCTGCGTGCGCAGCCAGTCGAGCGAGAGCGAAGATAGGGGATGCCCATCGAGCAAGATCTCGCCGACCTGCGGATCATAAAAGCGCAGCAGCAGGTTGACAATCGAACTCTTGCCTGCACCGCTGGCCCCCACCAGCGCAACGGTTTCGCCTGCTTCAATCTCAAACGAGACATCGGCCAGCGCCAGCGCGACGCCAGCTAAGGCGGCCGTCGGCTCGTTGTCCACGCGGTTTTCCTCAATCTCCACAGCTTCAATCTCCCGCACCGGCGGTTCAAGATCGACAACCTCGCCGCGCTTCTGGCGGCGCAGAGCCTCCTTCTGCTGTTTGCGCTCGGCCTTGAGGCGCTGGCGTTCGGCCTTGAGGCGCTGGCGTTCGGCCTGCTTTTCGGCCCGAATACGCTGGCGTTCAGCCTGCTTTTCGGCCCGAATACGCCGACGACGCTCGCTAGGCGTCTCTTCTTTGTGCAAACGCTGCTGCTCAACCAGAGCATACGAGAAATGCACATGCTCCAGACGAATATGCGGCACCGTGGTAATAAGCTCCACCGCATCGGGCGTTTCATACACTGGCGGGCGGATACGCAGCAGGTCAAACATCTGGTCGGCTGCCCCAGCCAGGCCAGCAGTAGCCTTAAAGCTCTCGCCCAGCGACCGCAGCGGATGCGCCAGTTCGACACTCAACAGCACGATAGCAAACGCCACACCAAACGTAATAACCCCTTCCTGGGCACGCCAGACTGCCATACCGCTAGCCATGGCCACCGTTCCCAGCGTCGCAGCCCACTCGATAAAGAAGAGCGAGAACATCGTAATGAAAAGGCGGTTCATCGTAATCCAGCGCAGCTTATCCGACTGGAGCGCGATCTGGTCGGCATAGGCACGCGACTGATTAAACATCTTGAGCGTAGGTAGACCTTGCAGACTATCGAGGAAGCGCGTACTCAACTCACGCACTGCCTCCCAGAAACGCCCACCGACGCGCCCGAACGAGCGGCTCAGGATGGCCAGAAAGAGCGGAATCGCCAGTTGCACCACCAGCAATACCAGCGCAATCAGTGGATCGAGGAAGGCCACATAACTTAGAATAATCAACGGAACCGTATACGCCAGAATCTGCTGGGGCAAATGATAACTAAAATAATCCTCCAGACGCTCCATACCATTCACAGCCAGACTCACCAGTGCGCCCGTCTGAGCAATACCCACAAAACCGGGACCAAGCTGCTGAATATGGGTATAGAGCCGGTCGTGCAGCACAAAGCGTGTGCGTGCAGCCGTACGAAATGCCACGATGCGCGCCATCCATGCGACACCTGCCCGAACCAGGAAGATCAGCCCGAACACGCCCACCAGCATCAGCACCCACCACCAGGGATCGGAGCGCTGGTGGAAAGGCAGATCCAGGATACGCCCGATCAGGATAATCAAGGCCATATTCAGCAGCACCAGCGCCCAGCCCAGCGACACACACAGGCCAATCCAGCCGCGCATGCCACGGGTCAGAAAACGCAGTTTCCAGAGCTTATCATCCATATGCTGCGATCTCGCTGTTATCTATACTAGCATCTTTTTTCTTTGTATGTCATCGTAGCGCAGATCAAAGCATTGGGCAAGTGCAGTCGCAACGTCACGAAGCCCATATGCATCACGGTACGCCTTTCGGCGGGGGTTTGGGGGCCTCCGGCCCCCCAACGCATGTCGTTGTCGTGCGCGATGGTGCCAGCATTGCTGGCACCATCGCGCACGACAACGCGGGTTTGTAGGGCGACCGCTCGACAGGTGATGCGTATGCGGGGCGTAGCCCCGCCGATATCATCGTGTTTTCGGTTTGGTGTGGCGGCAGAGGCGCCACACCAAACCGAAAACAAAAATTTTCGTGGGGGCCGGAGGCCCCCACGTGTGGGTCATGCATAGCCCTGAGGGAGAGGATGGCAGGGGGGAGAGGGCGGATCATCCAACCAAACGGTACAATAACCGTGAACCACATCTAACCCGCATATGGTATCATTCCTGCACAGTTGGACCAACAGCCACGCATTGCTTCCCCAACGTGAACGGATACCTGGGCTACCTTCCTTGACATGCGAACACATACAACAGGAGTAAGACAGTGAGGAAAATGCCTCGGCATCTGGCGGGCATAGGGATCAGCGGCAAGATAATCCTGTTTGCGTGGATCATGTGGATCATGCTGAACCTGGCTGGATGTGGTCTGTTACCCTCAGAAAGTGGTACATCCGAGCAGGAGCAAGCAGCACGGCAGCAAGCTCGGTTTGAAGCCAGGCTGGCGAACTTGCGTGTCGATTACCATATACCCGGTATGTCGGTGATCGTGCTACGCGGCGAAGAGGAACTCTTTGCTGGCGGATTTGGGCATGCCGATCTTGAGACGCAAAGCCGGGCCTCGGTGATTACGCCCTATCGCATCGCCTCGCTGACCAAGCCGATGGCAGCTACTTTGATTATGCAACTGGTTGAGGAAGGGCGTATCGATCTGGATCAGCCATTTGCCACCTATGATCCAGCCTATGCAGATCTGTGTGTGCTGATTCGTACCGGGTATGCGGTAGCCGATTACAACTGTGAGAGCGAACGGATCACCGTACGGCATCATCTGTCACATACAACGCAGGGCCGACCGGGTGATTTTTTTCTCTATCAGGGCGGTATTTATGGCTTACTGTCCCGTGTTGTCGAGAATGTGACTGGTCAGCCATTCGAGCAGCGTCTCCTGGAGCGGATCATTCAACCACTAAATATGCGTAGTACGGCCATCAGTCAGCACCAGGCCTCGCCCCGTCTACTAGACGCACTGGCACAGCCCTACCATGTCGATGCACTTGGTAACGCCTCTCCATCCGCCTATCCGCCTATGGACACGGATGCTGCTGCCGGAGTTATTTCGACCGTTGTAGACCTGGCGACATTTAGTATCGCGCTTGACCACGATGTGCTTATCAGTGCCGAATCGCGTCAGCAAATGTGGACACCGATGCGCTCGAATGCGGGCCAACCCTTGCCCTATGGTCTGGGCTGGTTTGTGCAGGATATCAATGGCACTCGGGTGGTCTGGCATTTTGGCTGGTGGCCAGATGCCTTCTCGTCGCTGCTGGTAAAGGTGCCGGATCAGAATGTCACATGTATTATGCTGGCCAATAGCGACGGTCTGAGTGGGCCATTTGACATAGGGCCGGGCAATATTCTTAATTCACCCTTTGCGGTGGCATTCCTGGCTGAGTATACCGACTTGAATGTGGTGGCTGGGAAGTGATACGAGGTATACGATACTCCTGCTCCCCTCCGGGAAGCGGGGGGCATGTGGGGGCCAGAGGCCCCCATACGCATCACCTGTCGAGCGGTCGCCCTACAAACCCGCGTTGTCGTGCGCGATGGTGCCAGCATTGCTGGCACCATCGCGCACGACAACGACATGCGTTGGGGGGCCGGAGGCCCCCAAACCCCCGCCGAAAGGCGTACCGTGATGCATATGGGCTACGCCCCGCCCGCCCCCCGAGAGGTGGCACGCCGTACGCTCTGAGGGAGAGGGGTTTGGTCAGTCTGAAACCTTGTCTTAGCGAATCTCGAACGGGATCACCTGTTCCTGGTTGCTAGAGGCGCCGCGGATAACCATCTGCCAGGTGCCTGACATGGCGTCGCCCGGTGCCCGCCACTCGATGTCAACGCGGCCATCCTCGTTGGGCAGGGCAGTGTATTCCTCGGTATCAGTGATCACACTACCATCGGGGGCATTCAACCAGTAGCCTACAAAATTGTCGTCGTCAAAGCCAGTGGCAAAGAAGGAAAAAACTGTTCCGCGTGTGCCAACTGCTGGCTGCACGGCAGAATCACCACTTGCCGGTGCCCCCGGTTCGCCAGAGGAAGGCAATGAGGTATCAACCTCGAATGGAATTGCAACCTGGCGACCACTCTCACGCCCCTGGGCAACCATGAGCCAGGTGCCACCCATTGCATCACCAGGCGTCGTCCATGTCCAGTCGGCGCGGCCATCGACAACCAGGGCAAAGTCAGGCGCACCATCGCCATTTTCGTCTGGCTCCAGGATTGTTCCATCCGGTGCATTCACCCAGTACCCTACCGTCGCGTCATCGTCAAAACCGGTCGCGAAGAAGGCAAATGTGCTGCCTGGCCCGCCAACCGATGGTGCTACATTCGAATCCTGAGCCATGGCGACTGGGGCGGCGGCGGCGGCCAGGCCCAACATTAGCGATAGTGCTACGACGACTATTGCGCTGAAAGAGCGATACTTCATGCTAAAACCTTCTTTCCATACAGATACTATAACCCGATATACGTTTGTTCTGTGTACATGCAAAACCATAGCTGAACAAGCAAGCATCTCTATACGTTCTGTTGTTCCAACTATGCACAGGTACACAGAGGCAAAAGGTTGCAATATCTGAGCCAACGGAAAGGAGATCATATACCATAAAGGTACAGGTGAACACGGAAATTGGTTAGTGAAGTTAGATCTAAACCAGGTTAGTTCAGGGCGAAAACTTTTCGTCCTATGGAACAGTTGGGGGCAAATGGGAACAACCACCAGCAAGCTGCCGATGCTACCCTTATGCTGCAACAAAAACGGCCGTAGTTCGCCCAGGTACAGAAAATGTGCCGGTTGTGGCATCATAGCTGGACTGGCGCACGATCGGATCGGCAGAGGCGATCTGAATCGGGTGAAGCACAAAATTCATACCCGCCAGTTCAACGCTATGAAAATGCTGGAGATGTGTGTGAGCATGAAATAGCACTACAATCATGCGGTACTGCGGGTCGAGATCTTCGCCGACCATATCCGAAATACTCATGACAATCAGGCCGGGCAGTTGATGGGGGCCGGTATTATGGAACGTAACACGATGCTGAATATCAGGCGTAGTGCCCAGCCGAAACAGGCGCGAACTCTTACGGATGCGTAAAATCTCACGCAATGCCGCAACTGCCTTGAGGATATGACTTTTATCCGCCTGCAAAGACGGATCACCCAGCAGAGACGCCATCATAGGCCAATGGATAGCATTCTCTCTGGCTGGTGGCAGCCCCACGCCCCAGTTGTTTGTGGTATAGGTAAAATCCAGGCGGTTGAACCAGTCGCCCGAGTTATAACTATTGCGGTCAAGCGACTTTGAGCGCAACATATCATCACCAGCATGAAAAAACGGAATGCCCTGCCCCAGACCAACCAGACTAAGCGCCAGGTTATTCATACGCACCCGATCATCCAGCGTCGCCGTCGCCGAAGCTTTGATCTGGATGACATCAAACAACGTTTCGTTGTCGTGGGCAGATACATAAGACACTGTTTCAAGCGGACTCTCTGCATAGCCAGCGGGCTGGTCGTTATAGCGCAACTCGGTTCCCAGCAGCGGCACGCCGTTGCGATCGGTAAAGCGATAGGCCTTGAGATTACCCGCCAGCGCAACACGGATCACATCCTGTTGCCAGGTCAGGCGCTGCCACTGCTCGTGCAGGCTGCCACAGGTCACGCCATTCGGATTACACAAGAGACCGGTAGCAAAGCCCTGTTCCTGGGGAGATGATCCAAAATTCGAGCCGCCGCGTACGACATCGCGCAGGCGGTCACTAAACGTCCCGATGCCGGTTCCGGCCATATTGAGTTGTGAGGCATTCGCGCCACGCGCCCCGTGTGCCACCTCTCCAAAGTCCCATCCCTCGCCATAGATATACATCGTGCTGCCATCGACTCCATCATGTTCCAGGGTCAGCCCCTGGAGCATATCGCGTACACGCAGCATATTGGCACGCATATGGTGGCCCATCAGATCAAAGCGAAAGGCATCGACCTTATACGCCGTTGCCCAGCGCCGTAAGGTATCCAGCATGAGCCGTTCCATCATGATATGCTCGGTGGCGGTATTGGGGCAGCAGGTAGATTGTTCAAAGGCCCCAACCGCATTCAGGCGATAATAGTAGCCAGGCACAACCTTATCCAGCACCGACTTATCAGACTGACCAGCGGCAAACGTGTGGTTGTAGACTACATCCATCACCACGCGCAATCCGGTCTGACTCAATGCCTGAACCATTTCACGAAATTCGCGAATGCGGGTTGCGCCATCGGGATTCGTGGCATAGCTGCCCTCGGGAACGCCATAATGGCATGGATCATAGCCCCAGTTAAACCCATCTTGATCGGCCATAGACATAACAATGGCCTGCTGATGATTCGAGTCGGGCGCAAAGCTGCGCAACAATGTGGCATCTGGTTCATGGCGGGCCTCTTTGCGTTCTTCAATTGAGGCAACATCAAACACTGGCAGCACATGCAGATGGGTCAGGCCAGCTTCAGCCAGAGCACGGAGATGCCGCATACCATAACTGCTGGGCAACGTAAATGCCTTGAATGTCCCCCGCACGCTTTCGGGCACAGACGGATCGCTGATGCTAAAGTCGCGCACATGCAGTTCATAGATGCTCATATCCGCAAAGCTATCGAGCGGTGGCTTGACCAGCGTATCCCAGCCAGCGGGCTTGAGGTCGGGATTATCCAGGTTGATGATCTGGCTGCGTGCGCTATTAGCCGATAGACTCACCGCATAGGGATCGGTTACCAGGTTACGCTCAAAGCGTCTGGTAGTGGGTGCAAACACTTTTACCTCGTAGAGGTAAAACTGACCAATCCACTCAGACATGCCGGTAATCTGCCAGACCCCGGTTGTGGGATCTGCGATCAGCGGCAACACTATATGGGCCGAGGTTGTAGCATCTGCGAACAAGTGTAAGGCAACATATCGGGCGGTAGGCGCCCAGAGCCGTAGCGTTGGGACGTCGCCATCGAAACTCAAGCCCAGTGGCCCATCGTAGGCATACAAGTCATCAAGTACGCCTGGTATTTGCAGCGAGGTCAGGTTGAGCAATTGCTCATTCAGATCGGTTTCGCTGACCACAAAACGGCTCTTGAGGATTGTTGGCACATGTTGCAGGGCGGTGGTATTGAGCGTAAAGCGCGGCAATCCATCCAGATGGGGGAAGCGACTATCCGTGGCGACAGGTGCTGATGGTGCTACAATGTTCAGCGGCAGAGAACGACCACCGATGAGTCGGCGGTTGCGGTGGGAAATCTTGCCATCAGGATCATAATGCAGGCGGTAGGTATGGTACGGATTCGGCGCAACGCCCCATGCCAGGGTATCACGGGTCAGCCAGTAGGCCCGCTGCTCGGCCAGGTTGAGCGATGTTGGCGCGGGAACATAGCCGGGCACACTATGTACTATCCAGACCTCTTGCCCATCGAAGGCAACATGGAGTGTGCGATCCTCTGGCCGTTCTTTGGCTTCTCCACGATGTATCACATACTGTAAGGTATCAGCCTCCTCATTGAGTAGAATCACAAAGTACACACCAAATGCATCCCTCCCGGCTGGCCGAATCGGTTGAGACCACATAGATTGCCTGGCAGTACCAGACGACACATGCAGCCCCCAGAAGTCTCGTGGATCATCACTCGTGATATCGCCATAGCTTCCGTCGGCGCGGTGGTAATGCACAAGAATAACCATAGATTCCCCCTTCTACGCGCTAAGCATCTAGAACGTTGGTAACATCTACTCACAGTCAGTTGAGACAGCGGGTTTCTAACCACGAAGGACACGAAGACCACGAAGACCGGAAAGAAGCTACAGATATGCACCATCTTCGTCTTCTTCGCCGTTTAAAGCACGCTAGTTCAAACGAAACCTGTGCAGATGCGTTCTCTTCGTGTCCTTCGGGTGCTTCGTGGTGAATCGTTTACCCCGATCATGAACAATTCGTTCTGGGCGCGTTGCACGTTGCGCGTTGCGTTGTGCGCTCAGTTCGTTCTAGGCGCTTTGCGCTTTGCGCTTTGCGCTTTGCGCTTGTTATATCCCCTACTCACCCTCCCAGCCCTGTTGCCGGGCCAGGTCACGCAGCCCATTTGCCAGGCTTTCGAGTTGCTTGAGTAGCAGGCGCAACTTAAATGGCGCACCCTCGTCTTGCTTCACCCAGCGCGCCAGGTCGCCCTCGGCATACGCCCGCGAGAGTCGGTCAGTCTCATCGACCATCTGATCCAGCGAACGCAAACGAAACACACGCGCCTTATTGCGCGGCTGGTTTTCCAGTGTCTCATCCTCGACACTCAGATACGCCCCCTCGTCGACCGGCTCGGCCTCGTCGTCCCAGAGATCTGCATCGGATTCTTCCAAACCGATGGTGGTAGTTCCTGTTTTTGGCAGTGGGCCACCAGCGATACTCACTTCGGGCACAGGCCGGTCGCGCAGATGCTCGCCCTGTTCCAGCGCCTGCAACGCTGTTTCCAGGGTCAGGTTAGGATTCGCCGCAAAGTAGGCCGCCAGTCGCCCGATCTCGGCAGCGGACATGCCCTCTTCGGCGGCAGCGCGAGCCAGCTCGACCTGGGTGCGTGAGTTAGGAATACGTCGCAGATGCTGCGCCTGAGTAACACTCAGCTCGCCGCGCCGGATCAACTGCTGCACCTCGTCAGGCAGATCCAGCAAACCCAGATAGCGCCGGATAGTACGCCCGGTTAAACCAACCGTCTGACCAACTGCCTCGTCCAGTTCCGTTTCGGGCAACTTGCCACGTTGCTCTACCAGATGAGCACGCAAACGGGCAAAAGCGCGGGCCTGCTCCATATCATTCAGATCCTGGCGCTGCACATTCTCAATCAACTGCTGCACCACCAGGCTCACATCGTCGGACTCTAGCAACACACAGGGCACCTTCGTCAAACCAAGCTGGATAGCCGCCGCTCGTCGTCGGTTGCCATAGACCACCCGATAGCGCCCCTGCCCAATCGCAACCACACCGAGCGGCTGCAATAATCCCTGTTCATCAATCGTTGCCGCCAGGCCAGCAACATCGCCCGGTTGTTCCCGGATGCCGTCAGGATCGCTTTCCAGCATATGTGGGTCAAGATAGACCAGTTCCATTGCCATAGTTATCGCTCCATACACAAAACAAGACACGAACCGTCCGCTCTGTCGGGTTCGACGCCCTCATTATACTGCGTTCCGCCAGACTGTTATTTTAACATATTTGTTCTGAATGGCTACACGTACAGCAGAAGGGATAGAAGGAGCGAATCATCACAGAGACACAGAGATCAGGAACAGTTCGGAACACACTCACCACACAGACAATAAGACGAATACACGCCCAACGCAGTCTCTATTGCACACCATACGTCGCAAACACGCTATCGGCGGCGGCATTGCCCCCACAGATCAGCGCCACTGGCCGGGTATAAATACTTATGTCAACTTGATTGCCAAGCAGTGCCGCAATCACCGCCGCGCCGGATGGCTCAACAAGCTGATTGCACTCGCGCCACAGCCAGCGCATGCCCGCAATCATCTGGGCATCTTCCACCAGCACAATCGCATCCACATACTGCTGTGTCAGGGCCAGTGTGCGCATACTGACTGCACGTGGCGACAATGTATCCGCAATCGTATGCACCTCGGTAAGTGCTTCGACCCGTCCCACCTTCAAACTATGGCTCATCGATGCCGCCCCAACCGGCTCAACCCCAATGATTTGCACGGTAGGGCGTACCTGCTTGATTGCTGCGGCCATTCCTGCGATCAACCCTCCGCCACCCACAGCAATCAGCACACAATCCAGATCGGGCAGATCATCGAACAACTCCAGCCCCAGCGTTCCTGGGCCAGCCAGTGTATAATCGGCATCAAACGGATGTATATAAACCAGACCCTCGTGCGCAGCATGCTCCTGGGCGCGCACATTCGCCTCGTCCCAGGAATCACCATACTGGAACACTCGTGCATCCCATGCCATCACCCGTTCCACACGGTCAGCAGTTGCCAGCGCTGGCAGATAAATTGTTGCCCGTATGCCCAGGCGCTGCGCAGCATAAGCCAGTGCCAGGCCATGATTTCCGCCTGATGCCGCAATAACGCCCTGTGTGCGCTGCTGCGGTTCAAGCTGCAGCAGATTATTAAACACCCCGCGTGCCTTGAACGACCCACTCACCTGCATATTTTCCAGCTTGAGCCGCAAGCTGGTGGGCAGATCACGCCCGAATGCCGGTAGTGGCAACAGAGGCGTATGCCGAATATAGGGCGCAATACGCTGATGCGCCGCCTGAATAACCTCAAGAGGAAGCGTATACTCCATGCATCTATACCTCATGTACCTCTCTGTTTACTGCATATAGGAGCACGATTGTAGCATGGAACACCCGGTGCGTGTGACGGCTCCATGTCTTCGCGGTGAATAGTTTTGCCTGAAGGTGTACGGTGGTACCATTTTTGCTCTAAACACCAGGCCGTACATAGTCAGCTTGAAATTTAAGCGATAACTGGTATCATTAGTGTCCTGGTTTAGTCCCAATTGGTGGGACACGTACTATAACAGCTGCGGAGGTCAAGCCAGGTCGTTCTTGTGTACGTACATGTGTGCAAAAGTGATCAGGATGGCGAGAATGAAGGGAGTATCAGTGCAGCATCATCCCTTTCCCGGAGGCACCAGTGGAGCGAGAACCAAGCACGCTGGATGGCTGATGATGGGCTGTCAGAGATGCCCGGTTGCGCTGCCCCCGTTTAAATAGGCCCCCTGGGGCGGGTGGATGCGAGATGGTATCCTCGACAGGAGTGATTCAGGTGAAAGCAACCAGATCGCCTGAAGCGGCTACCAGGCCTGACCTGGTCGTCCCCGGTCGTGGCTACGTCGGGACGTAAAACACGCCTGTGGACTGCGTGTCAGACGCTCACGTGCGAGTGCCGTGCAGGATGAAGCAGGAATTTCTTCGGAATCAAGAGTGAGTACTTTTGAGTACTTAGAAAGTAGCAGCAAGATGAGGAGTACACAATGCGCATTCTCATACTAGGTGGCGATGGTTATCTTGGTTGGCCGAATGCATTACATCTATCCCAACGCGGACATGAAGTCGGCGTCGTAGACAATTTCAGCCGTCGCGCATGGGACAATGAGTTAGGCGCGGAAAGTCTGGTACCGATCCATTCACTCCAGGAACGTGTTGCTGTCTGGGAAGCCGTATCAGGAAAGCGGATTGCTGTTTTTATTGGTGATTTAAACGACTATACTTTTCTAGAGCCGGTTATACGTGATTTCAAGCCCGAGGCAATTGTCCACTATGGTGAGCAGCGCTCGGCACCCTATTCGATGATTGATCGCCGCCATGCCGTATTTACGCAGGTGAATAATATCGCTGGAACCCTGAATGTTGCCTATGCGATTGCCGAGCATGTGCCTGATTGCCACCTGGTTAAACTGGGCACGATGGGCGAATATGGCACGCCAAATATTGATATTGAAGAAGGCTTTATCACAATCGAGTATAAAGGGCGCACCGATACAGTGCCCTATCCGAAGCAACCGGGTAGCTTCTATCATTTATCGAAAGTTCATGATAGCCATAACTTGATGTTCTGTTGCAAGATCTGGGGATTGCGGGCAACTGACCTGAATCAAGGCGTGGTCTATGGTGTAGACACCGACGAAATGAAGGTTGATGAACGCCTGCGCACGCGGTTTGACTATGATGGTGTGTTCGGGACGGTATTGAACCGATTTCTGGTACAGGCCGTAGCGGGTGTGCCGCTGACGGTGTATGGCAAAGGGGGCCAGACACGTGGTTTCCTGGATATCCGCGATACACTGGCATGCGTGGAACTGGCAATCTTGAACCCACCCGAACAGGGGCAATTCCGTGTCTTTAACCAGTTCACCGAGCAGTTTAGCGTGATGGATCTGGCGCTGAATGTTCAGGAGACAGCCCGCGAGTGTGGCCTGGATGTGACGATTGATAACATTGACAACCCCCGGGTCGAGCGTGAGCAGCATTACTATAATGCTACCAATACGAATCTGCTTGAACTGGGCCTCCAGCCACACTATCTGAGCGATACCTTGCTCGAATCAGTGATCCACCAGGTACAGCGCCATCAGGATCGGATCATGGAACATTTAATTCTGCCAGGCGTTAATTGGCGTAAAACCGGCAATTAAATTTGTACGATAGGCAGATAGCCCGTCCAGACGCGATGTTAGCCCTCACCCCCCGGCCCCCTCTCCCATGTTGGGAGAGGGGCAGTACCGCATTCCAATGCGGTGCGTATCATCCGAACATACTATCTGTCCGCCCCTGAACCAGGCTATGGGAGGAACACCTGACGGGCTTAGCTTGATGCGTATGGACACAGTCCCGCCGAGATTCTATTGTTTTCGGTTTGTTTTGGCGGCAAAGCCGCCAAAACAAACCGAAAACTTTTTTTGCGGGGGCCGGAGGCCCCCGCGCCCCCGCTGTGTGGGTAATGTATAGCCTTCCATATGTACAGTAAAAGTGGTCATCCTGAAACCATATCATATGGCGAACGAACGCAACCCAGGTTACATATTACAGTTCATAACTCAACTTGCGGCGTGAACGGGCACGCTTGAAGACACGCGTGGCGACATGGTAGTAGTCGATCAACTGATCCATGGTAGACTGCCACGAGCGACTGCGTGCAAACTGCAGGCCATTTTCGGCCAGACGCTCGCGGAAATCAGCATCGTCACGCAACTGACTGATCAACGGCACAAGCTGGTCTGGTCGGGCCGGATCAAAATACAGGCCATTCTGCCCATCAATAACTGTATCTACAATGCCACCGGCACGCGCAGCAACCACCGGAAGCCGGCAGGCCATTGCCTCCAGGGCCACCAGGCCGAATGTTTCCGTGGTTGACGGCAGAATAAAGGCATCGGCAGCGCGATACGCTGCAATCAGGTTGTCACCACGCAAGTAGCCAGGAAAAACAGTTGGCGTGCCCTGATACAGATCCTTCAACCGTTCATGAATAGGGCCACCGCCAATCAGGGCCAGCCGTACGCCGGGCAGACTGTCCAGCGCGGGACGGATTGCCTCCAGACCTTTTTCCGGCGAATGACGCCCTATATTGATCACTAGAAAATCCTCGGGGTGGCCATCAGTCAATTGTCTACGCATCGCCTCATCACGCGGACCAGGGCTGAAGCGCTGGGTATCGATGGCACGCTTCCACCAGCGCACCCGGTTGAAGCCGCGGTTACGCAGTTCTGTCAGCACGACCGAGGAGGTACACAGATTTAAGTGTGCCTGGTTATGTAAAGTACGCAGATACCACCAGAAGAGTGGCTCGACCATGGCGCCACCATAATATCTGGCATATTGCGGAACGTTGGTGTGGTAAGATGCTACCACTGGAACGTTGAGGCGCCGGGCATACGAAAGCCCGAATGGACCAAGAAAGAATGGGTTAACTGTGTGGATCAAGTCGGGCTGAAATTCCTGAATGCGGTGCCAGATACGCGAACGGGGAATGTTAATACGAATCTCTGGGTAAAAGGGCAGCGGCGGACCACCAACACCAACGATTTCAGCGCCGGCATACTCGGTCGGGGCACCTGGTGGACCAAACATGAGCACCTGGTGCCCATGTTCATTCAGCCGTTGTAACATCATGCACAAGATGCTGGTGACTCCATCGATCTTGGGCAAGAATGTCTCGGTAAAAATTGCGATCTTCATGGGGTAGGACTTCCTTCTCTTCCGGCTTCTACGGATTTCAGGGTACGCGCTATGGATACAAGAGACAGCATTGCATAACTGAATCATCCCACCTCCCAATTCCCTGAGGGAGAGGGGGCAGGGGGTGAGGGCATCTGGTTCACTCAGAAGTTATTCGCGCTAATAATTCTTTTCACACATAGCCTGTTTATAGAGTACCATAGATTGTTACAGGCGATGTTCGCATAGTTGTCACCGTTCAGCGTAGGCAGCATAGCAATGGGAGAGAGCCGCGTAGCCGCCTGAATAGAGACACATAGCTGGCAAGAAGCATATGTTTCGATTTTTGTCTACCCATATACGTGCAACAGGCCTGCTTATATGTATTGCAGGCTGTTTTCTGGCTGCGCAGGGAACGGGCATCCGCCTCTTCTTTCACCTTTTTTATATTCTAGCTGCCTTGCTGATCGTATCGTTCGTCTGGGCACATAGCAATGTCCATGGCCTGGAAATCAAACGCGAGCCACTCACACCACGCGCCTATGTAGGAGAATATGCGCGTGAGCGCATCAGTTTGCGCAATCGCTGGATCCTGCCCAAACTCTGGGTTGAAGTATATGACTATTCAGATCTGCCCCAGCATGGCGTCGGCTTTGTCGCATCGCTGGCTGGCCGAAAACGCCAACGCTGGACGGCACGGACGTTGTGTGTGCGGCGGGGCCGCTTTACGCTGGGGCCAGCAGCGCTGATCAGCGGCGATCCATTTGGTATTTTTCGCGTAGAGCGCCATTTGCCACACTCGAGCGAGATTCTCGTGTATCCACGCGTGGTCGATCTGGCAACAGTTCCGTTTGCCGGTGCTATTCTCCCCGGTGGTCGTGAAGTACGACATCGCACCTATCATGTGACGCCGAATGTTTCGACCGTGCGCGACTATGCATCCGGCGATAGCTTCAACCGTATTCACTGGCGCACAACCGCACGCACCGGGCGGTTGATGGTGAAAGAGTTTGAGATGGATCCAACGTCGGATGTCTATATTGTGCTTGATATGCACGAACGCACGGTTGTCACCGATCCGCGTTTTCCGGTGCGCTTCTCTGGCAGCAACGATCTGCTGGAATCGACCGAAGAGTATGCCGTCATGACGGCTGCTTCGGTGGGACGGCATCTGCTCAAACAGAATCGTGTGGTCGGGCTGATTGCCTGGGGTCAGCAGCACCAGGTATTGCCAGCTGAACGTGAGGCGCGCCAGCTCTTTAAACTGCTCGAGGCATTAGCGATCTTGCGTGCGTCTGGAACCCAACCACTCGCTGAGGTGCTGCTGGCCGAGGGCGTACGCTTTGGCCGCAATAGTACCCTGATTATCATTACCGCATCGCTCGATCTACGCTGGCCAGCGGCACTGCAACAGATCTTGTATCGCCATGTGCGTGCTGTTGTATTGTTTGTCGATCCGCAGAGCTTTGGTGGACGGCAAGACCCGGAACCCTTGCTAGCCCATCTGGCCGAACTGCAAGTACCAACGTATCGACTACGTCAGGGGCAATCCCTGGCTGATGGATTAGGTCAATAACGATACTGACCAGACATCAGACGGTAGGGGCATAGTCACATTCTGGTCCAGCGGATATCTGCGTCCTCATGGCCATCCAGGGCCTTCTCAAGCGCATGCACAAGGATCTCGCTGGCCCCTCGCGCCTTGAGCATATCGACAGTGGTCTGGTGAATATAGTAATTATCATCCGTCGCAGACATTTCTTCCAGGTGTTCAAATAGAAACCGCAACTGGGCTTCGGTGATCATACCAACCGGTACCCCGGTGTGGGCATTGAAAAGCACCACATTATATGAACCATACTTCTGCCGCCGTGGCACGATCCAGGCCTCGCCCCGGATGACATCCGCCATACGCTGTTTGTCTTTCGGGCTAATCTGCAGTGCTTCTGACTCAGGCGTGTTTAACAGCGTATCTACAATCGTGCGGGCCGCATCAGGCTGGCCAAGCCTGCGTGTATTATCGCGCATCTGCTGCAAACGAACCGGGTCGTCCAGCAGTTTATCGATTTTATAGGCAGCCACCGTCAGGTCGTTACACTTGATCGCGGCCCCTTTTTCAAGCAGATGATCGCTATTGCGCTCTTCCTGGCCGGGGATTGGCATACCAATAACCATTGGCAAACCAACCGCCATACACTCCGACGCAGTCAGGCCACCGGGCTTGCCGATAAACAGAGTCGCAACCTTCATCAGATCGGGCATATCAGTTGTATATCCCAGTACCCGGAAACGGGCCGCCTGCGACACCACCAGTTCTTCAACATCGCGGCGCAATTCATGGTTATTCCCACATACCACTATCGTCTGAATATCGTGGCGTGAACGCATCAGTTGCTTGACCAGTATCTCAACGGCACTGCTGCCAAAAGTACCCCCCGACAAGAGCAAGATTGGTCGGTCGGCACACAGACCATAACGTGCCAGCACCCTGGCATGATCAACCGGCGTTCCAAAAGCCGGGTCAACCGGAATGCCTGACACCGTGATATGGCTTTCTGGCAACCCCAGGCAGACAAGGTGCGCCTTGGTTTCATCCAGAGCAACAAAGTAGCGATGAAAGAGTTGACTCAGCCACATCGAATGAAAATCATAATCAGTCGTGACAATCGACAGAATAGTATGCAATTGCCCTCGGGATAGCAAATGCGAGATAATTCCGGCTGGCATATAATGCGTACACACCGATATATCCGGATTATATTGCTTGATAAACTTGACCAGCGGATCAGCACTCAGCCGATCGAGCATACGACGCATATCGTCGGTTTTCCAGGGTTCGTCGCTTTCATCGTACCACCAGCCGAGAAACCAGGGATATTTCTTGACCAGATCAAGAAAGACTTTTGAATACAGATTACGATGCGCTTCATTCGTCAGTTCCAATGCATCTTTATTGACAACCTCGGCGACATGGGGTGACTGACAAAACAGTTTTTCCAGGGCAGCGGCGGCTGTCTTATGACCTGAACCTGCGCTTGTTGACAGGATCAACACACGTTTTTTCATGAATCTGGCTCCTGATCATGCTGGTGTTCCGGCAACATTCTATACACGCACAGTGCCCAACTATATGTATGCCAGCACAATGCATACGGCATCGACCAGCCTTCTATCCTTGAGAGTATGCAGAAAATGCAGGATATCCACTGCCTGTGTACGATCGGCAGCAATTCCGGGTAATAGTGATACTATCGCGAGATAGCTCTCGCGACACCTGTTCTGCGCATATCGTATCAATATTATTTATACCAGGTATTGTGGTGCTGGCAGTTACAAAACACGCGGCCAGATACGTATCCAATGCTGAAATCCCCATCTCTATACAGATATTGTGACTCAACCACGATTATTCGGCAAGAGCAAACGCCTGGCTACTTCTTCAGCCAGCGCCATATGCCCGACCCCAGCAGATAGCCCGGTAGAACAATATGGCAAAACTGCCCACTACATCTCCGCCTTCAATACCTTGACAGACAATAGAAGTAGAACTATACTTTGGGAGGATCGACGCGATCCATGTGGTATCCGTACGTCAACCGGTATGCCTCTGCACCAGGCAGTCAGGCGTAAGAAGTACGATGAATATGGTCAGGTAATGATGCCTCGGCCATAATGTGCAACCGGTGGCGTGTTCAGTAAGGTAGATATGGACGGTAGTAGTCATTCTCATAGACGCACGTATCTGTGTCGTTTACTGCTGATTAACATATGTTGCTACCGGGTTAAGGGTATGTCACCAGGAAGATGATTCGTTTCATCACCTGCATCTAGTACTCCTCTTCCCCGGTGCGCTGGCAGCCGGGGATTTTTTATTTTCTCCCCTCCTCCATGTGTGTTCGGCAACGGCACAGATCTGGTACTTACTCCGCCGTTGGTAGGTGTCACCAGCGGCCAGATAGCACATGGGAGGTAAGTTATGATTGCATTCCGCACTGCAGCAGATCTGGATCTGTTCCGCCCTTCAATTGTTCGTGTCCATCATATGCCCTCAGAAGCTGCAACAGGTCAGCATTTCGCTCCTGCAATGAGTTTTCCTCAATATATTACGGTTCAGCAAGTGATCGATGCGCTGCGTGAAATGCAGTCTGAAACCGATAGCATCTATTATCTGTTTGTCACCGATTTTGATGATCATCTGGTTGGTGTGGTCAGTTTGCATCAGCTTCTGCTGGCCGAACGGGAGGCCAGGCTGTTTGAATTGATGGATCGCCGCGTTCTTTCCCTATCGCCTGATGCAAGCCTCGAAGAACAGGCCCATCTTGTGAGCGAGTCGGGATTGCTGGCTCTGCCGGTTCTTGATGCAAAGGGTCGCCTGATTGGGGCCATGGATGTCTCAGATCTGATTACGGCAATCCAGAACGAGGCAACTGGTGATATGTACCATCTGGCTGGCTTGAGTGCCCATGAAGATATGCGCAAACCAATTGCCCATGCAGTTAGTAATCGCGTTCTCTGGTTGTGCTTCAGTCTGGTAGCAGCTATGCTGGCTACCTGGGTACTGGGGGTGTTTGCTCCATTTATTGCCCATTTTGCCATCCTGGTTGCCTTTATGCCACTGGTTGTCTGGCCGGTAAGCAAGGCAGGTATGCAGACCTTTACGTTCCTGGTGCGCTCTATGTCACTCGGTAAACTCAGTCCTGCAGATGTGCGCCGTATTCTAGGCCGTGAACTGCTTATTGGTCTGGGCAATGGCCTGGGCATCGGCATGCTGGTTGGGGCCATCGGCTGGTTCTGGCAGGGCGATATTATCCTGGGCCTGATTGTGGCGGTGGCAACGCTAGTGAATCTACTGCTGGCGGCCTTGCTAGGAGTAGTTGTTCCGCTAACAATGCAGGTTCTGCATCGTAAATCAGTCCGGCCTGCTTCGCTGTGTGTCACTGCCATTACCACGGTTAGTAGTATTACGCTGGTGCTGGTATTAGGCAGCCTGGCCGCTCAGATGGGGTATTTATAACATATCTGCATAGGCATATGGCTGACGTACGCGGCCTGGTTGTTCTATGTCGTATGCTTGACGAATGGCATGCGGAAGAAGGGAAGAAGGATCTTTTCTCAAAAAAATTTGTTAGCGCGAAAAAGCCCTGGGATGGGTCAGTCTCCCAACCATCAGTTTAGCGAGACGCACATCTGAATCACCCCACCCCCCAACCCCCGCCCCTGCAAGGGGCGGGGGAGCAAAACGGGGCATCCTGGCGGCACACGCGGAGCGTGTGCCGCCAGGATGCCCCATTTCCCCCCTCTCCCTGAGGGAGAGGGGGGCAGGGGGGTGAGGGCGTTTGGTTAACCCAGACGTTATTCGCGCTAACAAACATTTCCCCGTAGGGGAAATGTTTTTGAGAAAAGAAAGAATATGCAATTCCACGTTGCATATGTGACATAGATCATACAACGTCGGGAACCACCTGGGCGTCTTGCTGTTGCGACTGGCGCTTCAATAAATAGGTCAGAATCGATGGCGGAATAAGCGTACTTAGAATCACCATAATTACAATCACTGAGAAGACTTCTTCGGAAATAACCCCCAGCGACCGCCCGATTGAGGCAAAGATCAGGCCCACTTCGCCGCGCGGAACCATCCCCCAACCCACAATCGACCGACGCACATTGCCAGCAACATATCCCGCCACAATTTTACCCACAAAGGCAACTACCGTCACGGCCAATGCCACCAGCACAATATGTGCATCAAACAAGGTACTTAAGTTAACTTCCATGCCTGTCTTGACAAAAAAGATCGGCACCAGAAAATAACCCAGAGGTTCGATCAAGTCTTCGACATGATGATGCGAATGGTAATTAATCACCTCGTCAAGCTGTTCTCTGGTTTTCGGCTCAAGCGTGGCTGTTGCTATACGCATGTCCTCTATCACCTTAGAACTGGCAAAATGCTGAAAGTAGACTGGATCGAGCACTAGTCCGGCTGCAAACGCACCGACAATCGGTGCCAGGCCAATTTGTCCGGCTGCAACGGCTAGAATAAGACATGTACTGATAGCCAGTACAAACTTCATTCCAATGCCCCACTGGATCATCGACAATCCCCGACCGATGGAGGGGGCCAGGAGTTTCCCCAGTAGCGTTGCACCTACCAGGAAAAGAATTGCCTTCAGTGCAATCCAGCTTACTCCACCAACACTGACTGTGCCTAGAGTGACAATTGCAGATATAACAGCCAGCAGAATCAGACCCAGTACATCGTCGATCACCGCCGCACCAAGCACAATCTGCGCCTCTCGATCCTGCAAACGGCCCAGGTCACGAAACACACGGGCTGTAATGCCCACCGACGTGGCAGTCAGGGCTGCTCCTAGAAACATATATGTCGTTGAAGCCAGACCAGGCAGTAAGAGCGGCCCGACAATGTAGGTGCCCAGAACAAACGGCACAACCACCCCTACGATGGCAACCAGACCAGCACGAGCGCCAACCTGGCGCATCGTCGTCAAGTTCGACTCCAACCCGACCTGGAACAACAAAATAATCACACCTAGTTCGGCCAGAAACGTAATGATCGGGTTTTCCTTAACTGCTTCGAAAAAATCAATATGCAGGAATATCAGATTTCCCAGAATAACCCCGATGATTAGCTCCCCCAACACCGCTGGTTGTCCAAATCGTTCAACAACCCCTCCTCCAAAAATCTTCGCCGCCAGCAGGATAATTGCGATCGACAGGAGTGTAAAGAGTGTAAACTCCGGGGTAAACGCTTCCATGCAACCCTCCATTTTTCCATGTACTCAGAAGGCAATGCTGTAGAACACAACCATGCAGTGCAGTCGCGTTTTCTCAATACTCACTGGAAGGCAGAAAATGGTGACTCCGAAACAGCAAAACTCAAAACCCTGACTCTCGTGACTGTGGCATATGCCTACCAGAATTTTGACTTTACTATGCTGATTGCCCGCTTGTCTGATGAGATGTCTGGTGAGAATGGTTCGAACCGAACCTGATGATGGACGCTCCTCCAGGTGCTATGATAGCACATTTCCAGTCAGGGCATGTACGCTACTCGACACAGTCTATGCCTTAGCTGCACTCGTTTTTGCTCTTGCACACATGATACTCAAAGTACGGTATAATCGTGCTATGAAAGATAAACCATCGCCAGATTCACTCTACTTTGAAGTACTGACTCCTGTTGGTTTCATGGTTCGTGTCACCGTCTCCTATTGGGCGTTGATTACCACGATCAAACATCCGATTATGGCCGGCCAGGAAGCGAAAGTTATGGAGGTGTTGCAAAACCCACAGTGTGTGCATCAGAGTAAGCGCGACACAGCAGTTTACCTTTTCTATCAAGAAGAGTTGGCAGGGCGCTGGATGTGTACAGTGGTGAAACGCATGAATGATGCTGGCTTTCTCATTACAAGCTATCCGACGGATACGATCAACGAAGGAGTACACATATGGCCGACATAAGAGTCTATTATGACTCCATCGGCAATACCCTGACCGTCTGGTTCGGTGAGGAGCAAGCAGAATATATCTGCGAGGAAGCAGGAGATGAAGTAATCCTTATGAAGGATGAAGAGGGACACGTCCTCGGATTCGAGAAACTAAATGTTTCCTTGCCATCTTCTACCCCCTTACGCATTGCCTTTGAAACGATTGTTGCTTAGAACGATGGAATATGCATTACCCACACGTTGGGGGAGCGAGGGCCCGAGGCCCCATACACATCAACTGTCGGGCGGCAGTCCTAAAAACCTATTTTGTCGTGCGAGATGGTGCCAGCTTTGCTGGCACCATCTCGCACGACAAAGACATACTTTGGGGGCGGATGCCCCCAAACCCCTGCCGGGAGGCGTAATGTGATGCGTATGGGCCGGAGGCCCCCGCCCCTGGCAGGGCTGCGCCCCGCCAGTACTCGTGGAAAGCGGGAAGCTACCCGCTCTACCACACTCTATGAACTGCTCAGCCATTTTCCTCCACCGGTTTCCCTGCTGGCAGACTATCTTCTTTCTGTTCATAATAGCCCTCCAGTTCATCTGGGTAGGTCTGTGCTACCGGTTTCACCTGCGTAAGATAGGCAGCCCGGCCCAGCATATGCGCCGCCACAGGCGCAGTCAGAAAGAAGAACATAATCAGGGCAATAATCTTCGCAACTGCCAGCAGGTCGCCCCGATGTACTGCTACGCCCAATAACAGCGCAATAATACCCAGTGTGCTGGATTTGCCCCCAGCGTGCATACGGGTATACACATCCGGCAGGCGTAATAATCCCACTGAAGAGAGAACCATAAAGCAGACGCCAATCAGTACCAGCACCAGCGTCGCGAGATTCAGCCAGATCATCAGCTTCTCCCTCGTTCAATATAGCGGGCAATCGCAACCGTACCGAGAAAACCCAGTACTGCCACAATGATCACAGCATCGATTAACAGATCCTCGTCTACATAAATAGCATACAGTGCAATCAGGCCAACGACATGCACCATAATCACATCGAAGGCCAGTGCCCGGTCGGGAATACTCGGCCCGCGTAGCAGCCGCCAGGCCGTCAGGGCCATCGACAGCGAGAGAATCGACATAAAGAGACCTATCAGCAGGCTAAAGAGGGTGATCATAGCTGTTTACCCTTTCGGGTGGGAAACCCACCCGCTTCCAGCGGTGGGAGGAACGCCCCTGCTTCAGCCCGCTGTAGCGCATGCTTGCACAGGCGTTCGGATTGTGGTATACTCATAATATGAAACTCAGCGTACAATTGAAGTTGCAGCCTACGTCTGAACAAGCCGATGCTTTGCAGCGAACACTGGAACGGGCAAACGAGGCGTGCAACTCCATCAGCCGTGTTGCCTGGGAGACGAAGACCTTTCGACAGTTTGCTGTACACAAACTGGTGTACCAAGACACCCGCGAGACGTTTGGGCTTACCGCACAAGTGGTCGTACGATGTATTGCAAAAGTGGCGAATGCGTACAAGTTGGATCGCACGGTTCAACGTACCTTTAGCCTGCACGGTGCGATTGCTTACGATGACCGTATCCTGTCGTTTGCGCTGCCCAAATCGAACGTCTCGATCTGGACTCTTGACGGGCGGCAGGCTATTCCGTTCGTCTGTGGTGATCGGCAGCGCCAGTTGCTCCTCTTGCAACGAGGCGAGACAGATCTGGCGCTGGTGGACGGCGCATGGTACTTGTTTGCTGTGTGCGAGGTTGAGACGCCCGCGCCTATCGACGTGGAAGGCGTGTTGGGTATAGACTTGGGCGTGACAAACATTTCGACAGACAGCACTGGCGAAATACACTCCGGCAAAGGGATCAAGAACGTGCGCTACCGACATCGCCGGTTGCGCCAGACGTTGCAGCGACTCGGAACAAAAGGCAGTCGTCGTCGGCTGCACCGGTTGGCAGGACAGGAACGACGATTCGCCACATGGACGAATCACACTATCAGTAAACGGATCGTGGCAAAGGCCGAACGCACGAAGCGGGCGATTGCGCTTGAAGACCTCTCGCACATTCGCACGCGGGTTAGGGCTCGACGGTCTCAGCGTGCCATACTCCATAGCTGGGCTTTCTTTCAACTTCGCGCCTTTATTGCGTACAAGGCCGCGTTGGCTGGTGTTCCTGTCTACCTTGTCGATCCTCGAAACACGTCTCGCACCTGTCCTGCTTGCGGTTGCATTGATAAAGCCAATCGCAAGACCCAGGCTTCGTTTGTGTGCATATCCTGCGGATTCGCTGGTCATGCGGATGTGATCGCGGCGGGCAATATTGCTCGTCGGGCACCTGTAAGCGTGCCATACTGCTCGGATGCCGACCTTCGGGTTGGTAGCGCCAGGGCAAAGTCCACCAGATGTAGCGGTGGGTAGCTTACTCAAATAGCTCCATCACGCGGCGTTCAAAGCTACGCTTAATATCCTGTCGCAGGTCATCCGGGTCGTCTATATTCATGAAATGAACATACAGCGTACATGTATCGCTGGCAACTTCCATCGTCAGGGTTCCTGGCGTGAGCGTAATCAAATTCGCCAGGACGGTCATGCCAATATCGCTGCATGAATCTAGCCGTATCGCCAGAATACCTGGTCGCACGTTCATGTTTGGGGCCAGAACGACCCGTGCAACGGCAATATTCGATTTGATCACGCTCCAGAATGTAAAGCCGATCAACCAGAGTACGCGCCAGGTCTTCAATGCATAGCGGCTCTGACCCAGCGCACGCTCGGTCAGCGCAATGATTGCAAAGCCAAAGACATATCCTACCAGAAAGTCTACTGGCGAAAATGTTCGATTGAGGGCCATCCAGACGACTGCCAGGACAAAGTTAAGTAATAGCATGATTTTGCTTCTCTTATACCCCTACGGGGCACTCTGCGTTTCGCTGGCCAGAACCAGCGCATCACACCCGTCGGGACCACACACATCGGTCACATAACCAGCCACATCAAGGGCCTGGCTGGCAGCCAGCGTGGCATAATCCATAGCTGGACCAGCCCCCAGGCCCAGAGCGACGCTTAACACAACCAGAATAGCGCCGGGAGCCACCAGCCCGAGAGTTAAGCGGCCCGGCTCAGCGGCATCCTCCGGCCGTTTTTTCCAGAAAGCTTCGTTCCAGATTTTGAGCATAGAGAAAAATGTCAGGATACTCACCATCGCAGCCACGCCGCCAATCAAGTATTGCTGCTGGCTAATAGCAGCCTGCAAGAGCGCCAGCTTGCCAAAAAAGCCACTCAGCGGCGGAATGCCCGCCAGTGACAGAATGGCCAGCAGCCAGAGCAACGCCAGCACTGGTTCACGCCTGGCTAACCCTCCCATTTTCTTTAGATCGCCCGTGCCGGAAATATACTCCGCTGCTCCGCCGATCAGAAAGAGGGCCGTTTTAACGATAATATTATGCACCATAAATAAAATACCAGCGGCCAGGCCGAACACACTCGCCAGGCCCAATCCCATGATCATATAGCCAATCTGGCTGATAATATGGAACGATAGGATGCGGCGAATATTCGTCTGGGCTACTGCCCCAAGCACACCAATCACCATGGTCAGGCCAGCAACGATCAGCAACAGAGTGGCTAACTGGGGCAACTCACCTCGGTAAATTAAACTCAGCACCCGATAGAGCGAATAGACACCCACTTTGGTTAACAAACCGCCAAAGATCGCTGTGACGGCAATAGGCGGCGTATGATAACTGGTTGGTAGCCAGAAGAAGAGCGGTACCAGCGCTGCTTTGATGCCATAGGCCACCAGAAAAAAACTGGCCAGCACGGTAATAAAGGTTCGGTCACTTGTCGGCACAGATGCAAAACGCTCGGCCAGATGGGCCATATTCAGCGTTCCAGCCACGCCATAGACCAGGCCACAGCCGATCAGAAACAGCGTACTACCAATCAGATTGATGACAACATACTTCAGGCCACCTTCTAACTGACCGCGCGTTCCTCCCAGCGTCAACAGCCCGAATGAGGATAGCAGCAGTACCTCGAACCAGACATAGAGATTAAACAGGTCACCGGTAATAAAGGCACCACTTACGCCAAACAGCAGCAACAGCAATAGGGGATAAAAGAAAAACGTTTCATAGTTGCGGTTCATTGAAGCAAAGGCAAAGATAATTGTCGTCAACGTCAGCAAAGCAGCCAGAAACAGCATAACTGCCCCCAGGCCGTCTGCTACCAGGGTAATGCCAAAAGGCGCACTCCAGTTCCCGCTGAAGGCCACCTGCCGTCCATCGTTTGTCACCAGAAACATCAACCAGATGCTGTACACCAGGTTACATAGCACTGTAGTGATCACGATCAGCCGGCCTATACGTGGTTTCCGGCCCAGAAGAACCGTTAGCAACGCACCGAGCAGGGGAAAGAGGATCGGCAAAAACAGATGATTATCCAAAGGATGGCCTCTATCTTACAGAATTTCATTTCGCGAATAAAGGTGATCTGCCAGCTACGGCGTACATACCTTTGTCATACGGTTCTGTTGTGTCTTGTGTATGTATATGCTTTGTGCTACAGCGCATCCGTTGATGTCATCGCATCCAGATCATCTTTGCCGACGGCCTGATAGGCCCGATAGGCCAGCGCCAGTACAAATGCGGTAATGCCAAAGCTGATCACAATCGCGGTCAGGATAAGTGCCTGTGGTACGGGATCGGCTTGCCGCGACAGATCACTGATGACCAGACTCTCGGATTCGAGAATAGGCGCTGCCCCCCGACGAATATTGCCTACCACAAAGATCAACAAATTGACCCCATGGCTGAGCAGTGTCAGGCCAATAATCACCTTGACAATGCTCCGTCGCAGAATGAGATAAACCGCGCCAGCAAAGAGTACACCAATAACCAGGGCCATAATAACAACCATCTGCCGCTCCTCTATTCTGACTATACCTGCTCGTGCCTACGATCTGCATCTTTGTCCAATGGGAACAGCCGTGGCTCATCAGCTAACATCAGGGCAATATGTGTGGTCACACCCACAACGGCCAGATAAACGCCTACATCAAAGAGCACTGGTGTGCCAATTTTGCCGATGCCGGGTAGGTTGCCACTGATCCAGAGCGATTGCATATAGGCATTGCCCAGCAGCAATGACGGTATGCCCCATATGGCTGCAAAAAATACCCCAAATGCTGCCAGCAGCAGATAGTTGATCGGAATAGCACGTCGTGCGGCTTCAGGGCCATCTGCTACGATCTGCAGAATAATCGCCGACGCCGCTAGCAGGCCACCGATGAATCCGCCGCCGGGTTCGTTATGACCACGTAGCAACATAAAAACGGATAGAATAATCAGTAGTGGCAGCATCCCACGTGCAACCGTTCGTAAAATCAGTGAGTCCATATGCTACCTTTCCTGTTCATGCACCGGGTGGTGCATCACCGGATTGTTTCTGCTTCGGTCTAACCGATATAGATTTCTAGGGGCAAAAGATGTTTCGCCCCTACCGGTTGTCTATGTTCACATCAGCATCACTGGCTACGCTAGACTGGTGTACCACCGGGGTGACATGTTCTGCCGTTGCTTGCACGGGCTGGCGCAATCGTAACAGCCCATAGATGCCTAGCGCAGCAATAAACAGCACGCTAATTTCGCCCAGTGTATCCAGGCCGCGGAAGTCAACCAGGATCACATTCACTACATTCCCCCCTTTGCCTGCGGGTAAACTTTGATCCAGATAGTAGGACGAAATCGGCTCAAACAGGGTACTCGACACTGCTACCAGCGTTAACCCGGTCATCAAAACACCCACACCCCCCGCAATAAAACCATCACGTATACGGGTGTTATTCGGTGACAGTTCCTCGAAACGATCTGGCAGCACGGAGAAGACCAGCAGCAAAAACACGGTCAGTAATACTTCGATCAACAACTGGGTTAATGCCAGGTCTGGCGCACTAAACAGCACAAAGAAGAGCGATACCATGGCACCAACCATGCCAGCCGAAATGATTGCCCCGATCGGCTCCTGCGCACGCGTAACCGCAACCACACCTACCGGTATCAGCAACGCGGCTACCACCTCGTGTAGAACCAGATCATTTAGAGGAGGTAACTGGACACTGATAAAGCGTTGGGTTAAAAACTGCGACCAGAGCAACACCAGGAATGCCACAATAATTGTGACAAGATAGGTGCGCAGATTGCCTGCCTGTATGATCTGGGTAAGCCTCTTTGCACCGTTCAGCAACCCGTCCAACGTCGCGTCGTAGATCCGGTCGCTATTCAGCCAGACTGGCAGCAGTGAGGCCGCAGCCGCAATCTGGCGATGAAAGGCCGCAATGATGCCGCCAACCAGCATAATTCCTACGCTTAGCGTAAAGGCCAGGTTCCAGCCTTCCCAGATATGCAGGTGTACTTCGGCATGTTCGCCAGCTATCATCGTTGCCGCTGGTGAGAGAAATACCCCCACGACTGGCAGAAAACCCAGCGAAAAGAGCAGGGTTAAGCTTGCAGGTATACCCGGGCCGATCAGCATGCCAACCGGTGCTTCATGGACATGCGCATGCATGCCGGTACCACGTGCCCCAAAGAATGTACCGCTGATAAATCGCCAGGTATAGACAATGGAAAAAATCGCGGTTATCACCATAATCACCAGAGCGGCAGCAACACCGAACATAGCCATTTTGCTCTCAATGGCTGCTTTGAGTACCAGTTCCTTGGCGACAAAACCATAGGTGATTGGAATGCCAGCCATCGACAAACCAGCCAGGATCGCCAGGATCATCGAAATGGGCATCTCTTTGCGCAATCCCCCGAGATGGCGCAGGTCACGCGTTCCAGTTTCGTGGTCAATCCCACCCGCTACCAGAAACAACGCACTTTTATAGAGCGCATGCGCCAGTAGATAGGCCACCATTGCCTCGGCTGCATATGTTCCGCCTAAGCCTATCACCAGAGTGAGAATGCCCAGAACACTGATCGTACTGTAGGCCAGTAATGCTTTCAGGTCGTACTGACGCATAGCCAACGTTGCGCCTACCAGCAGCGTTGCGCTGCCCACAACAATCAGCGTGGTATTCCAAAGGACGGTATTGCCCAGGCCGGGATTCAGGCGTGCCAGCAAATAGATCCCCGCCTTGACCATCGTAGCCGAGTGCAGGAAGGCGCTGGCCGGTGTAGGAGCCTGCATAGCGTTGGGCAGCCAGAAGTGAAATGGAAACTGGGCCGACTTGGTAAAGCATCCCAGGAAAATGAGCCACACGGCTGGCGCATACAACGATGTTTGCTTGATACCGTCGCCAGCGCCAAGAATAGCGTCAATATTGTAGGCCTGAGCCGGGTCGACACCAGCGATCTTTGCCGCTTCGGCCAGTAATAAGAGACCAAACAGCAGTGCCAGACCACCACCAGCCGTAATCAATAAACCCTGTTGCGCCCCCCGCCGTGCTGCGGGATACTCATGCTTGAAGCCAATTAAGAGGTATGAACTGGCGGACGTCAATTCCCAGAAGACAAACAGGGTCAATACATTGGCCGATAGCACAACGCCCAGCATTGATCCCATAAAGATCAGCAGATACACATAAAAAAGACCGAGGCCTTCTTTCCCGGTCATATAGAAACTGGTATACAGCACAATCAGTGTACCAATACCGGTAATAATCAAGGCAAACAGCAGGCTCAAGCCATTGAGGGTAAATGCCAGCTCAACGCCCATACTCTGCACCCACGGATACGTTTCGCTGATCGGCTGTTGCGCTACGATGGCCGGTATCTGAAAACAGAACAGCACAAACAGGGTCAGTGGAATCAGCGCAAACACCCAGCCACTGAGTCGATGTGTATCTTCACGCACCAGCAAGCCAGCCGGCGCACTGACAAAGGCAAAGAGCAGCATACTCAACAGTGGCAGCGTACCATGCTGCGGGGCAGTCAGGGTGACAAAGAACAGATAGGTGATGTAATACCCTGCGAAAAGCCAGCCTTCACGGCGCGAAAGCTTCATGCCAGTCAAGAAGATCGGCAGGCTGGCCGCCGATACGGCTATCAGCACGGGCAGATCAAAAGCCAGTGCGCCAGTCGGTACCAGCACGCCCCCTGGCGCAATCACGCCCATCAAGCCCAGGATGCCCAGCAGGTTCAACAGGCTCGTGCGTATCACATTGTCTGCTATCCTGTCATGCCGGCCACGTAGAGCCGCACGTATCCAGGTGATAGCTTCAGGTAGCGACGTCGCAATAGCCCCCAGTGTCAGGCCAATAACCAGGGCGTTGGTCTGCATCTGCTGCGCACTGCTACTAATTGCCCATGCTAACGAGAGCGAGCCAATCACGATCAACAAAAAACCTGTACCGGTGAACAGCACGAGTCGCTGCATGCTCATCTGGTCTGGTGCAGGTGCAGGGTTCTGAATCGGCGCATCCTCGGCGTGCCTGGCAGACGATTGCCGTATGCTAAAGGCAATATAACTAGCCAGGGCAACCAGCAGCATCACTCCGTCGATCCGCCCGATTGTGCCATCCAGTCCCAGCAAAAAGACCAGTACGGCAGCACCGATAAGCACAGGTACATCCTGGCGGATCAGGTTGGAGCGTATTGTCACCGGAAAGACTACGGCCAGCAGTCCCAGAACAAAGAGGAGTAAAAAGAGATTGCTGCCCAGCAGCGTTCCCAACCCCAGCGCCGTCTGATCCGACCAGACAGATTGGAAACCGAGTACCAGCCTGGGCAAACCGGTGCAGACCAGCACCACCAACCCACCCACGATCGGCGATCCGAGCCTGAGAGTCGTTGTCAGGTGCGAGGTGCCGCGCATAAAGAGGTATACACCCCCTAGCAGGGCAATCAGTCCTCCAACGATCAAGCTGATCGCGGCACTATCCATATAGGTTACTCCTCTCTTGCAAACATGGAGCGAAAACGGCAACAAAAAGGCGAGACCTCACGCCAATAGCATGGCGTGGTGTGCCGGGTCTCGCCAGGAGTATCTGGTACAACACAGACGCCTGGATCACCAAACAGAACTGGCGTACCGTCTGTATGCCTCATGCATATGTGCTGCTCATTCTCACCGTATGCAGAATATACCAGAAATGCACAGCCTTTGTCAAAAATTTGTCAAGCCGTACCTGTTCACTATCGCGGGAGCGCCAGCTGATCCGGGCACAGCGATACCGAACTGGCGACGGCAGTGGCAGCAGCAGAAAGCAAGAACCTCTGTGCCGCCGTGGTGAATCGTTTCCCCTACATGTGAACAGGTAACATCACGCCACCAGCGGCATAATAGCCGTCACGATCCAGGCAAAGATCAGGGCATTCGCCAGCGAGGCAACCACGATAGTTCGCGTACGCTGATGAATACGCCTGGCAAACAAACCAAATACCACAAAGTAAAGCGCAAGCACCGGTGCCAGCACAATCATATAGAATGTATCGCCACGTAAAATCCCTTCGATGGTCAGCGAGAGCAGAAAAAACAGCTTCGTGATCGCATAGCTGCCTAACGGTGCGCCGGGTGACTGAGTCAGCCACTCATCGGCCAGGAAGTACACCAACATAGCCAGAAATGCCAACGGCAGGGCGATAATTCGGGCTAAGGGTGGAAAGTAATTAAAGACAAAGAATTGTTCGGGAATGCCCATAACAATGAACACATAGCCAACCACAAACGCCGTCATAATCAGCGCAGCACGCCAGAACGAGAGGCCAGGCCAGCGTACATCAATATTCTCTTTATGCACAAGGCGGTAGATCACTATTCCAACCGCAGTTAGCATGCCGTAGATCGCAAAATGGAATAACAGTGCCCCGCCCACCAGACTATCTATCCATCCGCTACCTGGCAATACACGCACCAGGAGGGGTGTTATTACAACAGGCAGCAGAGCTAATCCGAACCACCATTTCTGCTTGAACGGCGTCGCTGGCGTCACCGGGTCATCGGGGCGTGTAACTGGTTTCAGCAAAAGCGAGAAAGGCCAGAAGAGCAGCACCGCCGATAGATAAAGCAGCATCACCGCCATGCCTCGGCCACGTAGATAAAACGTCTCTTCGGCTGGTGGTCGCTGGAAACTCTGATCAAACCAGTCCTGTACCGCTACAATCGTTGCCGGGTTAAACAGCACCCCGATATGCTCAACCCATGGCACAATTTCTACCCGACGTGCCGTTCCCTGCTGAAAATTGCCCGCCGTCTCGCCCAGACGTACCCCGGTCTGACTGGTTACTAGCCGCGTGGTATCCCACAACCAGAACTCCAGCGCCCCATTGACCACCAGCAAATTGCGGGGACTCAACGGTGTGACACCTGGATAATTCTTAGACAAAGCGACCACAGCGCCAATTTGCATGGTTGGAATGGTATCCTGGGTTTGCGCATAGATGACAGCCGTATCTGCGCCCATCGCGTGCCCCAGCAAACCTACCTGGCCATTCGACCGTGGATGCTGGCGCGCAAAGGCGACAACCTTATTCAGCACCGCGTTCAGTTCACGCATCTGGATTTGACGATCACCACCGTCTTTGGGTAAAGGAAAACTACTTCGGCCATGGCCTGGTAGATCAAACGTAATTGCTGTATACCCATTACGAGCCAGCGTGACGGCAAAGGGTATTAACGTCTGCTGTGAGCCAGCATACTCATGTACCAGTACAATGACCGGAGCTTGCTCTCCCTGAGGGGCCGTATATATCGTCACGGGTGTCCGATCCAGCCAGGTGCGCTGAACCTGCAATGGCAGAGTCGGTGATATCAGTTGCACCAGGGCAAAGATCACCCCTGCTCCCCCGATGATGCCAGCGACAATATAGCTCAGGGTGAGTAGCCAGGGTGGCACTTGCAGACGACTCTGCCGCCACACGTCGGCCTGAAAAACACCACGCATCTTTGTCAATAACAGCATATAATCTTCCTGTCTGCTTAGTACACGCTCAGCTCGGGAGATAGGTTAGAGGCATGCGCAAAATGGCACTCATATGTACACAAATTGCCCATTGCTCACAACCAATCACTGTGTATGACCTACATCATGTATCACAGAGATTTTGTGGCTTCTATAGTCGCCTCTATGTTCTTACTCTTCTTGATCATAAAACTAAATGCCGCCATAGCTAGAATTACTGCGCTGACCCCAATACCATAGGGTAACAGGTTGGTTGTACCATCCCAACTAGTCGCCTCGGCCAGGAATGTCACGATCAACACAACAACCACAATGCTAATAATCCTGTCTTTCAGATCATCAAGCGATTTGACTACGAGCCCCGATGGCAGATCTAGATCGCCGATAAACAGTTCATACAACCCGGTTGCAACAATATACAGGCCCGCTGCGATCAAAAACATATCGGCGAGAATGATACCGGATATAGCAAACGACTTGGCTGACTTTTCATCCGAGAGAATAACGGTCATAATCTCTGATATAGTCAGACCGGCCTGTATTGTAGCCAGAATAAACAACATCATCGAAAGTAACAGGCTTGAAATGACACCCAACACTGCTACATAGCGCGATAGACTCAGGATCGTCCTCATCTATTCTCCTTTATGTAAAGTTGATTCATGAATTGCCCCTGGCTTTATGGGTATGTGAGGGTCAAATCTCTTTCCCCATAATACTGCCATGGTCACGCAGGTTGCCATGCGCCCGATGCGCACCGCGCAAGATCAAACCGACTACACTCAGCCCGACCAGCAGATAGATGGCTATACCAAATGGACTGAGGATAGCCGGGTTGATGGTATTGACTATCAGCACAACTGTATAAAAGATATAATAACTAATCAGCAGAATGCCTTCCCAACGCACAACCACAAAGCCGGTGAAGAAAATGGGCAAGCTGGTCAGTGCTACAATGATCATGATTGGTATATCAATCCGCAGTGCCTGTGGTGCAACGTTAATTCCGTTCGGCCCAATCAGGGCTGTCAGGCCAAGAATGGCGAGAATATTGAAAATACAGCTCCCGACCACATTGCCAACAGCGATATCGCGCTCACCGCGTAATGCGGCCACCACCGAGGTTGCTACTTCCGGCAGCGACGTACCTATAGCCACAACCGTTAAACCAATGATCAGTGAACTGATCCCCAGCGCACTCGCAATAGTCACCGCACTATCCACCAGCCAGTCTGAGCCAACAATCAGCAGCGCCAGACCCACGCCGATCAAGCCGATATTCAGCAGCATCGCTCTGGCTCCACCGGAACGCGAGGTAGCTTCATCGTATGACATATGTGTGGCTGCTTCGATCTGATCTTTTTCTCTGCGGCTCTGCCAGATCGAGAAGGTTGTATACCCCACCAGACCAGCAAATAAAATCAAGCCGTCCAGTCGGCCAATTCTGCCATCAAGCGCCATAAAAAACATCAGGATCGACACACCAATCATAATCGGCACATCGAGTCGTACCAGTTGACGTGAAACAACCAGCGGCAGGATTATGGCACAGATACCTAACACAACCAGCACATTGAAAATATTACTACCGACAACATTGCCCAGGGCAATATCGGCATTGCCCATCCAGGCCGATTGCATACTCACCGCTAACTCTGGCGCACTGGTACCAAATGAGACGATCGTCAATCCCACCACCAGAGGTGAAATGCCTATCGCTATGGCCAGCCGCGATGCTCCCCGTACCATGACCTCAGCGCCGCCCACCAGTAGACCCAACCCACCCACAAAGAGCAGCAAGGTCCATATATTCATATTGGTTCTTCCTCCAGTAATAGCGATTCTGACCAGTACGTGTTCACAAGTGGAGTAGTACCAGCGTTCTTGCTAGCGGCTGAACGGGCCGGGATGGTTCGTCTAGCCCACGGTATCAAGACACACACCGATAATTTCTCTGTATCTCCATCGTGATTGTTTTCACCCACATGTGAAACGTATGTTGATCGTGGATCTTGCCAACAAAAAAAGCGAGACCTCACGGCATCTAACGTGTCGTGGTGGTCTCGCCAGTAGTGTCTATACACATACGATCAGCCGAGGGTGGTGGTTCCCTGTACTGACGACTGATCGGCCCGCTTGTGGGTGCGGGTGGCTACTCCCCTACCTTAATCGGTATCGTATCAGATTGCACAACCTTTGTCAACATAAATGATATCAATTGTCCACTACCCCATGCGATTAGTCTGAAATGCAGCCGCCACGCTCTCCTGTATACGCGCCACCGCCCGATAGGCATCCTTCAATTCCCGTTGCTGACGTTTACTCAGCCGTGATACCGGCATCTGATTGGAAGGCTCTTGCCCACGCTCAATGAGCTGATACTGATACCGCAGGCGCAGCAGACTGATATACTCAAAGGCCTCAGCCAACTCTTCGGCCCCGGTTTCGCTCAAACTGCTCTGCCCGGCAGACTGGTGCAACCGCGTCAGTGTACTGGTGGCTGCACGACCAGACTCCAGGCTAAAGAGACGGGCCAGATCCACAATCAAGGCCGTTCCGCGCTCTTTTAGATCGATCAGATCCCGCGTATTGCCATGTTTTTCCACCACGAACTGGCGAAAAAAACCAATAGGCGGCGACTGGCGTAATGCCGTACGTGCCAGTCGCCCCAGAAACACATGCTCTTTGGCCCCTGCTTCAATCACCGGACGCAAAACCGTATCAATATCCAGGTCGCCATAGATGCGCCGATAGTCAAAGAAAATTCCCACCCGCATCAAGGCTTCTTCTTCCGGCAAACGGATCCAGCGGCGAAAATACCCCTCCCACACAGATAGAGGCTGTCGCCATTCTGGGTTGGTAGCCATAACGTTACCCGGACAGCGCGGAAACCCGACTGCCACCAGGCTTTCTACAATACGCTCAGCCAGCGCCGTAAAATAGATTTCCGCCCCCCGTGGCGCATTATCGGCGTAAACCAGGGCATTATCCTGATCGGTACGCAACGTCTGCTCATAACGCCCTTCGCTACCCAGCACCAGCCACGCATACGGACATGGTGGTGGCCCCAGTTCATGCTCGGCTTCACGCAGCAAGCGCACCAGCAGCGCATCGTGCGCAACAGCCACCACTTGCCCGATATCGCTGATACGTGCCCCGGCATCCAGCAACGCACCAACTGTCACCGTCACCTGGTTGGTATACTCACGCAGTTCTGTCAGGCTGCGCGCACTACGCAACTGATCTGGCAGAAACAACGGACTATGACTCTGCTGCCGTAAAATGTCGGTATCAGTAATAATTCCGGTTACGCGGCCATCTTCGGTAACCGGAATATGATGGAAGCGGTGTTGTAGCATCAGCATCAGCGCCTCGAATACCAGACGGTCACTCGCCAGCGTTCTGGCCGGTGCGCTCATCACCTTTGACACAGGTGTATCTTCAGGTAGACCGGCAGCCAGTACCCGGCTACGCAAATCGCGGTCGGTGATAATACCTGGCGGGAATACATCGACAATCAGGCTCGACAAATAGTAGTCACGCATCAGTTGAGCCGCCTCGCGCACGGTTGCATCCGGCGCTATCGTAATCAAGCGGTGCTGTTCCAGATCCCGCAGGCGCGTCTGAAACAACACCGGGGCAAAGCCAGCATGCCGTTCCTCGAAAGTATTGCCCAGGCGCTCAATTGCTGACATCGTCACAAAGCTGCCAAAAACAGGATAATCACGCATCAGTTGGTGAAACTTGGCGGCTGGCAGCATATACACCATTGTCCAGCCGTGTGCCCGGCTCGTAACAACCGGAGGACGCCGCCGGATCAACGAGGGATGCCCGAAGATCTCTCCTTCTTCTAGCGTATCTACCACCACTTGTTGAATGCCCTCATCACGTACCAGATCTACTCGCCCCTGGCAGACAATATAAAGGTGCATGGCTGGTTTTCCGCCATACACCAGTATATCCTGCCCATCATCGAACGTCTGCACCTGTATTGTTTGTACCATACGCTGCACTTCCGCCAGGGGTAACTGGCTAAAAGGCAGCACCTGACGCAAGAACAGGACGATCTCTTCTATTTCCATAATCGATCACCAGATGCATAGTAGCTTAATGAAACGCAGTTGCACCCGGTAAGTATAGTAGGAAGATACGATTGTCGTCAAACTGGCCATGTTTGTTCAGTCTTCCTCGAGATCTTCATGGACACCAAACTCACCGTCAAGTCGATCCATCAGGCGTGCATACACAAAGATTAGAATAACAAACACATAAATTGCCCCTTGATGGGCAAACCAGAAACTCAGAGGCACCTGGCCGATGTTAACGCCATACAGTACTGGCCCCATGAGAACGACTGCCCCAAAAGATACCAGTGCCCAGATCGCCAGGAGTGCCCAGATCAGCCTGACATTGCGTTTCCAGTATGCACGTGCGTTCTCTTCACCACCTTCAACAACTGTCACTTTGTGTTCAGCAACCGTCATAGCATTCTCCCTTCCTGGATGCAAGCAAACCGATACGAGGGATACAGCACAACCAGGTTGTGTCTGAGACATAGTTATCGGGAGGCTAGAACTACAACGAGCTGGAATAGTGATGCCAGAGGTCAGACAGAGCGCCTCCTTGCGGTAGACGAGCCTTGGCCCTGATCCAACGATGAAGAATAATATACTGTCAGGTATGATGTGCGAAGGGGCTGTGCCATGGTGGCAACAATGAAGTGGTGCGGTAATGTTATGGTAAAGTGGAAATGTAAGCAGATAATAAAGTTTATGTAAATTTTTGGTAAAGGAGAATCAGAGGCTAGCACATAGGCATGAGCAGATCCTGCGCGACATAGGTTCAGCCGTGACCATTTTACTGTACCTATCACAGACAGATTGGTGGTATGAGTCACCCCACCCCCTAGCCCCCCTTGTAGGGGCGGGGGAACCGGACGGGGCGTCCTGGCGGCACACGCGCCGCGTGTGCCGCCAGGACGCTCCATTTCCCCCCTCTCCCTGAGGGAGAGGGCGAATCGTCCAACCAAACTGTACAGGAAACGTGAACCATGTCTCCGTGGTGGGTGTTTTAGCCTGAGTGCGACATCTTCAGCTTCGCCTGGATAAACTGTTCCTGGCTCAAATAGATATTATGTGCCAGATGGCGGATCTCGTCCTCCTCGGCGCGTGTCACCTGACCATCCGCATTCGCCACATCAAACAGCACATCAAGGAAACGGACACGTTCTTCATACGAAGTGAGTTCCATAAACTCGCGTGTCATGCGGTGGTAATCCAACTCTGCACTTACCTCCGAGGCGGCCACTTCCGCAACCAGCGTTGCCGCTTCATGCGAAATACCCCAGATTGTCTGCAACGTCTGGATCATCATGTCGCACTCATGCTGATTAATTCCCTGATCAATTCGGGCAACCCGTGCCATCATACCACCAGCCAGGCTTAATCGCCGCAGCTCGGACTCGGCCAGATCCAGTTCAGTCTCACCCAGCGCCAGTCGCTGGCGGACACTATAGTAGATTCGATTTTTAATAAAATCTTCCAGATAGGCTTCGCGGTTAGGGGCATGTGAAACGGTCTGTGTACGCCGTTCAATCGGCCCGGTCAGCAGACGCTTCAATTGAGCAAAAATATTCAGGTCGACCGCCTTCATAGCCGCCCGGATTTCGCCTAGCACTGCCTGCTCTGTTGTGGTAACTTCTCCATCAGCCTGTACCAGATCTTCCAGGGCACTGATCACCAGGGCACGATCTTCTGGTTTGCGCAGCGCTCCCTGCAACTGTTCAATCAAACGGATACGCTCGGTAGAGCCAACCGGTGAGTGGATATAAATATCCAGTTCGGCCCACTCATTCGCTGTGAGTTCAAACCCAGTATCACTGCGCTGGCGCGGAAAACGAAAGAGCAAGTCTTTCAGACTATTGATTTCTTCATGATCCAGATTACCATCAACCCAGGCTGCGGCAATCAACACTTTGGCCAATGTCATTGCCATGTTGCGATCACTCATAGATCTTTCCTTCTGGTTGTGAAACAGTATGCTTATGTCATCATAGCATAATTTACTGGCAGTACACGCTTGTTCAGCCAGAAGAGGGTGAGAGAATATTTTTCTTTTTTCCAAAATTCTGTCCTCCGGTCAGAATTTTGGAAAAAAGAAAGAAAAGTACCACGCTGCCGTCTACCGTGAGCCTGTCGAACGGCAGGCGAGATCTGTTTTTCACCTGGTCAAACGCCTGGTTGATAGACCAACTCGTTGCGTGGGACACGCCCAGACACATTCTGCAAAACACTCCATTTTGGTGTATAGTGATGTCAGGTTAGAAACAATTGCACGTACAATGAATGATTATTACCACCGATTATTATGCGTATTGCCTTTATCTACCCGGTTTTTCTCTGGCTGTTACTTGTTCTTCCACTGTTGTGGATTCTGACACTCAGCACGCGCAGCATAACGCATGCTCGCCTGGGGCATATCCGCTTCTGGAGCCTGTTGCTGCTGCGTAGCTTGATCCTCAGTGCCCTGGTGCTGGCCCTGGCTGGCATTCAGCTCGCACGCCCGGTAGATGACCAGACCGTGGTATTTCTGATAGATGGAAGCGATTCTGTTTCGCCAGCCCAGCGCCAGCAAGCTGTCGACTTTATCAACGTCGCAGTCGCCGAAGGTCGCCCCGGCGACCGCGCTGCGGTAGTCGTTTTTGGCCAGAATGCCCTGGTAGAGCGTGCTCCTGGCGATCTGGTTGCACTGGGGCAACTCACTTCCACACCCATCACGAGCCGAACCAATATCGAAGAGGCCATCCAGCTTGGTCTGGCACTCTTCCCTGCTGATGCTCAGAAACGCCTGGTGTTGCTAAGTGATGGACACGAAAATGCCGGGCGGGCGATTGAAGCAGTTCGGCTGGCTACCGCACGGGATATTCCCCTGGATGTAGTGCCGCTTGTAGCCGAGAGCGGCCCTGATGTCGTAGTCAGTTCGCTCGATGCGCCTGATGTGGCACGCGAGGGCCAGAATGTGACACTTCAGGCCGTTATTCGCAGCACTTTCGCTACAAAGGGTTCCCTCCAGGTTCTTGCTGATGGTGAACTGATTGAGACCCAGGAGATTGACATTCCTGCCGGAACAACAACGCTGCCGATTACTGTTCCAACTGGTGAAGGTGGCTTTCGACGTTACGAGATACGTCTGGAGGCTCAGGGCGATACACAATCCGTCAATAATCGCGCTGCTGCCTTCACCAGCGTACAGGGGCCGCCCCGTGTGCTGCTGGTTGCCAGTGAATCGGATCGGGCCATGCCGCTTCAGAATGCCCTTGCTGCTGCTGGCGCTCGTGTGGAGATACTGTCACCCGCACAAATTCCAGCCGATCAGGCTGCACTGAAACGTTACGCGGCAATTGTGCTGGTTGATGTACTCGCGCGTGATGTCACGCCAGCTGTACAAAATGCCCTGCCTGTGTATGTACGTGAGCAAGGTGGCAGCCTGGCCATGATCGGCGGGCGTGAGTCGTTTGGTGCTGGCGGATGGCGGCGTAGTCCGGTTGCCGAAGCACTCCCTGTTGAACTGGAACCGAAAGATATTCAGGAACGACCCGAAGTAGCCCTTACCCTGATTATTGACCGCAGTGGCAGTATGTCCTCTGGGGTTGGCGGTGGGCGTACCAAACTTGACCTGGCAAAAGAAGCGGTCTTTCAGTCCTCTCTCGGCCTGGAAGGGAGCGATCAGATTGGTGTGGTTGCTTTTGACACGGTGGCTAGCTGGATCCTATCCATCCAACCGCTACCCGATGTGCTGGATATCGAACTGGCCTTGAGTCAGTTTAATGAGGGTGGTGGTACAAACATTCGCAGCGGGATTGAACTGGCCACGCAAGCCCTGCCAGCTACGAACGCCAGGGTTAAGCATGCAATTGTGCTTACTGATGGACTAGCAGATAGTAACTATGCTGATCTGATTGAGCAGATGCGCGATCAGCAGATCACGATCTCGGTGGTTTCAATTGGTAGCGATGCAAACCCGGCGCTCCGCCAGATTGCCGAACTAGGGGGAGGCCGTTACTACCGTGTACTAACCATGTCGGATGTGCCGCGTATTTTCCTGGAGGAAACGGTCATTGTGGCCGGACGCGATATTGTCGAAGAGCAATTTGTGCCAGTTATTGCTTTGCCAGCACCCGTTGTGCGTGGATTGGGAGGTTTACCGTCACTCTATGGCTATAATGCAACCGAGTCACGTGGTGCAGCACGTACAATCCTGGTGACACCTGATGGGAAACCACTGCTGGCTCAGTGGCAATTTGGTTTGGGCCGGGCAATAGCCTGGACCAGCGATTTCAAGAGTCAGTGGGCCAGCGAATGGGTAGCCTGGAATCAGTTTCCACGCTTTGCCGGTGGTCTACTGGATGCGCTCCTTCCTCCCCAGCAACCTGATGGTCTGGCACTGGATATGCATTCCGATGGTGCCCAGGCTGTAGTTGAAGTGAGTGCCCGCGATACGCAGGGTCGCCCTGTTGACGATGCGGTTATTGAAGGCCGTCTCCTTACGCCAG
>RRYU01009625.1_pt1 | contig 45668 bp, 47 predicted proteins | sample 2162651 | NCBI WGS metagenome assembly RRYU01 (sample SAMN10267283, study PRJNA491782) | microbial mat metagenome | isolation source: biomat in the production well | place: Japan: Minami-Kanto gas field, natural gas well KTG3 | collected 2017-06
AAAGATTCTCCTTTTTTCATTATATTTTTATTAGCAATACTTTTTCTGGCTTCCTCAAAAAGTCCCTCAGGGCTTTCAAGATTGTTGATCAAAACAGGATAAACTCCCCAGGAAAGGGTCAGCTGTCTTTGAACATAGTCAAAAGGAGTTAGAGCAATATTTATGCCACTTGGCTTAAATCTAGCTATATTTCTAGCCGTAAAGCCGGTAACAGTAGTACAAACTACAGCTTTTGATTTTGTCGTTTTCATAAGATTTATGGCAGACTCTCCAATAGCCTCGGAAATATTTTTTTTCAAATTATCTTTAATGTTTGCCTTAACTTCTTTCATATCTTCAAGTTCTATTTCTTTTGATATTCTAGACATTACCTGAATCACCTCTACGGGGTGCATGCCGCTAGCTGTTTCACCAGAAAGCATTACCGCGTCCGCCCCATCAATGATGGCATTAGCAACATCACTTACCTCTGCTCTTGTTGGCTTTTGATTTTCTATCATAGAATTTAGCATTTGAGTAGCAACTATTACAGGCTTTACTTTGTTTAGGCATTTTTCAATAATTGTTTTTTGAATTACTGGGACTTTTTCCACTCGCATTTCAATACCGAGATCTCCTCGTGCAACCATTACAGCATCGCTATGCTCTATAATCTTGTCAATATTTTCTACTGCCTCCGGTCTTTCAATCTTAGCAATAATCCTTGTTTTTTTTAGAACATGTTTCTTACTTTTATAATGCTTAAAAAATTTATTTTCTTTGATTTTCCCCTCTTCTTTTTCCAGGAGTTTTCGCAAATTAATAATATCTTTTTCATCTTTAACAAAAGACATTGCTATAAAATCAATATTATTTTTTATAGCAAAAGCTAAATCTTTTTTGTCTTTATTGGTAATAGTTTCTATTTTTAATTTGGTATCAGGAAAATTCATCCCCTTTCTTGATTTCAGGGTTGCATCCAAAAGAGCTTTGGCATATATTTTTTTACCACTAATTTTTATAACCCGAAAAGCGTAATGGCCATCCTCAATCAATATCTTCTCACCCTTCTTGATATCCTTATAAAGATTATTATAAGAAATCGGTATTATTAATTTCTTTTCAAACTCGCCAAAATCCTGAGAACTTGAAAAGATAAGTGACTGCCCCTTCTTTACAAAAACCCCTTCTGAAGGAAGACTTTTTAGTCTTATTCTTGGACCGCAAAGATCGGCAATCACCGCAATGGCTGTTTTTGTTTCCAAAGAAGATTTTCTTATGTTTCTTAAATACTCCAAATGAGAATTATGCTCACCATGCGAAAAATTTAAGCGAGCGACATTCATTCCGCTTTTAATCATTTTTTTTAAGGTCTCAACTTCAAAAGAAGCTGGGCCTATTGTTGCCACTATTTTTGTATTGCTCATAAATAATAAATTACATTTCCTCAAAATCAATTTTTTTAATTGTTTTAGTATCCTCCTTTACTTCGTATAAAGCTTTTTTCAAGGCATGTGGATTTTCCAAATGGTTCAAAATAATCTTATAGCCATCGCTTCCGGCTGTGCTCACAGACAGGCTTCCAATTCCTAAAATTCTATCCAAAATGCTCTGATTCACACTAGCATCAGTAATCCTGCCATAATGAATAGTGGTAACCTTATTGGCTATCCATCCTTTTTTTATTAATATTCTCTGATTAGTAAAAATATACTCATTGCTTATTTTAAGATAATAAAAATGATAAAAAAGAAGCACAGGCAGGATAGCTATAAACAATAAGAGAAGTAGCATAAAAATAAGATAAAAAGAGATTTCTGCACTTGACTCTTCTTTGGAAAAAAGATCCTCTCCTATATCCTGATCCACGCTAACTGACTGCATGCCAAACTCAAAAGTACCATTAACACTTTGCTCGTAAAAATCATCAAATGATTGAAAAAAATACAAAAAAGCAAAAATAACCACAAAAATAAAAATAATCCCCAAAAGAGAAATTACAAAAGTTATTTTAAGATAAAGCTCGCTTAAGGTAAATTTTTTGAGAATCTTCTCGTCTTTGCCTATAGCGTTTAGTATTATATTGCTTGTTTTCATATATCTAATTATAGCATAGCTTTTTTGAAATATAAAATTAACTACTTTAGCGAGAAGAATATTTTTGTGTTATAATATAATGAGATTTAATAAAATCCACAATGCATAAAAATAATATAGGCGTAGATGTTTTAATTAGAAAAATATCTTATTACCCCAAAAAAAGAATAAGTATCTTCAAGGACCTCCCTCCTCATATTCAAGCTGAGCTAATACTTAGAACTTCTAGAAAAATTCAAAAAGATCTTATAAATTCTCTGAAGAAAGAAGAGCTTGTAATAATTCTAAGTCACTTAGATACTGACGAAGCCACTGATATTCTTCAGCTTCTGCCTGATAAGTTGAGTTTGGAAATAATCAGCCAGCTAAATGACAATCTAAAAACAGGCATAAATTTTTTAATGCAGTTTGACCCAGCGAGTGCTGCCGGTCTTATGAATATTGATTATATTCAAGTCAGAGAAGATGAAAATATCGCCGCAGTCTCAAAACAGGTCAGAATTCACGAAAAAAGAACCGGAAAACTACCAACTATTTTGGTTTTAAAAAATGGAAGATTATCAGGCTACCTACCAGGTCATCATTTTGGCTTTGCTGACCCTAGAGAAAAAGTAGAAAACTACGTAAAAAAAATACACTTTGTAAAACACAGCGCCAATATTCAAGAAGTAACTGAAGTATTTAGACATTATCCTCATAATAAAATTGTTGTTATAGGAAATACTGGCAACGTCATGGGTGTAATATATTCCGATGATATCTTAAAAGCAATTCGTGAAAAAAAAGCTGCTTCTCTTTATGACTTTGCCGGTGTTAGCCAAGAAGAATCTGTTTATGATACTACCAAACAAAAAATAAATTATCGCTATAAGTGGCTTATTATCAACCTAGGCACTGCTTTTTTAGCCGCCTTCACAGTTGGACTTTTTGATGAGGTTATTAGCAAATATGTTCTCTTGGCAGTCTACATGCCTATTGTTGCCGGAATGGGAGGAAATGCCGCTACACAGACTCTTGCTGTTATGGTCCGAGCCATTTCCCTAAAACAAATAGAACTAAAAACAATGTGGAAAACATTGTATCGAGAGCTTGGCTCTGGTTTTTTTAATGGTCTTATAAATGGCGTTATTATTACCTTGGTTGTCTACCTTAAAGACGGAGATCTAAGGATTGGAATAATTCTAGCTCTCGCCATGATCATAAACCTACTTATCGCAGCCTTTTTTGGAACTAGCGTTCCTCTGATAATGAAAAAACTTGGCAAGGACCCAGCCTCATCTGCCACAATTTTCATAACAACAGCTACGGACATTTTTGGATTCTTAGCTTTTCTGGGTCTAGCTACCATGATTTTAAGCTAAATATTATTGACGATTTTTCTTTAAACAGATAAAATCTTTATGTTGAAGTAATTTTAAACTTTATAAACACAGAAAATATTTCACCAAAAGGTGGAATATTTATTTTAAAAAAATATGTCCGCTCAAAAAAAGAGCTCAAAAAATGAACTAAGAATTTCGGCCCAAGATATAAATACATTCGCCACTAAGGTTCTACTAAAAAATAATTATACTAAAGATGAGGCCAAGATAACAGCCAAAGTTTTAGTGGAGGCCAACTTGCGAGGAGTAAATAGCCATGGAATATCTAGATTAAAAAGATATGTTGATGATGTTTCATCTGGCATCTGCACTCCAGGAAAAAATCCAAAAATCATTAAAGAAACTCCTGTATCTTCAGTTATAGACGGGCAAGGTGGAGTTGGTCCTTATATTGCTCAAATAGCTATGAATATATCTATAGCTAAAGCAAAAAAATCTGGCATAGGAATAGTCAGTGTCAGAAACTCAAACCACTACGGAATCGCTGGTTTCTACGCCGAGCAAGCAGCTCAAAAAAACATGATGGGTTTTTCTTCAACCAATTCTGCACCCATGGTCGTTCCAACTTTTGGTAAAAACATGGTCCTGGGAACAAATCCCCTTGCCTATGCTTTTCCAAGTGAAAATAAAAAAATTTTACTAATTGATATGTCAACCAGTGTTGTTCCCAGAGGAAAAGTTGAGGTTCACGAAAGACTAGGTAAAGATATTCCTTTTGGCTGGGCCACAGATGAAAATGGCGAGACCTGTTCTGATCCCAAGAGGGTCCTTTCTAATATGCTTGATAAAAAAGGCGGAGGTCTTCTAACCCTCGGAGGCGAGGGAGAGATTTTTGGAGGCCACAAAGGTTACGGCTTTAGTCTATTATCAGAAATCCTAACGGCAGGTCTTAGTCAGGGAGCTTTTAGCCCAGATACATATCAAGGCCAAGGAAAAATTTGTCATACCTTTCAATCCATTAAACTAGATCTTTTTGGTTCTCCCAATAAAATAAAAAAACACCTAAGCAATTTTCTTGAGTACATCAGACAATCCGAAAAAGCAAAAGGACAAAAAAGAATTTATATTCATGGTGAAAAAGAATTTGAATTAAGAGAAAAGCTATTAAAATCACAAATAACTTTTGATTCCAAAACAACAGAGACTCTTTATTCATTATCAGAAAAATTTTCTATTAATCTAAAATAATATGTTATCAAAAAGAGCAAAAAATATTTCTGCCAGCCAAACCCTAACCATCACTGCCAGAGCCAAGGCTATGAAAAAAGAAGGGTTAAGAGTATATAACCTAGCGGCCGGTGAGCCAGACTTTGGACTTTTGCCGGAAATAAAAAAGGCAGGAGTTTTGGCAATTGAATCTGATTTCAATAAATATACCCCAACATCAGGAACTATCGAATTAAAAGAAGCTATTTCTAAAAAATTTTTTCGTGATAACAAGCTAGTATACTCTTCCGAGGAAATTACAGTAGCCAACGGAGCCAAGCAAATACTTTATAATATTTTCATGGGCTTGAGCGAGCCTGGTGATGAGATTATTCTCCCCGTTCCTTATTGGAATAGTTACCTAGAACAAATAAAATTATCAGGAGCCACTCCCGTGCTTTGCCCTACTAAAAATTTCCAAGTTATCTCAAGTGATATAGAAAAACTAATTACTAAAAAAACAAAGGCTATAGTTCTAAATTATCCAGCTAATCCTAGTGGTGCTACTATTAGTAAAACAGAGCTCAAGAAAATCGCCAAACTAGCGGTTGAAAATAATATATTTATTATTTCTGATGAAGTCTATGAATATTTTTTATACGACAACAAAAAACATACAAGCATAGCCAGCCTAGGTCGTGATATTAAAGAAAAAACTATTACAGTCAATGCCGTCTCCAAAAGCCACGCAATGACTGGATTGCGTCTAGGATATGCTGCTGGGCCTAAAGATATAATCAAGGCGATGACCTCTCTCCAGGATCACATCACATCAGGAGCAAGCTCAATTTCTCAAAAAATGGCCGTAGCTGCTCTAAACATAAAACCCGAAAAAATAAAATCTATAGTCAAGAGATACGAAAAAAGAAGAGACTTTTTCGTAAGTGAATTAAATAAAATGGGCCTTACCACCAAAAAATCAGAAGGCACTTTTTATGTCTTCCCTTCAATAAAAAAAACGGGCCTAAGCTCGCTTGAATTCTGTGAAAGACTGCTCAATGAAAAACTTGTAGCCACCATTCCCGGCGAAGCTTTTGCGTCTCCTGATAATATAAGAATTAGTTTTTCCGGAGAAGAAAAAGACCTCAAAGAAGGTCTCAAAAAAATAAAAGAATTTGTCTTGAGTATTTAATAAATTTTTCTTATTTCCTTATTCCGAACATTAAGAAATTTCGGAGGAAAATGAAGCGCCCGCCTGGCTCGAAATTAACTAGTTTTATATAATGGAAATATTTAATGGAATGAATAAACTATTTTATATTAAATTAGTTCACACCATTTCGGACAGGTAAAAATCTCTGCAAAATATCCATGTTTGACCCGCTCAAGAAATCTGAGCGGGTGTTCGGGTTTTTCCCGCCTGAACTCAGTACGGGCAGGTGCTCTACTTTTTTTGCCCGAGCGAAGCGACAAAATGCCCTTGGGGTGAAAAAAAGTAGAATAAAAATAATCATCTTAGTAAAACAATGTTAATTTGTGAGCTCTTTTATTCAAAAAATATAAAACTTAATACAAATAACTTCCAAACAAAAATCTAACTCCCCCCTATAGCCACCTCCAAATCAAGCGGAGCAAAACCAATTACCTCTATTTTATTTTCTCTTAAAAAATCGTCCAATAAAGACGAAAATTCATCGATCTTCTTCCCAATCAAAAAATCCTCTATCAAGAAAATAGCCTCCTCAGGATAAATAAAAAAATCCCCTTTGATTTTTATTTTTTTTATTATCCCGGATTCTTGCAACAATTCTATCCGAAGTAATTTCCCGCCATCAACTTTGTAGTCTATTTTTTTCATATTATCTTTTATAATTCCAGGAATCATTTTCGTATTTTTCCTTAAGAAGTTTTTCGGCTTCTTGAAGCTCATAATTACTCAATTCTCCTTTTACAGATACAAAACCTAGCGCCTTACTAAAACTACTCAAAAATATTTCTTCTAAAAAATCTTCCTTATAATTTTTAGCTGATTCTAAATAAAGAGAAGTGACTCTTTCTTTGACATTTTTTATTAGCTTGTCTTTTATTTTTTCATTGGGCACCAAAAGCAAGGAAAACATTTTTTCAACATCAATATCAAGTAAAATTGTCCCGTGCTGCAACACGTATCCACCTTTTCTTGTTTGAGCATTCCCGGATATTTTTTTAACCCCTACAAGAATATCATTTATAGGACTAAAGCTTGCACTAATCCCAAGCTCAGCTAATCCCAAAATAATCCCCCTGCAAATATGTTCATACGACTCAACAATATCGGAAGGAACATCTTTTTCTGATACGACCAAAGAATAAGTCAATTCATGTTGATGAAAAACAGCGCCTCCCCCTGTATATCTTCTAACGACATCAACTCCAGATTTTTTCGCTATATCAATATCAATCTCTTCTTTCATGCTTTGAAAAAAACCAATACTAATAGCGCTTGGCTTCCAGGTATAAAAACGAATGGTATTACCCGAAAGACCCTTAATGGCCGAATTCAAAATAGCCTCATCTATTGCCATCTGACGAGCCCCCCTATCTTCTATCAATTTTATATGTCTAATTTTTTTCATAAAACATGAGCCGCTCTATAAGAACTTCTTACCATGGGTCCTGAAAAAACATTTTTAATTCCAATTTTTTTTGCTATTTCTTCAAGTTCAGTAAATTCTTTATTAGTATAATATTTTTCAACTTCCACTTTTCCTTCTTGTGGTTTTAAATATTGGCCTATAGTCAAAATATCGCAACTAGCTTTATTTAAATCATTAAAAGTTTTGAGTAAATCTTTTTTTGTCTCTCCAAACCCAAGCATAATACCTGATTTTGTTTTTATCTTTGAATTATTTTTTTTAACTAGAGACAAGAGTTCAAGTGAATTGGAATATGATGCTACTGGCCTTAGTTTAGCAAAACAATTTTCAACAGTTTCAATATTATGATTAATAATATCGGGACTTGCCTCAATAATTTTTTCTATTGATTTTTTATTATAAGAAAAATCTGGAATCAAAGCCTCCACTTTGCAGTTTTTATTTTTTCTTTTTATGGATTTTATGGTTAAGGCAAAATGGCCACTCCCTCCATCCCCCAAGTCATCACGAGTAACAGAAGTAATAACGGCAAACTTTATCCCTAATTTTTCAATAGTCTTTGAAATTCTCTCCGGTTCCTGCTCATCAAGTTGACCAGGTTTACCTTTTTTAATATTGCAATAAACACAAAACCGAGTACAAATATTTCCCATAATCATAAAAGTAGCCGTCTTTTCTGAAAAACATTCATAACGGTTAGGACAATCGCCAGAAACACAAACCGTATTAAGATTTTCCTTTTTAATTATATCAAGGGTATCCCTATAGACGACACGATCAAAATTTTTTATATTTATCCAAGTGGGCAAACTCATTTATATGGTAATATTTATTTATTTTGAAGATGTTTTATTTTTTTAAGACAAAGCTCAGCAGCGACTAGCAGCGGATTAAATATAGGCGTAATAGAAGGATTGTAGCAAGTGTCGGTTTTAATAAGCTTGCTCAAGCTAATTCCTTCTTTAATGGCAAGTGAGGCCATATTTAAATAGCCAGAAACATCTGAAAAACCAACAACTTGGCAGCCAAGAATTTTTTCATTATAATCGGCTAAAATTTTAATATAAATAGAATTCTCCCCAGGAAAATGATCTGACTTCGTGCTTCCATGATATCTAGATGTTACAAAGTTAATATTCCTCTCTCGACAATCTTTCTCGTTTAGACCAAGAGAGCCAAAGGCTAATTTTCCAAAAGAAGAAATGCTGGTATTTAGAGTTTTTTGATTTTTTGTTTTAATCCCTAGAATATTATCACTAACAACCTGAGCCTGCCGAACGGCCGTAGTAGCGAGTCCATTATAAACCTTACTATTGTCATAGAACAAGTCAGCGCTAGCTATATCCCCACAGGCATAAATATTTTTATCACTTGTCTTGCCTTTTTCATCAAGAACGGGGCCATTGTCCCAATCAAGCAGCAAGTCAAATGGGGCTTCTTTTTCTTGCAAAAGGCCGCAGCTAACAAACAAATAATCATAATCTAAAACAGAATTTGCTAAAAATAATTTACTATTTTCTACCTTTTTTATTTTTTGACCTTCTAAAAATTTCACTCCAGCCTGGCTAACTTCAACCAAAACTTTTAGGGCCATGTCTTTATCTAATGACCTAGGAAGAATATATTCTTTTTCTTCAAGTAGAATAACTTCTAGGCCTCTTTTTTTCAAAGCCCAGGACAGCTCAATTCCAATATAGCCTGATCCCACTATTATTGCTTTTTTTCCCTTCTCTGTTTCTTTTATTATTTTCGTAGCATCATTGATGGTTTTCAAAAAATAGAAATCTGCCCCACTCTTTTTTATAACTTCTGGCAAAGCAGGTTTTTTGCCGTAAGCTAAAACTAATTTATCATAGGATAATTCTTTTTTTTCTCCTTTATGAGTATAAAAAATTTTCTTGTTTTTTTGGTCAATTTTTTCAACGAGAGACTCTAATAATAAATTTATTTTATTATAAGAATAATCATTTTTTTCCAAAACAAAAACATTTTTCTTTTTAATCTCTCCCGAAACATAATAAGGTAAAGAGCATGGCGAATATTGACCATGCTCCCCTTTTTCAAGAATTACAATTTCTATATCTTTGTTTTTTTGACGGAGCCTTGTAGCAAGCTCTGTTCCTGCAGTTCCTCCGCCGACAATGACTATTCTCATTTAACTATATTTTAGAAGCTGGATTAGGACAAGAATTTTCTAAACAAAATTTAACTTGCCTTTCCATTTCAGTCTTCATCTCATCGCTAAAACCAACGAATGGGGTAAAGTCACCAATAAAGGTAGCTGGAACACCTTGTGCCCTTGATCCATAGGCTTCAGCCATTTCTTGAAAATAAGTTGCGTTGGAAGGATTTTTCCAAGTTTCATAAGCCCGAATCTCAAGCTCTGGATATTTTACCTTTAACTCATCTAGATAAACCTTTTGCCTAGCGCAATAGGGACATCCGTCTCCCCAAAAATAATACATAACTGCTTTCGCGTCAGTCTCTTCATTGTAATCAAACTCATTTTCGGTGCTAGTCCCGCCAGCACAAGCTGAGAGGGTCAAGGTTATGGCCAAAAAAAGACCAAGAAATAAAAACTTTTTTTTAAAATTCATATTGTTATTTTTATTAATTAATTATTTTATTTATTATTTTCAAACCAAGTCTCAGCCTCGCTAGCTTTAATTAAGTCATTTAATTCTGTTTAATTATTTATTTTTATTTTAACAATCCAGCCATCGCCATAAGGATCTTTATTTATAATTTCAGGTTCATCAAATAATTCATCGTGGACTTCAACAATTTCACCACCAAAAGGAGACTCTAGATGACCACTCCATTTCAAGGCTTCAAGGGATACATAGGTATCTCCTTTTTTTATTTTAGCACCTTTTTTAGGCAAATCAATAAAAACGAATTCACTCACCCTCTCACTGGCTAAATTAGTTATACCAAGAGTAGCCACATCACCGTCAATCTCTATCCAAGAATAATCTTTATTATAAAGTAAATTTTCTGGTAGTTTACTGCTCATCTTTGTTTTTTTCTTTATTAATTAGGCCTTCCTCGCTTCCTATTAGTATACCAAATTTTGGAAAAATATACCTATGAACTATTATAATTGTTCCGCTAAAGAGTATTGCCCCCAAAAAGATCAAAAGAGACCCCTTGATGTTATTCATTAATTTAGGATTAATAAGCATAACCAAGGCGAGCGAAAGCATAATCACTCCCCCTATTAACTTCAAAACCCTGCCATGTTTTTCTTCAAAACGACCTATCTTCATGGTTAGGGTAGCTATCATCAAAATCAAAATCTCATCAAGTAAATAAATAATCATATAAAGAAGGAGGTAAAAATAATACGAAATTCCGTTAATGCTGTTTTGAGCAATTATATTTGTCCAAACCACTGGAAACCCAGCCGTGCAAGGCAATTCCACCAAAACAACTCCCAGTGCCATAACAGCTGTGCCAAAGACCATAGCCTTGGTTGACTTATCCCCTTTTAAAAGGGATCTCATGTCTTTAAATATTTTTGGTTTATACTTATCAGATATTGTAAAAGATATGCCTTTTTTATACCAAAAATAATCCTTTATATTAACTAGAGCAAAAACCAAGGCAAAAAGAGCTACCACAATCTGTATCCAAGTAATGTAGCCGATATAGAGAAAAACATTCAAAAGACCGGCCATAAAAAAAGCATAGGCTCCACCAGTAACTAGCAAGAAAGTTAAGCCAACTAAAAATATTTTTTTCTTAGATCCAGAATATATAACTATGCCTAGCAAAAAACTAATGAGCCAAAGAGAACAAGGATTAAAACCATCAACAAAGGCGATGATGGCTGTGGTTGCAAAAATGGACATCGCAGACAAGTTAATCTCTCCAAAAAAAGGTATCTTAATAGTATTGTTTGTCTCAGGAACTGCCTCGCTAGATTGGGGTAAATATGGGGTTTGTCCCTTAATGTCCTGAAGCGGACAAGCACAACCTTTTTCACAAACGCCAACTTCACTTTCAAGGTAGTCTAGGATTGCACGCTCGCCAATCAAATATCTATCTCCTATAAATATCATCGGATAAGCCCCCTCAACTAGCCCATATCTTTTTTTAAATTCGCCAAAAATATCATTATTTTCAGGAATATTTATATTATAACGATATATAGAAACATTATATTTTTGCTCAACGTCGGCCAAATGTTCAACCACTTTCATACACTGAGAACAGTCATCCTTGAAAAAAAGATGGAGACAGGTTTGATTACTTTCAAATTCAGAATTTACAAAATCATAGGCAAAAACCGCCTTGGATGATGGCGGTATTGATATAAAAAATGATATTAAAATTGCAAAAATGATTAAGACTTTTTTCACTTATTTAGCTTATTTTATTAGAATATTATACTAAATAAAATTATAAATATCAACTATAACAATTTCTGGGGAAAAGGTACTACTTAGTTAATAGCTATGGCATTAGTAGGACAGGCTCTAATTGCTTTTTGTAAACTTGAAGATTCTAGGTTATTTTGAGAAATTATTTCAGGAATTACCCTTCTCCCATAATCCTCAAAGTGCTCGGGATCAAACAAGGAACACCTACCACAGGCTGTACAGCGATGATTAATTGTAATTTTCTTGTCTAAGGACTCATTTAAGCTTGAAAATCCTTTTTGACTATTTGTACTAAAACTCTCCTTGAGTAGTGGTCTATCCCGAGAGCTGTCTCCTGAATTATTATCAGAACCGCTAGAAGAACAGGCGGATAAAATATTAAGAAGAAGTATGAGTGACAGGGAAAAAAGATACTTTTTATAATTATTATTCATTTTTTTTCTTAAAAATTAAACTGAAATATTTCCAATGCCAGGAAATATGAAAAAGTGAAACAATGGCCATTGCAATACCAAACTCAACATGAAACCACAATAACTCAAAATACCAAGAAAAATTAATATCAAGATCTAACAAAATAGCAAGTAAAACTCCCAAGGTAGCTGAAATCAAGAAAGTAGCCAAAAGAATTACATTCCATATTCTTCTATGTGTGAGTAAACTAATCCTTCCTCTCTTGAATAGAAAAAAAGTTCCTCCATATAGGATAATACTGACAACTAAAATAAAGATTGAATGATAAGATTCAAACATAAAAATAAAATATTAACTAACAACCCCTCTCGTTTTGCGTTTTGCTCCCAAAAACTTTGGAGCTAAATGCAAAAGAGCCAGTGTCGCCAAAAGAGAAAAAATTATAAACAAATATATAAGAAAATGATTTCCTGATCTTTGAACCAAGTATATTACCAAACCTCCAAGAGTACCATAAGAAAGTGATAAAATAATAAGGGAGATTCCAGGCAAGGTCGTGCTTATTACCCCCGGATCATCAGTATCATAGTTAGGAAAAATTGCTCCCAAGGAAAGACCAAGGGCGACGATAAATAAAGTAGCGACCGAAAACATAGCTAGAGTTTCTGCAATAAAAGTCCAATCAAAAATTAGTCCAACTAAATTAATATAACCTAGAGTAAAACCGAATATCAGAAAAAAAGTAGCAAAAAACAAATACTTTATATAGAAAATTCCTTTCAAGTTTACAGGAGAACTTGTCAAAATCCAGAGTGTTCTTCTCTCAGAACTAAAAGACGGAAAAACGAAACGAAGAACAAAGGCGGAGATAAAATAAGTAGCCACTACAAACTGTAAAGACTGAATTGCGGTTTGTCTCAAGCTAGGATCAAGCTCATTTACATTCAAGCTTCTTGCTAAATTCTGATTAATTGCTACTTGAATAAGCCAGATAAACAAAAGAAAAGAAAACCAAATCAAGTTTCTCGGATTACGAACAAAAGAAATAAATTCCTTTTTAAAAATTGCCACCCGAGGAGACCCACCAAAACGGTAAGAAAATTTATTTTTCTTAGAGACTGGATTACTGGAAGCCTCAACCCCGCCTCCTTCTTTTAATTTCTGCCAAAGAGGGAGAAAAAGTACGGACAGTTTCCACCAAACAAAAATAGCCAAAGAACTCAAGAACAAAAGAATCAAAATATAACGAGGAAAAAGAGATCCAAGATTATTTTGTAAAAGAAGAGTACTCATCGCCATGGGATGGGAAGGGAGATAATAAAAACTGTTTGAAATAATTTCTATTTCTATTTCTGTATTTTCTATATAATTAGCTCTAAACAGTTTTATAACATCAACGTTCAAAGTCATATTCCAAACGCAAACTGAGGTAGCTATAAGTATAGTCAGAATTAGAACAAAAAGCCCAGCAAAAGAAAATTTGATAAACTTTATTTTTTTTGACAACCATCTATAGAAATAAGCGATTATTATTATAAAGGAGAGTGCACTAGCGCTTAAAAACAAAAAATAAAAAACGAAGGAAAGGAGAATAAGGGAAATAGCTAAATAAGAAATATCAAAAACGCTCTTCATGGCAAGCACCGTAGGGACAATAACAATAAAAAGAGGCCAGGAGCTATTAAAAAGGCTTTTAAGAAAAACTAGTTTCGGTAAATAAGCATACGCCGGGCTAGCTACAAACCAGTCATCATTTCGTCCTCGCCACAAGAGAAACATTCCTGTCACCAAGCTAGAAAAAAATATAATTACTCCTAAAATCAAAAAGAATATTTCGTAAAAATACAAAAGAAGAGCCAAGAGAGATATTTCTTCTTCTGCTATAAAAGAAAAACCGCGAACAAAAAAATAGTAAATCCCTGAAGCGATTAAAGCAAAAACGAGCAAAAATAAAATAATAGTGATAATCTTCGCTGACTTATCCTTACGAAAATACCTATTTGCTCTTTTTACTTGATTCAAAAAAAGATATTTTATCATATTAACTAACTAATTTTTGGTAAATTTCTTCTAGCGAAGATTTCTCTCCGAGTCCAGCTTGCTTGCGAAGATTAACAAGAGTATCAAGGGCAATTAAATTTCCTTTATCTAGAATTCCGATTCTATCAGAAATCTCTTCAGCAACTGGTAGAGTGTGCGTAACTAGCATTACTGAGCCACCATCTTTTGCGAATTGAGCAAATTCTTTTTTGGCAGTCACTGCGCTAAGTGGGTCAAGCCCAACTATCGGCTCGTCAATCAGAAGTAGTTTTGGCCTGTGAGATAGAGCAGCCAAAATACTAAATTTTTGTTTATTGCCACGAGAATAATCTTCAAAATATTCTTTCTCCACCCCAGCCAGGTTAAATTTCTCAAGAAGTCCAGGCAAAGCTTTCTCGCGTGCTTCTAGGGGGACATTATATAAGGCTCCTGTAAAATAAATGAATTCTTCTCCAGTCATGAAAGGCCAGATAGAAGGGTCATCAGGAATATAGCCAATTTGTTCTTTTGACTTTTCACTTTCTTTAGTGACATCAAAACCATTTACGAGCACTTCTCCTCCACTGGGCTCTAAAAGACCCGTAATCATTTTTATAATAGTTGTCTTACCAGAACCATTCGGCCCTATTAAAGAAAGAACTTCTCCTTCCTTGATAGAAAAAGAAATATTATCAACGGCCTTTTTAGAGCCAAAATTTTTAGTAACTTTTTTTAATTCTAACATGTATTTAATGTGATTTTAAACTTATTTGTCCTTTACATTATAGCACAAAAATATCGAAAAATAAAAAAAGCTTACAAGAAAGCTAATCAACCGCTATATCAAAATTTTTTCGTCTTACCTTTTTATCATACCTGTCCGACTGTCCACCAGACACAGATTTGCCTATGGCGGAAATACGGGAAATATAAATTATGAAAAACAATTAAAGATTAAAGCTTTTTTATTATATCCATTTTATGATTCATCCTTCACTTTAAAATTTCATTATTGTTCAATAACTGTAAAATAACAATTAATAATCAAAAACTATTTACCTCCCAAGATCTTCCTCACATCAGACAACTTTTCTTCCATGGCCTCCTCTCCGGATTTAATAAATTTATTTATATTGTAAAATTTGAAACTATCAAATATTTTATTTTCTTTTGGTTTTACTATAACTATATTTTTATTTTTTGAACTAAAGGAATCTCTTACCATGTGAGTTCGCATTATGTCGTAGGTTCTAAGAATATTGTTTACTAAGCTAGAATTAAAAGTAGACAAAGTCTCCCCCATAATCAAATCAACCCCGATGATAATGTCTGGGTTTTTCTTTAAGGCCACATCTACTGGAGTTGGATTTAAAACACCGCCATCAACCAAGTAAACACCATTGTTCTCTATTGGCGGAAAAATTCCAGGGACTGCAATACTAGCTAAAACTGCTTCTTTTAGTTTTCCTTTATTAATCAAGACTTGAGAACCTGAAGATAAATCTGTAGACACAATAGTAATTGGTATATTTGTATCAGAAAAATCATTATTTCCAAGAAGTCTGTCTACAAACTTTTCAACCTTCCTACCTTTTAATAGAGCTGACTTTAGGTTACTTATATCAAGAAGATCCTTGATTGCCTTTTTTCTATCAAAACTCAAGGCTATCTTTTCAAGCTCCTCAACTTTCATTCCAAGTGAATAACAAGACCCTATGAGTGAGCCCATGCTCACCCCAATTATAAAATCGGGCTTAATCCCTTCTTTTTCCAAAACTTTTAAAACACCAATATGAGCAAGCCCCCGAGCTCCTCCGCCCCCGAGAACCAACCCAATCTTTTTCTTTTTCATAAATTATATAACTAAACTTAAATCACCAAGACAATCCAAAACAATTAACACCAATAAACTTTTTTGCAAAAAAGCTTATTTTACTTAGTGTCCTGACATTTTCTTGTTCTTAAAAAGATACTCCTTTAATTCATTTTCAAAAACCTTATCGTTTTTTCTTAAGTATTCAAGAAGCATTGCAGCGTGTTCTTTTTCTTCGTTCATATTATGCTCCAGTATTTTTTTAAGCTCAAGATCGTCAGTGGCATCAATCCTTTCCTGGTACCATTCAACCGCCTCAAGCTCCTCTCTTAATGACTGACTAGCCCTTGCTTTGTCTAGAGTTTCTTTTGATAAATTTTCAATTTTTTCATGATTGTTCATAATATTATTTATTATTTTGTAAACACAATGGAGACAAGCCAATTTGCCACTGAAAGAGCGATGCTAAAACCCAGAGCCCACCAAAAGTTTTTGACTTCAAAACCAGGAACAAAATAGGAAACCATCATAACAAGAAAAGCATTTATCACAAGTGTAAAAAGACCCAATGATAAAATATTTATTGGCAGTGTCAGGAGAATCAAAGCAGGCTTAATAAAGGCATTCACAACGCCCAGTGCTAAAGCGGTAACTAAAGCTGGAACAAAACCGGCTACTACAATCCCTGACATCACATAACTAACGACAAGGATCAATACAGAAGCCATTAACCAAGTTACTAAAATTTCCATACAATATTTATAATTTATAATTATATAATAATTATATATGTAATAAGTTAAAATAAAATTAATTAATTTTTTTTAACTTTACAATAATAATGTTTTAATCAATTTACTTTAAAATAGTTAATATATATAAAAATATTTTTATATAATTATTAAATTCAAAATTATGAAAAAAGAAAAAGTAAAGCTTGGCAAAATATTGCCTATTTTGAGTGTTTTTGCGTTTATTCTAATTTTTACTGGATATCATGTTTCTGCCCAAAATCAAGAAAGAGACCGAGATCGGACTCAAACAAGAATTCAAGATCAAACAAATTGCAACACTGAATGCCTGCAAGAAAGAGCAAGAGAAAGAGAACAAAAAATGATCCAAATAATGAATGAATCAAAAATTATTAGCTCTGGAAAACCAGACGAAATTTTATCTGAAATAGATTCACAGATTAGAAATAGAGAAAGAGAAAGAAATATGTATGAGCTACATACTCAACACCTTATGCAAAATGCCTACAACTACCAAAACAGAGAAAGAGTAGCATCAAGCACCAATCTCTTTATTGCTTATGGCACTAAAAAGACCAATGAACTTGGAGCCGGAGAACGTGCCGGAGTTTTAAACTCCTACATGAGAGCCTTTGGGAGGCTGCCGGAAAGTGAGAATGATTGGGAAGATATAATAAAAATTGCATGTGGCAATTGGCCAGTAGCCACAAATACTCAAGCAGAAATTAGAGCCCGAGAAAATTTTAGGTATGTATATAGAAGAGAGGCTAATATAAACAATCCCCATGATAACGCTGCCCTTACATTAATGGCCTATGGACTGAGACCAGAAAATAGAAATTTGAATTCTGAAAAAAATGCTTTGTCCATCTTCACAAGAATTTACGGGCACGCCCCTAAAAGCTCAGAAGAATGGGATATATTAAGAGCAATAGCTTACTCCGGAGCAACCAGATAAAAGAGATTGCATTAAAATTTTTCCAATAAAAACACGGTCCAATAAGATCGTGTTTTAAATGAATAAAATTATAAAAATTTCTCTAAAAAATCGGCCAACTTATCTCCAAAAAATCCCAAGGCCACTGAATAAACCAAATAACCAGAAAAAATAAACACTAAAAACTTTTTTTTCTTTATAGCAGACAATCCAAAGGCCGCGGTTAGAACATCTAGAGGAAGAACAGGGATAAAATAAAATACTAAAAGCCAGTTTTCATTTCTCTCAATTGCTTTTTCGTATTTTCTCAATCTTTTTCCATTAAATAATTTTTCTGCTATATATTTGCCATATTTTCTGCTTAAATAAAAAACTATTAAGCTCCCAATAATATTTCCAATATAAATATAAATTGACCCCATTAAAGAACCAAACAAAACCCCGGCAGTTAGTGCGGGAATAAAACCAGGTATCGGGGCTACAATTACCTCGAGAGATATAATAAATATAATAATCAAGGGTCCAATGATTCCAAAAGACTCCACAAAAGAATTAAGAGAATCTCTTGATGAAAGCACTCCCCCCATATTCCATTCAATAAAATAAGATAAAACAAAAAAGAAAACCAGCGTCAAAAGTAAACCTATATCATATTTGTACTTTTTTAAAAACTTTTTCATTTTTATAAATATTGATAAGACCCCATCCCATAGTCATAGAACACTGGTCTTAATAAGCATTAATTATACAATAAATTATAGCAAATATAACAGATTATTATAATGTCTTGCAAAAATAAGACCTTAGTTTCCTAGCATATTTAAAATCTTACAAAAACAAATATCAATAAAGTAATTTTTCCCAACCAAAATCTCAACAACTTGTGAACCAAATATCAACTTCTTTAAAATGAGATCGATATAACAAGGTTTCAATTATTTATAAATGCTTTTTTTGGCATTTCTTTTGCACCCGATAGGTCCTCTGTTCCACGACCACTCAAAGCCAGTCAATTTATTTTTTCATAAACTATTACAAAAGAGGAACAAAAGAAAAGCCCGGATAACTTTCTTTTTCAAGTCCTTTTTTTGTTTTTCTAATTTTCACGATTGAGTGGCGCACAGGACAAACCAATATCCCGCCTTCATCTAACTGACCTAGAAGTTTTTCAGGGAGGACAGGAGACGAAGCACTTACTAAAATTCTTTTATAAGGCGCGTGCTCAGGTAATCCCAGAATATGCGGAGTAAAATTATTGTGTATTTTTTTATTTTTTATTATCTTCTTAGAACTCTCATACAGTTCTTTTACTATCTCTGTCCCATAAATATCGGCTTTTGGTAAAATCTCTGCCAAGAGAGAAAGTACATAACCAGAACCACTGCCAACTTCTAAAATATTAACTTTTTTATTTCTTAACTTATCTAGCTCAAGCAAGTTAAACATAAAAGCGATGGTACTAGGTTGAGAAATAGTTTGCCCATAACCAATAGGCAGTGCCGTGTCCTCATAGGCCAAAGATTTTTTTTCTGCTAAAACAAACTCCGACCTATCAACACTATAAAAAGCCTTGGTAATAAAATCATCAAATCCATCTTTTTTTAATTTTAAAAACAAGTCATCTCTACTCATTTTTTTATTACTTAGGCTAAAGGGAAACATACAATCAAATTAATTTATAGTCCTCAACAATAAAAAACAGAGCTTGGGCTCGCGACTAAAATAGCATCTGTTTTATTTTTCGCTTTTTATTTTTATTCTTTTTTTCTCCGACCCTTCTCCTTTTGGAATATTTATGTAGAGAGTGCCGTTTTTTGTCTCTGCTTCAATTTCATCAATTTTGATATCAGGTGGAATATCAAAAACTCTTTTGAATTCTCCGCTTTCTCTTTCTGCTCTGTACCAGTTCTTTCCCTTTTCTTCTTTTTCGCTTTCCGTACTTCCGCTTATTTCTAATTGACCATTATTTATTTCTATTTTTATATCCTCCGGCTTTACTCCCGGGATATTCATATCAATTTTTATTTCTTTGTCTGTTTCAGAGATATCTGTCTTGGGCCACCAAAAAGAAGAAAAATTTTTATTAAAAAACCGATGACCAAAAAACGGCGAACCGAAGAAAGATTCGTCTAAATAGCGATTGCTAAAATCATGAAGAAAACCCCTACTAAATAATCTGGCCTCTCTTGGTTCTGAGCTTTTTTTGTTAATTGATAATTTACTCATATATTTTTGTCCAACTGGAACAATTTAATAAAAAAATTTTCGACCTTTATTTTTTACTATAGCGAGCCCTATCCAAGCACATTTATACTTTAACAAAAAATTATTAATAAAAAATTAAAAAAACCTGAAAAATATTCAGATCTTTAAAGTGTGTTCTTGCCTATTTGAGACTTTTAAAAAAGTGATACCAAAACAATATTTCAGGATACAAGGTTTACTTAGATAATATAAGTGTTAATAAATACGACCAAGATCGCATAGACCCAAGATCTCTTCGGGTATTTCTTGTTTATTTTTTATATATACAGTTTACTATACAGCCCTTTTTTCAGCTTGATCTATTAAAAAGGATTCTATTTCCTCTTCAGAAAAAATATCTAAATCACTTATTTTTTCAGGATAACGATTTTTATAAACGCTAAGGAAACTATCAACAAATTCTTTGATCTGCTTAACATTTCCCATCTTTCCCATTATATCTATCCCAAGTTCTCTTTCCAGTGTTCTTGTTTGACGCAAAGAATATGCCCAAGCATTTCTTTCTCCTTGAATTATTTCCTTGCTTGCATTTTTTAATAATTCATCCGATGAAAAATCTGAATTAGACCCTTTGTTATAAACTATGTGATTATAATGTGATTTAGCGCTATTTGTAATATCTTCATCCTCTGGTTTGTTTATATGACCAACTTCATGTAAAAAAGTTAAAATACAATCAACTCCCGTAAATTTACCAATTTTAATCTCTTTTGTTTTAGCGCTAGCTTCCCATTCGTTTTTTGGATCAAATATTATTTTTGTTCCCTCTGGAGCAAGCTTTGTTAAATCAAAAATTTTATCATCACCTTTTATAAATTTTAGTGATGGCTCATCACTTCCAACCCTAGTGACAAGTTTAATTCCATTTTCAAAATATATTTCTCTTGGTCCAAGTATCACTTCTCTCGCTTTTTCAATTTTTGCTTCAAAATTTTTAAACATATTCTATTTAAAAGCATTATATACTTTTTCTAATTCCTCGTTCCAAAAATCTTTTTTCTCTTCTTCTGAAGCCTCTTCTCTAATGCTTCCATAAGTTGCAGCTAGACGGAAGAATTCATTGTTTGGCACTTGGGTATCGTTTTTTATAACCAGAGCCGTTATCATTACGTCATTTTCCAAAACACTTATTTCGTTTACTTCATTTAAAATTTGCGATCCTCTTTTTCGTTCATCAGCTGTCTTAACACTAACCCCAATCTGATCATAAAGCTCTCCATAAGTAAGAATACGCCCCCTTTTGGCGGCATCTTTTAGGATTTCGTATGTTTTTTCTACTATTTTACTACTCATATTTTTTTTGTTTAATATTAGAGAAAATTATAACATATTCCTAAACACATCACTCGACTGATGTGTTTATTTTTTTAAACGATAAATTACAGATCTACCAGTTTTGCCTACCTGTTCTACTCTCCCCTCGCTCTCTAATTCGTTCATGTAACGAACAGCCGTCATACTTGAAACCCCTAGGGTTTTTCTAATCTCAGAATTACTTACCTCTGACTTCTCTTCTAACAAAGAAACCACCTTATTTATATTATTTTCCTTTTCAGAAGATTTTAATGCAGAAACATTACAAATACCTGAAAACTCCTCTGCAGTCTTCGTACCATGTCTTTTAGACTCTAAGTAAGCGATGAAAGCTATAAAAGCAAAAAAGAGAACAAGGAAGAAAATGAGAATTAAAATTAGAATCATATAGTTATATTTATACTAATATTATATCATAAATACAATATTTTTTAAGCTTTATTGATTGACTTTTGGGCATTCTTGTGATAGTTTTATAAATCAGAAAAGATGAAACTTTTCCGATTTTTTTGTTCCTTGAAATTTACATAAAAAAACTCAAAACAACCTAGAAAAGGAGAATAATCATGGAAAACTTGATGGAAGTAAAGCTGAAAGAAGAATCTAACAATGATACAGTGGAATATTTGGAAAAATGGGAAGATTATTATCCTGAGCAAAGCAATAAAATTCTTAAAACAATAAAGCTTTTTCATAAAGAAAAAACTAAAGAAGATTATGTCAAAGCACTTTGTCTTTGGAATTTTATTCAGAAATACCTAGACTCACACAACAAAATGCCTACTAGAAGAAGTTTCTTGAAAAACTTTATTGATGAAGGTAGTAACACCCTCTTAAGTTTTGTGGCAACAATTGAATCTCTGCCCACCAGCGTGTTTCGAAAAGTTCTCTGGAAGTACAATATTGATTTTATGACTACCGAATCTTTCTTGAGAAGAATTGAGTCTGAACAAGAAGAAGCTGTGGTCAGAAATTACCAACAACTTTTTGAGAAAAACAAAGTACCCGAGGTTTTTGGCTGGTTTGAAAAAACTTTCAAAAGAATAAGCGTGGAAAAACTTCTTGAGGAAAAACTAAATTTTTCCACTCGTTACGAACGCAAAGGAGCTATGTCCTACAATCTCTTGAACCTGGACTTTGGATTCAATGCTTACCCCAAAGGATGTGATGATGATTACAAATTAATTGAAGTAAGTCCTTTCCGGTTTTTGTCAGAAAAAAATCACGCTGATGATTTTATCGTAAATAAAGATTTTGGGAAATATTGGTGGCTTTACGAAAAAGCTAGAAGTAACTATGTCTGGGGTAGATACAAAAATGTTCAATTAAAAAAACATATCTGCCCTGGATTCTGGATAACCTTTTTTCTTCATTTTATCTTTTGGATAGCATCCCCCCTGTTCTTTGTTTTTCTCAGAGATATTTTTCTAGCCATACACATGCTTGACCTGAATGTTTTTGAGAAAGTGTTTATGTTTATCCCTGTTTTCCTTCTGGCAATTATCACTCCTATTTGGTGTGCTATTGCCATCCTCAAACTAATCTATGAAACACATGAAAAAAATTATTATAATAGTTCTATTGTCAAAAAAATTTCTAAATTTCTAGATAAAACCGGTAAAAAACTAGCTGAATATGATCAATTTTTTTCAACCTTAATGGGAATTTTTATTTTTTCATTAGTCCTGCTTTTTGTCCTTGGAATAAACCATCTCTTGTTCAAGGGGCTTTTTCCTGCTTTCGGAATTTGGGCAAATTTAGTAATTATTTTTTGGATAAACTTTGCCCTAGCAGAACAAATATTCCTTAACAATACAGAGAGTAAAGTAAAAAGCTTCAAGCACCATAGCAAACTCTTTCGTTTTATAACTATTCCAATAGTTGCTTATTTGCTTTTCAGGTTTTTTGTCTATTATGAAGAATCAATCTATTCGACCATGGGCACTATCATGGGTGCAGCACTTTCTTTTATCTTTGTTATGACAGGGTCAACACTTTCTTTGATCAAGAAAATATGGTTTATTATCTCAAGTTTTGGTGTTCTGAATATTTATTGGATCCTACCCTTAGCAGTGCTTCTTGTTTTTTGGATTTTTAGATACAGCCCCAAGGCTTACAGTATTTGTTCTAAAATAATGTATGGGTATTGCTTTGCCGTTTATTTGCATTTTTTCTTAACCATAGGTTATCCACTGGCAAGAAACGATGCAAATTTTATGAACATCTTATTACTCCCAACAACCCTAACCTTGGCCCCGTTTCTGATTCTAGCTATTATTTATATTTTGTACTTTTATTATCAGAACCCAAAATATGAAGAAAGTGCAATTATCGTCCTTAAAGCTAAGAATAAAAATGACTTACACCTACCTACTATCGGTGACAAAGAATCCAAAATACTCCTCAAAAATGAATGGCTACAGAAACAGGACAAGAAATATCAGATAGAAATTATAGCTAAAATGTTTACTGCTTCAACTAAAATTTTTGGAGAGGAAAAAGCTTCACTTGGATACAAACTAATGGCAGAAAAATTTACAGCCAGTTCATTATCACAAATTTTAGGGAGAATGGACTGGATAAAAAAACAGGAACCCGAATTAAAAATTGAGTTACTGCGATTAATTATCAACGGAGAAAATTGTAACAAAGATACCTTACGGAAAGCAAGAAAGATATTAATGAAAAAAAGAGAAAAAAGAAAAGCAATAATAATGTTGTTTAAAATTATTTTCTCCCCGATTTATTTGATCTTCAAAGTTTTACAAAAAGTGTTTTTTGAGTATCCAAAAACCATCTACAAACTTTATGAACTTTTTAACAAAAGATGTCCTTACGTAGCAGAGTCAGGACATATCAACTCAACAAAGCTCTAAAACATACAAAAGCCGCAACTATTATAGTTGCGGCTTTTAAATTAGATATTTAAACAAAAATATTAGAGACCCAAGAGCCAACGAAGTGAGTGGCTATTATCACTAAGGTAGCTATAGTTAAATGTTCGCCAATTGTTTTATAGTATGAGACTTTCGCTTCTTTGGCTATATAGTAGCTCAGGTAACCCAAGAGAAAATATCCCCAAACAATATCAACTATAATAGCGTTTTTCATTTCCAAAAACAAAAATGGAATAGCATAAGTCAGGGCAAAAAATACCTTTGACAAAAAAGTAAAAAGAGTCAGAGCCCAAACCTCATTATGAGTAGAATTGTTTTTTGATTCTTCAGCTATATGAACACCAAGAGAATCAGAAAAAGCATCAGCCAGAGCTATGATTAAAATTCCCCCAAAAACAACTGACTTAGAATTGGTGCTAGAATAAAGACCGACTATCATTCCAAGAGTAGTGATAGTTGCCGAGGTTAGACCAAAGCTGATTCCGCTTTTTAAAAAACTTTTCATTTTATATAAATTATTTTCTATTCCTAAAAGTCCAGAGATATAACTTTTCTATCTTTTCTCTTGCCCAAGGAGTCTTTCGCAAAAAAGTCAGACTAGATTTGAGGCTAGGATTTTCACAAAAACATTTTACTCGCACTCGTTCACAAAGCCCGTCAAAGCCGTATTTCTCTACCAGCTCTTCTAGTATGATTTTCAGAGTAACTCCATGCAAGGGATTATTTTTTTGTTTTTCCATTTTATTTTTCTTGCTCAATTAAGATTTTATTATTAAGCAGTTTGAATTCAGCTAAGATATAATACAGAGCAACTAAAAAAGCTAGAGAGTCAGCGATGGGAAAAGCGTACCAAATTCCAGATAGACCCAAGAAGCGAGGAAGAATAACAAGTAAAGGTATTAGAAATATTCCTTGCCTTAAAATTGACAATATTAGAGCTAATTTTGCTTTTCCAAGTGCTTGATAAAATCCTCCCGAGATAAGTTGAAGACCGACCAAGGGAAACATTATGAGTATTATCATTATAGCATTTTTGGTTATTTTTATCAGCTCTGGGTCCCGACTAAAAATTCCTATGATTTGACCTGAGAAAATAAGCATTATTACAAAAAATAAAACTGCCACCAAGCTAGAGTATTTCAAAGAAAGAATAAGCGTCTCTTTGACGCGAGTATATTTTTTTGCTCCCCAATTATATCCGACTATCGGTTGCATTCCTTGAACTATTCCAAAAATCGGCATCATGGCCATCATTAATATTCTAGATATAATTCCAAAAGCGGCAATAGCAAGACTAGTCCCGTAGACTGCGAGAGAGGCATTCGCTATTATGGTCATCACACTAACAGAGGCTTGTCTAGCAAAAGAAGAAGCACCGACAGAGAAAACCTCTTTGATAATATTTTTCCGAGGCAACAAGTCAGACAAAGACATGCGAGCTGAAATTGAATTTAATTTTATATAATAATAAGTGACGTAAACACTTCCTGCAAACCAAGACAAGAAAGTAGCATAAGCCGCGCCTCTCACTCCCATGTTCAAATAAAAAATAAAAATAGGATCAAGAATAATATTAATAAGCGCTCCTATTATCATAGTAAGCATAGCCAACTTAGCATGCCCGGAAGCTCTGATAATATTATTTGAAGAAGAGATGTAGATAAAAAGAAAACTGCCGATTATTATTACAGAAGAATAATCATAAGCGTAACTAAAAATATCTTCGGTTGCTCCAAAAATTCTTAGAATCTGGGGCAAGAAAATATAAGCTAAAATTGATAAGGCTATCCCCAAAGAAAAAATTAAAAAAAGAAAATTACCAAAAACATTTTTTGCTTTATCTGTTTTGCCTTCACCTAAACTTCTAGAGTACAGAGAAGAAGAACCAATGCCAATCGCCATTGAAAAAGCGAGAAGTGACATTATGATTGGAATAGAGACAGAAACCCCAGCCAAGGCAAGCACGCCAACTCCTCTGCCAATATAAATAGTATCAACCACATTATAGAGTGACATCACAAACATCCCAGTCATTGCTGGAAGAGCCTGTTTAAACAAAAGCTTACCTACCTTTTCTTTCCCCAGAAAATCACTATTCATAAATAAAAAAAATTAAATCAAAAATCTGAAATCTGAAATCATCAAAGTTCTTTTAGTTTTTTGTAGATAGCCACCATGGCCCAAGTGTCTAGTTTACAGTACTCAAGCAAATCTCTTTTTATTAATTCTTTCTCGTCAGATGGCGTATCCGAATGAGTCATCCGCTCCCATCTTTCGCTCGCTTGATCCCCTTTTGATATATTGAGATTTTTGTAAGTAAGCTCAGGGACTATTACTGGTAAAACCTTTTTTATACTAGAGCTTCCCATGAAATCAGGATGAACATAATAACCGCTTGAGAATATAGACATTAGATCAAACATTTTTTCATTGATTTCTTCAAAAAAATCACTATACTCCGGATGAAGCTCGGCTAACTTTTCGTTTCTTTGTTTTTCGTAAGTCTTGTACCAAGAGACAACTGTCCCACCAGTATCTATGTCCGCCACAATTCTCTCAACCAAATCTTTTGTAAAATTCTCTTTAATATTTTCCACCAAAAATTCTCTGTGTTCTATACTCCCGTCTTTTTGCATGATATGAAGAGAGTATTGAAAAGGCACTTGCTCATAAGCCCCGAAGCCGTCAAACATAGGAACCGCTGAAACAAAGCCTTCATAGTCAAAAAAATACAAAGGAAACTCAAGCGCATCAAGCTCACTTTTTATAGCCACCGGATCTATGATGGGTCTACCGAGAATATAAGCGTCATATTGAATTTTTTTGGCTCCCTTTAAGATCTCTGGATTGTCTATATCATCAAGCGAATAAATTCCTCTATCTACCCAATCAAATAATATCTTCTTACTAGATCCTATCCTACTAATATCATGAACAGAATATTCTGGCACCTCTGGATTAGAATAGGAAAAAGTAGTGCAGTGATTATTTCTCCCACGATAAAGACATTCGCAACCTTTCTCCTCATCCCCCGAGAGATAAGTCTTCATATCCATCATTTGCTTTTGCACTCCTTCTAGAGCATCCTCAACTTCCTCACTAATATCCTCTATTATAAAAAGCTTACTATAATCAACCTTGCCTGATCGTCTATATTCTCTATTCAAATATATTACTCCAGTTTTACTTATCTTGACCCCACTTTTTTCTATCACACTTTTTTGAAAAGCAAGATCATTAATATAATGATGAGGCTCTTTTCTTTTTATCTCATTAGAAGCTTTAACCTCATAAAGTTCATAAGCATTATTACTCTTATCAAAAACCAAAATATCCGCCCGAATAAAAAAAGCATCCTCTGAAAAAGTCGCCTGAAATATTACACCTTCATTTTTCTCTATATATTTTCTGGTATCGGAGATAGCATCAGCACCTTGCGAATCAACCAAAACACCTCCCGGAAAAAGATTTCGCGCTTCCTCATCTGCCATATTACCCTCCTCAATAATCTTTCTCTCAAAATCCGACAATTCCAAACCCTCAAACAAAGAAGGTCTATGCTTTTTCAACCAAAGATTCTTCCGACAAAAAGTATATTCTAAATAATCTGTTTTTGTTATGAACATAATAAACTGTTTTATTTCTTATCTATTTTATTATTATTTGCTTTAATTCTTTTATTAGCTTTATTAATTCCATCTGTTTTTGGCAATTTTTCAGGCATAGTTCCTCCTAATTCTTTAATTGTTTCTCTAACTTTCTTGCCAACTTCATAATGTGTCATATTGGCAACATGTTCTCCTTTAATATTTTCTCTACGAAGCTTGGCATCTGTCTGAGTAGCCCGGAATAAATTTGCCGCCAGCTCTTCACTACCCATGTGATCAAGTATTGCTTCGGATTTTTTTAATTGTTTTCTTTTTTTAATGTCTTTTGCATCCAATCCTCCATATAAACCCATATACCCGAAATTTTGAAATTTTGGATAATTTTTTACACCTGCCTTGTCAGCGGCCTCCGCCAGGGAAATATTATGCTTTTTCATTTCATCTCTCAACTTCACTCTTTTTCCATCTTCTAAAAATTGATCTGCTTTTTCTTGCCTTCTAGTCTGGATGGTAAAATATGTTTGCCCAAGAGCCACTACTTCTTTACCAGGATCTGAATTTTGAATAATTAAATAGCAAGCATATCTAGAAAGATAAATTACTTCAATTTCTCTTTTAGCTCCAGATCCTAAATGTACCATTTCGAGGACATCCTCGAAATGGTTGTGGATATCTTCGCGACTGTTTTTACATGCTTCTTTGGCCTTTTTGATAACTGGCAAAAAATGACGATATTCTGAATACCCAAGAACGCCTGACAAGTCTCGCGAAGACCAATACTCACCGCCATATTCGTTTACTCTTTTTATCTCTTCAAATATATTATTATTCATGACTTTTAATAAAATAATTATATTTTTATTATATACGAACAAAAAACGAAGGTCAATATTAAACCATTCCTTTCACCTACAAATTATTTATCCCCTCCTCAATAATCTTTCTCTCAAAATCCGACAATTCCAAACCCTCAAACAAAGAAGGTCTATGCTTTTTCAACCAAAGATTCTTCCGACAAAAAGTATATTCTAAATAATCTGTTTTTGTTATGAACATTTTTTTTATTTCAATTATTTATTTTTTCTAAATATTCTCCAAGCAATTCTATATCTCTAAAATCCTTTTCTCGCCCCAAAGCTTTTTTGAATTTTATTGTTTCTTCTATATTTAAAAAAGGAAAGCCCTCTATGATTTCTGCACTTTTTATAGCTTCTTCTGTGGTGGTTTCATAGTCTTCCCATTCAAGCCTCGAGCTTATCTCTACCTCAGCAGAAACCAAAAACTTATGTCCGTATCTTTCCTCTATTTTATACTCCCCACTTTTTGCGAGTTTATCAAAAAGCTCGGGAGTCACCGCCATATCAACATCTCGAGCCTCTCTTATCCCAAGCGCCGACAAAATACCGCCCCCAATCACAACATAAGATCCCAAAGGATAGTTTAATTCTTTTAGTTTTTTTATGATATCCATAAAATAGTAGCCACTTTATTTAACACCCAACTCTATATCTGCCTAGCTGTTTTTATTTTAAAACACCCAGTGCTCTAGTCCCACAACAAGATCACACAAGATAATAAATTTACTAGAATTTTTTTCAAAATAACAATTATTTATTTTACACATAATATGACGGTCGTCTTTTTGTGTGCACTTGTTTATAAATATTAATTTTTGCTAAAAAAACGTTTTTTTAATTTTTCTTCGTTGTCTATAGTTGTGGCCGTTATCACTCTAACGTATTTTTCAGCTGAATAAAGATGTGATAATTCTAGAATCATTTTTTCAAAAGGATAAGGTGAGACGAATACGCTATTTTGCAGTTTTAAAAAATCTAGTTTTTGTAAATGCTCTCGTAAAATACTTCTAAAAAGTCTGTCTCTCTCAGGAATATCAAAAATAACCAAACGCCATTTTCCATCCCACTTTTTGGGTTTTTTAAAATTAATAGAATTTCCTAATAGTTTTAATTTTTTAGCTTGAAACTCTCCCTCCTTTGTCAAAACGAGTTTTATGGTTCCATTTGGAAATTTCTTTTCTTCTAGTAATTTTTCTCTAGAAAGACTTTTTATAGATCTAGTAAAACTATATTGTCTTGTTCCTCCCCACTCTTTTGACATCATGTGCAACATTTTATAATACTGCCTTGGAGAAGTAGACATACTCATACCGGCAGTACCTGCCAGTAAGATCAAAATCTTTCTTTGAAGTGGCCCAACTTTAATCATACTATTTTTTATATATCTTAATTTTAGCACATAATACAAATGCTGCCAGGCGATGTTAACAATAAATCAAAAAATTTATTTAGTAAAATATCATACGACATTCTAGAGACAGTAATTTTATATTTTATTGTTAATAGAAGGCTTTATTTTTTGCACCTGAACCGACGGTCGTCGGATGAGGTGTAGATCTTAGTGACAAATAACTCAACCTAGTTGCACATGAATTGACGATCGTCAGATTGGGTGCGAACCTGTTTCTTGATCTATTTAAGCCCTATGTCCTATTTTGTTTTGTTTTAGTTTATTTTTTGCACATGAAATGACGACCGTCGTATAAGGTGCAGACTCTAGATATGAAAGGTTCAGTCTACTTGCACCTGAAACGACGGTCGTCGGATGAGGTGCAGTCTTTTATTAGCTAACTTATATTATTGAGATATGTAGAGGTTTATTTTATTATGTTTAAACTTTTTTATTTTTCATTGCCAAATACGCCATAGCGCCATATATTCCGTTCAAGTCTCCTAGTTTTGATTTTATTATTTTTGGTCTATCTTTAAATGGTGTGGGGATTTTTTTTAGTTCTAGTCGTAATTCAGATATTTTTATTTTTTTTACCATTGATCCTCCTAGCACAATAACATGCGGTGACCACATTAGTTCTATGTTATGAATACCAATAGCTAATTGACCCGTATATTCAAGCCAAAATTTTCTGTCAGCTATTTCTTTTGGGCTGCGACCACTGAGTTTTTTTATATGCCCGCCTCCATAATTTTTCAATTCTATAAATTTTCCTTTCTTCTGATCTATAACCATCCAAGCAGGCTCCAGGTTGCGCGCAGAAGGCGCCGGCTTGCCATTAATAATTAAAGCTCCTCCTATACCTGTACTTATGGTAAGAAAAGCAACTATCTCATGTCCCCGCCCAGGCCCAAAAGTGGCCTCCCCCATAGCACCCATCAGAGCGTCATTTTCTAAAAACACCGAGGACTTCAATCTATTCTCAAGGTCACTTTTAAATGGTTTTTCAACCCAGTCAAAAAAAACCTTCTTCCCCGAGTGATACAAAACACCACTCTTCTCATCATCCAGAGGAGTAGCAAGACCCACCGCCACACCAGACAGCTTTCCTGCACCAAGTAATTCCTTAGCTAGCTCGCAAATCAAATTCAGCCCCTCCTCATAAGAACTGGGAGTAGCAACTATCTTTGATCTAAGAATATTCTTAAAATCACGAGCAACCGCGATTCTAGTTTTTGTACCGCCTATGTCTAAGAGTAAATACATGATTTATATAGATAATTAATTATAAAATATTTAATTAAATATTAAATTATTTTTTAAAAGTATTAAAACTAGATTTATCTCGTGAAATCCTTTTTTTTATTTCACTGGGACCTGACCCCAATTATTTACAAAATTATTTTTCAAAATCTAAAGAATGTTGAACAGAAGATACTCTTGGTATGTGCTCAATAACTTTAATAATAAAATAGGATTCGTTTACGAAAGTGTTAGCTGCCTCATTAAATATTTGTTCGATTTCTAAATCTACAATTAACTTGTCTCCACTACGAAATGCTACTTCACCCTTCTCTATTTTTTTAAAAAAACCCTCATCTTTTACTGATGCGTAGATTTTTGTTCCAATATAGAAAAATTCCCATTTATAATTTTCCTTAAATACAATTTTAAAAACTGACAATTCTTGCCTTTCTTTAATAACTTTTTGTTTTCTTTGTTCAATTTCATCATCAGCAGATGATAGGGCAATAAAATCCTCTTTCTCAACCCTAAAAAGATCGATATCTTCGTCTGCATCTCTAATCGAAAAATCATTAATTTCTTCCCTTTCTTTTAATTTAGAGAATGTGTTTCTTAGGTTTTCTCTGACCTTGGGATTCTCCTGATAAATGTTGTAGACATTATTACTTATAGATATGCTTCCATTATTGTTAGAAATTTCAATGTTTTTATCATCTACCAGCTTAATTAATTCTGGTTTTCCATTTTTAGCTATCCACTTCTTCAGTCCATATAATCCCCCTACAATTGTTACAATTTCTGCAGCCAAAGTAAGATTTCCCTTGGTAAACAAATCTCCAGAAACTTGAGCAATTAAATCTAATAAAATTATAAAACTCCCTTCTCTTGGTGCCTTAATTTTTATATCAACTTTAACTCCTGGCGATAAATACGCTGCTGCCTCCTGTGTAACAGATGAATAACTAACGAGTGACTCTATTAATAAATTCACATCTATTTCATGAAGATCGCCACCAAATTTAATTTCTAAATTTTTGTTGTCCATGATTTTATCTTATTATTCCCAAATTTTAGAGATTGTGTTTTTTATTTTTTGTTCATAAATTTCAATCAACCTCTTGGCAGATTCTACTAATACACGCTCGGCTTCGATTTTTTCTACGATTTCTTTTTGAATTTCGAGTGGTGGTAAGGGTAAAAGTATTTTATTAACTGCATTTGCATTAAATTGAGGCTGTCCTCCGCCAGTCATAAGTGATCGTGCTTGCTCCCAATAATTGTCAGATTGAGCAAAGCACCAAAAATATTTTGAATTAACTTTGCTTTCATCAAAGTTGAATCTTATCAAAAATCCAGCAAAAGCAGACACTTCATCTTGGTCAAAATACATTGTTTTACCAAAGGTGGCTCCCGTTCTTGCAACCAAAACATCACCTTTTTTCAATAAGTATTTTTCGCTCTCTTTAGTTTTTGCAACATATTTTTTATCTGTATTTTTAAGCTCACCATTTTCCCCAATATCGGTTATTCTTACGTAGCGATATTCACCTGAATCCTTGGCAGATTTACCTATGCCGTATTCCAATTTCGCAACCTCAGAAATTGCTTTTATACCCCACTCGCGATCAATGTCGATCTTTGGTTTCCAGTTTTGGGTTATTTGTTTAGCGCCATCGATAATTTTTTGATAGCCGTCCAACTCTGCTACAATTTGCTCTTGAATTTCGAGAGGCAAGAGAGGGATTTTTATTTTTGAAACAGCTTTTACTGTTATCATAGGAATTCCAACACCTTCTTTAATTTTAGAAAAATTAAAATTTTTCAATTGATAATATATGTATTTCTCACAAACATCATTATTAACAGTTACCGCGATAGTAGTCTGAGTGCATGTGAAGTCATCCATCTGAGGTAGTTTTACAGAACCAATTGTACCACGGGCCCCAATAACTATGGTTTTCTTTCCAAAAGATAATTTAGTTCTATCTGAATACATCCAAGGCTTGTCAGATGTATCAGCACTAAAAATCGGGCGTCCTTTACCGGTCAAATAGCCTTTAATTAATGTTTCACCCATTCTGACTTCAGAAATCTCTCCTAGCTCCACCATCGGCCATTTTGCATTTGAATAATCAACTGCCGCCACATATCGACCTGCAGAAAGATTATAATAACCATCTTTTTCAATTTCTTCTTTTTTTACCCAGTTAGCAATTGGGTTTTCAATCTTTTTTCCATTTCTCCAAGAAAGTAGAATATCTTCCGCCTTTATCAGATCATTTTTATCAATCGGTCTTCTTTGTGCTCCTAGGGAAAATCCGTCATTTTCAATTTTTATAAATAAAATTTCATTGCTTTTCCTTCTGAGATTATTATCAAATAGTAAAATAGAAGTTTTTACTCCTGAATATGGCTGAAACACTCCGGCCGGCAAAGAAACAACCGCATAAAGTCCATCTTCTACTAAATTTTTTCTCAGTTGTTTATAAGTTGTTCCTGACTGAAAAATAATTCCTTCTGGTACTATAATTCCAGCGCGACCATTTTTGGTCAGATGATTCATAATATAATCAACGAACAAAACTTCGCTTCTTTTTGATTGCACAGAAAATTTCTTATGTGGAACCATTCCACCTTTTGGACTCATAAATGGTGGGTTAGCAAGTATTATATCAAAGTGGTCATTCCATCTTTCATCACTTGAAAGCGTATCGTAGTCGTATATTTTTGGGTCTGGGAAATTATGTAAAAACATATTAACCCGAGAAAATTTTGTCATATCAGGATTAATATCATATCCCGTAAAGTTGGAATGAAGCGCTTTTCTTTCATCTCGCACAAGTGAAGCACCTGATTTATCGTGATTGCTATTCAAGATGTGCTTGTAAGCTGATATCAAAAATCCAGCCGTCCCGCAAGCGGGATCAAGAATTGTTTCATTTTTTTGTGGATCTATAACTTTTACAATAAATTCAATAATATGTCTTGGCGTGCGAAACTGTCCTGCATCTCCTTGGCTCCCCATGATTGAAAGAAGGTATTCAAAAGCGTTTCCTAACTCTTCACTGTGATCATAAGAAAATCCGTCAATCTCGGAAAGAAAAAGATTAAGAGTTTCAGAATTTCTATAAGGCAAAAAAGCTCCTTTAAAAATATCACGAAAAAGAGAGGGTATATTTTTGTTGATACTCATGCTCTCTAGAGCTTCTGAATACAAATTCATTCTATCCTGACCGCCTCTTTTTGGATCCATCAAATTTTTCCAAGAATATTTTTCATATTCACCCACAAAAAAACTTGGTTTTCCACCATAGTTTTTTGCCTGCTGATCCATGTCATCCATATACTTATATATCAAGGCATTGGTAATCTGATTTACCTGCGCTTCCGGACTAGGAACAACTCCAACCAAAATATCCCGAAGAGTATTTATTTTTCTTTTTGTTGTATCGTTTAACATAGTTTTATTTTAAAATGGAGCATCTTCTTTATTAATTCTTATTGATTCATCTGAATATCTTTTTAACTGGCAACCGTAAAAGTTACAAAATTTCTCCCAACCTGTAACAGAAGCCCTCTCTAGGGCTTCAACAACATAACCATCTCCTTTATTAAAAAGCATATTTAACGGATCAGCGGTGAACCATGATTGATAAATTTCATGGTTATTTAAACTTGCAATAAATATTTTTCTATAATCATCTTCATTTAATAATTGTTTAAACTGAGATAGCTTCCTTGCATTTTCCCCAGCGCCCACAAAGCTACCGCTATTAACAAAATCTTCAATGGCATTCTTCTTAAGCTCTTCATTTTCCTTTTCTCTTATTTTTTCCTGCTCCTCTGCAGTTAACCAAGGAATTTCTTGCAATTTTTTGCTATATAGAATCTTACCCCTTGTAATAGACTTAAACTCTCTCGCAAGCCACAAGTGGAATTCTTTATCACCCCAAGCTCTTTTATCTGCTGCAACAAAGATTAGTTCCGGCCTATTTGTTTTTTGAGTTTTCAAATATAACAGAAGACTTTCCCATATTAAAGCATCTCCAAATTTTTCATCATCATAAGGAGGGTTACCTTTTTTAAATCTATAATCAGCATTCATTAATGTTTCTTGATTATCAGGAACAAAATATGCTTTTTTAAAAAGTGTATTAATTTTTTTATTTTGTTTACTTCTCAGGTTTGTAAATCTTTTTGGCACAACCTCCTTTTCTTTTTCTAATGACTCTATTTCACCTTTAATTTTTTTTATTGCTCTCTCAAAATCATAATCCCTATATTCATTTTTAATTCTTTCGCTTTTATTTATTAAGGAATTTATTTTATTATTTATTACATTAACCTCTTTATTCAGCCAATCATAAAAACGATTCCTTTCAACCTCGTCTCTTGTTTGCTGAGGAAGAATTAGTTGCACATGTTCATTGTCAATTAATTTATTCAACAAATTATAAACGTCATCCGAAAAACCTTCTGATTTTGAAAAAATGTGTCTATACTGACTTGAATCAATAAATATATATTTCATATTATTTATACCTTTTGAAACTCCCTTAAATTTCCAACATAATCATGAACATAGTTTGGGATATAATGAATATAGGGAGTTTCATTGTTTCTTTTGTGTTTAGCAAGAATATCTAGTGCTTGTTGATCGACTCCAGAAACTGTAAAAAGTTTTGCAAATTCTTTATTGTCTATAATCTCTCTAATTTCTTCATCTTGAAGATAGGCATGAAATAGCCATTTAGCGGCCGGGACGATATCGGCATCTAATTTTTCAATATCCTGAAATTTATTGAATTCATCATCTGTTTTTTCTTCTACTGACTTGAATTTATCAATTTCCCCGAATGCCTTTTGGATCATTTCTTTTAACCCTACCCATCGGTTAACCGAGATTGATCTTCGCAGCTTCTCCGGAGTGAAAAATTCCGTAGGCTTATCTAAAATTTGCTGTTTAACATATTCCAATATTCCCTCTACTCCATTTTCTTCGTATATTTTCTTTGCTTCTTCGTCAGTTGAAATTTTTTCTTCAAATTTCTGGAAAAACTTTCTGTCAATTTTCATCCCACTTTCATCAAGATCCTTTTCCTCCATTGAATAAATTTCATCGTCTTGATCGAGATTAAGATTTTCTATTTTTGCTTTTAGCTCCCCAGCTTCTCCTGAATCTTTTATGCTTGTTTTTATAGCAGGGAGCTCCAGAACTTCATCATAATCAAATTTTTCCTCAAAATATTCATAATTTCCAAAAAAATCAAAAAGTTGAAAACTTTCTTTTTCGTATTTTTTGTCTTCAAAGAGAAAGGTGTTTTTTCTTGTCCCTCGCCCTTTCATCTGCACGAATTCGGAAGGAGAAAAAACTGGGCGCATCATTGCAAGATTAAGAATATCTGGACAATCATATCCAGTGGTCATCATTCCAACAGTCACACAAGCCCGAGCTTTGCTTGTTTTATATCCATCCAAAAATCTTGAATGTCCTCCAAGTGTATTATTTGTAAACTGAGTTGTTTTTTCTTGTGCGTTTTTTACATTAGAAGTTACCTGTATTGCAAAATCTGAGTTATATTTTCCTGGCCAAATTTTGTGTGCCATGATATTTAAGATTTCCGTAATCTTTCTGGCATGTTTCTGGCTAACACAAAAAATCAATGCCTTGCCAACTTCTCCAGATATAGGATCTTTTTTAGCTTTTTCAATAAAGGCTTTACATAAAGCTATATTAGTTTCATCATTAAAAAACTTTTTTTCAAAATCTCTGTGCGTAAAAACTTCTTCTGCATCATCCCCTTCTTCATTTTTAACCATAACAGCACACCCTTCATCTGATAAAAGCTGAGTTGTTATTTCTGTTCTAGCGTCTATTACTTTTGGATTTATCAAGAACCCATCCTTAACACCATCCAGAATACTATAGCGGAATGTAGGATCTCCTGATTCGCAGCCAAATGTTTTGTAAGTATCAAAAAGTTCTCTTTTCTCAAAAGCACGAGGATCGTTTTCATTAAGTTCTTTTTTATCAATATTTTTCAAATAGTCTTTCGGAGTGGCCGTTAGCCCCAGCTTATATCCATTAAAATATTCAAACACTGCCCTACTGTTTCCGCCTAATGATCTATGGGCTTCGTCGGAAATAACCAATTCAAAATCTGTCGGAGAAAATTCATTTCTATATTTATTAGAAGACAATAGAGATTGAACAGTGCTTACCACTATTTGAGAGCTTTTCCAGCTATCACGATTATGCTTATATACTCTTATAATATAATCATTTCCTAAAACTTCTTTTAATGATTTTTCTGCTTGATCTTCAAGCTCTATTCTATCTACTAAAAACAAAATTCTTTTTGCATTTCCCGTCCTCAAAAATAATCTACAAATTGCGGCAGTGTTCATTGTTTTGCCGGTTCCCGTTGCCATTTCGAATAAATACCTTTCTCTTCCTTCTCTGGCCGAATTTTGAAGTGCATGTATTGCTCTTATCTGATAAGGACGTAATAGTTTTATATTTTTATCTTTCAAATATGCGCTTCTTGTTTTTTCATCCAAATATCTTGGGTCTTTATCAAAATCCGTATCCTGAACTTTTGCGACGTAATCTTCTTCAACATTTTCATTAGCCAGTGCTTCTTTATTGGGTTTAAATTCTTCTCTGTGTTTTAGTGACTCAAGCGCAGGAAATTCTGTAATTATACTTGGATTTCCGGTTTCTATATCCCAAAAATAATGTGTATTACCATTTGTTAAGATAACAAATCTACATTTCTGAGAATAAGCATATTTTCTGGCTTGCTCTTTGGCATCAAGAGGATGAACTGATTCTTTTTTAGCCTCCACTATTACAATTGGAAATCCGTCATCATCTAAAAGAAGATAATCAACGTATCCATTTGATAAGCATTCAAAATCATTACCAAGTTCGTCTAGTTTTATTTTGGTTAGCTTTACTCCGGGTTCGAGTTGAATATTGGACTTCCCTTTTTCATCGTCAAAAAAACGCCATCCCGATTCTTCGAGAAGCTTATTAATTTTAATGCGTGCTTGAGCTTCTTTAGGCATATACTAGGTATTTATTACTACAAAATATCACATTTTACCAAAAAAATCAATTTTTCGGCTAAATTTAGACAAAAAAATATTGTACTTATAATTAAAATTATTATTCAATCATTTTCTGTCTCTTCTCTCAATCTCAAATCTCTAATTTTTTTCTTATACTTTCCCCTTTTTTTAACTTTGTTTTTATGAATTTAATTATTTTTTCTAAATCCCCGACCATAGCCGAGGATGACTGGTGTTTTTTATCTACTGATGTATATCAGTAGATAATTAATTTACTCTTAATTTATCATAAAATTAGCGGAAAATCAATGTGAGGAATAAAAAGGTAATTAATGAAATTTTTCTAAAATAATATGGACTAAATTTCGGCTAGGTTTTAGTTTTGATTAATTTATTGTTCACTGAATGACCAATAAATACATATCGCCCAAGCTAATAACAGCAACTGTCAAATAAGAAGTAATTTCCTTCTCTTTCTTTTATAACAAAAATCGCCCTCTTGGGCGATTTTTGAATTATTGACTTGTATTTTTATCTACTATCTTTTCCCGTTTCAACAAACTTTATACATTGTCCTTGATTTTCAAATCCATATTCCATCCAGCCGTCTTTCTTGCAATCATCCTTCGCTTCTGGGTTTGGGATTCCTACATGCCAATGAGCAGTGTAGTCAAGCTCACCATTATTGTAGTGATTTAGGTAAACCTGTTCAATAAAGTCACCGATATCTTCACCGAAAATCTTATCCATCTGACCGGCAAATTCACCGTTAATCATATAATCAAAGCTATTATTGTCTTCATTAAGACTTATAGTCAAAGTATTCCAATCGCCATACTTGACCTCTACATCTGATTTATCATATACGGCTTCAACAAAATCACCCTCATTGTCAAATATATATCTATAGGTATAGAAGCCTGCTTCTACTTCTTCACCGTTTCGGAAAACTATGATTGGATACGCTGTAAGTGGACTATCACTTGCCCACATTCCAATATTTAATGGACTTGTTTCAGCATTTTCCCATTCTTCTGGAACATAAAGATCTAAGCTTACTTCTGAGCCAAAATTGTCTATCTTTTTGATTCCTTCATAATAATAAAAAGAACCTGCTTCTGATTGCTCTGCACCAATGACTCCAATGGCTGCTACATTATCACGACCCGCAAAAGATACTGACTCTACTCCACCACTTGGAAATTGACGGTCTGTAACCCAGTTGTTGTCTAATTCAGACTGTGTAAACGGGTTCAGTAAAGTTGCAGCAGATGCTGTTAAAACAAGTGCAAAAATAAAAAATGCACTAATAATAGTAATCTTCGTTTTTTTCATAATTTGTATTTAATTATTAAAAACAAAAGAACAATGATTTCAAACTACTTCTCCTTTCATGTTAATTATATATTTAATTATAATACAATATGCGTATTAAAGAAATATTAAGATAAATGAGAAAACTGTAGCCGGGCAGTTGGAGTTAATTTTTGAATTAAGGATTTTATTTTTTTTGAAGAAAATTTTTCAAATCTTCTCTCTTGTCAATTTCTAATATTTATTTTTTTCTTATTTTCCCTTTTTTGTGTTTTAATTTTTTTCTGGATCCCCGGTCGGAGCCGAGGATGACTAATTTTTTTAGTATTACCAAGTTTGTCTATAGTTATTTTATACTCTCAAATCCATCTTTAGTTATTATCAAACTATCTAGAAGTTCTATACCCATTAGCCTTTGAGTGAAGGCTAGATGCCTTTTTTCTATAATTACAAAAAAAGACAAAAGTTTTTTGCTTTACTGTCTTATTATTTAATATATTTTAGCTTTATTTAACAAATTAAATACTGTCCAAATTTTCCAAAACTTGCATCACATAATTATGCATCCTAATTATTGCTTTTTTCGATTCTAATAAAGCTTCTTTGGCTTTTTTATAATCACTATCTTCTATATATTGTATTCTAAAAGGATAAGCCTCGTAGCCGTTTCCATCCTCTCTCTCTTCATGAGTCTCATAAATATCCATTACCCATTTATCATCTTGAAAGTTGTCTAAATCTTTCTCTACTATTTCAAATGTCAGTGGATTTATCACAACTTTTATATAATAAAAGTTTCGAGCTTCCGTATTATCTAGAATTCTATTTTCAAAAACTAAATTAACCTCTGAATAAGGACCGTCATCTCCCCATAATTGTTCGCGTTGTTTGTTTGATAATTTCATACTATTGACCTATCTTCCATATCCCCTTTTCTCTAAAGGCAGGTATAGTTTGTCGTTTAGCTTTATTTAAAAGAGTTCTTAATGATTCGTTGGTTTCTTTTGAATAGTCTGATAATGCAATAATTTTTTTAGAATTTAGATAAGCCAACCTCTTGTGAAGTGATTCAGTTAGTGCAAGGTACAAAATTTTACTCATTACCGCTGATTTCTTTTTATTACTATTTATATATTCGCCAAAAGAAGAATAGTAGATTTGTTTTTCTTTGTCACGAATAATAACTGGAGGGAATCCCAATTTCATTAGTTGATAGTTCATTAGCACTCTCCCAATTCTCCCATTACCATCGTTAAATGGATGAATATTTTCAAATTCTAAATGAAACTTAGCTATTTTTTCTAAAAAATAATCTTGAATATTAATTGAATAATCAAAAAGAAGTGAATTCATCATCGCCTCAATATGTTCTGGTGCTGGAGCGATATGTGTTCCCACTCTTACATACTCATACTGTTTGCGGAACCTTCCCGCTATCCCGTCGTCAATATTTGAAATCAACATTTTATGTAAAAGGAGTATTAAATCTTTATCTATATCAATTGTACTGATTTTATTTTTCAAGTATTCAAAAACCTTAGCCAGATTTTTTGCTTCAAAAACTTCGCGCACCGAAACATCCCTGGATACTTCCAGGTTGAGAAGGATTTTTTCTGTTTCTGATATAGTGAGGGTGGAATTTTCAATTGCATTAGAATTATAAACGGACTCTGGCAATTCTGCCTCAAAAATAATATCCAAAAGACTTTGTTTATCTTTCCTTAATGTATCATATTCCTTTTTTAGATCTTCAATTTTTTTTCTAGCAGTGTTGTTAATTTCCATATTTTTTACGTGAATTTATATATAAATATTATCACATTCACGATTTTTTGTCAATTAATCGTGAATATATCAAAAATCTCACCCATATTCACGTTTTTTTGTATTATCGATCTTATCTATTATTATTTTATACTCTCAAATCCATCTTTAGTTATTATTAGACTATCTAGAAGTTCTATGCCCATTAGCCTGCCGGCGTCTATTAGTCTTTGGGTGAGGGTTAGGTCAGCCTCGGACGGGCTTGTGCCTCCGCTGGGGTGGTTGTGGGCTATTATTATGCCGGCTGATAGATGGTCTATGGCTGGTTTGAATACTTCTCTGGGGTGGACGAGGCTGGCATTGAGAGTGCCTATGGAGATGATTTCTTTGTGAATTAGTTGTCTTCTAGCGTCCAGATACAAAACGGCGAAAAGTTCTTTTCGGGCGGTGCGTAGTTCTTGGAGTTGGTAGATGGCGTCCTTGGTGGAGTTGATAATTGGCAGATTATTGTCCTCTAGTTCCAACGCTCTTTTGGTCAGCTCAAAGGCAGCTAGGATATGAGTGGCCTTAGCGGGACCTATGCCTTTTATATTTGAGAGTGTTTTGTAATCCAGATGGAGGAGTTTTTTCATTGTGTGTTTTTTCAAAATGCCGTCGGCAACTTCTATTACATTTTTGCCTTCCATGCCTGTTCGCAAAAGTATTGCTAAGAGCTCTTTATCCTTGAGGCTCCCCGGCCCTTTTTCTATAAGCTTCTCCCGAGGCATTTCATGCTTTGGAAGGTCTTTTATTTTTGTCATAAAAAATTTAGATAATTTTAATATATCTTTAATTTATCATTTTTTGGGGCTTTGGACAATTTGTTTAGAATAAAAAAACCCGCATTTCAAAAAAAATGCGGGGCTGAGTGATGAAATTATTTTTTAAAAATCTTTGCCATGGCGACCGACGGTCGGGGTACTTGAGCCGGTGTGAACACCCTTTGTTCCATTGTAGGAAGAAACCCGGGAATAATCAGGCGTTCCGTTTTGGGCTGTTCCCTGTTTGATTCCCTGAATCACGTCAGAAACCCCCTGTCCAGCAATACCTCCGTCTACTTTTGTGAACCCATTTTTTTCGCTCATGATTTTTCTCCTTTCTATTTTGAGTAATGAGCTGAAGGTAGATTAGCAAGTTTACGGCAAAATGTCAATGCAGAAATCTTCATTAATTTATTGATAGTAAATGCTTTTTTCATAATTTACAAGATTCTCACGTCGCTCACATTCGTTCACTCCTCAGAATGACCCTATAGTGTCTACGCTCGGGGAGCTGGGATCTTTTTATCTTTTTCTTTCTTTAGCATTGGCTCATCTGCCAAAGGGATTTCTCCATTCCGCTCCGCTCTAGTCGAAATGACAAAGAGGGTTGACTTTATTTTTTTTATGCCCGCCCGCCTCTAGGGCAATAAGTATTATTTATATTTTGTTGTAAAATTATTTTATTATATTAAATCATAAAATTAGTTCACGGCGTTTCGGGTAAAGATTCCTGCCTGCACCCCAAGAGTACTTTATCGCTTCGCTCGGGCGCGCGGGAATGACAGTGGTGGGGAATTTTTAATTCTTTGTCATCCCAGGCTCGAACTGGGATCTTCGTTATCTTTTTTAAATTTACATTTTTTTCTGCCCACCCGCCTCTAGCATAATAAATATAGATTATATTCTACTGTAAAGTTAATTTATCATGGCTCACTTATATAGTTAGTTCAAGGCGTTTCGGGTAAAGATTCCCGCCTTCGCGGGAATGACAGTGGTGGATTTTTTATGCCCGCCGAAGTTTATGCTCAATTTAACTGGTTACGGGAATGAAATTAAAATTTTTTAGTATAGAGCTAGCTCTATACCTAGTATTTTTTTATTTAAATTTTCTTCAAAACAAAAACCCTCTTCTAGAGGGTTTTTGGAGGGTTATTTTTTTATTCTAACTAAGGCAATAGGACTGAGTCTATCACATGGACTATTCCATTTACTCCTTTTAGATCAGTGGCTATGATTTTTGAATCATTAACCATTGCACCGTCTTCTGTGCTTACTTCAAGTTCACCACCTTGTAGAGTGGTCAGACTATCCTTTGAGATTACTTTCGCTGCTTCTACTTTTCCTGGCACCACATGATACAAGAGAATATTGGTCAGAGCTGGAATGTCATTCAATAAAGAAGCGACTGTTCCTTCTGGAAGCTTTGAAAAAGCATCATCATTTGGAGCAAAAACTGTGAAAGGTCCATCTTGGTCAAGTGTAGTAGCTAGACCAGCGGCTGTAGCTGCTGCCAATAGAGTTTCAAAAGTCCCGGCGCCCGCTGCTATATCTACAATTGATTTTGCTTCATCAATTGAAGAAGCGGTTTCATTGTCTATCCCCTTGGCGATTGAACTAAAGAGTGAAAAAGCTTCGCTCGGTTTACCTAGATAATATCTTTTATAATCATTTGGATTTACATACCAAGCCTCACCTTTTGATTCTACTTGTATTAGAAATTTTCCTGCCAATCTTTTGGCTAAGGCCATATCATAATGACCATCAGAAGATCCATTGGCGTCCTCAATCATTTCTAGATTCTTATTAGTGATTCCTAGTCCGGTGTTTTTCAGTAATCTAAATGCTGATTCTGCATTTTCGATATAAAATCTTTCACCTGTGTCAGGTAAAATATACCAAAGCTCCCCAGACGACTCTACTTGCAAGAAAAACTTGCCAGCTATCTTGCCATGGCCATCGGCACTAGCTTGTGGGGCCAAAAAAGCTCCCAGAGAAAAAACAAAAGCCAAAGCTAATGTCAAAACTATTTTTTTCATATTTTTTTTCTATCCATACATGATCCATGTCATACTAGGAAGAAGTTAATTCTTAGTCTTCATTGTACAATTTACAATGAATTTAAATTCAATTTTAATATGAAAACATTAAAAATAAATCAAGCTATCATCACTTATTATCAATAAGAAAATAAAAGTAATTTTTAAATTTTATAATATTACAATATCAACCAATCGGAGGTATCCGATACCTCTGATTGGTTTTAAAAGAGATAATTCTTCTTTCCCCCTCTGGACTTTAGCTCTTCTTAATTATAGACTATCAATATGAAATATGAAGATTTTGAAAAATTAGTTGAGGAAGGGCTTGATAGGATTCCTGCGAAAATTCAGGCATTAATGAATAATGTTTCTATTGTTATTGAGGATAATCCTACAAAAGATCAAAAAAGAGAGTTGGGTCTTCGGAAAAATAATGTTCTCTTCGGGCTGTATGAAGGGGTTCCTCTCACTGAACGTGGCGCTAACTACGGATCTGTCTTGCCTGACAAAATTACGATATTTAAAGTACCCATAGAACAATACGCTCGGACGGATGAGGAGATAAGAGAAATGGTTGCCAATACTGTTTGGCACGAAATAGCTCACCATTTTGGATATAGTGAGGAAGGGATAAAAAATCTAGAAAAACGAAAAATCAAAAAATGATAAAAAAGCTCCAAAAAGGGTGAAACAAAATTTGGAGCTTTTTTTATTAATATACTATATCAAAACTTTCTAGCATCTTCTCAACCACTTCTTCGTGCCCTATATTTTCTGGATCTGGGCTACTATAGGTAATTTGCAAGGCGTCGTAGTTTTCATTATCGTCTAGCGATAGGACAATCTTACTAGAAATACCGAGGGTTCGTACGGTGTACACATAGGCCTCTTGGTTGGCAAAAGTACTTGTCGCAATTTCAGATATTACCTCGCCGAGCATTTGAGCGTCTACTATTTCCTCTTGAGCAAATTCTAGCGGACTACTGTCTGTAGCAATATCTAGACCTCTGACAGTTAGGCTGATGCCGTCATAGAGCTCTGTTCCGCCTCTTTGAGTTGGACCCCATTTTATAAAACTCACTGAACCATTTCTTTCTTCTACTTCTATATAGTCTGGATATTCTATAGTGAAGCTAAGTTCTTGACTACGATAAGTATCCCATTCCGACTGACCTGATTGATCGTTGTCGTTTTGGCTCTGATCGTTATTTTCATCTTGATCAAAAGTGCAGGTATAGGCACATAATTCTATACAAATGTCAGTCCCCGGTGCACAGATTGAACCACATGGATTGAATTGTCCGCCCCTGTCTAGACAATCTTGTCTAAAAGGTCCTTGTTCCAGGCTCGTATTTGTAGTATAAACTATTTTACCATCAAATTGATTTTCAATTGGAATATCCGCCTGGTTATCATTAGATGAATAAAATTGCTGATAAAAATAAAAACCCAAAACAAATAAAATAATTAATACCACTCCTAAGACAATATAGATGATAAGATTTAAATTTTTCATAATATAGTTATTTATAATTTAT
>RRYU01022884.1_pt1 | contig 45659 bp, 47 predicted proteins | sample 2162651 | NCBI WGS metagenome assembly RRYU01 (sample SAMN10267283, study PRJNA491782) | microbial mat metagenome | isolation source: biomat in the production well | place: Japan: Minami-Kanto gas field, natural gas well KTG3 | collected 2017-06
CATCGGATTTGAATGACCGGTCATTTGAATCGGCAAATGAGCCGCCATCTGTGCTCCGTCAACTAAAATTAGTGCTCCGTATTTATGTGCTAATTCAGCAATATCATAGATGGGATTAATAATTCCGGTTACATTGCTTACGCCAGTCATGGCGATGTAATTTACTCTATCCTTATATTTTTCCAATTCCGTTTTAAAAGCTTCCATATTGATACAACCGGGTTGTCCACTGTGATTGTCGAGCGGTATGTGTACAACTTTTCCGGCATGTTTGCGGTGTGGCAGATCATTGGAATGATGTTCCATTAATGAAACAATTACAACATCTCTATCGCGTTGAAAATCGCGAAATACGCGCGCTAAGCGATTAATCCCGGCAGTAGTACCACTTCCCGCAAAAAAGCAGGTGTATTTTTCGGGATCTGCTTTAACGAATGATAAAATTCTATCATGTGCCCATTTGTAATTGTGTGTGGCTGTCTTTGCGGAGAAATGAAGCAGACTATGTGTATTGGCATAATGGTTATAAAATGATTCAATCGCATTGTACGCGGCCCGCATCATTAAAGTAGAGGCGGTTGAATCAAGATAAATGCGCCTGGTCTTTTTACCATCCGCCTGAGTATATAAAGTGTCCAGACCGATAAAATCCGATTGAATACTTTTAAAATATTTTTTTGATTTATCCATGATGAAATTTACAGTTATTTTCCTTAAATCACATAATTGGTGTGCTCAGCAAGGAATAATATTATTTTAAAAATATAATTTAACTTTAGTAAATTAGTATAATATGACTGCATTTATTAAAAGGGAATATGACTATGCAATCCGTATCTGTGCATATTTAGCAGGTTATTACAAAAAAGAATACATTCCAGTTCCCGAAGTCTCAAAAAAACTAGTCTTAACTGTACCATTTACCACAAAAATTGTTCATCAGTTAAAAAATAAAAACATTATTGAAACAACACAAGGTAAGTATGGCGGTATAAGATTAAATGTTCCACCGAGAGAATTGTCATTTTTTGATATTTTAAATGCCATGGGATTTGATATGACTGTCAATGAATGTTTAAAAAATCCTCAAATCTGCCCCATTGTCAGTAATTGCAAGATACATCAGTTCTTTTTTTCACAGGAGCAAATGATGATTGAGAATTTAAAGAGGGCAACCATTAAAAATTTCATAATTTCGGACGAAGAACTTCCCAAATAATAGTTAAAAAGAAATTATTTCATAAAATCATATCATTTTTTATATTATAACCTATTATTTCAACATAGGGAGGTTATTATGAAGTTAAAAAGGTCTTCTTTAATTTTTATTATAACAATTCTGATGTTTTCTTCAATTCTTTATTCACAAGCCTATAACGAACCTGAAAGTGTTGTCTATGATGCTACTAACGATAGGTATCTAGTTTCCAACAAAGGGAGTGGTGATATTATTATCGTACCAAGAACAGATCCCAGCAATCTTAGTTATTTTATTACTGGAATTGTATCATCAGTAAGAGGTATTACAAAAAGCGGTGGAATTTTATATGCTGCTTGCACTACAAATAATGGTGATCAATATGTTTATTGTTTTAATGTTCTTACAGGAGAAGTTACTGCAAGTATTCAAATTCCTGAGGGTCAATTTTTAAATGATATTGCTGCTCGTGATGATGGGGTTGTTTATGTTTCAGATAATAATAAAATATGGGTTGTGAATTTTAGTAATGGTTATTACACTACATATGTTGATAATGTAAGGGCGAACGGATTATATTTTGAAATTTATCCCAATAGACTTATATATACAGACGAAACACCTACAGTAGGATCACAAATTTGTGCTATAGAAGCTGTAGTGGGTGCCACAAGCACTGTGCTAGTATCAAATCCAGATTTCCAATATTTAGATGGTATTGCTAGTGGGGGTAATCACTACTTTGTTTCTGCATGGAGTAATAATACTGTTTACAGATATGATCAGAATTTCATATCTTCAGAAATTGCTTCTACAGGATTTAATGGTATAGACCATAGTGGTCCTGCGGATATTTACTATGATACATATAATGAAATTCTGGCTGTTCCAAATTTTAATGCTAACACTGTAGACTTTATACCATTTGAACAATTGGATGCTGAAGATGAAATGGTTCCAATTCCATCAGAATTTCTTTTACATCAAAACTTCCCAAATCCATTCAATCCAAGTACTACGATTGTATATGAGTTAGATAATGTAGAGTTAGTCAATATAACTGTTTATGACCTACTTGGCTCTGAAATAGTACAATTAGTTAATCAGATTGAACAGCCTGGTTCAAAAACTATTAGATGGGATGGAAGAGACCATCAAGGATATTTGGTCAATGGCGGAGTTTATGTCTATAAGTTAGAGATTGGGAATTACAGCGAAACCAAAAAAATGGTTTTCTTGAAATAAAAATATATAGAGGGCAGTTTATTCTTTAAAACTGCCCTCTATTATTAAGATATTATTCGTAAACCTGCTTGGTTAACTCTTTTATATTTTTACAGTTAGCCACGCTCAAATAAACTTCGCAATCCCGGCAATCCACGTCAGTGCAGGCGTCGCCACGGTTTTTCACTATCCAACATGGCTCGCCCATTTTATGGTATGCGACACAGTCTTTTCTGTCTTCTTCAGTGCAAGGTTTAAGCTTCCAACACGGGACCATTGATAGAACTGTTTTAATTCCAGCGATATTTAATCCGTCTTCTTCAATAAAATGGCGTATACATTTTAATCTGTTTATATCATTCTTTGAATAAAGCCGTCGCTTTGTTTCTGTTCTTTTTGGATTTAGAATACCTACGCTTTCGTACATTCTTAACGCATGAACTGAAACACCAATTAGGCGTGATGCAACACCAATGGTATAAACAGGTAAATTATCGTTTTCAATATTTTGGTTCATTCAAATTGTATTTTAGGTGAAAATAATTTGAGCGCCGGCTGATTTTTCATAGAATTCGCCAACGGTCATAATTCCTTTTACCTGTGGTACAAAATCATCCATCGATAATTTGAACATATCAACTGTCATTTTACAGGCATAGATTTCAACACCGGCATCATTGCACATTTCTAAGAATTCATCAACTGGTGGAACATCTAATTTTTCCATTTCATTTTTCATTAACCATGTTGCAAAATTAGACACTCCCGGTATTGCACCTAAAAGTGTTGGGAAGGGCATTGTAATCGGCATTTTCAGCATCGGCATCGCCATGTTTAAGGCGGCATTACCTACCGTTGCCACTTTTAAATTTTTATGTGTTTTTTTAACGATAGCATTCAATCCAAAGAACGTGAAAAATATTGAAGCTTCGATTCCTTCCATCCGTGCACCATTCGCCATAATTAATGATGGATAAACTTCGTCTAACCCGCCCTTGGAACAAACTAAAGAAACTTTCTTGATTGGGTCGTATTCACTCATTGCTTTCTCCTATTATTAAACGCAACCTTGTGGTTTTGGAATGCCGGCAATAAGTGCCGCTTTTTTAGCAGGACCCCCCGGGAAAAGTTCATACAATTCCTTAGTAGATACACCGCTTTGTTTGTTTAACTTGCGAATTGATGGTCCGGTACCATTGGTTTCGAATTCTTTACGCATAAATTCGATCACAATATAGTGACGATCTGTTAAATGATCAATTCCCTGTTCTTTTGCAAAAGCCGCTGCAATTTCTTTAGTCCATAAGGTATGATCAGATAAAAAACCATTTTCATCGACCTCAATTTTAATTCCGGCAAGATCTCTTGTTGCCATGTTTAACTCCTTTCTTGATTATTAATTTCTTGTTCTGCTGTGATTTTCTTTAAAAAGGTAATCACAAAACCAATTCCTTTTTTCATTTCCGGTGTGTTTAATTCCCGGATTACCTTCCAAATAGAATACTGTGGTGTGTCAGTTGGATCAAGATTCTGATATATTTCCACAGCATTATTAATGGCGATTAGCATTTCAGGCTGTGTCAAACTTTTAATGGTTTCTAAAATGGTTATTACATTATCACCGAGCATTTTAACATCGTCAATGGAAAAGTGTTCAACCACCTTATCAGCCACATTCAATAACTCTTTAATGAATAAAAAATATCCTTTTTGATCAATATCATTTAATTTTTCTAGGGCATCATTAAATAATTCCCGACTAACGGGCTTGGCGTCAGCAAAGAAATCTAAACCACTCTCGAATTTGGTCATCACCATGGTGATATTTTGGGTATTCTGAAGGATTTTTTTTAATAAATGCAAAAAATCACCGGTTTGAACGAAAGGAGCGATATCCTCTAGTTCTTCTATAGCAGTATTGAATACATCCTTTGCGATGAGGGTTAAATCTTGTTTTAGCTCGTTTAATTCTTCTCGATGTCTACGAACTACCGCCAATTCTTCAGAAATTAAATCTAATTTCTTATCAATTGATTGTAATTGAAGTTCTAAGTTCTTGCTATCCATTTTATTTTCTCTTACCGGCCATGAGCATCTGTGATTCGATTGGCAGTTCGGCTCCGCGCAATAATAGATTCCAATACATCCATCGGAACATAATTTTCCCGTAATGATTCATTTTTGTTTCTTCTAATAGAGAGAATGGTCCAACGCCAGGTAGTGGATATTTACCGGGCAATGGTTCGGTATCATAGTTAAAATCGATTAATATGCCTTTTCCGAATCCGGATTCAATATAACAATTAGCATGACCGTCAAACTTTGCTTTTAATGGTCGACCCTCAATTGCACTTAAGAAATTCTCAAACAATACATCAGCCTCAAAGTGAGCAACCGAACCGGCTTTAGAACTCGGAAGATCGGTTGCATCTCCCATCACAAATATATTATTATAATCTTTTGATTGCAGTGTATGCTTATCGGTTGGTACAAAATTTAACTCATCGCCCATACCGGATCGTGCAATTACTTCATCCCCCATGTTGGTTGGAATTGTTACGAGTAAATCGTAAGGTACCTCTTTTTCATCCCAGGATATTATTTTATTATTTTCGTGATCAACACGACCTGTGCTGAATTCCGGAATCAGGTTGATGTTTTTCTTAGTGAGAAAATCGCCAAACACTTTGGAAGCGCGTGGTTTTGTAAATGCTCCGTCTAATGGCGTGACAAATGAAATATCTACTTTATCGCGGATTCCCTGTTCCGTGAACCACCAATCTGCCAAAAATACAAATTCGAGGGGGGCTACAGGACATTTAATAGGCATTTCCGTAATATTTAAAACCATTTTGCCGCCTTCCCAATATTTTAGGAAATGAGCTAATGCGAGGGCACCTTCAATTGTATAGAAATCAAAAATATTTTTATGCCACCCATCATCAGCTAATCCTTCGGTCTCACCAGGATTGATCTTGCAACCAGTTGCCACTATTAAATAATCGTAATTCAATACCTTCTTGTTTGATAAAACCACTTTATTGTCTTTTGGATCTATTTTATCAATTGACTCTAAAATAACCTCAACTCCGGAAGGAAAAAAATCACGTTTTGGTTTTATGACATCATTTTTATTATAAATTCCGAACGGAATAAATAAAAATCCCGGCTGGTAATAATGTGTCTCATATTGATCGACAATCGTTATTTGCCAATCTTCTTTATCAAGTACAGGTTCTAATTTGTTTAATATCATTGTACCTGCTGTTCCGGCACCTAGTATCACTAATTTTTTCATCGAGTTAATTCCACTTTTTCTTTTGATAATTGTTTTATTTATTAAATTTTTTGAATATTGATTTAAGATCATTACACTCTTCATGTAATCTGTAGACTTCACATTCACGGCAATCTACGTTTTGACAAGTTGGTCCTTTTATTGAAACTTGCCAACATGGTTGAATTAATGAAGTATATGCATCACAGTTGCCCCTATCTTCTTCCGGGCAAGGTTTTATTGCCCAACAGGGAACCGCGGCTAATAATGCCTTAATTCCGGCGATATTGAGGCCATATTCATCTAAGTATTTTCGGATGCAAAGGATGCGTTGAATATCAACCTTTGAATACATTCTACGATTGGTAGGAGTTTTATATGGAATAATCAATCCCAAATCAACATATTGCCTCAAAGCATAAACGGAAGTATTTGTTAATTCCGCCGCTACCCTTAATGGATATAAAGGAGCGGTTGGGTTTTCAATGGATTCAGTATTCATTTTAATAATTCTGCTATAATTACTACCGATTATCTGCTGTATTCACTACAGAAATTATAAAATATAATAATTCGTTACAAGACAAAAAGGTCTTTTATAGACAAAATTATAAAAAACTTTTTTAAGAATAATTTTTATCTATTACATAAACTATGGAAATTCTTTTATGTCAGAAGTGATTTTATCAATAAAAAACCTATCAAAATCATTTGGTAAAAGAAAAGCGGTCGATAATTTATCTTTTGAGATAAAAGAGGATGAAATCTTTGGATTCCTTGGTCCTAACGGAGCCGGTAAATCTACTGCTATCCGCTCAATGCTAGCACTTATTAAACCTGATGCAGGCGATATCAATATTTTTAATAAATCGGTAAATAAATTAAACAATACTGCATTAATAGGTGTCGGCGCACTGGTTGAACGTCCTGATTTCTATGAGTATTTATCAGCGCATCGAAATCTATCGCTATTGGCGAAAATGGATAGCATTTCACAAAATAGAGTTGATGAAGTACTGGAGATTGTCGGTTTAGCAGATAGAGGAAACGATAAAGTAAAAGCATATTCTCAAGGTATGAAACAGCGTTTAGGCATAGCACAAGCCTTGCTTTGCTTGCCAAAATTATTAATCCTGGATGAACCCACCAACGGTCTTGATCCCCGCGGAATGAAAGAGGTTAGAGAATTAATTAAAAAATTAGCGCAGGAAGGCATCACAATATTATTGTCATCACATTTATTACATGAAGTGGAACAAACCTGCACAACTATGGCAATCATTAATTTGGGGAAATTAATTAAAATTGGCAGTGTGCGAGACTTACTGAATGAATCTGATACTTTTATAACTGAGATTAATGCTAAGCCCCTCACTCTGGCTAAATCCACGCTAAGGGGTTTAAACTATATTTCCAACTTTGAACAAAGTGGTGGAATATTTAAAGTACAGATTGCAAATAAACATTTAAGTCAATTCACACGAGATTTAGTAAATGCCGGATTAGATATATCGGCAATTATTCCCCGCACCTCTTTAGAAGATTACTTTTTGTCACTAACCGGAGATAGTATTTAAAATGTTATTAAAGCTAGTCGGGATTGAGATAATTAAGATTTTCGGTAAAATACGTAGTTTACTCGGATTTTTGGCACTCGCTGTTCTCATGCCGTTAATAATCTGGGGTTTTTCAAAAGGTGCGACGGATATTGAACAAGATATTTTAAGCAGGTTGGGTGATTCATTTATTATAGTTGGTTCGGTATTTAATGGTTTTTTGGTAACATATATTACAATGAACTTTTTATGGGTACACATACCGTTTTTAATAATGCTCGTTGCCGGTGATGTGGTGGCAGGTGAGGGCGCAGCAGGAACGTTTAGAATAATATTAACGCGCAGAATATCGCGTTTCAAGATTTTAATCGCAAAATTAATTGCGACATATATTTACACTCTAATTCTGATATCATTTTTCATATTAATGAGTCTCGGTTTGGGATCGATTTGGCTTGGAGTTGGTGATCTTGTGGTGTTCGACGAAGGTATTCTAATATTACCGCAGGAAACGGCATGGATACGGTTTGCGATTGCCTTCTTGTTAGCTACATTCGTCATGTTAGTTGTGGCAACACTCTGCTTTATGTTTTCAGCTATGGTCAATAATGGAATAGGGCCTATAGTAGGTGCCATGGCGATCATAATAATAGGTTTGGCCATTGCAAACATACCAATCGATATCTTTGGAAAAATAAGTCCCTATCTTTTCACTTCCTATTTTGATATTTGGCAAAAAGCGTTTTATGATCCAATTCCATGGATGGACATTGGAAAAGATGCTGTAGTCTTAATCATTTATACAGCTTTTTTCATCAGTATTTCTACTATACATTTCATTAGAAAGGATATTTCTACTTAATGAAAAGATATTTATTTAGTTCAATTTTAATAATATTATCTTGTGTTATTTTTGCACAAAATAAGGTTAAGTCTACAAAATCATTATTTCCGACTGCAGAAGCTGTGTTAGACAGCTTAGAACAAAATTATAGTCGAATTGGAGATTATTATGTTCGTATAGATCTATCGATTAAAACACCAATGTTGAGGATGCCCAAAAAGCGTGTCGATTTTTGGTTTAAACAGCCCAATCTTACGAAAGTAGAAACGAGGGGATTTGCTGCAATTCCTAAATCCGGCATCATATCTTCACCCGTTGATCTATTTGACAATCTTTCCAATATAACAGTTAGCGGTGCCGAATTTTACAATGGAAAACAAGTGTGGATTTTACAGGGCGAGCTAAATCCCGATTCATTATTATTCAAAAATATGAGTAAAGTTGAAAATTATCCAAGTTTGAAGATGCGCTTATTAGTTGACCGCAGTAACTGGACGCTGATCAAATCTGAAACTTGGATGGACACTTCAAAAATAGTAGAGATACAGTCAGAATACATCGCTATTCGCGATGGTATTTTTCTTCCGAAAGAAACTGTTATCAAATTTGAATATTCTGGAGATATAGCTACAGGTGTTGAAGAGACAATTGGGGCAAGACATCAATTTGGAGTTTCTAAAAACGACACACAAGGGAAGGGCATGTCCGGTATCATTACATTAATATTTTCTGATTATAAGGTAAATAGCGGTCTTAAAGACATTTTTTTCAAAGATGATAAGGCCGAGTAATTAAAGTACAGATTTAATATTACTTATCTGCTGTTTGGCTTGGTCGTAACCTTCTTTAATAGATCGCTCTGCCTGATCGAAATCAAACATTTTTAAATCACCTAAGCGTGGTTGAATCAGTATGTCTGGCGGATTCATTGCCAGATTAATTCTAGAGATTTGTTCCTGCATTATTCCCAGTGAAGTACCCATCACATCGATAATATTCGGGGATTTTGTAGAGCTTGATATCCAACTGTTAATTTTCGCCTTGACAGCTTTCTCAGCATTATTATACTGCACTGCAATGCGTTGCACTAATTCATTTCTATCCTTTTTAGAGATTTTGTCTTTCGGCGATTTTTTTGGTGGTTTGTAGTCATGGTTGACAAGATCAGAATTCAGGTTGACAGCAATTACAATATCAGCTCCCATCTCCCGCACAACGCTAACGGGAACAGGATCAACCAATCCTCCATCAACAAGCCATTGATCATTACGTTTAACCGGCGTAAATACTCCTGGAACCGAAACGCTCGCGCGTATTCCTTCAATAATATTACCGGATTCTATTACTACTTTCTTCCCTGTTTTCAGATCTGTGGCAATCATCATCACGGGTATCTTAAAATCCGCAAACGTTTTAGCATCAGTGTGGATCGAAAATAGCTCGTGTACCTTTTTGCCATCCATAAAACCCGATTTGGGGAAAACAACATCAAAATAGGAAATAACTTTCCTCCAATCCATTTGAAGTGCAAACTGTTTTAAGCTGGCAAGGTGTCCTGTTGCATACACAGCACCGACAAAAGCGCCGATACTGGTTCCGGCGATGCAATGGATCGGAATATCGGCTTCCTCGAGTGCCTCTATCACACCAATATGCGCCCAGCCGCGTGCGGAACCACTTCCTAATGCAAGTCCAATTTTTTTATGCTTATACATTATGTCAAAATTAGCGAAATTCCGCCCTTATTTTTAACAAAATGATTGTATCACAAAAACGCATAGCATTCAAAACGATAGGCTGTAAACTCAATTTTGCAGAAACATCTACAATTGTACGACAATTTCAAAATAACGGATTTGAAGTAGTTGAATTTGGTGATAGTGCAGATGTATATGTTGTAAATACTTGCACTGTAACAAAAAATGCTGATAAGGACTGTCGAAAATCTATCCGTCACGCAGTTCGAAATAATCCTGATGCATTTATTGCAATGATTGGTTGTTACTCGCAATTACATTCAGAAGAAGCAAAATCTATCCCTGGTATTAATGCTATATTGGGAAATGATGAAAAGTTCAAATTATTTGAATATTATATAAATTACACTAAACAGGGGAAAATTGAATATCACGGTCAAATTGATAAATTAGAAAAATTTAATTTTTCCTATTCCGCTGAGGAACGAACAAGGACTTTCCTAAAAATTCAAGATGGATGTGACTACGAATGTACTTACTGTACAATTCCTTTAGCTCGAGGAAAAAGTAGGAGTGATAGCATTCAGAATACAATGCAACGTGCCCGGGAAGTTGCGAAGACAAATACCCAAGAAATAGTATTAACCGGAGTAAACACAGGTGATTTTGGAAAAGGCACTAATGAATCATTTTTTGATCTGATGAAGGAATTAGATAGAATAGAAGGAATTGATCGAATAAGAATATCTTCAATTGAACCAAACCTCCTAACGCAAGAGATGATAGAATTCATTGCCAGGTCTAAACTATTTGTTCCGCACTTCCACATACCGTTGCAGTCTGGTTCAAATAAAATACTGAAAGATATGCGACGCAGATATCAACGCGACTTATACGCAGAACGAATTAAAAAAATAAATTTGACTATACCGAATTGCTGTATAGGAGTTGATGTTATTGTAGGTTTCCCTACTGAAACTGAAAAAGATTTTCAAGACACGTTTAATTTTTTAAAAGAATTAGATATTTCATATTTACATGTGTTTCCCTATTCTGAACGGAATAATACCAAAGCCATCAATTTTGATAATGTGGTTTCACAATATCAAAAGACAGAACGTAGTAAGATGCTGCATAAATTATCGGATGAAAAACTCAACATGTTCTATAATCGATTTGTCGGAGAAAGCAGGAATGTACTATTTGAATCGGCAAAAAATGGTAAAGTTCAGGGACATACTGACAATTATATAAAAGTTATTGTTAAGGGGAACGTTGAGATGGTAAATAAAATTCAAAATATTAAATTAATGAAGATTAAGAATGATTTTATGATAGGAGAATATTAATAATTCACCCCACGGTATCTCCCCTCAAGGGGAGACATGCTTAGAGAGTGATTTATGTCCCCCTTCGGAGGGGGATTTAGGGGGAGGTAAAGATGCAAAAAGCAAACAAACAAAATAATTACCTTTATAATAGTAATTTACGTGATAAAGCTTGCCATTTGAGAAAGAATATGACAAAGGCTGAAGCTGTATTATGGAAATACGCTCTTAAAAGTAAGAAAATGTTAGGATATAAATTTAATCGACAAAGACCGGTACTAAATTACATTGTTGATTTTATGTGCAAAGACTTGATGCTGGTAATTGAGATAGATGGCTATAGTCATAATTTTAAAGAGGTGGTAGAGAAAGATGAAATAAAACAAAACAATTTAGAAAATGCAGGTTTCGTAGCTTTACGCTATAATGATGAAGATATATTAGAAAATATGGAAAATGTACTGTTAGATATTGAACGTCACATTAAAAATCTGAAATGATCCAATTAGACAACATATCAAAGGAATATCCGGATGGGGTTTTATTCAGTAATGTTTCTATCCTAATTAAAAATAATATGCGCATCGGTCTGGTAGGACCGAACGGCTCAGGGAAAACAACTCTTTTACGATTGATGCTCGGCGCCGAAGCTCCCGATGAAGGCAATATTCAAAAAAATAAAGACATATCAATCGGATATTTACCGCAAGATATCATTATCGGGACAAAAAAATCAATTCTAGATGAGGTGCTTAGTTCTTTTCCTGAAATAATAGAATTAGAAAAAAAGATGGAAAATCTTTCCCAGAAATTGGCAAGCGATCCAAGCGATGTTCGTGCGCTTAAAAAATTAGGCGAACTGCAACACAGATTTGACAGCATTGGCGGATGGACGATTGATAAAAAAGCCAAGGAAATCTTGGGTGGTCTCGGTTTTACAACCGAACAATTTCAAAGAGATATGGATACGTTCAGCGGCGGTTGGCGGATGCGTGTCGCTTTAGCGGGGATATTATTGCAAACACCGGATGTGTTATTTTTAGATGAACCGACCAATCATCTTGATTTAGATGCGATTCTGTGGCTGGAGAATTTCCTTGTCGATTGGAAAGGCAGTTTAATAATGATCAGCCATGATAGAGAATTTTTAAATAAATCGGTAAGCCATATTATTGAAATTGACCAAACAAATGTACTGCTTTATTCCGGTAATTATTCCAGCTACCTCACCCAGAAACAAATTAGAAGAGAGCAACAGCAGGCTGCCTATTCCAACCAACAAGACATGATAGCGCAGACCAAGCGTTTTATTGAGAGATTCCGCTATAAGAATACAAAAGCAAGGCAGGTACAAAGCAAGATTAAACAATTGGAAAAATTAGAATTGATCAAAGAACCTACGCAAAGTAGAAAACGTATAAACATTAATATTCCCCAACCCGCAAGAAGTCCATTGAAAGTTGTTACTTTAAAAAGTGTAAGTAAAAAGTATGATAATATTTCGGTTCACGATAATTTAAATCTCGAAATTGAAAGAGGACAAGCGATTGGATTGGTTGGTCATAACGGGGCTGGTAAATCAACTTTATTGAAAATGTTGGCCGGCGTAGAAACAATATCGTCAGGTAATTTAAAATATGGAAAAGAAGTTGCCACAGCCTATTTTGCACAGCATCAATTAGAAATGCTGAATCCAGACCACACGGTATTTGAATCCTTGCAGAGTGCTTCAAGTGGTAAAAGTGAAGCCGAAATCCGTAAGTATTTGGGCAGTTTCTTGTTCTCGGGTGATGCGGTAGATAAACTTGTTAAAGTGCTTTCGGGTGGAGAAAAATCGCGCTTAGCGTTAGCCAAAATGCTGCTGCAACCAGCTAATTTATTATTATTGGATGAACCGACCAACCATCTTGATGTTATATCTCGCGATGTTGTTGAAACCGCATTAAAAAATTACAACGGTACCATTGTTTGTATTTCACACGACCGTCATTTTTTAAATGAAATAACGAATATCACCTATGATATTGGCAACGGGAGAGTTGTGATATATTCCGGTAATTATGATTATTATAAATGGAAGAAAGAACACAAAGCTGACAATCAAAAACATGAAGAAATAAAAACGCCCGTCACAAAAAATAAATCAAACTATAAAGAACAAAAGAAGCTTGCGAATCGTATTAAAGTTTTAGAACGCAAGCTAACCGAGCAGGAAAAGGTCTTAGAAAACCTTAAAATTGAACTATTGAATCCAGCTATTGCCAGTAATTATGAAAAGATTCAAAAGCTGATTGAAGAGGAGAAAAAAGCTGAGGAATCCTATTTTGTTTTATTAGAGGAGTTGGAAGAACTACAACCAAACTAATGTAATATAAAATTTCAAATCAGCAATTTTTTGACGATAATATCAATTCCTTAACATCATATTTAACATTGTTAGGATCAACAATACTTATCTTTCTATCTTCATGAATTACATTGGCTCTTGCTTGAATATTTGCCTCAAAGAGTTTTCCTGTAAAATCAAATATTAATGTAGCTTTTCTTCCATATTTAAGTATGTATGTTTTTGAGGTGAAGCCAATTAGGTTTGTTTTAACTTCTGTTCTAAGTATCATTTCAGGTGGTATCTCAACAGTATATTCCGAAAGGGGATATGGCCATTTTGTTTCTTTAACTCCTCCTGATTCTTCAATCTCATAATAGGCAACGGCTCCGTCTGGAAACCCATGATTTAAATACAATAAATTATCTTTCATCATATATTCGAAAAAGTTACCATCATCAAATTCGGTTTTATAGAATTTCCCCTGTTCAGGTAACCAAATTTCATTTTTATCTGAGGTGAAAATTTCATATCCTTTTTTCCTGCCAACAGTTGATAAGTTTCCGATTGCTGCCTCCAATCTGCTATTAATTTTCTCAACCTTTTCCAATGCTAATTCAATCCGTTCATCAATTATTGCGCTTGTATTTCCCGTTTCATGGTCTTTTTTAATTTGTTTTAATTTCCCAACAGTAAATTTTGAAATATCATCTGTTATTTTATGATGTTCATAACAAAAACATATCAAATTATTGTAGTGTCTACGTTCTTCATCAGTTTGATTTTCATTAAATCGTGGGCCATTTTCTTCAGCTGCTTCAATATGGCAAATGTTACCTATTATGTCATTATTTGAATTCACCATTTCTCGATTACAGTCGGGGAATGCACATTGGTTATGAGATTTTGCAAAAAGAGCTTTAATCGTTTTAATCTTTGGTGATAATCTAGTCATTTCTTATTATTCATAATCCTCAATCGGTGGGCAGGTACAGAATAAATTTCGGTCGCCGTAGGCATTATCAACTCGTCCAACAGACGGCCAAAACTTGCTTTGACGTAACCGCTCAACCGGATAAGCTGCTTGTTCACGCGAATAGGGATGCTGCCAATTATCGGATGTTACTTCCTCGGCCATATGTGGAGCATTTTTAAGGACGTTGTCAGTCTTATCAGCTTTGCCGGTTTCCACAGCTAAAATTTCTTGTTTGATTGTAATCAATGCTTCACAGAATCTATCCAACTCAGCTTTAGATTCGCTTTCAGTCGGTTCGATCATTAAGGTGCCGGGTACGGGGAAGGACATCGTGGGGGCATGAAAACCATAATCCATTAGGCGCTTAGCAACATCTTCCTCGGTAATTCCCGATGATTTCCGCAATGGCCGTAAATCAATTATGAACTCATGTCCAACGCATCCGTTAACTCCGTGATACAAAACGGGGAAATGTTCTTCCAACTGTTTTACCATATAATTGGCGTTCAATATCGCAACTTGCGATGCCCTTTTCAGACCCTCACCACCCATCATAGTAATATATGCCCAAGATATCGGTAAGATATTGGCGCTGCCCCACGGCGCAGCCGACACTGCTGTCGTTCCATTCTTTTCAGTTGAATTGACAATGCTATGTATCGGTAATAAATCAGCAAGGTGTTTGGCGGCACAAATCGGACCCATTCCCGGTCCGCCTCCGCCATGCGGGATAGCAAATGTTTTATGTAAATTGATGTGAATCACATCTGCTCCGAAATCTGCCGGTCGACATAAGCCTACCATTGCATTCAAATTTGCGCCATCCATATAAACTTGTCCGCCATTTTTGTGAATAATGGCACACATTTCCCCAATGGCTTCTTCGAATACTCCGTGTGTAGATGGATAGGTCACCATGAAGGCTGCTAATTCAGCTTTATGTTGTTCCGCTTTTTCTCTTAGGTCGGTAATATCAATATTGCCTTTTTCATCACATTTTACTACAATGACTTGCATTCCGGCCATCACCGCACTTGCCGGATTTGTTCCATGCGCGGAAGCCGGAATTAGACAAATATTTCGATGCGATTCCTTATTTTTATTATGATAAGCGCGAATTACCATTAATCCCGCGTATTCACCCTGCGCACCTGAGTTAGGCTGCATTGATACAGCCGGTAGTCCCGTAATTTCAGTTAAATAATTATTTAATTCCTTTATGAGCAATTGATATCCATTAGCTTGCTCGATAGGTGCAAAAGGATGTAATCCTGTAAATCCGGGCAATGTAATTGGCATCATTTCAGAGGCAGCATTTAATTTCATTGTGCAGGAACCGAGCGGAATCATGCTGGTGTTTAGAGATAAATCTTTCATTTCCAAACGATGCAAATAACGCATCATTTCAGTCTCAGAATGATATAAATTAAAGGTAGGGTGTGTTAAATAATCAGACTCTCTTTTAAATTTCCCACTGAGGTCCTTTTTAATGTTTTTACCATTAATGAAATTCGTGTCATTCGTGGCAAAGGTTTTTAAAATATCTTTAATGTCCTTTTCCGTTGTTAATTCGTCAACACTCATTCCAATATTTCCGTTATCATAATATCTGAAATTGATCTGTGTTTTTTCTGCCTTCACGCGGACTTTTTCTACACTAGTTCCATTTAATGATACTTTAATTGTATCAAAAAAGGAGTTTGTTTGAACAATATGACCAAGTTTGGCAACACCATCAGCCAATAATTTTGTATGATTATGAATTGATTCTGCAATATGTTTCAACCCTTTCGGTCCGTGATAGACCGCGTACATGCCCGCCATGATGGCTAATAAAACTTGTGCCGTACAAATATTGGATGTTGCTTTTTCACGACGGATATGCTGTTCGCGGGTTTGTAAGGCCATGCGATATGCTTTATTGCCATGCCGATCAACAGTCACACCAATCACGCGACCGGGCAGCTTCCGTGTGAAATTATTATTAGCCGCAAAGTAAGCGGCATGCGGCCCGCCATAACCCATTGGCACACCAAAACGTTGTGTGCTGCCGACTGCAACATCCGCTCCAAATTCACCGGGCGGAGTTAATAATAATAAGCTCATAATATCCGCTGCAACTGCAACATAGGATCCCGCGTTATGAGCTGAACTGCAGAATTTACTATAATCGTAAATTTCTCCATCAGTTGCCGGATATTGTACGAGTGCGCCAAAGACAGTATCATCAAATTTAAAGGTCTGATGATCACCAATTATTAATTGAATACCAAAGGGAGCAGAGCGTGTTTTAAGCACGTCAATTGTTTGAGGATGGCATAGTTCAGATACAAAAAACTTATTACAAGATTCCCTTTTTACCTCACGGTAGAACATCGCCATCGCTTCGGCGGCGGCGGTAGCCTCATCAAGTAAGGAGGCATTTGCAAGCGGTAACCCTGTAAGGTCAGTCACCATCGTTTGAAAAACGAGCAGAGCTTCCAATCTGCCCTGCGAAATCTCAGCTTGATATGGCGTATATTGTGTGTACCAGCCGGGATTTTCCAAAATATTACGCTGAATTACAGCCGGAACTTTGGTTCCATGATAACCCATGCCGATGAAAGAACGGTAAATTTTATTTTTGGCTGCAATTTCCTGTGCAATTTTTGCAAGATCAAACTCGCTAATGTTTTCGCCAAATTTTAATGGTTTTTTACATAATATTGATTTAGGAATCGTCTGTTTAACTAATTCATCTAAAGAGTTCAAACCGAGGTAATGTAGCATTTCATCAATATTGCTTTGTGATGGACCGATATGGCGGGGGATAAAGGAATCGTGTTGTTTGTTCATAATTATCGTGATTGATTTTTGATTATTTTCTGTAAAATTTAAGGTAGAATTTAGAACCTCTTTTTTGTTTACGTAAACAAGATTAAAAGGTTTAATGTAAAGTACAAACAAAATTTTTTGGAGAGATAGTCATGTACCGTACCATATTTTTTATTTTATCCTTCGCAATCGCTCAAAATATTAACTATTCAGATTATTTTACTAACAACACAATGCGTTTTGATTATTTTCATAGCGGCGTGGCCGACACCGAACACGTGAGTTTTGATGAACTTCGATTAGAAGGTATTTGGCCCGGCAGCACGACCAACTTAATTGATGAATTGCATTTAGGTTTGTACCGCTTTGAAGTAATTGATTCTAATTCTAATAATTTGATATATGCTTACCCCTTTGCAAGTATTTTTGGTGAATGGCAGACCACCGGCGAAGCCGCCGATGGAATCTGGCGCACTTTTCATGAGTCGCAAAGATTCCCTGAACCGATGAGACAGTTCAAGCTAATATTAAAGAAACGTAATCCGGACGGGAGTTATAAAATAATCTATAACAATGAACATGATCCTCAGAGTCGATTTGTAAATCGTTCACCAATAACTCAAAAAAATAATATTTGGGAAATATTCAACAATGGACCAGCGGAAAATAAAGTTGATATACTCATACTAGGCGATGGTTATCGAAAGCAGGACAAACGGCAGTTTCGTAAAGATGCCAAACATTTGATTGGCGTACTTTTCAATACTGAACCATTCAAGTCGCGCAAAGCCGATTTCAATGTTTGGGCTTTAGATGTGTACTCAGAAGAAGTTGGTTTAACTAATCCCCGTCAAAATATTTGGAAGAATTCAGTTTTAGATTTGCGTTTTAACGCCTTTGATTCAGATCGCTATGTTCTGACCTTCGCCAATAAGAATCTGCGCGAAATAACAGCCCAAGCCCCCTATGATGCTATCTTTATAATATTCAATGATCCCAAATATGGTGGCGGAGGAATTTATAATTTGTATTCAACAGTTTCTGCCCTTTCTAGCCAAGCTGATTATGTTTTCGTTCATGAATTCGGACATTCTTTTGCAAGTTTGGCCGATGAATACTATACATCGGATGTGGCCTATCAAGTTACTTTACCCGAATACGAACCAAACGAACCGAATGTTACCGCTCTCTTTGATCCTGAAAATCTAAAGTGGAAGCATTTAGTAGCTGAAAACACACCAATTCCAACTCCGTGGAGTCAATCTGCGTACGATTCAACTGCTATAGTGTATCAGCAATTAAGACGAGATATGATTAATAGCGGAGCAAGTGTCCAAGAAATAGAAACTTTATTTGAAGAGCTGAAAAAATCTACAATACCAACATTAAAATCACATAATAATTACGGCAAGGTCGGTGCTTATGAAGGTGCAGGTTATCTTGCGAAAGGATTGTACCGACCTGAAATAGACTGCATTATGTTCTCAAGAAATAGAAGCGAGTTCTGCAAAGTTTGTACAGAAGCAATCGAAAAGATGATCGATTGGTATGTGAAGTAACTTTTAGTTGCTCAATTTTTCTAAAGCTGTTCTACGGATAAAAGCGTAGTTCAAATCGTTTAATGAATTGAAATGGGCGACTTGTTCATAAGTTTTATGTGCTTCAGCGTGGTCACCTAATTCTTCATAAGCTGTCCCAATTAAATATAATAATATGGGATTCTGTAAATTTGCTTGTTTATATTCACTAATTGCCGCTAAATAATTTTCCTCTAACAAATAAATGTGTCCGGTAAGTTCATGAGCATTTCTTATTTCATTCATATTCATGGTTTTCTTTGCAGAAAATTCATATTTGTCTTTGAATTTTCTTAAGGACTCTATATCTTTTTTGAAGAATGCAACACGACCTGCGCTCACAAATAATTGTCGGCGTACATAGTACTTAAGTTCTTGCGAAATATCTGCTCTTTCAAAAAAATCCATCGATTTTTCGTAATATTTTAAAGCATCTTCATGATTCCCGGCCATTAATTGCACAGTTCCAATGTTAATTAAATCTTGACCGAGGGCAAGGTCATCTTCGATATCTTTAGAAATGGTGACATTCATTTTCAATTCCGCTAAAGCTTTTTCGAAATTGCCCCGATCAACATTAACGACTGCTTTGGCAAAATGCATCCGTTTTAAATCACCGGGATCTTTAGATAGCGTTTCAATAGTCTCCAGTTCCTGGCAAGCTGCTTCATGCCGGTTTAATAAAGTTAAATTCGAGGCAATGCCAATTACAGAGAATATAAAATTTGGTTGTATTGCTAAGGCCTGTCTATAATATTCAATTGATGTCTCAAATTTGCCCATTTCCATTAGTAACTCGGCATAGGAGTCATAGGAGTTCGGATTGTCTTGAATTATGTCTAAATATTTTTTAAAGTAATTTTCCGCTTCTTCAAAATTCTTTAGGCGTCGGAAGGAATATCCTAGCATATTATATGGTTGAGCCAAATTGGGATTAATTTTGAGGGCGGTTTCGTAATATTTTATGGCCTCTTGATAATTTTGTAAGTTGAATAGAAAATTTGCGTAGGTATTGTGAGTACGTTCATCATTCGGATATAGTTCAAGTAATTCAACATAATAATTATTTTGTTTTTCTTGGTCATTGTTTATACCTGCTTCCATAGCAAGAATTAATAATTCCTCACCATCAGAAACATTTTTAATATTGGCTTTGGCCCTGTCAAAGTATTTAAATGTTAATTTAGGAGTTGTTTGAACCATAGCAAGCTGTAAGTATCCCATTGCAAAATCAGGATCTTCAGCTATGGCTTTTAAATAATAATAGACCGCTTCCTGTCCGCGAAAATTGTCGGCCAATGTTAATCCTTCATTATAATATTCTAAAGCTTTATCAGATTTTGTAGTGATTGGAATTTTATTTGAATTTTTTTTGCTGCAATTGAATAATGTAATTGAGCTGATAATTACAGTGATGAGACTAAAATAAGTCAATGTTTTGAGGTTTCTCATAATGTTTTTCACATGTTTCGGATGATTTAATATTTTAAAAGCTTAGACAAGTATAATAAAAAATGGTTGTCTAAAAAAGAGGGAAGTGACTCCGGAGCGACTCGAACGCTCGACCAATGGCTTAAAAGGCCACTGCTCTACCAACTGAGCTACGGAGTCATGTCAAAAAACAAATACTATTAAAACTCCGGAGTCTCGATGAATCAAGAAACGCTCGACCAATCCCGCCAAGCGGGGCTGCTCTACCAACTGAGCTACGGAGTCATGTCAAAAAACAAATACTAGTAATACTCCGGAGTCCCGAATAATCGGGAAACGCTCGACCAATCCCGCTAAGCGGGGCTGCTCTACTCCCGACAAGTCGGGAAGCTACGGAGTCAAATTTTCAAATATAATAAAACAATCGGGGCGGAAGTTACATTTCTTTTGATTATTTGAAAACAGCGAAATCAAAAATTTGCTAATTCAGACTACCCTCTGAACAGGTTGTGTCAAAACCACCGCGGGTATTGTAAACGGTTGTCACTTTTATTCTCTTAGTATTCATTATCTTTTTTAGATCAGAATAAATTCTTTTTGTAGCAGCTTCCTGATAAATGCCTACATTTCTATAACTAATGATATAGTATTTAAGACTTTTTAGTTCAATGCATTTACCACCAACTGGATAGTATTCAATTTTAAGATAAGCGTAGTCGGGCAAGCCGCTAAATGGACAGACTGCACTAAATTCATCTGTTTCGGCTAGTATATATTGTTCTTTACTATCAAAATCAAAAGTTTCAAGATATTCGGGGTGAATTGCATCTTCGCTTAAAAAATCAAATCTTTTTCCTTCAGCTTTTGGCATATATGTATTCCTTTTTATTTACAATAAATTACAATAACTCCTAATAAATAGGTGTATAATTATTGACAACCAAAAATTACATAGTGTGTCTAAATTATTGTTTATTAAAATACTATTATTTAAAAAAGAGGTTAGAAATGTTGAATAAAATGAAGTCCCGATCATTGTCGGGGAAGAAATATATAGCACTATTAATACCATTGATAGTATCAATGAGTTTTGCTGGCACGCTGCAAGCAAGCGATAGGTCGGTTGTAAAGATTGGTGGCGATGTTCACATAGAAAAGGATATGCGCGTTGACGACGCAGTTGCAGTTGGTGGCAGTGTATATGTAGATGGAATTGTTGATGGCGATGCTGTAGCGGTTGGCGGAACCATTCATCTTGGAGAAGAAGCAATTGTTCATGGTGATGCTGTTACAGTTGGCGGTAAACTAGATAAAGCAGAAGGTGCAATGATTTACGGCACAACAGTTGATGTCGGCTCATTTGACTTCGAAAATTTATTTAAAGATATGAACTTTTTCGATGGACATCGCAGCATCCCAAGAGGTTTGAAATTTATACCGGTGATAGGATTAATCGCTTTAGCGCTGCTATTTGTAGTTTTAATTCCAAAAGAGTTAAATACTGTGACGAGCAATATTAAGAATGAACCGATAATTATGTTTCTGTATGGATTACTCGGAGTTGTACTGATTGTGCCTTTGACTGTTATGCTGGCGATATCCATTATTGGTATTGCATTGATTCCAATCGAGATACTGGCAATTTTCTTGGCACTCTTAATAGGGTACATCGCAGTAGCGATTTTAATTGGCAAAAAGATATTAATTGCTTTGAACAATGAGGATCCTTCAGTAATATTTTCAGCTTTATTAGGTATAGTGCTTTTATGGCTAATTGGGTTGATACCGTTTGTTGGATTTCTAGTTAAACTGATTGCTTGGATAGTTGGATTTGGAGCAGTAATCATCGCCGTTGCAAGACGCAATAGAAAAAAAGAAATAGTAATTGAACCGGAACCTGTAAAGGCAATCGAAACAAAATAAGAGCAACTATTCTTAGAGAGAAAAAACCCCGCAAAAAAGCGGGGTTTTTTATTGTACCGTTAAAAAATAAATTTTGCTGTAATTTTAAATATGCAGAAATATAGAACTAAAAGTAAAGACACAAAAGCTTATCACCAGATTTTCGGTATTAATGGTGTATTGGCATTACTAAGTAGTGGTCAGAATTATAATATTGAAACTATTGACATTTTAGATAAAGGTTTAGCATCAAATAGTGAAGAAATTAAAGAGCTTTTAAAAAGGTGTGATTCACAAATTAACCATTTGAACACTGATGCTTTCCACCGAAAATATGCTGATAAGAGAACACAAGGCATTGTTGTATCGTTTTCAGGAGATATTATTAAAACATTACCATCCTTTAAAGAAATTGTGGGTAATTATTGTTTACTAATAGTTGATAATGTTACTGACCCGCAAAATCTTGGGCAAATTATTCGTACTGCAGAGTGTGCGGGAGTTGACGGCATAATTATACCTAAAAGGAATAGTGTTGGTATAACTAATACGGTTTTACAAGTCAGTCAAGGGGCGTTTTGTAACATTCCTATCTATTCTGTAACAAATTTGAATCAGGCCTTGTCACAATTAAAGGCGGATGATTTTTGGTCAATTGCGGTGGAGAATGGAATTGACGCGAAACCTTGGGATAGGATTGATTATAAAGGAAAAATCGCAATTATTATCGGAAGTGAAGGGCAAGGCATTAAACCGCTAGTTTTAAGGTCCTGCGATTTTCATGCCACCATTCCAATGCAAGGGGAAATTGATTCATTAAATGTGTCGGCAGCAACGGCTGTTGTGTTATTTGAAAGACTACGACAAATAATAAATCAATAAATATGAAATTAGGAATACTCGTTGTTTATTTAGTTAGTGAAGATAACGAAAGATTAATAGATATACACCTTGATCAAATAAAAAAGAATACGACAACTGATTTTGTGCTCTATGCTTGTACCAATATGCTTTTACCACAATTTGTTGACAAGTTAAAACAATTTAAGTACGTTAAACTTAACAAATTCAGTAAATATAATGGACCAATTGAAGATAGAAGAGGGGCAAAGGAGCACTCATATTATTTAGATCAACTTATTAAAGTAGCGATTAAGGATAACGTTACTCACTTTGCTATATTCCATCCTGATTCATTTCCCGTAAAACCAGGTTGGGAAAATGAATTGTCAAAAAAATTGACTGAATCATTAGTTTTAATTAGCATATTCCCTCAAATGTCTGGATGTGCCTTTTTCAGTAGAAATTTTTATCTGAATAATAAGCCAAGTTTATTGCCAAAATCTCAAGAAGAGCTTTCATTACAATGGGCTAAATTTCAAAAAACCAATGAGCCAAGTAATTTGATTGAAACCGGTATGGGCTATGCTTTTAAAGCATATACTGAAGGATTAATATGGTATAAATTAAAAAGATCAAACCGCGAAGAATACCATCACCACTTCGGTGGGATATATGATGATTTAATATTTCACCTTGGTTCAGCATCTGGCTACAAATCAAGACCAATGAAAGGATACTTGAAAAACACTATTTTCAATAGAGCTAAGCAATTTTTAATAAAGATAATGCCGGATAGTATTAAGTCAAAAATTAGAAACACATTACCAGCTAAAGTTATCAGTCCAGAAATTGAAAAGAACAGGAGAGATTTTTTAAAATTGAGAGACATGTTATTTAATGACACTGAAAACTTTTTACACAATCTAATGAGCAATAATAAAAATCATAAATCAAGAGGTTAAAATGTTAGGGAGATTAAAGGAATTACAAGGTTTAAATAAAAACATCAAAATCGCGTTACTTGGGGCAGGTTCAATGGGTAAAGGAATATTTTATCAAAGCTCAATAACTCCCGGCATAGACTGTTTAGCAGTTGCAGATGTAAAAGTTGAACGTGCAATTGATTCTGTTAAATCTACCGGTCAAGATTTTAGAATTGTTGAAAATAAGCAAGATTTATCGGATTGTATCAAAAAAAATACTGTCGCAGTTTGTCAGGATGGAATGTTATTAGCCGAATGTGATTATTTTGATGCTTTTTTAGATGCATCCAATTCTATGATTTCAGCTGCGCTAATTGATATCAAAGCATTATCAAATAATATGCATTTAATAATGATGAATGCAGAAGCTGACTTACTTTATGGACCGTATTTAATGAGCATAGCAAAACAGAATGGTTTAATATATACAAGTTCAGATGGTGACCAACCTGGTGCCATTAAACGGATTGCTGATGAAATAAAACTTTGGGGTTTTGAATTAGTTATGGCTGGCAATATCAAAGGATTCCTTGATCGGTATAGCAATCCAACTAAAATTATTCCTGAAGCAAATAAAAGAAATTTGGATTATATAATGTGTACATCGTATACAGACGGCACAAAAGTGGCTATTGAGAATGCATTGGTTGCCAATGCGCTGAATTGTAGAGCTATTGAGCCAAGATTGAATGGTAACAGGATGGAGTCTGTATTTGATATTTTTGATCATTATGACTTTGAATCTTTGCACAATAAAAATGAAAGGATTGTTGACTACATTTTAGGAGCCTATCCCAAAGGTGGTGTATTCGTGGTAGGCTACTGTCCAAATGAATATCAGCAAAGTATGCTTGATTGGTTCCCCTCGTCGGCCATGGGAAAAAAACGGTTTAATTTGTTTTATAGACCGTATCATCTTTGCCATATTGAAACGATGAGAACTGTAGCAGAAGCTGTATTAGATCATAAAGCACTATTAACACCTAAATATGGATTTAAAACAAATGTGTATGCGTATGCAAAAAAGAATATTAAAAAAGGAGATACTTTGGATGGATTGGGGGGTTATACATGTTATGGGTTGCTTGAGAACAATGACAACGAGAAAAATTTAGGATTGCCCATTTGCTTAGCGCACGATGTATTAGTTAGCCGTGATATTGGCATAGACGAAAAGATATTTATGTCAGATATTATAAATGATCCAGAAAGAGTCGATTTTAAGCTCTATAATAAAGCAATTTCAGCAAATATTTAATATTTTGTATACTTTTATAAACTACAATGTTCTTCAGTTGTTGATGAGGATTCATCTTGGTATTAAAACTAGCAATAAGACTTTCTATAATTCAGGTTTATACGGACTGTTCTATTAGAAAATAGGACTATGTGACCCCGGAAGGACTCGAACCTTCAACCAATTGATTAAGAGTCAACTGCTCTACCACCTGAGCTACGGGGCCAATAAATGTCCCTCCAATAAATCGTGAGGGGTGCAAAATTAGCAAATTTGTCCGTAATAATTCGATATAAAATCAAAATTAATTATCATATGTTACAATATTTGTTGCGTTATTATTTTGTCAACTCGTATCTTCTCGATACCCCTAGCGGTAAAATTGATTAGAAAACAAGATTTGACACTAGGAGGTTGGCAAGTGAAAATGTTGACTCGTTGTCAATAAACGAGTAGCAAAAAGGCTCCGGGTTGGCGTTCGGAGCTTTTTTTATTGTGGAACTAGTTGTAAATTAAGTAGTTATTTGAAAAAGGGGGCGACCGGTTTCGACGGGATAAAGACGTTGATTAATGGCATGCGTTCCGCCAAGACGGAATTGAATATTCTTGGAAAAACAATAAGTGCCAATTACGGCAACGTAGCCTACGCTTAAGACGTAAGCCGTCCTGAATGAAATGCGCCTATGGTTTTATTTAAGGGCGTCATATACATAGGCTGGTTTGATTCGGTGTCCAAACGGATCGAATAAGATTAATTGGACTGGTTCTTTTTGATTAGGGTCGCCGGTAGTTAAAAGAACAAGATTAATCCGGTAGACTAAGCATGTAGATGTTTTTCGAGGTTTTATTTCGGACGGGAGTTCGACTCTCCCCGCCTCCACTGTTTAGGTAATTTGGGAATTGGTAGAATGGTGAAGTTGTAGTGTTTTATCAAAAAATCAGTATTTAATAGCTAAATTAATATAAAGATTTAAAGGGAGTCAATAATGTTTGATCGATTACTAATATCAGCAACCTATGTTTTACCAAGTGTTTTGATAGGTTTTTTAATAACGTATTTTTTAATATTTATATTCCGTAAAATTACTAAAGCATCTTCACTCAAAATAAATTATTTAATTGGATTTTTAATTACATGGGTTATATGTACTTCGATGCAGGTAGGTGCATTGTATAACATATTTCCGGGTTCTATATTAATAGTACCAATAGCTGTATCCTTATTGGTTCTATATATACTTTTATTGTCAAAAAAGAATCCATCAAATTAATTATTGGTAAAAAAAAAATAACAGAAATAAAGATTGTTGATAGGAACAAAGTTACTCTGCAATTAGTCAAAGCTTCAATTTTTCAAAGAATAGGAAACTTTTTCTTAGACTTTATATTTTTATACGTGTTTGCATTTGTATTTGGAATGGTATTGGGATTAATGGGGTTAAATCAAATATTCTCATTATATGACAACAAATTTGGGGGAATATTACTTTTTCTTATTTATTATATTAATCTTGAAGCTTTTTGGGGTGGAAGAACAATCGGTAAATTAATAACAGGAACAAAAGTTGTAAATATAAATGGGAATAAAATTAATTTTTTTCAAGCAGTAGGAAGATCAATTATTCGCCTGATTCCTATAGATCCTATATCATATTTACACTGGAATGGAAAATTAAATGGAATGCATGATAGGCTAACTAGAACTGTAGTTATTTCAATGAGAAATAAAACAGAAAAATTTAGCATTTAAAATAACAGGGGTTTAAAAATGGGATTAAAGATATGGTTATTTTAAAATTAAAGGCAATGAGTATAGACAAACTATCTAATCTATATATTGAGAAAGAAGAATTATTGAAAGGATATCTATCTGATATAGAAAGTCAAAATTTTCTAAAAGGCTCATTTGAATATAGAGAACTTATTAAGATGAAAAATGAATTAGAATTAAATATTATTCAGATTGAGAAAGAACTACGAAATAGAACTAAATAATTTCAAAAATCAATAGAAAACATACAGATCTAACGATATTTAATTTTTAACATCCACCTTCAGGTGCTTTTTTCTTGGTCTTTCGTATTATTGGTGGTTTATTAGCTTTTACAGTGCTTGAAGATGATTCAGTTTCTACTGCTCCACCAAAATATTGACTTGCGCCTTTCCTAAAATCGTATTTTGCAATTTCATCATCAGGACTAGTTGATGCGGGATTTTCCGGATTTAGAATAGTTTCAACCCAATAATTTAGGCCACCTTGCAAAACATAATTATTTTGATAACCTAATTGTCTCAATATCATCCAGGCTTCGTGTGATTCGGTTGAGCCATTAGAATAGAGAATGTTCATTTTCACATCTTGATCAAGATAATCTACCCAATCCTTAGATAAAATATCACTTAATGGAATATTTATTGCATTCCCAAGTGCAAACTTTTCAAACTCTTCAGGAGTTCGAACATCAATCAATTGTATTGAAGGGTCTTGATTTACCAACCAATCCGCAAGTTCATCAGGATGTATTAACTCCGAACCATATTGAACCTCTTCCAGCATTTTATTGGCTGTCAGCTTGTAGGGTTGTGTGGTGTTTTCGGGTATCATTGCGACCGATAATCCAAAAAGAAGAACTACAAAACTCAATAGTACTCTCGGTTTCAGATTCAATAATTCTTTCATAAAACACTCCTTAATATTCTTCTCGGGGGAATTTCTTTTCTGCCCACTCACCAATCCAAAACATGAGAACTGCCGCGATAATAACACCCAAAGCCAGCAATCCTTGCGAGATGCCCAGGGCTTCTGAGAGTTTTATCGGGCCGAGATTCCCTGCGTAGTAAAAATCTTTTATAAATGGATAGACTTCAGCAAATAGAAAAATTCCAATAAACATACTTCCAAAGAAAACCATGGCATCAATTTTACCGTTCGCAACTGCGCACGCACTTGTGCCGGGTCAGAACCCGCCGACTATAAAGCCGATCCCCATAATTATTCCGCCTACAATTGCCGATCCAATAAACATTGGATTAACATAAACAAGATTTAGGTCAATCCAGCCAAATAAACTAAAATATAGAAGTCCCAGCATAGCGGTAATCGCACCGGTGAAAAATACTTTTAAGACAACGGTGTCGTATCCATAAAAAACACCGGCTAATTTCCTGCTCGATGTGAATCCGGCTTGTTCTAAAACTACTCCAAATCCTATGCCAATTATAAATGCGATAAAAAAATTCCAACCGCTTGATATTATTTCTTGTGGTATTAATGGTCCCATGATAATTCCTTTAAATCCAATTTTTTCTAACAAAATAGGCAAACGCGAAAGCCGTTCCAAAGATCGCCATCATCGTAATAAATCCTGAAAGCGATAAAACCGCCATGCCGGTTAAAGCTGCGCCACTTGTACAGCCTCTTCCAAGCTGGCTACCGAATCCAAATAGTAACCCTCCCGCTGCAGCGAAGATTAATCGCTTTTGCGAAGTTATTTTTGGTGAATGTTCTACTTTCCACGTGAGCCTTCCCGAAATGGCACCGGACAAAAAACCACCTACCATTACACCAATTACCTGATAAAAGAGCCATGATTTGAGCGGGGTCGATTCTCCATCACCAGAATATTTTGAATAATATTCCGACGTTTCTGTATGCTTAGGAGCTATTGTATCAACTGTTGCTACAACCACACTTTTTACAGCACCGCTTGCCCCCAACCCTCTTCCTGTAAAGAAAAACGCTGAAAGTAACACTAATCCCAACAAGACTCCTGCAAGATAAGGGTTCATATATTTTTTGGTTTTCATTTTTTTAGATCCTATAAACAAATTTAATTTAATATAACCACCGACTTGCCTGACCGGCATCCACTACTATGAATCGCAAAATCAAACCTCCTAAAATGACCATAGTTGCTGATAAAAAGGAGGGAATCTTATATTTTTTTAATTCAAGAGCTTCCAAAAAGGCAGGGATAATTAATCCAATCATTACTACAAAAATCCAAAAGGAAGTAGTATATGGACCACCTAAGAATAATTTTGCCGCTTCAATATGAACTTGCGTTCCTGCTAAATGTCCCATGAATAAATGTATGATAAAAAATATTTCGATAGCGATTAGTCCCAAATCTATTTTTGCGAAATTTAATTTCTCGGCATGATCTTTGGAAAATAGAATTGTAGCTGCTGCCCCGGAAGAAAGTCCGGAGGTTAGGAACAAGGGTCCTAATATTGCGGTATTCCAAAATGGTCTTGCATTAAATGCTGACAATAAAATTCCGGTGTATATTCCAAGTACCACCGATAATAATATCAAACTCCACGCCAAATAGATTCTGATTGATATAACCCACTTCAGCCCTGCTTTCAACCAGTCATATTTAAAGTCTAGCTTTGGGAAAATATCTGGAAACCAACTGACTGCCCAAAATGCTGACAAGGGTGTCATTACCAATAATGTCCAGGCTCCCCACGACATTGGAGATTCCCATCGAATATTCGTAAATAATTGCCAAAAATACAGGACATGACTTAAATCGAAGAGAAGCGCAAGCAAGCCTATTCCAATTAGAATAGGAGTGCTAATAGGCAACCATTTAACAGCGGTCACATATTTATCCTGTTTCCCAAGAATCGTGTAAAGTGCTGAAAAGAATAAAATACCGGCAACAAGTCCACCGATAAATAGATAAAGCGGTATTTCCCAGCCCCAAATATGCAAATGTGGATCAATCTCAGGATTATTTCTTCCGCTAATTATAAGTTCTTCGATCATGGTTCAGCTCAAATTAAATAATAAATATTTGGTTCAGTGCCGGCTTGCGGAATTAATGTTTTCCACTTACGAGTTTTAATGAGTTTGGAAATTTCACTATTGGGGTCGTCGGTATCACCGAAATACATGCATTTAGTGGGACAAACAGCTACGCAGGCCGGGTCTTGTCCTTTTTTTACCCGATGGATACAGAATGTACATTTATCAATATGACCTTCGGGATGTATAAATCTCGCATCATATGGACAAGATGCGATACAGGCCTTACAACCGATGCAATTTTTTGCATCAACCAAAACAATACCGCCATCAGTGATATGGCTAGCAGTGGTCGGACAACATCGCACACAGGGTGCATTGGAACAGTGATTACATCTTTCCGATCTCAGTTCCATCGACAATTCCGGATAAGTACCGACAGTTTTTTCTACAATCCAATCTCGGCAGTAACCAATCGGAACATTATTCTCGATTTGACAGGCAACAACACAATCGCTACAGCCGACGCATTTTTTCGTATCAATCGCCATCGCGTAGCGCATTATTCAGCTCCTTTAATTGGTTCTTCGGTTAAAAAAGTAACGAAATTCCCACGCATGCCGGTTCCGCCCATTTCAGGGTCTATCAAAACTTTGGATATTAATTCTGAATCACTAACTCCTCGACCGTAGGCGCGAGTCATCTGTTTTTGAGTATGGCCAAATCCATGCACCATATATACCGAATCATGTCTAATACGTTCTGTCACGCGTACTTTAATGGAATTTGAGCTTATAATCTCATCTTGGTTTTTTAACCAAATACTTTGTCCATTTTTTATATACCATTCTTTAGCCACTTTGGGATTGACCCACACGGTATTTTCTTCCATTAAGTCGGTTAAGTTCGGGTTATTTGCAGTACGACTAAAGGTATGCATCGGTGCTCTTCCGTAAATTAAACGGTAGTAACCCTCAGGCGGCTCTTCATGTTTGGTATATTTGGGTAGAGGATCATACCCCTCATCTTCTAATGAGGTTGAATACAGTTCAATCTTACCGGTATTAGTATTGAAATCAAAATCTGCAAGATTTTCCATCGGATATAGGTCATCATATTCACGACAAAACTTCTTAACACCTATTTTTTCCATTTCCGCAAGCGATGAACCGATTTGTTTCAATTGCCAATCTAATTCTTCTTCTTGTGTGTCATAAGGGAAGTAAGTTTCAAGATTCAATTTCTTGCTCAATTCCTTTGCCATCCACCAAGCCGGTTTAGTGTTCCATTTAGGTTTAGCGGCAGGTACGCGCAACGCGATTGTTCTCTCCCGATGCGGACTGTCTCTGATTGTGTCGTACCTCTCAAGATATGTGCATTCAGGCAGTATGACATCGGCGTATCCGGTTATTTCCATCGGCATTGTGTCAATTACAACCATAAGTTCCAAATTCTGTATGGCATCTAATGTATTTTTTTGATTTGGAAGTGTAAACAGCAGATTAGTACCATTAACTATCCACCCTTTAAATGAACAATCTCTCTGGGCTGAAGGAATTGTGGCATCACAAATACCGGAAGCTAAAGCCAAATTGGCTAATTTATATTTGCCTGGGAAAGCATCTTTCCATGAGCGCTTAGGTTCTGGAAAAGGAAAATGTGGAATGTCAGGAACAGAAACTTTTTCTGGATAATAGAACCCGCCTCTTCTTCCCCAAGAACCCAATAAAGCGTTCAAAATTGCAATTGCGCGCGTTCTTTGTGTATCATCACCATACCAAGTGACATGTCTTCCGGGATGTACGATAACAGCGGGGGAGGCGTTTGACATTTCTCGCGCGGTAGCGCGAATTATGTGCGGTTTAATTGTAGTAATACCATAGGCCCACTCAGGTGTAAAGTTGGCAACATGTTCTTTAAGCTCATCGAACCCAAACGTGTATTTTTCAACATAGTCTCTATCGTATAATTTTTCATTTATTATAACATGTATCCAGGCAAGTAGTAAAGCCATATCCGTTGCAGGTTTAATTGGAAGCCAATATTTTGATTTGCTTGCTGCTGTTGAAAAACGAGGGTCGACAGTAATAATTGTTGCGCCCTTGTCAATTGCATCTGACATCTCTTGCACTTGACCATTGTGCATATTTTCACCAAGATGTGATCCAATTAATACTAAACATTTCGTGTCACGCATATCAAGTCGCCCTGGAGATTCCACACCTTCTCCATAGGTTGCAAAAAAGCCAACTTCGCGCGGGCCACGACATTGAGCAAAAGATGGGGCTGCAATATTTGGAGAGCCAAATGCTTTCATTAAACGTGAGAAATAGGTGCCTCCGGAACCATGAGTAAATAACGCAATACATTCCGGTCCGTGTTCAGCAGCAATTTTCCGCATTTTTTCCGCTATATAATCAAATGCTTCATCCCAAGATGCTTCCCTAAAAACTTGGTTGCCTCTTTCTTCGGTACGAATCAGCGGTGTCTTAAGTCGGTCTTCATCATAATACATTCCAACGCCGCCGGTTCCACGAGGACATAATCTGCCGTTACTGTGCGGATCATCAGCATTTCCGGTTAATTTCCAAATTTCGCCATCATCGTTAAGATGGGTCCAGCCGGCACATTTCCAAAAACATATTTCACAAATAGTAGGGATTTTTTTTGAATAAACACCTGGTATTTTGTCCGGAACAAGTATTGCGCCAATTGCCTTATTAAAAATCGGGCTTGCCAGTGCCAGCCCTCCTAATCCCATACCTGATATTTTAATAAATTCTCTTCGACTTAATGATTTTGCCATTTCAATTTTTCTTCTGAGTATATACTTTTCTGTTCAAGGATTTAACATCACCGCATAAATCTCCCATTCTATAAACGAGACATTCACGACAATCAGCATCAATACATTCAGGAGCCTTATTCTCGGCTTCCCAACAAGGTACCAGCGTGTTTGTATAGGCATCGCATGATTGCTGACTCGATAGTGAACAGGGTTTCACCAACCAACAGGGAATAGTTGCTAATAGGGCTTTAATCCCGGCAATGTTCAGACCATCTTCATCTAGATGTTTTCTGATGCATTTTATTCGTTCAATATCTGATTTGGAAAACAATCTTCTGTTTGACTCAGTTATGTAGGGTAAAATAATGCCTCGTTTTTCATACATTCGTAATGCATGAACAGATGTTCCGGTAAGCTGTGCGGTGATACCTATGGTGTAAACCGGACTAGATTCTGTTTCGATTTTAGAGCCCATTAATTATTTGACCAACTCACAATATGTAGATTATCCAACTAATGTTTTCTTGTGCATAGAATAAAGTTATTAAAATATTTTAATAACAAACAAGAAAAAGAGACCAATTAATCTTTAAATTGTAATTTGCGTGGAAAACTATATTTGCGAGAACTAATTACATCCGCTCAGGAGCTTTAATGCCTAATATGTCTAGTCCCATAGAAAGAATATTTTTTGTTGCGGAAATTAATGCTAAGCGCGCCAGTGAAAGTTTTTTGTCTTCGGTGATTACATGACATTCCGAATAAAATTTATGGAATGATGTTGCGAAGGATTGCAGATAGTTTGCGATATTGCGTGGCTCTAATGATTCAAGTGCCAAATTCATTACTTCAGGAAATTGATTTAGTTGTTTAATTAATTCAATTTCGGCTTCATGCGCCAATAATGTTGAATCAAAATCCTTATTAAATATTATTCCTTGTTGTTCACCATGCCGGATTATATTGCAAATTCGAGCATGAGCATACTGTAAATAATAGACCGGATTATTATCGGACTGGTCTTGTGCCAAATCAATATCAAAATTGAGGTGGGTATTCATTCCGCGCATAATAAAGAAATACCGGACGACATCCTTTCCGACCAAATATGTCAAATCGTCTAAGGTGACAAATTCAGCTTTGCGAGTTGACATTTTAACTTTTTCACCACCTTTTGTGAGGGTCACAAATTGATGTATTAATACAGTCAAATTTGATGTATCATATCCCATCGCTTCCATTGCGGAAATTACATCAGGAGAAGAATCGATATGGTCGGCGCCAAAAATATCCACTAATTTATCATAATTTCGGTCAAATTTATTTTTATGATATAAAATATCTGGTAAACGATATGCAGGCTCACCGGTACTTTTGATAAGGACACGATCTTGGTCTTTGCCAAGAGCTGTAGTTTTAAACCAAGTTGCTCCGCCATCAACATAAATCAGATCTTTTTCACGCAGGGCACTTATGGTTTTATCTATATCATTAGGATTTATTAAATCCTTTTCGTTCGAAAATATATCGTGCTTTATTCCGATATTAATTAATGTTTCACGAATATTAGAAAAAATTTGTTCTTCGGCTGTCTTTCTGAATATTTCGTCACCGGACTTAACATTTTTACCTTGTTCTTTTAATATATCATTGGCAATATCTTTTATATACTCGCCTTGATAAAAATCATCAGACCAGTCAACATTTTCACCTAATAACTGAAAATACCTAGTCTCAACCGATTTCGCCAAGGTGCGCATCTGTTTACCACCGTCGTTATAATAATATTCGCGAGTAACATCGTAGCCATGCCATTTTAAAATATTTGCTACCGTATCTCCGATAACTGCTTGGCGGCCATGCCCGACGGATAAAGGTCCGGTGGGGTTGGCACTTACAAATTCGACATTGGCAGTTTTACCTTTTCCACAAGTACCAGAATAATAATACATATCATTATTAATAATTTTTTGTACAACCATTTGATAATAAGCAGGACTAATTTTAAAATTAATAAATCCCGGTGGGGTAACGCTTATTTCCGATATGATTGATTCGTCAATTTTTATAACACTTTCAATTTCCTTAGCAATCTTCATCGGGTTTTTCCCAACGCTTTTGGCAAGGAGTAGAGCCACATTCGTAGAGATATCGCCAAATTTAGGATTTTTCGGAGTGGTTAAATCAAAAGACTCGACAGTAAAATTAAGTCTTTTGAGTGACTCAGTTAAGTACTGATTGACTTTGCTTTTGAGATTCATCGGTTATTTTAACCGTAGGCGCATCAGCCCAAAGTTTTTCTAATGAATAATATTCGCGTGTTTGAGTTTTGAAAATATGCAAAACAACATCTACATAATCCAATAAAACCCAACTTTGGTTTTCTAGACCCTCAATATGCCATGGTTTGGTTGGGGTACCTTTTCTCACAGCGTTGGCAATTGCCTGCACTTGCAGGCCGGTTTCAGCCGAGCAAATAATAAAATAATCAGCAGAACTCGATACTTTCCGTACATCGATTGAAATAACATCTTCGGCACTTTTTGTAAGGGTTAACTTGCCGATCAGATCTGCTAATTTATTAGAATTAAGCGATTTTTGCACAGTTGGGGGTTTAGTTGTTTTTGGCAAAATTATTGTAAGTTTGCGAGATAAACTTTTATTGGTTTTACTGTACGGTAATCCTTACCGATTATTAGAGTTAAATCTACGTCAGCAGTTGAACTAGGTTGAGTTATTACGCGATTTGCATCATTGATATCAAAATCTAATGCTTTGGCAACCATTTTAAGATGAGCTAAATCAAATGAACGATGAATTAATATTGTATTTTTATAATCAAAATTATCGGCATTTTCAGAGCGGATTACGTCGATATGTTCTGATCTAAGAAAATCGGTAATGTTAGCGGCAATTCCTTTTTCACCGCAGCCGTTTAAGACTTCGGCGCGAATATTATAAATTGGGTTTTCTTCATATAATTCAATTGCCAATTGAGCTTTTTGCTCATCATTCAGTTGTGGATTTTGCAAAGCAACACCATTGGACCAGCTTTTCTGCGCGAAAGAATAGATAAACCCAATAACAATAATTGCCAAAGAGAATATTACTATATTAGAGGCAAGTTTTGCCCCAAATGATAATTTAGATTTTTTATTGGGCATCTAAAAATTCTATGAACAATTAAAATCCATTATTTAAATAGAATGGTGATGCTTGACGTCGGCTGTAAGTAGGATAATTCCCGAAACTAACTTGAAAATGTGTATTTTCCATAGGGCTGTAATCAAGGGCTGTATTAAAATATAATTGACTGTTGGAATATGGATTTGGCGTATTGGCAGAAATCATACTTGGCTGCATAAACGTTACATAAGTTTGCAAACGCAGATTATCACGCAGTAGGAAATTCATATTGTTGGTATAACTTGCCACGCCAATTGATTGCTTATTCATATTCATCATACTCATGGAAAAACTATGATTCATGCTAAAGCGATTCGGATCAAAAAGTGACATCATGGAATTATCCGCTACAGACATATCTTCAAAAATGGCGTTATTTTGCTGCAGATCTGACTTTAATTGGCCAAAACCCATAGAAATCAAAACTAATAGTGCAAAGATATATTTAATCATTTTATCCATACCATTTATTATAAATTAAATTTAATTCTGCTAATTGTTCAACTGTATTAACGCCTGAAATTTCAATTGGTTCATCGGTAATATGCAAGGCAATGCTTTGCCCGCTCAAAGCGATGTATTTCAGCGTATCCGGTAAATAATATTCTTTTTGTTTGTTGTTGTTCTTAATTTTATTAAGAGCAGGAAATAATTCTTTAGCTTTAAATATATAGATTCCGGCATTTATCTCTTTAATTTTACGTTGCTCATCGTCACAATCTTTCTCTTCAAGTATGTAATCTAAGGTATCATCATTTTTTCTAATCACGCGACCATATCCATGTGGATTTTCAAATATCGCGGTTAATACAGTTGCACCATTATTCGCCTCACGATGAATTCTCAACATATTTTCAATTGTTGATTCTCTCAGTAACGGAACGTCGCCTGAGAGTACGAGAACATCTCCGTCAAAATTCTTTAATAGTGGAAAAGTTTGCTGAACGGCATGTCCTGTACCTAACTGCGGTTCTTGGATTACATGCTCAACATTATAGGATTTCACCGCATCAATAACTAATTCCTTTTTATGGCCGAGTATTAAAATAATTTTATCAGAATTAATTTTTTTACTAAGATTGATAACATGCGATATCATCGGTTTATTGGCTACCATATGCAGGACTTTCGGCAGGTCGGATTTCATCCGTGTACCTTTACCGGCTGCCATAATGACGGTTGCTAGTTGTTGTTTTATATTATTGGTCATAAAAATTGTGTCATAAAATTAAACATTAAATCTTAGACAGTTTCAATAATTCCACCACCCACACATTGTTCACCGATAAAAAATACAATTGATTGTCCCGGCGTTGGAGCAAATTGGTTTTCGGTAAAAATTATATTAGCAATTCCTTGTTGTATTTCAGTAATCGTACATTTCTGATCTTTTTGACGATAGCGTATTTTGGCAGTATACTCTATTGGAATACTTGGTGCGGAAGTTATCCAATGTAATTGTCCGGCTTTAATATTTTTACTGTACAAATCAGGGTGGTCGTGTCCCTGACCGATTACTAAAAGGTTTCGTTTAATATTTTTCTTAACTACATACCAAGGTTCTTCGGTTGTTCCGTGTCCGCCTCCCACGCCAATCCCTTTTCGTTGACCAAGAGTATAGTACATTAAACCATCATGTTCACCTACGACTTTACCTTCAGATGTTATAATGTCCCCCGGCTGAGCTGGCAAATATTGTTTTAAAAAAGATTTAAAATCGCGCTCACCAATGAAACAAATTCCGGTGCTGTCTCTCTTTTTTGAATTAGGCAGTTTTATCTTTATTGCTAAATCCCGAACCTCTGATTTGGTCATTTCGCCAATCGGGAATAGTGTTTTGGAAAGTTCTTTTTGACCTAGTAAATACAAGAAATAACTTTGGTCTTTGTTATTATCGATGCCTTTTAACAATTCAAACCCCTTACTTGAATTATTAATACGGGCATAATGCCCGGTTGCAATCGACTCAGCGCCAAGCTCAAGTGCATATTCCATAAAGAATTTGAATTTTATTTCTTTATTACACAGAACATCAGGATTTGGAGTACGACCAGACTTATATTCTTCAAGGAAATATTTAAAAACATTTTCACGGTACTCCTTTGAAAAATTCACCGCATGCAAAGGGAGGTCTAACAAATCGCAGACTTGCACTGCATCATTATAATCTTCTTCGGAAGAGCAATAAAAATCATCGTCATCGTCTTCCCAATTTTTCATAAAGATGCACTGCACATCGTAACCCTGCTCTTTCAGTAAATACGCCGCTACCGAACTATCCACACCCCCGCTCATCCCAACCACCACTCGTTTCATCATTTTCGTTTCCGTGTGTATTTTCTCAATATTTCATCGAATGCTTCAATTAGTGTATCAACTTCCTCAAGTGTATTACTTTTGCCAAAACTAATGCGCAAAGTTGAAATATTATTTTTATTGCTAAGATGCATCGCCCTCAAAACATCAGACGGTTTTACGGTTCCCGATGAGCAAGCCGAGCCACTTGAAACAGCGATATCCTTCAGATCGAGATTGATCAAAAGTAAGTCGCTTGTGACAGCAGGAATTGTTACACTTATCAGCCCCGGAAGATGTGATCCTGGGTGACCGTTATAAATTGCCTCAGGATAAATTAACGATAACTTATTTTTAAAATGCTTTTCTAAATCAAATAGATGTTTGCGGGCAATTTCACTGTTTTGAATTGCTATTTCCATTGCTAATCCCAAACCGGCAATTCCGGGTGTATTCTCAGTTCCCGCCCGAAAATTCTTTTCCTGACCACCGCCAACAATCAGTGGATGTAATTTTAATCCATCGCGGATATATAAAAATCCTACGCCCTTTGGCCCGTAAAACTTGTGAGCTGAGAAAGACATTAAATCAACATTCAATTCCTGCATTAATATTGGAATCTTGCCGGGTGCTTGTACAGCATCAGAATGGAATAAAATGTCATGATTTTTAGCAATTTCAGATATTTCAGCTATCGGCTGAATTGTACCAACCTCATTATTTGCATACATAATTGAAATCAAAGCTGTATCATCTTGACTTGCCGCTTCGATCCTTTTAGGATCGACCATTCCTAACCTATCAACCGGAACTATTGTATGGCTGATGCCAAAAATCTTTAATTGTTTTAGCACATTTACAATTGCGGGATGTTCAATTGCTGATGTAATAACATGCTTTTTAGTACTATACAGCAAATTTTGTAAAACCATATTATTGGCTTCTGAGCCGCCGCCCGTGAAGATAATATTTCGCGATTTTACACCTAAGGCATCGGCAATTTGCCGCCGTGCTTTTTCAATGATGGCACGTGCCTTTTGTCCATATTTATGAATACTGGAAGGATTGCCAAAGTGATTTTCAGCTACTTCTTGCATTAAGGCTGACACTTTTGGGTCAATTGGAGTTGTTGCGCTATGATCAAAGTATAACATAATAGTATGAAAGTTACGATATTTTGCTAAGTAAAATAAAGTTTGAGAGTTCTTGATGTTGCCTGTAAAAAACTTGTAAACTGCCCCCCTTATGAAAAGTGATTCAATATTAATTGTCGGTTCAATTGCTATCGATACCATAGAAATCGGAGCCGAACGGTATGAAAACTTGCTTGGAGGCTCAACTACTTATGCAACCATTGCTGCCGGTAAATACACCGATGTAAATGTTGTAGGCGTTATTGGGGACGATTTTCCACAGCACGGGCACGAAATATATCAAAAATATGCCTCAAACTTGATTGATCTGAAGATTGAGCAAGGTAAAACATTCAGTTGGGGTGGACGATATCACGAAAATTTCGATGACAGGGACACTTTGTTTACCGAATTAGGTGTGTTTGGAAATTTTAATCCGCAATTGTCAGCAATTAACAAAAATCATCAATATGTGTTTTTAGCAAATATTCATCCAAGCCTGCAGATGTCAGTTATTGATCAATGCCAAGCCGATCCCATAATTGTTGTTGATACAATGAATCTATGGATTGATACAACCTACAATGAATTGCTGACAGTCTTGAGTAAATCTGACATTTTACTAATCAATGAAAGCGAAGCTGAAATGCTTACGGAATGTTCAAACCTGGATGATGCAGCCAAAACCTTAATCGGTTTAGGGCCACCTACCGTAGTGATCAAACAGGGTAGCAAAGGAGCAGCATTGTATAATAATATGGATGAAAAAATCACAATAGGTGTTTATCCAATTAGTAAAGTTGTTGATCCGACCGGCGCAGGGGACACATTCGGCGGCGGGTTCATATCGGCTTTAGCGCAAGGCAAATCAAATCAAGAAGCATTGATTTTAGGTTCAGCGTTGGCATCAATTTGTGTAGAAGGCGTTGGAATTGATGCATTAGAAAAAGCTACAATAGCTGAAATTGAAAGTCGACAAAAATATTTAGCAGACACTGTTACTGCTTGAAAAAAAAGATAGTTACAACTAATTTACTCAGTTAAAATTAATTATATCATTTACAAGAGGATAGTATGATAAAAAATAAAATCATAAGATTTACATTATTAAGCATAATGTTATTATTATTTATTGGTTGTGCCAGTGAAGAATTAACATCCGCAAAATTGTACATTCAACAACAAGATTGGAAAAATGCCGAAATATATTTAGTAAAAGCATTAGCAGTAGAACCGGAGAATCCTGAAATACCATATTTATTAGGTGATATGATTTATGGACGGAATAATGAATGGGATAAAATGAACGAAATGTTTGATAAGGCGCTTAGCTTGGGAGCGGACAAAGTAATATTACAGGGCAATAAAGTTTCTGATTATGTAGCTCAAGCTCAAGAGAGGCATTGGGTAACCGTTTATAATAAGGGGGTTAGTTATTACAATGAATATCGTAAATCGGGCGAAGGTCAAGACTCCCCGATTCTACAAGATGCAATAGCTACTTTTCAAACTGCAACTGCCGTAAATCCGAACAATGGGCAATCATATGGAATCTTGGCAAATTGTCTGTTTGCAGCAGGTGACATAGACGGAGCAATTGAAGCAGTTACAACCGGCGCCGCAAAAGATTCCGACAATTTTGATATTAATATGACAGCCGGCAAAATGTATAGCACAGCAGGCGATAAAGAATCTGCGTTGATTTATTATAAACGGGCAGTTGATATCGATCCAACCAATAGTATGGCTATGCGCCAATTAGCTCAAACTTATTACGATGTTGGTGATAAGGAAATGTCATTGGCAGTTTATGAAAATGCAATTGCTAAGGAGACCGATAATAATTTAAAAGCAGATTTATATTATAATTTAGGTGTCTTAAATATGCAACTCGGGGATTTTGAACAAGCTGAAGATAATTTTTCTTTAGCTTACGATTTTAATCCCGATGATGTAGATGCCCTGCGCGGTATAGCACAAACTTTTGAAAATGCTGAAAAATGGAGCCGGGCAGAATATTTCTATAACAAATTGATTGATATGGAGCCGGAAAATCCGCAACATTATAGAGCAATGGCTCGTGTTTTACTTCGTCAAGGCGACACTGATGGTGCACAGGAATATTTTGACAAATCAAAAGAATTTTAATATATAGTCTCTATGTAAAATAGAGAAAAATCCCCCGTTTGGGGGATTTTTCTTTCTAATTTAATAAAATGCAAAATTCATCAAATATTTATAAAAAGTCCTTAATCGGCATGGATTTGATTGAGATTCAATCAATTGTTTCAGATTTTGGATCAGAAAAATATCGAGCTGAACAAATACACAATTGGATTTATAAACAAAATATACAATCATTTGATGAAATGAATAATCTGCCGAAACATCTATTGGATCAGCTAGAAAATAATTTTGTAATAAATCCATTGAAAATATTAAAGATTACCGGTGAAAAGGAATCAAATACCCGCAAATTCTTGTTGGAATGCCAAGATGGCAAGCGGATTGAATCAGTCTTGATGCGAGAGCAAAAACGAACAACTGTTTGCCTTTCATCACAGGTAGGATGTGCTTTAGGTTGTGAATTTTGCGCAACTGGTACTATGGGTATTATTAGGAATCTCACAGTCGGCGAAATTGTAGCACAATATCTATTGTTGTCGATGGAATCTGCTAAACCGATCACAAATGTAGTATTCATGGGAATGGGTGAGCCCTTCCTAAATTATGAAAATGTGATTAAGTGTGCTGATATTTTGAATAATTCAGAAGGAATTAATCTTGGTGCACGCCATATTACAATTTCTACGGCCGGAATAATTCCCGGCATAGAAAAATTTACTAAGGAAAAGAAAAAATATAAACTCGCAATCAGTCTAAATGGATCAAACCAAGAGCAGCGATTGTTAACGATGCCGATTGCGAAGAAATATCCTATTAAAGATTTACTAAATTCTGTAAAAGATTTCTATAATGAAACTCGGAATTACGTTACTTTTGAGTATGTGCTTTTATCTGGTATAAATGATTCTCGAACCTACGCTGAACAAATCAAGAAATTGATCGGTAATTTGCCATGTAAACTGAATGTAATACCATATAATGAGATTGGCGGTAAATTTAAGCGTCCCAACGATGCTGTTATCAAAAGTTTTCTAAATAATTTTACAGATGCGCCATTCACGGTTACAACAAGATGGAGCAAGGGGGCTGATATCGATGCAGGCTGCGGGCAATTGGTTGTAAAATAGGAAGATATAATATGAAGTATTCAGTTTTTGAAATGGCAGAATATGTGGGAAGTCGATCGGGATTTACCAAAGGTGTCGCAATTATTTTAGGCTCGGGTTTAGGCAATTTTACCGAACAGCTATGTAACCCGATAGTGATTCCATATCATGCTATTCCTAATTATCCGCAACCAACTGTTGAAGGGCATAGTGGTGAATTTGTAATCGGAAATTATAATGATATACCGGTTATTGCTGCTAAAGGAAGATTTCATTTTTACGAAGGACACGATATAGAAACAGTTACATTGCCGATTCATTTATTTCATAAACTTGGTGTAAAATACATTATAATTACTAATGCAGCCGGATCAGCTAAAAAAAGTATTCCGCCCGGATCACTAATGGCAATTGAGGGTTACTTAGATTGCACTTTTCGAGAAAACGCTTCAAAACCGACAATTGTAAGAGATATCTCTAAAAAATTATTGAATTGTGTGGCTGAGGCAAGTGAAATAACCTCTGTAAAGATTGAGAAAGGTGTATATTGTTGGACACAAGGACCCGGTTATGAAACCCCCGCAGAAATAGAATTTATAAGAGATTTGGGCGGCGATGCCGTAGGAATGAGCACCGTACCTGAATTGCAAGCAGCATTGGAGTTGGGAATAGATGCAATAGGTATTTCTACAATAACTAACTATGCGGCCGGGATACTTGACCAACCCTTGACTCACAATGAAGTTATTGAAACCGCCAACCGAACGAAGAATGATTTTGCCAAATTGATTGGCGCAACTTTAGATGAAGCTGGAAAACTATCATGAGTATAAATATTTTACCGGAAATCGAGGCAATCAAAATTGAAATCATTGAGAATCGCAGGCATTTTCATATGTATCCTGAACTTGGATTTAATGAGCTTCATACGGCAAAATATATTGCTGAAAAATTAGAGTCCTATGGAATTTCTGTAAAAAGTAAAGTTGGTAAAACAGGCGTGGTTGGCGATTTAGTGGTTGGTAATGGAAAAGGTAAATCAATCGCCTTACGAGCAGATATGGATGCCTTACCGGTCCAAGAAACATGTGATATAAGTTATAAATCAAAAAATGATGGCATAATGCACGCCTGTGGTCACGACGGTCATATGGCTGTTTTGTTGGGAGTTGCCAAAATTCTATCGGAGAATAAAAATAAATTGAACGGAAAGATTCGATTCATTTTTCAACCGGCTGAAGAGGGGCAGGGTGGGGCGCGAAATATGATTGCGGATGGCTGTTTGGATGGGATTGACGAGATTTATGGAATGCATTTGTGGAATTACCAACTATTTGGAGAAATCGGTGTTAAGGCCGGTCCGGTCATGGCAGCGGCTGATATATTTGATATTACAGTCAAAGGAATTGGCGGACACGGTGCTGCTCCGCAAGGGACTGTTGATGCGATTGTTACAGCATCAAATTTAATTATGAGTTTGCAGACCATTGTGAGTCGCAACACCGACCCATTACAAAGTGTGGTTATTACAGTAGGAAAAATTACGGGAGGACACGGATTTAATATTATTGCTGATGAAGTTAAATTACGTGGTACGGTGCGCACAATGACTGAAGAAAACAAATTGATGATTAAATCACGCATGCATGAGATAATTGATGGTGTTGCAAAATCATATGGCGCTGAAATCTCCATGGACTATCAAGATGGATATCCACTTTTGATTAATGAAATTAGTGCAACACAAGCTGTGATGGAAGCAGCTAAAGAAATCAGCAATAAAGATATAGTCGATCCATATTTGACAATGGGAGCCGAAGACTTCAGCTACTATCTGCAAAAAATACCCGGCTGTTTCTTCTTTGTTGGATCAGCTCCGGCTAATGCTAAGTTGATGTCGGTGCCACATCATTGTTCGCATTTTGATATAGACGAAAGAGCACTTTTGGTAGGTGCATCAATTTTTATTCAGTTAATAAATAATAAATTAAGTTGAAATTTTAGGGAACTATGAAATCGTATTTTAAAGAATTGCATTTTAGTATTTCTGAAAGGATGGATTTTGTAAATATCACACCACAAGTTGAAAATGCATTAATCGAAAGTGGTATCCAGGAAGGATTATGTTTAGTTAATGCTATGCATATTACTGCATCCGTATTTATAAATGATGATGAACCAGGATTACATCAGGATTATAAACGGTGGTTGGAAAAATTAGCGCCGCATGCTCCAATAGAACAATATGAACACAATCGCACAGGTGAAGACAACGGCGATGCACATCATAAACGGCAGATCATGGGACGTGAAGTAGTGATTGCCGTGACTAATGGGAAATTACATTTTGGAACTTGGGAACAAATATTTTATGGAGAGTTTGATGGACGCAGAAATAAGCGCGTCTTAGTTAAAATTATAGGTGAATAAATAATATGGCTATTTTATCGTCGATACAGGCAACACAAGCATTTTTTCTATCGGGTGCTTTTAAAAAAGTATTTCCTGATAAATTATTAGTAATTGAACATTCCTTCGGGGACGCATTTTTTTGTCATGATGTCAATTTTGAACCAATCTCGGCTGATGAACTGCATCAATTAGAGAAACTAATGCGAGAGTGGATTAATAGCGATGAACCGCTTGTTTTCGAGATGTGGTCCAAACAAAAATTTATTGAGAAACTCCACAAATTTAACTCGCACAGCAAATTAGAGATTGCCAATCGTTGGGAGTGTAGCGAAATACCTATTGCCAAATATAATAAAAAATATTGGGATTATATGCTTGAGCCGCTTACAAGTGATAAATCGTTATTGAAAAAATTTGAGATAAGAAAATATAATGACGGGTTTTTATTAAGATTCGCCACAATATTAAATTCGAATCAGATTGCACCTTTTCGTGACCAGCCAAAATTATTTTCAACAATGGAAGAGCATGAAAAATGGAGTAAAATATTAGGGATTTCGACCATCGGAGATTTAAATGATGCTATCGATAATGGAGAAATAAAAGAGTTAATTTGGGTTGCTGAAGGGCTTCATGAAAAAAA